>Ga0102928_1000408_pt1 | contig 27539 bp, 27 predicted proteins | sample SalPonR1_B_D1_MG_FD_78504 | JGI IMG/M metagenome (GOLD analysis project Ga0102928, IMG submission 78504) | Salt pond soil microbial communities from South San Francisco under conditions of wetland restoration - Salt Pond MetaG R1_B_D1_MG | ecosystem: Environmental > Aquatic > Marine > Intertidal...
CGGACGCGCGGCGCCTATGTCTTGGCCCATGCAGACCCTGCCCCCCGAAATCACCGGCTGGTTCGACGCGCGCGGATGGCAGGTCCACCCGCACCAGCGCGCGATGCTCGCGGCCGCCGATCGCCCCTGCCAACTCCTGATCGCGCCCACCGGCGGCGGCAAGACGATGGCGGGGTTCCGGCCCACATTGGCGGAGCTTGCGGACGGCACGCACCAGGGCCTCCACACGCTCTATATCTCGCCGCTCAAGGCGCTGGCCGCCGACATCCGCCGCAACCTGACGGGCCCGATCACCGATATGGGCCTGCCCATCCGCGTGGAGGACCGCACCGGCGACACGCCGTCCTCGCGCAAGAAGCGCCAGCGCGCCGACCCGCCGCATATCCTGCTGACCACGCCCGAAAGCCTCGCGCTCCTGACCTCCTACGAGGATGCAGGCCGCACCTTCGCCGGGCTCAAGCGCGTGATCGTCGACGAGATCCACGCGCTGGCCGAAAGCAAGCGGGGCGATCAGTTGATGCTTGCGCTGTCGCGGCTCTCGGCGCTGGCCCCCGGTCTGCGCCGCGTGGGGCTGTCGGCCACGGTGGAGGACCCCGAGGCCATCGCCCGGCTACTGGCGCGCCACCCTGATCCTTGCGAGATCCTGCAGGCCGATCCCGGCCCGGACCCCGACATCTCCATGCTGGTGACCGACGAGCCCCCGCCCTGGTCCGGCGGTGGCGGCAAATACGCCATCCCCGCCGTGCTGGAGGCGGTGAAGCGACACCGCACCACGCTGATCTTCCACAACACCCGCGCGCAGGCGGAGCTGTTCTTTCACAACCTCTGGCTCGCCAACGAAGATCAGCTGCCCATCGGCATCCATCACGGCGCGCTGGCGCGCGAGCAGCGGGAACGCGTCGAACAGGCGATGACCGACGGCAGGCTCCGGGCCATCGTCTGCACCGGCACGCTCGATCTGGGCATCGACTGGGGCGACGTCGACCTCGTGATCCAGGTCGGTGCGCCGAAGAACGTCAAACGCCTCGTGCAGCGGATCGGCCGCGCCAACCACCGCTACAACGCGCCATCCAAGGCCCTGATCGTGCCCGCCAACCGCTTCGAGGTGATCGAATGCGTGGCGGCGCTGGCGGCTGTCCGCGAACATGATCTCGACGGCGACCCGCGCGGGCCAGGACCGCTCGACGTGCTCTGCCAGCATATCCTGATCCGTGCCACTGCCGGGCCGTTCCACGCCGACGAACTGTATGCCGAGGTCATTTCCGCGGGCGCCTACGCTGACCTTGCGCGCGCAACCTTCTACCGTTGCCTCGATTTCGTGGCCACAGGCGGCTATGCGCTGCGCGCCTATGACCAGTGGCAGCGGCTCATGCAGCGCCCCGATGGCCAGTGGCAGCTGCGCGACCCGCGCGCGGCGGCGCGCATCCGCATGAATATCGGCACCATCGTGGATGCCGACAAGATGGCCGTGCGCCTGCACAAATCGCGCGGCGGCAAGCCGCTTGGCGAGGTCGAGGAATACTTCGCCTCGATGCTGCGCAAGGGCGACACCTTCCTGATCGGCGGCGAGATCGTGCGCTACGAAGGCATGCGCGAGATGGTGGTCGAGGTCACCCGCACGCCTTGGCAGAAGCCCAAGATCGCGACCTTCATGGGCACGAAATTCGCCACCTCCACGCAGCTGTCCGACCGTATCCTGACGATGTTCCGGCGCGACGACTGGCCCGAGCTGCCCCGTCACACACGCGACTGGCTGAAGCTGCAGCGCGAGGTCAGCCGCCTGCCCGAGCGGGACAGGCTGCTTGTCGAAAGCTTCCCCCATGACGGGCGCGAACACCTCGTGGCCTACGGGTTTGCCGGCAAGAACGCGCAGCAGACGCTGGGCCTTCTGCTGACCCAGCGGATGGAGGCACAGGGGCTGAACCCGATGGGCTTCGTCGCAACGGATTACGCGACGCTGATCTGGGGGCTCGACGCCGTGGGCGACGCCGTGCCGCTTTTCTCCCGCGAGAACCTGGTCCGGACGATGGAGACATGGCTCGCCGACAACGCGGTGATGAAGCGGACCTTCAAGGGCTCGGCCATCATCGCGGGGCTGATCGACCGCGCCATGCCCGGCGGCAAACGCAAGACCGGGCAGCAGACGGCGTTTTCAACCGACATCCTTTACGACACGCTGCGCAAATACGACCCCGACCACGTGATGCTGGAGATCACACGGGCCGAGGCGATGCGCGGCCTTGTCGATTTCGGCCGGATCGAGACGATGCTGGAGCGGATCGGCGACCGGATCGACCATGTCCGCCTGACGCGTGTCACGCCTCTGGCAGCACCCCTTTTCCTCGAACCCGGCCGGGTTCCCGTCGACGGGCTTGCCAACCAGCGCCTCATGGAGGAAGAAGCCGACCGGCTGATGCGGACGGCGGGGTTGGAAAGCGCCTGACCCGGCGACGAGAGGCCTTGCGGCCCGGCGCATGCGCGTGGCATGGAACGGACCATGAACGCCCACAGCTTCGACTTCCGCGGCGAGACCTTTCTGGCCCTGCCCTCGGGCGCGCTCTTCTGGCCGTCGGAGCGGCTTCTGGCCGTGTCGGACCTGCATCTCGGCAAGGCCGAGCGCGCGGCAAGGCGCGGCGGCCCGATGCTGCCGCCCTACGAGGGGATCGACACGCTCCTGCGGTTGTCCGCTGACATCTCCGCCACGGCGCCGCAGACCGTCGTTTGCCTCGGCGACAGTTTCGACGACGCGGCGGCAGCCCGCGCGCTGGACGAGGTCACCACGGCCCATCTCACGCCCCTGATGGCCGGCCGGTCCTGGATCTGGATCGAGGGCAACCACGACCCGGGCCCTCTCGGCCTAGGCGGGACGCACCGGGACGCGTTACATGTCTCGAGCCTTGCTTTCCGTCACATCGCCATGCACGGGGAGGAGGGCGAGATATCGGGCCACTACCACCCCAAGGCGCGCTTGCGTACGCGGCAAGGGTCGATCACGCGGCGCTGCTTTCTGGTGGATCACCGGCGCATGATCCTGCCGGCCTACGGAACCTATACCGGCGGTCTCGCCTCGGACGCGCCCGAACTCGACGCCATGATGGACGCCGGGGCGATGGCCATCCTGCTCGGCACTCCGCCTATCGCCGTTCCGATGCCCCGTCGTCGGCCAGCACCCCCGCCATCCGCAGATCGGGCAGGTAACTCCGGCTGACCGGCACTTCGGAGCCACATGGCAGGACGGCCACGTGGCGGCGGCCGTCGGGGCGAAGCTCGGTTATTGCCTCGGTCCGCACCCAGTGGGACCGGTGGACCTGCAGGCCCGGCAGATGGGCGAGGTCCTCGAGCGCATCGCGGAACCGCATCAGCACACGCGCGCTTCCGGTGGGTCCATGCACGTGCAGATAGTGATCGTCCGCCGCGATCCAGTTCACGGGGCGGCCGATTTCCGGGTCGATCTCGCGCAAGAACGCCGGCAGGTCTTCTTTCGGTTCGGATGGCTGAACGTCACCCTGCCACACGCTCCGATCCGCCGTGTGATGTCGTGTGTAGGCGCGGAACACGACGATGCCGAAGCACACGAGCAGGACAACAAGGACATTCGTCCCCAACGCCATCGCAAACGGGCGATCATGCTCAAGTGTCAGATGATTGAACCCCGTGATCGCCATACCGAAGACCGGCGCCATCAGGGCGCTGCCCAGCAGGTCGGCGTGCAGCGGGCCTTGCGTCGGCAACCGCGCCACCAGCCACTGGATGCCCTCGCTGAGAACCACGGAGGCCCCGATGATTCCACCCCAATAAAGGACCCTGACCCCGATCGGCATCGTGTCGTATGTCGAAAAAGGGCCGACAACCGCCGTGACGAGGCTCAGGCTGATCCAGCCCAGAAAGATCAGCGCCGCCGGCCGAGCACCGGAGAACCGAAGAAAACCATTTAACCGTCGCATCTTTAAAGTGCTGGCCTGCCCCACAATTTCGGCATTATTGCGCGGCGGCGGCTTATGATCAAGAAAGTCGATGCAACCTTATCCATTCAATCGGAGCCCCGATGACGAAAACAGACGGAGACACGGCCCGTGCGGCCGAGATTCACGACAGTTTCGCGCGGCAGGGCCTCATGCGGACGATGGACGCCCGGATCGACCGGATCGCGCCCGGGCGGGTGTTGCTATCGATACCGATCACGCCCGCCATCGACCAGCAGCACGGCTTCGCGCATGCCGGCGCCACCTTCGCGCTGGGCGACAGCGCCGCAGGCTACGCGGCGCTCAGCCTCATGGAGCCCGGCGTCGAGGTCCTGACGGTCGAGATGAAGGTCAACCTGATCGCACCCGCCGCGGGAATGCGCCTGATCGCCGAGGGCGAGGTGGTGAAACCCGGACGGCGACTTTTCGTCGTCCGCGCCACCGTGCGCAGCGAGGCAGAGGACGGCACGCTCCGCGACGTGGCGCTCCTGCAGGGCACGATGATCCCTGCCTGACCCTCAGACCGTCAGCCCCTGCGGCTCCGGCAGACCGTGGGCGCGGCAGCAGGCGGTCACGGTGTTGGCCAGAAGGCAGGCGATCGTCATCGGGCCCACGCCGCCCGGGACCGGCGTGATCGCACCTGCCACGGCCGCGGCCGTGTCGAAATGCACGTCACCGACCAGTCGGGTCTTTCCCGATCCGTCCTCCCGGTCCACCCGGTTGATCCCGACATCGATCACCGTCGCGCCGGGCTTCACCCAGTCGCCGGGGATCATCTCGGGCCGCCCGACCGCCGCGACGAGGATATCGGCACGCCTGCAGACCTCGCCCAGGTCCCGCGTCCGGCTGTGCGCAACGGTCACCGTGCAGCTTTCGCCCAGCAGCAACTGCGCCATGGGCTTGCCCACGATGTTCGACCGGCCGACGACGACCGCCTCCATCCCCGACAGATCGCCGTGATGGTCGCGCATCATCATCAGACAGCCCAGCGGCGTACAGGGGACCAGCGCCTTCTGCCCCGTCCCCAGAAGCCCCACATTCGAGATGTGGAACCCGTCCACGTCCTTCGCGGGCGAAATCCGGTTGATCACCTTGTCCGCGTCGCATTGCGGCGGCAACGGCAACTGCACGAGGATCCCATGCACCGCCGGATCGGCGTTCAGCCGGTCCACCAGCGCAAGAAGCTCCGGCTCCGGCGTCGCGGCGTCGAGCTTGTGCTCGAAACTGGCCATCCCGGCCTCCGCCGTCTGCTTGCCCTTGTTGCGCACATAGACTTGGCTCGCGGGGTCCTCCCCCACCAGAACGACGGCAAGGCCCGGCACGATGCCCTGCGTCTCCTTCAGGGACGCGACCTCCTCGGCGACGCGCCCGCGCACCTTCTCCGCAAAGGCCTTCCCGTCGATCAGTGTCGCGACCATTCCCCGCCCCTTCATCTTTCCGGAAATACGCAAACGGGGCCAAAGGCCCCGGCGCGTCGGGCGGGGCTCGATGCCCCGCCCGACGCGGACCCGTTCAGAACAGGCCCTCGATCAGGCCCGCATCGTTGAGACGGATGGTTTCCGACGCCGGCACGCGCGGCAGGCCCGGCATCGTCATGATCTCTCCGCAGATCACGACCACGAAACCGGCCCCGGCGGACAGGCGCACCTCCCGGACAGGCAGCGTGTGCCCCTCCGGCGCACCGCGCAGGTTCGGGTCGGTCGAGAAGGAATACTGCGTCTTGGCCATGCAGACCGGCAGGTTGCCATAGCCCTGCGCTTCCCACTCCTTCAACTGGTCGCGCACCTTCTTGTCGGCGATGACCTCGCTGGCGTGGTAGATCGACTTCGCGATCCGCTCGATCTTCTCGAAAAGCGGCATCTCGTCGGGATAGAGCGGCGCGAACTGCGCTTGCCCGCTTTCGGCAAGTTCGGCCACACGGTGCGCCATCTCCTCGATGCCGGCGCCGCCCTCGGCCCAGTGGCGGCAGAGGATCGCTTCCGAGCCCTGCTCGGCCACATAGGCCTTCACCGCCGCGATCTCGGCCTCGGTGTCGCCCGCGAAATGGTTGATGCCGACCACGACCGGCACACCGAAGCTCTTGACGTTGCGGATGTGCCGGCCGAGGTTGGCGCAGCCCTTTTCCACCGCCGCCACGTTCTCGGCGCCGAGATCGGCCTTGGCCACGCCACCGTTCATCTTCATCGCGCGCACGGTTGCCACCAGCACCACCGCGTCAGGGGCCAGCCCCGCCTTGCGGCACTTGATGTTCATGAACTTCTCGGCGCCGAGGTCCGCGCCGAAACCGGCTTCGGTCACGACGAAATCCGCCAGCTTCAGCGCCGTCTTCGTCGCGATCACCGAGTTGCAGCCATGGGCGATGTTGGCAAACGGCCCGCCATGGACGAAGGCGGGGTTGTTTTCCAGCGTCTGCACGAGGTTGGGCTGCATCGCGTCCTTCAGCAGCACGGTCATCGCGCCATCCGCCTTGATATCGCGGCAGTAGATCGGGGACTTGTCGCGCCGGTAGGCCACGATCATGTCGCCCAGCCGCCGCTCGAGGTCCTGAAGGTCCTTGGCAAGGCACAGGATCGCCATGACTTCGGAGGCCACGGTGATGTCGAACCCGGTCTGCCTTGGGAAACCGTTGGCCACGCCGCCGAGCGAGGTGACGATATCGCGGAGCGCCCGGTCGTTCATGTCGAGCACCCGGCGCCACGCCACGCGGCGTTCGTCGATCTCGAGCTCGTTGCCCCAGTAGATATGGTTGTCGATCATCGCCGACAGCAGGTTATGCGCCGAGGTGATCGCGTGGAAATCCCCGGTGAAATGGAGGTTCATGTCCTCCATTGGCACGACCTGCGCGTAGCCGCCGCCGGCCGCCCCGCCCTTCATGCCGAAGTTCGGCCCCAGCGAGGCCTCGCGGATGCAGATCGCGGCCTTCTTGCCGATGCGGTTGAGCCCGTCGCCCAGCCCCACGGTCGTGGTGGTCTTGCCCTCGCCCGCGGGCGTCGGGTTGATCGCGGTCACGAGGATCAGCTTGCCGTCGGGACGGTCCTGCAGCCCCTCGATGAAGTCCTGGCCCACCTTCGCCTTGTCGTGGCCGTAGGGCAGCAGCGCCTCGGACGGGATGTCCAGCTTGGCGCCGATCTCCTGGATGGGCTTTTTCAGCGCGGCACGCGCGATTTCGATATCTGTCTTGAAGGCCATGATCAGCGGCTCCCATTCCGCGCGGTGTCTGGTTTCGGTTCGCCTATAACGGGTGCGGAGCGCGGTGAGAGGACCGATTGCGACACTTCCCCGGAACTTCCCGTCACATGGGTTTCCGAAAGGAAATCGGTCTTCAGGAAAGGCAACTTTTCATGAGGCGCGAAAGCCAGCGTTAAGACTTCCATGGGACACCTGCCGGCAAATCACTCTGTCGGGGAAGGTCGGTCGCATCATGCTGCATTCAACAACGGGGCTTCTGGTGTTCTGTGGACTGTTTGTGGGCATGGGCGCCGCCATCGGGTTTCTGAGCGTGGTCTAGGGTCTGGCGGCGCGCGCCGCCTCGGCATGGGTCCAAGGCGGCTGATCGGGGATATGCAGGCGCAGGCGTGCGCCCAGCCTGATCTCACCCTCGCGTTCCACCCACGCCGTGACTCCCCGCCGCCCCGCCGCCGCCGGTTTGAAGCCCTTGCCGAAACCCGGATGCGCGGCCTCGACCTCACGCGAGACCAGGTGACAGGGCCGGTTTTCCATATCCACGGTCAGCGTTGCGCCGCTCGCCTCGTCCTGTAGGCGCGACGAGGGCGGGATGCGCGTGAAATCGGGGATGCCGCGCACCACCATCGTCGCGCCGAAAAAAGCAGGCGGCAGGCCCGGCAGGCCCATCTTCGCGGCGATGGCCGCGATGTCTTCCTCCGACAGGATCGACAATTGCCGCACGTTCCGGATCTCGGTATCGCGCCGATACTGCGCCAGAACGCGGCTGTCTGAGGGTCGGGTCAGCCCGGCGTGATCCTCGCCCTCGGGTCCTGCGAAGGACAGGCGCAGCACCTCTCGCGGCATGCTTTGCAGATGGGCGGCGCGGTCTGCCGTGACGCCAAGCCAGACGACTTCGGCCACGTGGTGGGTCGGGATGAGGGCGGGCATGATCGAACCTTTCGCGTGCGGGGCCGCGCGCAGGGGCGGCATCCCTCTTTGGCAGCAGGCTGGCTCGATGCTCAACCCGAAACCGTCTGGACGCACGGCGGTTATTCGCGCGCCTCGCGCGCTTTCGTCGCCGCAAACTCAACCGGAACGTGTTAGGCTGGAGGTCCGGACACATCCAATGGAGAAGCCCCCATGGCCTCACAAGACGATTATCTCGCCGAAGCGAAAGCGCAGCTCGACAAGTGGAATTCCGAGATCAAGAAGATGCAGGCCGAAGCCGAGAAGATGACGGCCGATGCGCAGGAGCAATTCAAGAGCCAGATGGAAGCGATGGAGGCGCAGCGACAGCAGGCCGCCGAACAGCTGGAAAAGATGGGCAAGGCGAACATGGCCGCTTGGCAGGACATGCAGTCGAGCTTTCAGTCCGCCTGGAAGGCCATGGAAAAGGGCATGGAGGACGCGCGCAAGCGCTACATGAAGGGCTAGGCCCGGCGATCAGATGGCGGTCCTGACGCGCCCCTTCGAGAGGTGCGCGTCGACCGTCTTGTAGGTCGAGGGCATGAAGCGCCCTTTTTCATGGGCTTCGGCCCACCATGCGCGACCGCCGGGCGTGGTCAGAAGATCGACGAACATGTTCGTGACCGCATCCTCGAGCCCCTCGAGTTTTCGCGGCAGCGAATTGTTGTGCTTCAGGAAGTTGCCTATGATGTGGATGCCCTGCTCCAGATAGAATCCGTAGCGCATCCGCTCGGTGGCGCTGAGTGCATCGTAGTCCGCCTGCGCCCGCGTGATGAAGGCCGCGAATTCGGGATCGTGGGTCAGACCCTTGTAGTCCACGAGGGTCTGGAGAAGCTCGCGCCAGTTCGAAAGTTCCGCCTGCGTGCGGTTCTGGTGCAGCTCGTAGGCCACGAAGATCAGCGACACGATGATTGCAAGCGCCGCGAGGATGTCCGCGAAATCGGCCAGAACGGAGAGGGTCATCGCGGGCGCCTTTCATGCTGCAACGCAACGGGTGCAACGTGACGGTCATGAAACCGTTTGGGCAGGACGGACGCAAGGCTTGGTGAAAAAAAGGGCCCCGCCGTTGCGGAGCCCTTGAACCGAGTGGCGTCACTCCGCCGGTGTGGGATCCGGCTCAATGCCGCCGTCGTCCGGGTCGGATTTCGGCTTGCGCGTCTTGGGCACCGAGGTGATGGACGGCGTGCCGCCCGAGGCCGACGCGTCGTCGCTGTCGTCGCCGCGGTTGAGCGGTTCGCCGTTGATGACCTTCTGGATCTCGACGCCGGTCAGGGTCTCGTATTCCAGCAGACCCTGCGCCAGCCGCTCAAGGTCCTCGCGCTTTTCGGAGAGGATGCGCTTGGCCGTCTCGTAGCCGTCGTCCACCAGTTCCTTCACCTTGGCGTCGATGCGTTTCTGCATCTCTTCCGAGTGGTTGGTGCCGCCGCCGTAAGCGCCGAGATAGGATTGCTGTTCGTTGGCATAATCGATGTAGCCCAGATCCTCGGCATAGCCGAACTGGGTCACCATGGCGCGCGCGATTTTCGACACCTGCTGAATGTCCGACGCCGCGCCCGAGGTCACGTTCTCCTTGCCGAAGACAAGCTCCTCCGCCACGCGGCCGCCCATCGCCATGGCGATCTTGGACGTATACTTCGTGTAGGAAACCGAGAGCTGGTCACGCTCCGGCAGGGACAGGACGAGGCCCAGCGCACGGCCGCGCGGGATGATCGTCGCCTTGTGGATCGGGTCGTGCTGCGGAACGTTGAGGCCGACGATGGCGTGACCCGCCTCGTGATAGGCGGTCAGCTTTTTCTCGTCCTCGGTCATGACCATGGAGCGCCGCTCGGAGCCCATCATGACCTTGTCCTTGGCGTTCTCGAAATCCTCCATCGTCACGAAGCGACGGTTGATGCGCGCGGCCATGAGAGCCGCCTCGTTCACGAGGTTGGCGAGATCCGCGCCCGAGAAGCCGGGCGTGCCGCGGGCGATGATGCGCAGGTCCACGTCGGGACCCAGCGGAACCTTGCGGGAGTGAACGCCAAGGATGCGTTCGCGGCCGCGGATGTCCGGGTTCGGGACCTGGACCTGCCGGTCGAAACGGCCGGGACGAAGAAGCGCGGGGTCCAGCACATCAGGGCGGTTCGTGGCTGCCACGATGATGATGCCTTCATTGGCCTCGAAGCCGTCCATCTCCACCAGCAGCTGGTTCAGCGTCTGCTCACGCTCATCGTTGCCGCCGCCGTAGCCCACGCCACGGGACCGGCCCACGGCGTCGATTTCGTCGATGAAGACGATGCAGGGCGCGTTCTTCTTGGCCTGTTCGAACATGTCGCGCACGCGGGATGCGCCGACACCCACGAACATCTCGACGAAGTCGGAGCCCGAGATGGTGAAGAAGGGCACGCCCGCCTCGCCCGCGATGGCGCGCGCAAGCAGCGTCTTACCCGTGCCAGGAGGACCCACCAGAAGCGCACCCTTGGGGATCTTGCCGCCGAGGCGCGAGAACTTCTGAGGGTTGCGCAGAAACTCGACGATTTCCTCGAGCTCTTCCTTGGCCTCGTCGATGCCGGCGACATCGTCGAAGGTCACGCGGCCATGCTTTTCCGTGAGCAGCTTGGCCTTGGACTTGCCGAAGCCCATCGCCCCGCCGCGTCCGCCGCCCTGCATCCGGTTCATGAAGAAGATCCAGATGCCGATCAGGACCAGCACGGGCAGCCAGAGGCTCAGCACGCTGAGGAAGCCGGACTGCTCCTGCGGCGTCGCCTCGATCCGGACCTCGTTGGCCAGAAGCGCTTCGGTGGTGTTGGCATCCGAAGGCGCGACCGTCGCGAAGGATCCGTCGGATGTGGTGAACTGCACCTGCTCACCATCAAGGGTCGCCGATACGACCTGGCCGTTCTCGACCTGCTGGATGAAATCGGAATAGGCCACCGACCGCTGATTCATCTGCGATTGGCCACCCGAGAACAGGTTGAACAAGGCAAGGATCAGCAGAAACAGGATGACCCAGAATGCGACGTTTCTCGCGTTGCCCAAGGGAAGTCTCCTCAAAATACCGGGGGTGGACGCCGAAACGACCGCCTCTTTCTAAGATAGAGAAGGCAGCAAGGACTTCAATGCGCATTTAGCGGTGCGAGGAATTGTCCACGGGGCGTGCAGAGCTCCGCCGAGACACCCGATCCAAAGCCCGTGGCCGGACAGGCGACAAGACTTTCGCCATCGAAAACGGCCGGCATGGTGCGGGCGATCGCATGGCGCGGCGCCTCCGGCCGTGGGTCTGGAAGCTGGTTCCACCCCGCGTCGCCCAGCGCGCGCACGCTCATGCCCGCGCCCCCGGCGCAATGGATGCGCCAGCGACCGTCCCAAAGGCATCCGGGTTCCGCCGATACCTCGTGATGCGCGATCGCGGCATATTCACGAAAGATCTCGATATGCATGCGCGTGACATCGACCTGCGCACCGTGGAGTGTTCCGCCGCCCCCTGCAAGCGCACGGTCGAGCAGTGCCTCAAGGGGCGCGGCGCGGGGCCGGTATTCCGCGCCGCCGACCCATTGCAGCGCAGCCGCGAGAAGCCTGAGTTGCGTGTCGCGCTCCACCTCCGCGAACCCGTCGCGGTCGAAGCGCAGGACGCCAAGATCGTCGGCGCGGGCGACCTTTTCGCCCACGCTGCGGGCACGGGCCACAAGAGCGTCGCGCGCGCGCGCAAGGCGCCGGGCGGTGGCCGCGATCTCAGCCGCACCGATGCCAAGCTGGGCAAGCGCCGCACGCGCCCTGGCCCGGTCGAAGCGCGGATCGGCGTTGGACGGATCGTCGACAAAGGGCAGCTTCAGCCTCTGCGCAAAATGACGCAGCTCCGCGCGGCTTTCGCCAAGAAGCGGGCGGATGACGTGGAAACCGGGACCCGCGCGGCGGGACGGCGGCCGAGCCGTCTGTATCACTTCCGCGTCGGACAACGCGGCGGCTTCACCGTCCTCGGCCCGCACAAGACGCCGGTCCACCATGGCCGACAGGCCTTCGACCCCCGATCCGCGCGCAAGGCGCATCAGGAAGGTTTCGGCAACGTCATCCTGCGTGTGAGCGAAAAGCACATGCGCCAGCCCCCCACGCCACCGGTCGATCAGCGCAAGCCGCGCGCGTCGCGCCGCGTCCTGCAGGTTGCCCCGTCCGTCCCAGCACCAGCGCAGCGTCGCGTGCGGATGGCCCAGCGCGGCGCATTCGGCGGCCACCATCGCCGCCTCATCGGCACTTTCAGGCCTCAGCCCGTGATCGACGGTCACGACCCATAGCGACACGCCCATGTGCCGCGCCCATTCATGGGCAAGCGCCAACATCGCCATGGAATCCCCGCCACCCGATACGGCAAGGCCGATATCAGTGGGAAAGTCCGGCCCCAGCAGCGCGCCCATCCGGGCCGCGAAACGGTCGGTCAGGGTGTCTTGCGTCACGTACAGCCGAGGTTGAAGCGCTCTGCCTCCGCCTCCGCGACGGACGGGTCGCCGGGATAGCGCACCGCGACTTCCGCCAGCGTCAAGCAGGCCTCCTCGACCTGTCCCAGCCGTCCGAGCGAGATGCCGAGCGACGTCAGCGCGGCCGGCGCGCGCTCGCCGTCTGGCGCCGCGGAGAAACTCTCGAGATAGGCGCGCGCAGCAGCGCTCCATGCGTTCTGACGCGCTTCGGCCTCGCCACGCAGGAAATGCGCCTCGGCACTCAGCGGCCCGCCCGGATAGGTCTGGGTGAAGGCCATGAAGGCGGCGGAGGCGGCGGCATAGTCCCCCGCCTCGAATGCGGCACGGGCACGATCGAAATCGTCCTGTTCGGCCACGGCCAGTTGCGGGCCTGACCCGTTGTCGCCCGGGCCGACCGAGATGCCGGGGGCAGCGCCGGACGGCTCGACGCCGCCCAGACTGGGCGTCTCCCCAAGGCTCGCGATATCGCAATCAGCCTCCAGCTCGCAGAGGCGGAACTCGAGGTCGCCCAACCGGTTGGTTCCGTCGCGGACGATACTGTCGACCCGTATCTGAAGGGTCTCGGTCAGCGATGAAAGACGCCGGATCTCGGCCTCCATGGCGTCCATGCGCTGCAGAACAGAGCCGCTTGCGCCGGTGCCTGTCGCGCCGCCCGTCGTGTTGAGCTCCCGGCCGAGGCGCTGCAGCTCCACATAGAGGACGGACAACTCCTGCCGGATATCGGCAAGGGTCTGCGCACGGTCCTGCGCAACTACAGGCGCCGCGAGGATCACGCAGACGAGAACGGCGCAGAGACGGCGCATGGGATCAGACCCCCGGGCCTGCGGAGATGACCGTCACCGCGCGGCGGTTCTGCATGTAGCAGGTCTCGTCCGAGCAGATCTCGAGCGGGCGCTCCTTGCCGTAGCTGATGGTGCGCAGACGGCTGTCCGGCACGCCTGCGGCGACGAGGTAGTCGCGCACCGACGAGGCACGCCGTGCGCCCAGCGCGAGGTTGTATTCCCGCGTGCCCTGTTCGTCGGCATGGCCTTCGACCAGCGCGGTGTATTCGGGGTTCGACAGAAGCCAGCTCGCCTGCTGGTCGAGCGTGGCCATCGCGGCGGGACTCAGCGTGGACTGGTCGACGGAGAAGAGGACCCGATCGCCCACCACGGTGTTGAAATAGGCCGGGCTTCGCGGGTCGGAGGCCGCGCCGTCGAGGCCAGCGGCGCCGTTCGCACCAGCGCCGCCCATCATGCCGCGGGAACAGCCCGTCAGCGCCAGCGCGCCACAAAGGACGATGACGCCCATTTTTGAGAAAGAAAGAAGAGACATGTGCTCGTTGTCCTCGAATGCTTGTTTTACTGAACAGTATCACGTCGCACCGGGCGGCGTCCATCGGCGCCCGGATGCGTGGCTTTCACTTTATTGCAAGGGCGACCATGCCGGGTCGGAGGCCATGCCGGGCGTCGCCACCCGCTGCAGGTTCCTTCCCGTCAGATCGACCGAATAGACCGCAGGCGCGCCATCGGTGCCCGCCGTCTCGCGGGTGAACATGATCACGCGGCCATTGGGCGCCCATGTCGGCCCCTCGTCGAGGAAGGATGCGGTCAGAAGCCGCTCCTCGGAACCGTCGGTGCGCATCACGCCGATGTGAAAGCGCCCGGCCTCCTGCTTGGTGAAGGCGATGTAGTCGCCGCGCGGGCTCCAGACGGGTGTGCCATAACGGCCCGTGCCGCGGCTGATCCGCACGGCCTCGCCGCCCGAAGCGGGCATCACGTAGATCTGCTGCCCGCCGGTCCGGTCGCTTTCGAACACGATCTGGCTGCCGTCGGGCGAAAAGCTCGGCGCGGTCTCGATCGAGGGCGCGTTGGTCAGCTGCGTGCGCTGGCCGCTGGCCAGATCCAGCAGGTAGATGTCGGAGTTTCCGCCGTCTTCCAGAGAGAACACCACGCGGCTGCCATCGGGCGAAAACCGGGGCGCGAAGGTCATGTTGCCGGCCGGGATCGCCTCGAGCGGGCGGCGGGAGACGGTGGCCACATCCATCAGGTAGACCTGCGGAAAGCCGCTTTCGTAGCTGGTATAGAGGATGCGGTCGCCCTGCGGACTGAAGCGCGGTGCCAGCACGAGCGAGCGCGAGTCGGTCAGGAACTGCACGTTCGCGCCATCGTAATCCATGATCGCCAGACGCTTGAGGCGGGCGTTTTTCGGCCCCTCCTCGTGGATGAAGACGACGCGCGTGTCGAAATATCCGGTCTCGCCCGTGATCCGCTCATAGACCTCGTCGGCGACCGTATGCGCCATGCGGCGCCAGCTCGCAGCCTCGCCCACGAATTGCAGACCCTCTCCCAGCGGCGCTTGGGAAAACACGTCGAAGAGGCGGAAGCGGACGACGATCTGATCGCCGCGCGTCTCGACCTCGCCGGTGATCAGCGCCTGCGCGTTGATCGCCTGCCAGTCGTTATACTGCACCGGGCTGTCGAAACTGGTGACATCGGAGATGTAGGCATCCGGCGGGATCTGCCGAAAGAGGCCCGTGCCGCGCAGGTCGGCGGCGATGACGCGGGTGACGTCCTCCGCGACATCGGTCGCGCCCGCATCGGCGGCGATGAACGTTGGCAGCGCGAAGGGCAATGGCTCGATCACGCCCTCCGTGATCTCGAGCCGCAAAGGCTCCTGCGCGCTGGCCGGCATCGGCGTCAGTGCCACGAGGGCGGCCAGGATCAGGGTCAGGTATCGTTTCAACATGTCACACCTCCTGCCGCGCGGGCGGCGTCGGTTCTCGGGAAAACACTTGGGGATGCAAAGAGTTCATCTCAGGCGCATCCCCTCGGGATTGAAAACAAGTTCCACCTGCCGCCAGCGGTCATAGCTTTCTTCGGGCAGGTCGTATCCGTTCACGCCACAGCGGATGATCGCGCGGCGGGCGGCCTCATAGGCCTGTTGCGCGGCGGCCTCGGAGCCACCGGAGAATTCCAGAAGTCGGATCGTCGGCTGCTCCGGCTTTCCGTCACGGGCCATGTCGAAAGCCACGACCACGGTCGTGCCAAGCGCTTCCGTCGACAGGGCGCCGACGTTCCAGCAGGCCTGCACGGCGATGCGAAACCCGTCCCGCGCGCCTTGCGTCAAGGCCGGACCGGACGGCGCGGCGGGTTGCGCGGTCTCGGTCGCGTTGGCATCGGCCACGGCGCTGGCGATGGCGTCGGCAAGCGGGTCTACTTCTGCTTCCGGCTCAGGCTCTGGGGCGGCTGCGGCCTCCGTAGGCTCTGCGGGCGGTGTCGGGCGCGCGGGACGCGGCGGCGGACGGAGCGAGGCCACGGGCGCGACAGGCCCGCCCGATGGCGTCTCGGCCTCGGTCACGATCTCGGTCGTGGCCTCCTCGGGTGCGGTCTCGGGCGCTTCCTCGGCAGGCGCGTCGGAAGTGTCGGGGTTCACCGGCTGGTCGAGAACCTCGGGCGCGGTCTCCACGTCCGGTTCGGGCGCAGGGGCGGGCATCGGCGCGACACGGGGTGCCTCGCGGGGTGTCGGCGTGTCAGACGGCGGCAGGTCCGGCGTGCCGGACGGGGTGGGCAGCGCCGCGATCTGGTCGGTGACCTCGGCCTGCGGCGCCTCGGGGGCGGGTGGCTCTGGCTGGGTATCTGGCGCAGGCTCGGGCGCTTCCTCGGGCTGCTCCACCGGGGGCGGCGCCTCTTCGGGGGCAGGCGGCGCGGGAGCGGCACTTTCCTCGACCTGCGGCGGCGCGACCGGTGTCTCCAGCACGACGGGCGTAGGCTCAACGCCCGCGGTCAGCGCCTCGAACTCCGACACCGAAAGGATCGTCACGCCGGTCACCTCGAACTCCGTCTCCGGGCTCTCGCGGAACAGCGATCCGCCGAACGCGACCCACAGCAGGATCGCGGCATGGATCGCCGTCGATGCATAAAGCGACCGGCGCATGGCCACTCACTCCCCGGATCCGTCAAGACGGGGACCGCCGCTATCCGTCACCAGCCCGATCTCGCGGAACCCGCCCGCGTTCAGCGCGCCCATGACGGTCATCACCCGCTCGTAGGGGATCGCCCCGTCGGCGCGCAGGAAGATGCGCGTCGAGTCCCGTTCCGCCGCGACGGCCTGAAGCCGCGCGACCAGCTCGCCCATCGCCACCTCGGTCGTCTGCACCATGACGGTGCCGTCGGGCGCCAGCGTGACGGTCAGCGGTTCCTCCTCTTCCGACGGCAGCGCCTCGGCCGAGGTGTCGGGCAGGTCGATGGGCACGCCCACGGTCATCAGGGGGGCCGCGACCATGAAGATGATCAGAAGACACAGCATCACGTCCACGAAGGGCGTGACGTTGATCTCGGACATGGGTCGCGCACCGCGGCTGCCGCGCCCGCGTCTGCGGCGCGCCCCGTCTGGCTTTGCGACCGAGGCCCCCATCAGTCGAGCTGCCGCGACAGGAGGGTGGAGAACTCGTCGGCGAAGCCCTCGTAACTGCCGATCAGACTGTCGGCGTCACTGCTGAGCTTGTTGTAGAAAATCACCGCAGGGATCGCCGCCAGAAGGCCGAGACCCGTGGCCAGCAGCGCCTCGGCGATGCCGGGGGCCACGACCGCCAGCGAGGTGTTGCCGGAAATCGCGATCTCCTGAAACGACCGCATGATGCCCCAGACCGTGCCGAAGAGGCCCACGAACGGCGCCGTGGCACCCGTGGTCGCGAGGAAGTTCAGACCCTTGGTCAGGCGTTCGTTTTCCCGCGCGATTGCCACGTCCATCGACCGGTCCACCCGTTGCTGAACGCCCGGGATCAGGGCCCCGTCGTCGCGCAGGGACCGGCGCCATTCGGTCATGCCGGCCACGAAAACGCGCTCTGAGGCGCTGCGCGGGGCGGCAGCGACCTGATCGTATAGCTCGTCCAGCGGCTCACCCGACCAGAACGCCGCGTCGAAGGCCTGCGCATTGGCACGCGCGCGGCGGTAGAGCGCGTATTTCGAGAAGGTGATCGCCCAGACATAGACCGACGCGACGATCAGCGCGATCATCACGAGCTGAACAGTCAGCGACGCACGGAAGAACAGCGCAATGACGGTAAAATCCGCCTCCTGCGCTATCGCAAGCGTTTCAGTTTCCATTCCTGATCTGCAATCCTCTGGCCCGGCCTCGGTAATGGGCGCACCGCGTTAATGCGTGTTTTTCGCGCCTCATTAAGGTTCAGTTTACCAGCTTCCAATGGGGTTGGCGAACACTTCTCGGTCACACACCGTCATTCGCCGTGATCTGGCTGAGTTTTGCGCGAATATCCGCCGGAAGGCGCGTGGCACGGCCCTGCGCGTCCAGCACCACGACCTTGACCAGCGCCTCGAGCAGCACCTCCTCGCCGCGAAGCACCCTTTGGGGCATGTCGAAGCTGGCCCCTTTCAGACCGCCGGCGCGGGTCTCGACGGTCAGCTCATCCTCGAAACGGGCGGGCCTGAGGTAATCCGCCTCGACCCGGCGCACGGCGAAAACGAAGCCTCGCGCCTTCATGTCGAGCTGGCTGATCCCGGCCTCGCGTACCATCTCGGACCGGCCGCGTTCGAGGAAGCGCAGGTAGTTGGCGTAGTAGACGATGCCGGCAAGATCGGTGTCTTCGTAATAGACGCGGACGGGATGGCGATGGACCTTCATGGGCGCGACCATCGGGGGCGGTCGCGCGGCGGTCAAGCCCGCGTCACTGCGGCCTCGGCAGGCGTGCCGCGAGCCGCAGGGCGTGGGCGGCGTCGGTCGCGGCGACGGGCAAGACAGGGTCATACGCCGCGCGGATCAGGTCGGCAATCTCGGGCTTTAGCAGCGCGGGTCCGTCCCGCGACACCGCCGCCAGCGGCGAAGACCGCAGGAACGCCGTGTCCGACCACAGAAGGATCGTCTGCACAGCCTGGCTCAGCGCAATTGTCTCGGCCGGCACCTTGGCGAGATCGGCATCCATGCGCACGAAGACGAAAGCCGCCTTGATGCCTCCATCGGCGTCGAACCGGAAGGCGCGGTACTGGTTGGCCCCGGCCGCCTCCAGCCGCGCGACGAGGTCGGAAAGGTCCGGCAAAAGACGGTCGAGTCCCGGCGTCTCGCTCAGTTCGGACCAGTCGCGGATGAAGAAGACCATGAGGTTCGCGCCGAGTTCGGGGTCGGTCTCGGACATCGTGTGACCGGCAAGTGCGACGACCGCCTCGATCGCGCCCTTGAGGATGGGAACCGTCGCGTCCTCCACCCCGAAGACCACGGGCGCGATGGGCCGCCCCCAGCGCGCGAACAGGAACTGCCCGTCTGCACGCGTGAAAAGCGCGGTGATGTCATCGGGTGAAAGCGGTGCGGGTGCGTCTGTCATGTCAGGGCAACATGTCGCGCGCAGCTCACCGACCGTCAAGCCGGGTGGGAAAACTCGCGTTTTCCAGCCCGTCGAACGACGGGCCGCCACGCCTAGAACAGGCCGCCCTGCTCCGGCCCGCCGGGTTCCGGCAGGCCCAGATGGAGCCACCCCTTCCGAGCCAGCATGCGTCCCCGCGGTGTGCGCGCGATCAGACCCTGCTGCAGGAGGAATGGCTCGATCACCTCCTCCAGCGCATCGCGGGGCTCGGCAAGTGCCGCGGCGATCGTCTCGATACCCACTGGACCGCCGCCGTAATTCTCTGCGATCAGCGTCAAGTACCGCCGGTCCGCCGCGTCGAGGCCCAGCGTGTCCACGCCCAGCCGGGTCAGCGCCGCATCCGCGATGGCTTGCGACAAACGCCCGTCTCCTTCAACCAGCGCGAAGTCGATCACCCGGCGCAACAGCCGCCCGGCGATCCGGGGCGTGCCCCGCGCGCGTCCGGCAATCTCCATCGTGCCCGCCGGTTCCGCCTCGATCCCCGCAAGGCGCGCGCCGCGGCGCACGATGTGGTCGAGTTCCGCAACGGTGTAGAAGTTGAGCCGCGTCGGGATGCCGAACCGGTCCCTGAGCGGCGTCGTCAGCAGCCCCAGCCGCGTCGTCGCCCCGATCAGCGTGAAGGGCTGCAGCTCGATCCGCACCGTCCGCGCGGCAGGCCCCTCTCCGATGACGAGGTCGAGCTCGAAATCCTCGAGTGCCGGGTAAAGCACCTCCTCCACGGTCGGGTTCAGGCGGTGGATCTCGTCGATGAACAGCACGTCGCGCGTGTCGAGATTGGTGAGGATCGCCGCCAGATCGCCGGCCTTGGCCAGCACCGGGCCGCTGGTCATGCGGAAATTCACGCCCAACTCGCGCGCCATGATCTGCGCAAGCGTGGTCTTGCCCAAGCCCGGCGGCCCGTGGAACAGGACGTGGTCCATCGCCTCGCCCCGGCGCTTGGCGCTTTCGGTGAAGACGCGCAGGTTGGCGCGCGCCTCTTCCTGGCCGATGAAATCGTCGAGCGTCTGCGGCCGGAGTGCGCGGTCGGTATCCTCGGGCAGGCGGTCGGGGCGCAATGTGGGATCGGGATCGGTCATCGTGATCCGTTATGCCGCAGGCGCCGGGGCGCGGCCAGAGGCGCGTCGGGTTTCATTCCCGCGGCGCGAGCAGGCGCAGGGCGGCGCGGATCATCCCGGGCGTGTCCGCCTCGGGTGTAGCGCCCGCCACCTCGGCCACGGCCCGCGCGGCATCTGCAGGCGCATAACCGAGGTTCTGAAGGGCCGACAGCGCCTCGGCCTGCGCCGCGCCGGACGGTGTCCTTGGCGACGTGGTCGTCGCAACAGGGGCCCCATCGGGCACGACGAGGTCCTGCGCGCCCGGATCGCCACCCAGCGCCATGGCAGACGGCGCCTTGTCCTTCAGCTCGTTGACCACCCGCTGCGCCAGTTTCGGGCCGACACCCGGCGCCGCGCGCACGGCGCTCCAGTCGCCCAGCGCCACGGCACGGGCCGCCCCCTCGGCGCCCAGAGTGCCGAGAATCGCCATGGACGCTTTCGCCCCGACCCCTTGCACCGACACCAGCAGACGATGCCACTCGCGTTCATAGGGGCTGAGAAAGCCAAACAGCTGCAGCAGGTCCTCGCGCACCAGAAGCTCGGTATAAAGCGAGACCGCCTCCCCCTTTGTCGGCAGTGCGGCAAGCGTCCTGTCCGAGCAATGGACGACGTAGCCCACGCCGCTCACATCCAGAAGGACGTGATCGGACGCGATATAGTCCAGACGCCCCGAGAGCTTTCCGATCACCGGCCCGCCCCTCCGGCGGCGACGGCCTGCGCGAGGCGGCTCGAGGCGCGCGCATGGAACGCGTGGCAAAGCGCGATGGCCAGCGCATCCGCCGCATCGGGGCCCACCGGATCGGCCCCGGGCAGCTGCATCCGCACCATATGGTCAATCTGGCGCTTTTCCGCATGCCCTGCCCCCACCACGGCCTTTTTCACCGCGTTGGGCGCGTATTCGGCCACGGGAAGACCGGCGGCGGCAGGCACCAGCATTGCGACGCCGCGCGCCTGCCCCAGCTTCAGCGTTCCCGCACCGTCCCGGTTCACGAAGGTCATCTCGATGGCCGCTGCATCGGGCGCATGGCGGGCGACGACCTCGGACAGCTGGACATGTAGCGACAAGAGCCTGCGCGACAGGTCCGTCCCTTCCGAGCGGCATTCCCCGTTCGCGACATGACGCAACCGGCTGCCATCGACCTCGACGATGCCCCAGCCGAGGCACCTCAAGCCTGGATCGATTCCGATGATGCGCATGCTCCGCCCCGCTCCCGCCCGTGTTCTTGCCCGTGTTCTTGCCCGACCTGACCGGCTCAAGCCGCGTTCAAGCCCCGCTCGTAGACTTGTCGGGCCGGTCAGTCGGCTGACTGAGGCGTTTCGGCACCACTAGCACGAAAGGCGAACATCTGCCAAGCCCGAGGGCATTTGCGACGCCGTGCACCGGGTTTGCGACAGCCCGGTTTCGACGTGGCCCAAATGCGTCATCAAGGCGCTCGAAAACGACACGAACTAGGCGGATTTTAGCCGATTTTTCATAGCTTTAGACGATGCTTTAGCTATGCAATACCGGCATTGAACCCATGCAAAAATGACATTTGTGGATGAGAGTTTCCGCGCCTATTTGCGGCTCACGGGCAACACGAGGTTGCGCGACCCGAGAACCGACCACTGGAAAGGATTGCACAGATGGCCATCATGACCAACCGCCCCCTTGGCGCAGGGTTTCGCGCCACTGGCGTTCTTGCCGACATCGTCGGCCGGATCGCCGCCTGGAACGACGCCCGCGTCACGCACAAGGCGCTCTCGAAGCTTTCGGATCGTGAACTGGACGATCTGGGCCTGAACCGTGGCGACATCGACGATATCGCCTCTGGCCGCTTCTGACCGGCGCGGGTCATAAGGCCCAGGACCGGAACAAAAAATAAGGGCGCTTCGGATCGGATCCGAAGCGCCCTTTCTTCATGAAAAACTGGTCGCCGGTGCCGGGAACGGCACCGGATCACGCCAGGTCCGGAAAGGTCCCGGTTTCCAGCGCGGTCGCGACCGACACGATGAAACGGTAGATCTGCTGATAGGCATCGACGAGCCAGAGCGACACCGTATCGGGGGCTAGAATAAGGCCCGCAGCACGTTCAAATTGAGTACCACTCAACAATTGCGCCACGGCGGCGCCGTACACATCATCGCCCAATGTCCAGATCAGATACGCCTTGACCAGAACCGCAACGACCGAGGCGAAGATCACACCCTTCACGGGGAACCCGAACCTCAGGCGCCGCGAGCGCGGAGCCATGGATTGAACAAATCCGTCAGGATGAACGACAACACCGGCAGCTTCCCTGCCGTCACGCCGACGGGAAAATAAACCGTTCGTACGCGAGCCTTCGATTCGCTGAACGCGATCCGAGAAAGTCGTTTGATTCCGAGCCATTAGGGCAACCTACTCAAATACTAGGCGCCCCCACCTGCCACTCTTCTAACACAATTCGCCGAGCTTTGCGACCAAATTAAGGAGAAATTGTGATCGTCGTCCATTCGCCCAGCCTGTCACGCGCCGCGAGGCCGAAACCCTGCGCCGCATAGGCCGCGATCACGTCATCCGCCTGCTCGTTCAAGATACCCGACAGGATCGCGTAACCGCCATCGGCCATATGGGCCCGCATGTCGGCAGCCAGCGCAATCAGGGGCCCCTTGAGGATGTTCGCGAAAATCAGGTCATAGGGCGCGGCGGCGGCGAGATCGGGATGGTCGAACCCGGTCGCTTCGATGCAGCGCAGTTGCGCGGCGACGCCATTGGCCCGGGCGTTGGCTTCGGCCACCTCCACCGCGACGGGGTCGATGTCCGACGCTATGACAGGGTTCGGCGAGGTCTTGGCCGCCGCGATGGCCAGAACCGCGGTGCCAGCGCCGATATCGGCGGCGCTTTGCGGCATGAACCCATCGGCGAGCAGACGGTCATAGGCCTCCAGACAGCCCTTGGTCGTTCCGTGATGGCCGGTGCCGAAGGCCATGGCGGCCTCGATCAGAAGCGGCACGCGACCGGGCGGAACGCTCTCTGCGTCATGGGCGCCGTAGAGGTAGAACCGTCCGGCCTCCACCGGGTGCAGTTCCCGCCGGACATGGGCCACCCAGTCGGTTTCGGGCAGTTCGGATACGGCGAAGGGCTGCGCCCCATGCGCCACGGCAAGGAGCGTCAGGGCGATATCGTCGGGTGTGTCGGTGAAATAGGCGCCGACTTCCCACAGGCCCGATCCGTCCTCAAGTTCGAAGACGCCGACGCCAACGGGCTCGGGCGTCAGATCCTCGAGCGCCTCGCCCAGCGTCTCGGCCGCCGACTTGTCGGGCAACGTGGTGAGTGCGGTCCATGTCGGCATGCTCCCCCCCTTTTATTCCGCCGGCGCCGGGGCAGGCGCCGCGCGTGTCAACGTGGTCTCGCGCCCGGGCTCGGGATGACGCGGCACAAGACAGGACAGCCCAAGCGATACGGCCGCCATGCCCGCCGCCAGCACGAAGACCGAGATGGGCGAGGTCAGCCAGAGGTAGCCAAGTGCGGCCGGCAGGAACACGGCCGCGATATGGTTGATGGTGAAGGCCACGGCCGCCGTGGGTGCGATGTCACCGGGCGTCGCGATCTTCTGGAAATAGGTCTTGATGGCGAGCGCCAGCGCGAAGAACAGGTGGTTCAGCACGTAAAGCGCAGCGGCCACGCCAGCACCCCAGTCGAAGACGTAAAGGCCCGCGTAAAGCAGGAAGATCGCGCCCAGACCGCCATATTCCACGATCAGCGCAAGACGCTCCCCGAACCGCGCCACAACGAAACCCAGCAGCGGCGCCGCGACCATGTTGGCCAAGAGCGTCACCATGAACAGCGCCGTGATCTCGTGCACCTCGAAGCCGTAGCGCTCGACCATCATGAAAGCGGCGAAGACGACGAAGATCTGCCGCCGCGCGCCCGACATGAACTGCAACGCGTAGTAGAGCCAGTAGCGCCGGCGCAGGACCATCTTCTTGGTCTGCGGATCGGGGCTTTCGAATTGCGGAAAGGCGAGAAGCGCGATCAGCGCGATCACCGCCGTGGTGCCGCCCGCGACCCAATAGACCAGATCGTAGCTCAGGTCATAGGCCCGCCATGTCAGCACGATCAGCAGATAGGCCAGAAGCGTCGCGCCAGACCCCACCGACAATAGCCAGCCCAGGATCTGCGGCGCCTTCTTCTTGTTCAGCCACTGAAGCTGTAGCGACTGGTTCACCGTCTCGTAGTAGTGAAAGCCGATCGAGCTCAGCAGTGTCACGAACAGAAGGCCGCCGAGGGTCGGAAACTGCGCCGTCATCGCCGTGGCGACGCCCAGAAGGACGAGCGACACGATGGCGAGTACCTGTTCCCGGATGAACAGGATCAGGAGGATCACGCCGATGGCGAAAAAGCCCGGGATCTCGCGGACCGTGTGAAGCCAGCCGATATCCGCCCCGTCGAACCCGGCCATCTCCACCACGAAGTTGTTGAGAAGCGCCGACCATGTGGCGAAGGCGATGGGCATGCCGAAAGCCATGAGCGCCAGAAGCGCTACGGGCCGCCGCCAGAGCGGCAGACGCTCCGCCTCCGCGAGGGACAGGGTCCTGAGGGTATCGCCAAGTGCCATCGTCCGGGCTTTACGCCGTTTTTCCGGCATTGGCGAGAGCATCGTGCGTGCAGGGGCGCACAGGGATCATGGCGCGTTTCGTGGGCGCGACCCCGTGCACACGAGGACCGGTGAAGCATAACGAAAACGGGCCGCACCCTGAACGGTGCGGCCCGGTTTGATAACGGCGCGGCGGGCGGCGGGGCCCGCCGTCTGCCTCAGTTCTGCGCGTAGAATTCGATGACGAGGTTCGGCTCCATGTGCACCGGATAGGGCACGTCGCCCAGTCCCGGCGTGCGCACGAAGGTCGCGGTCAGCTTGGATTGGTCCACGTCGATGTAATCGGGAACGTCCCGCTCGGGCAGTTGGGTGGCCTCGAGGATCGCGGCCATCTGCTTGGACTTCTCGCGCACCTCGATGACGTCGCCTTCGTTGACCCGATAGGACGGGATGTTTACCCGCTTGCCGTTCACGAGGACATGGCCGTGGTTCACGAACTGGCGTGCAGCGAAGACGGTCGGCACGAATTTCGCGCGGTAGACCACGGCGTCGAGGCGACGCTCCAGCAGGCCGACGAGAAGCTCACCGGTATCCCCGCGCAGTCGCTCGGCTTCGGCGAAGATGCGGCGAAACTGCTTTTCGGTCAGGTCGCCGTAGTACCCCTTGAGCTTCTGCTTGGCGCGCAGCTGCAGGCCGAAATCCGACAGCTTGCCCTTGCGGCGCTGGCCGTGCTGGCCGGGGCCGTATTCGCGGCGCGAGACAGGGGATTTCGGACGCCCCCAGATGTTTTCGCCCATCCGGCGGTCGATCTTGTACTTGGCAGAGGTGCGTTTGGTCACCGTCTGATCTCCTTTTTCGTGGCATTTCAGCTTGATCCGAAAGCCGGTTCCCACCTTTCGGGCTGCAATCGCGTCTCCGCGGCAGCCGTCGTGCAAAACCGGACGGAGGCATCCGTGCCGATACAAAAGGGCGTTGTCCTTTGGCAGAAGCCCGACAGGCATCCCCTTGCGGGGGCCACCAACACCAAATGAAAACCCGGCCTCATCAGCCGGGATGGCGCGCTTCTACACGACGCGACGGTGCTGTCAATGGACAGGGGGCCGGGGAAAGCGGCGGGGTCAGGCGAAGACCGGGCGCACCGCGCCGCCCTCGAACAGGATCGCCGCCTCCGCCCGGTTCAGCATGCGCCGCGCAGCCCCCCCGTAGGCGAAGGGATCGTCCGCGAGGTCGGGCCGCAGATCATAAAGGCTTTCGCGTTGCAGCCCCGACAGGGTGTCGAGCCCCATGAAACCGGGATGGAAACTTTCGACCTGCACACCATTGGCCCAGATGACCTGATGACGTTCCAGCATCAGATGAATGTACCATGTCTCGCGCAGGGAATGATCGACGATGATGCCGCGGTCGCCGACCAGATCGCCGGCGCGCACCAGCACCTCCGACTCGCCCCAGAGGTCGCGCGTCGTGTCGCCGCCCACCAGAACGCGGTGCTCGGGGCTGACGACCAGATCCTCGTCGGGACGGTCGATCCCAAGCGCATTGACGCGCAACCGGATCGGCCGCTGGTCGGGCAAGGCGAAGAGCCGCGCGCCGGACATGCGCCGATGCCCCGACCAGATGACCTCCTGAGCGCCGTCGTCCCGGGTCAGCAGGCGGTCGCCCATCTCGAGATCCTCGATCGCCACCTCGCCGCTTTCGGTTCTCAGCCGCGTTCCGGGCGTAAAGCAGATCACCGAAGGACGTTCGTTCGGCGCGCGCACCGGGCTGCGGTCGGAACAGGCGATGATCGTGTGCTCGCGTTGCGGGGCCGGCATCCCGTCGGGAAAAAGCAGGACCAGCGGCGCGCCTTCCTCCACGGCGATGGGCACGACCGTGTAGAACAAGGACCCGTCGGAAACGACGAATGCCCCGGAAAACACCGGGTCGCTGTCGTCGAGGGCGGGATTGGGCTCGGCGATGTGCTCGGGCACACCCAAAGCAAGGTCGGCGGGGCCGGCAGCCTGGCGGCGCAACAAGTTCCGCACCACCCGCGCCGCGCGAGCCCGAAGCTCCTCGTGATCCCGGCTGGCGGTAAGAACGAGGGCGGCGCCGTCACCTTCCAGAGAAAGCGGCCGGCCATGCCAGCTCCAGCTCATTCCTTCCGCCAGTTCTTTTTCTGCTTCTGCCGGCGATCCCTCGATCGAAGTCTGCGCCCATGCAACCATGAACGCACCCCTTAAGCCCGTGCTCATTACCCCGCCTCTAGTCAAAAAACCTCGCCGTTACCCGACGTTATGGTGAAAGCCTAACAGATGCGAATCGCCCTGTGAAGCCACTGATTCGCTTTCTCGAACGGATCCGAATCAGCCGCATGTCGCGGCGGCTCAGAACCGCAGATCAAAGGACAGCGTTCCAACGACCTGCCCTTCGGACTGACCTTCGAATTCCTCCGACAGGTAGCTGACGCCGTAGAAGAAATTGCTGTCGCCCAGGCCGAAATTGACGCCCGCGCGGACGCGGTGCCGCAGCTCCTCGAGGTCGGGACCCCTGTTGTCAGGCAGGTAGACGGAGGATGCGACGTAAGCCGTGTCGGCACCCAACAGGAATGACCAGCCGCCCGCATTCTGGAATCCATTGACGGCCGCGACACGCTGCCCGCTGACCTGATCGCGCAGGCGCAGTCCGTCCTGGCCCAGCGTGCCGATGGTCACGTCCACACCTGCCCGCGCCAGCGTCTCGGCGCCGGCGCGCAGTTCCACGAAGGGGCGCACCTCGCCGAAGCTGAGCGCGACGCCGCGTGCGACCTCGGCATGGGCGTCGAGATAGGTGCCGTTGGATAGCTGGTTGGCGTCCGGCAGGTTGATCGGGTTGTTGCCGAAGAACTGGTGAATCTCACTGTGTATCGGCTTGATCCCCGTCTGCGGCCCGACCATGACGACATCCGCGCCCGCCGCGATGTCATAGCCCGACCAGCCGAAATGCGTCGTCGCGCCCAGCCACCAGGACGGGGC
>Ga0102928_1000409_pt1 | contig 27537 bp, 23 predicted proteins | sample SalPonR1_B_D1_MG_FD_78504 | JGI IMG/M metagenome (GOLD analysis project Ga0102928, IMG submission 78504) | Salt pond soil microbial communities from South San Francisco under conditions of wetland restoration - Salt Pond MetaG R1_B_D1_MG | ecosystem: Environmental > Aquatic > Marine > Intertidal...
GATGCACTCCCGCAAATTTTTTACCACACGAACCAGAACGGCAGGGGGCCGCCGGCCCGTCGGTTTCCCGTTGTGGCGTCATGTCGCTGAGATGATAAGTCGAGACGTGAACAGCACCGACTCGGGCCGGCGGCCCCCCTTAGGATAGCCCACATGATACCAGTCCTTCGCACCTCCTGGCCCCTCTTTCTGGGCATGTACATGCTGATGATGGGCAACGGCCTTCAGTCCACCCTGCTGGGTATTCGCGGCGGGATCGAGAATTTCTCGTCGTTCCAGATGTCCCTCGTCATGTCGGGTTATTTCGCGGGGTTCCTGATTGGCTCGCGGATCACCCCCGAGCTGATCCGGCGCGTGGGCCATATCCGGGTCTTCGCGGCGCTGGGCTCGACCGTGTCGGCGGTGCTGATCCTCTATCCCGTCCTCGTCGATGTCTGGGCTTGGTCGATTGGCCGGGTCGTCATCGGGCTGTGTATCTCGGGCGTTTACATCACCGCCGAAAGCTGGCTGAACAATGCTTCCACGAACGAGACCCGCGGCCAGTCGCTGTCGGTCTACATGATCGTGCAGATGGCCGGGATCATCACCGCGCAATACGTGATCAGCCTGGGCGATGCCTCGGGTTTCGTGCTGTTCATCATCCCCTCTGTGCTGGTTTCGCTGGCCTTCGCGCCGATCCTGCTGTCGGTCCAGCCGACACCGGCGTCGGAAACGACGCGGCGGATGCGTCTGCGCGATCTGATCGCGGCCTCGCCGCTGGCGGCGGTGGGCATGGTCTGCCTCGGCGGCATCTTCGCGGCCATGTTCGGCATGGTCGCCGTCTATGGCGCCGAGGCCGGGTTGGCGGCCGGGCAGATCTCGCTTCTGGTTTCGGTCATCTTCACGGGGTCGCTGGTGGCGCAGTTTCCCATCGGCTGGCTGTCGGACCGGATGGACCGGCGCATCCTTATCATCGCCAGCGCGGGCATCGGCGGGCTGGGGGCCATGATCGCCGCGGCCTTCGGTGCCAACTACGTGGTGCTGCTTGTCGGCGCGGCGCTGGTGGGCGGCATGGCGAACCCGCTTTACTCGCTGCTGCTGGCCCATGCCAACGACTTCCTGGAACACGACGACATGGCCTCGGCCTCGGCGGGGTTCATCTTCATCAACGGCATGGGCGCCATCTTCGGCCCGATCCTCATGGGGTATACCATGGGCCGCTTCGGTGCCTTCGCCCTGTGGGTCATCGTCGGGCTGCTGATGCTTGGGCTGGCCGGCTACGGTCTCTTGCGGATCCTGCAACGGCCCAGTGAATTCAACATCGATGACGTCACCCCCTATGCACCGGTCACGCCCGCGGGCTCGCCCGTGGCCGTCGAGGCCGCGCAGGAATACTACATCGAAACTGAGTTGGAAGAGCAACAGTCCGATGACCAGACATGAACGCCAGCGTTGCCAGGCGTTGGGCTTTCTGCAACGGTTCCATGACAGGCAGGAACAGGCGGTATGAAAGGACAGGCCATGGTCACCCCCGAGCAGATCGTCGCCTATTGGGTGGACGAGGTCGGCCCCGAGGGCTGGTACGAGGCGGACGAGGCGCGCGACGACGACATCCGCGAGCGGTTCCGATCCACCTGGGACGAGGCGCGTGAGGGGGCCTGCGGCCTGTGGCTGACCAACGCCGTGGGCACGCTCGGCTACATCATCCTGACCGACCAGTTCCCGCGCAACATGTTCCGCGACGATCCGCGCGCCTTTGCCAGCGATTGTTCGGCCCGGGCGGCCAGCAAGGTGGCCATTGACCGCGGCTGGGACAAGCGCGTGGCCGAACCGGCGCGGCAGTTCTTCTACCTGCCGCTGGTTCATTCGGAAAACCTATGCGACCAGGACCGCGCGGTGCGGCTCATGGCGGTCCGCATGCCCGAGACGGGCGCCTCCAACCTGCGCCATGCCAAGGCCCATCGCGAGGTGATCCGCAAGTTCGGGCGCTTCCCCTACCGCAATGACGCGCTGGGCCGCGACACCAGCCCGGCCGAGGCGGCCTGGATGGCAGAAGGTGGCTATGCGACGGCCCTTTCCAGCGTTGATGCAGGGGTGCGGGATCACGCCACGGCCTGACCGGGTGCCGATCGCGCGGCCTTGTTGCAAATTCGAGGCAGATCTTTCGCCGCGATTAAGCGCGGTGTAACGGGTCCTGCGCACCCTGTCGCCTGTACCAGATAGCAGGGGGCCGTCGGACGTGATGCACCAGAACCTCAAGCCCGTGGACCCGGCAGCGCACCGGCGCGGGGGCGACGACGACGTTGCCGCGCGGCCCGACGAGATCGCCCTGGTCGAGCAGATCATGAACATCATGGAGCAGGGCATCCTCGTCTGGACCGCCGATGGCACCTGCGAGCTGCACAACACCCGGATATTCGAGGTGCTGGAGCTGGACGGCGAAGACCTGGCCATCGGCACCACGCGCGCGGCATTCCGCGACCGCGCCGTGGCACGGGGCGAGATGTCGAGCGACGATCGCGAGGCATCGGCGGCCCGTATAAAGGCGCATCAGGCCTATTCCTTCGATCGCGTCCTGCCCTCGGGCCGGGTGGTGCTGACCAACGCGCGCCCGGCCCGCGGTGGCGGCTACGTGGTCACCTTCACCGATGTGACGCGGGAACGCGCCGCCGCCGAGGAACTGGAGCGCGCCAAGCGCGCCGCCGAGGCCGCCCGGCAGAAGGCGCAGGATGTCCTTGAACAGGAACGCGCCCGCCAGACCGAGGCCCGGCGACTGGCAGAACTGGACGAGTGGTTGCAATCGTGCAAGTCGCTGGACGAGCTTTACCGCATCGTCATGCGCTTCATGGAACGGTTGCTGCCCGGGTCAAAGGGGGAACTCTACCTTTTTTCCAATTCGCGCGACGGGCTGGTGGGCACCTGCAACTGGAACACCCGCGATCTGCACCGGAGCATCGCCGCAGACAGCTGCTGGGCGCTGCGCCGTGGCCGGGCCTATGAATACCGGGCCGAGGGGCTGTGTTTCACTTGCGACCATGTGGAGGACCACGAGCACGGGGTGGCCGTCCATGAATACCTCTGCGTGCCGATCATCGCCCATGGCGACACGGTCGGCCTGCTGCACATCCGCTTCGACCCGGCGTCCGATACCGGCGCCGCGGCCGCTGCCACGGTGTGCCAGGCAGGCGATTTCGCGATCCGCTGCGCCGAACACATCTCGATGGCAATTGCCAACGTCAAGCTACGTGACGAGTTGCACGACCAATCCATCCGCGACCCGCTGACGGGGCTCTACAACCGGCGCTACTTCATGGATGCGCTGCGCCGCGAGATCGGCGTTGCCGATGGGGGCGGACCGGGATTCGGGCTGATTTCCTTCGATGCGGACAGGTTCAAGTCGTTCAACGACAATCACGGCCACGATGCCGGTGACAATGTGCTGCGGGCGATCTGCGAACAGTTGCATGCCGTTTTCGATCCGTCCGCCATCTGTTGTCGCATGGGCGGCGAGGAATTCGCCGTCTGCCTGCCCGGTGCCGACCTGGACCGGACCGAGGCCGCCGCCGAGGCCATGCGCGAGCAGATCGCAGCGCAGCAGATCCGCAGCGCCCACGCGCTGCTGCCCAAGGTGACAGTCTCGGCCGGGGTGGTTGTCTACGCGGGCGGCGGCGGGGCCACGCCGAACGGGGTGCTCAAGGCTGCTGACGATGCGCTCTACCGTGCGAAGGAGGCCGGCCGGAACCGCGTCTGCCGCGCGTCGCCGCCGGACCCTGGCCCCTTCCGCGATGAAAATGCATAGCGGCCATGAACGCGGCCCTCTGGATGCCCCTGCCATATTAGTTTAAGGGTAAACTAATTCTGGATGAGGAGGCGCATCAATGGCAGCTCGCAACTTCGACATGATCGTCATCGGGGCCGGACCGGGGGGCTACGTGGCCGCCATCCGCGGCGCCCAGCTTGGCCTGAACGTGGCGATCGTGGAACGCGAACACCTGGGCGGCATCTGCCTGAACTGGGGCTGCATCCCGACGAAGGCCATGCTGCGCAGCGCCGAGGTCTTTCACCTGATGCACCGGGCCAAGGATTTCGGCCTGAGTGCCGGCAAGATCGACTACGACCTCGACGCGGTGGTCAAGCGGTCGCGTGACGTGGCTGGCCAGCTGACGAGCGGCATCGGCCACCTGATGAAGAAGAACAAGGTCACGGTTGTCATGGGCGAGGCGACCATACCTGCCAAGGGGAAGGTATCCGTCAAGACGGAGAAAGGCACCGAGGACCTGACCGCGAAGAACATCATTCTTGCCACCGGCGCGCGGGCCCGCGAGTTGCCGGGGCTGGAGGCCGATGGCGATCTGGTCTGGACCTACAAGGACGCGCTGCAGCCCAAGCATATGCCCAAGAAGCTGCTGGTCATCGGATCGGGGGCCATCGGTATCGAATTTGCCAGCTTCTACAATACCCTGGGCGCCGATACGACGGTGGTTGAGGTCATGGACCGTATCCTGCCGGTCGAGGACGAGGAGATTTCCGCCTTTGCAAGGAAACAGTTCGAGACCCAGGGCATGAACATCATGCAGAAGGCCACGGTCAAGCAACTGGACCGCGCACCTTCGAAATCGGGGGGCAAGGTCACCGCGCATATCGAGACCGGCGGCAAGGTCGAGAAGCACGAATTCGACACGGTGATTTCCGCCGTCGGCATCGTCGGAAACACCGAGGGCCTTGGACTGGAAGGGCTGGGCGTGACGGTCGACCGCACCCATGTCGTGACCGACGAATACTGCCGCACCGGGGTCGAGGGGCTCTATGCCATCGGCGACATCGCGGGCGCGCCCTGGCTGGCACACAAGGCCAGTCACGAGGGCGTCATGGTCGCCGACCTGATCGGCGGCAAGCACGCCCACCCGGTCAAGCCCGAAAGCATCGCCGGTTGCACCTATTGCCATCCGCAGGTCGCCAGTGTCGGTCTGACCGAGGCCCAGGCGAAGGAAAAGGGATACAAGATCAAGGTCGGCCGCTTCCCCTTCATAGGCAATGGCAAGGCCATTGCACTTGGCGAACCCGAGGGCCTGGTCAAGACGATCTTCGACGAGAAGACGGGCGAGCTTCTGGGCGCCCACATGGTCGGGGCCGAGGTGACCGAGTTGATACAGGGCTACGTTGTGGGCCGCCAGTTGGAGACCACGGAAGAAGACCTGATGAACACCGTTTTCCCGCATCCGACCTTGTCCGAGATGATGCACGAAAGCGTCCTCGACGCTTTCGATCGCGTCATTCACATGTAAGCCGAAATCCCCAAGATTTCGGCCAGTGCGGGAAAGCGATTGGCGTGGTCAATTGCGGCCGCGCCACGTCGATTGCCGGGCCCGGGGTTTCCGCGGTGCGGATCGCTTCTGAGCTCAGCGGACGCGGGCTAGGTGTCCAGCGCCCGCGCCAGGGCGCAGAAGCGTTCCACGTCGACCTGCTCGGCGCGTTCGGTGGGTGCGATCCCGGCGGCGATCAGCCGGTCCTCGATGTCCGGGCGCAAGCCCCTCAGCGCGGCGCGCAGCATCTTGCGGCGCTGGTTGAAGGCCTTGGCGACGACCTTTTCCAGTGTCTTCGGATCGGCCGGGAACCGCGGCGCTGGCAGGGCTGTCAGATGCACCACAGCGCTGTGCACCTTGGGCGGCGGCGTGAAGGCCTGCGGCGGCAGTTCCATGACAATCCGTGCCTGCGTGCGCCACTGCGCCAGAATCGCCAGCCGCCCATAGGCCTTGGAGCCGGGCGTGGCCACGATCCGCTGGGCCACTTCTTTCTGGAACATCAGCGTCAGGCTGTCCCAGAAAGGCGGCCAAGCCGCCGGCGTCAGCCATCGCACCAGCAGTTCGGTGCCCACGTTGTAGGGCAGGTTCGCGGCCACGCGCACCGGCGCGGACAGGTGCCGGGCCGTGTCGAGGTCAAGCGCGTCGGCGTTCAACACGTCGAGACGACCGGGGTATCGCTCGGCAATTTGCGCCAGTGCGGGAAGGCAGCGGCTGTCCTTTTCCACCGCCACCACCCGGCGCGCGCCCTCGGCCAGCAAACCCCGTGTCAGGCCACCGGGGCCGGGGCCGATTTCCAGCACGTCGTGATCGGCCAGTGATCCGGCCTGCCTGGCGATCCGGGCCGTCAGGTTCAGGTCGAGCAGGAAGTTCTGCCCCATGGCCTTTTTCGGGGCCAGGTCATGGGCCGCGATGACCTCGCGCAGGGGGGGCAGATCATCCATGGGTTGGTCGTCCTTCATGATGGTGGGAAACGCCTCGCGGGGGGCTTACCGCCCGTCGCGTGCGGTGGCCATCCGCGCGGCCATGCGCAGCGCCGCCACCATCGAGGCGGGATTGGCCCGGCCCGTCCCCGCGATGTCGAGCGCGGTGCCGTGGTCCGGCGAGGTCCGCACGAAGGGCAGGCCGAGCGTGACGTTGACGCCCTCGTCGAAGGCCAGCGTCTTGATCGGGATCAGCGCCTGGTCGTGATACATGGCCACGGCGGCATCATAGCGGGCGCGGGCAGCGGCGTGAAACATCGTGTCGGCGGAAAGCGGCCCGGTGATGTCCAGCCCCTCGGCACGCAGGGTTTCCAGCACGGGCGCGATCATCTCGATTTCCTCGTGCCCGATCTTGCCACCCTCGCCCGCATGGGGGTTCAGCCCCGCCACCGCGAGGCGCGGCGCGGCAATGCCGAAATCGCGAATGAGGCTGGCATGTGTGATGCGCATCGTCTGCGCCAGACCGTCTGCGGTCAGTGCCTCGGGCACCTGGGCCAGGGGGATGTGGATGGTGGCGGGCACAACGCGCAGGGTTTCGCTGGCCAGCATCATCACCACCCGATCTGCCCCGGCGAGATGTGCGAGGAACTCGGTATGGCCGGGAAAGCCGAAGCCAGCCCCGTCGATCAGGGCTTGCTTGTGGATCGGCGCGGTGGTCAGGGCGGCACAGTCCCCGGACCGGACGAGGTGAACGGCCTCCTCGATGGCGCGTATGACGTGGGGTGCATGGGCGGCATCGGGCATGCCGGGGCGGCGGGGTGCGCCGAAGTCGCTGGCGAGCACGGGCAAGCCGGTCGCGGTCTCTGCCGCGGCGGCGCTTTCCACCGCCTGCCATGGCGTGCCTTCGGGCAGGTGGGCCGGGTCGCCGATCCACAGGATCGGCACCGTTCCCTGCAGCGTCCGCCAGGCCGCCGCGGCGACCTCGGGGCCGATCCCGGCCGGGTCGCCGCAGCTGACGGCGATGGGCCGCATCAGTTGCCGGTGATCCGGGCCGAGGCGCGCAACTCGGCCAGCAGCGCTTCGGCATAGCCCGACAGCCGCTGCGACCGCAACTGGTTGCGGACCGCGTCGCGGTCCTGCGCGCCGTTCTCGGCGGGGGTGCGGCCGCAGAGCATCAGCAGAACCAGGGTGTCTCCCCCGGCACGGGTAAGCCCCCAGGAGGTCTCGCCGGGGTCGAGCTTGGCCAGTTCAACGGCCACGTCCTGCGGAATCTCGTCCGGTGGCAGCGCATTGCGTTCAAGCACCCGTGGCGGCTGGTCCCTGGCCACGCCGTACAGATCGTCGCAGGTATCCACCCGGCCGGCAACGCGCGCGGCACGGTCCAAAGCCTGCTCCGACAGGCCGCCGTCTATGTAGTAGGCGGCATAGTCGATCTCGGCGGGGGCGGGGGTGCCCCGTGTCACCTCGCGCAGGTCGCGCAGCTGGAACAGGGCGATGCCATTCTCGATGGGCAGCGGATCGGTCACTTCGCCCGGCGCGAGGCCCAGGAAGATCGGCCGCAGCGGTGCCGGGAAATTGCTGATTGGCAGCCAGTCGAGCCGCCCCCCACGCTCGCGAGAGGGCAGGGCCGAAACCCGGCTCGCCTCGGATTCGAAAGCCGAGAAGGACGTCAGCTCGCTGATCTGCTCGGCGCGCTGCATGGCCGCCTCGGCGCGTTCGGGCGGGGCCGGAATGATGATCTCGTTCAGCAAAACCTGGATTCCCGCGCCGCCCTCGGACCGGCCCAGGGCGCGATCCACCTCGGCTTCGGTGACGCGGGCGCGGCTGTCGTAGCGTTGACGGATGTAGTCGCGCCAGGTCGCGTTGATGCGGACGAAGTCACGCATGCTTTCTTCCTCGATCCCGTTCTGGCGCAGCACGGTCAGGAACTGGTCCAGGTCCTGGTCGGCGCGCGCGGCGAAATCCGTCATGGCCCGTTGCAGGCCCTCTTCGGTCAGGCGCAGCCCGGCGCGCTCAAGCTCCTGTGCCTTGAGACGCTCCTCGATCAGTTGCTCCCGGGCGAGGTCGGCGAGATCGCCCGGGGTGCGGAAGACCTCGAGCATCCGTTCGCGCTGTTCGATCTCGAAGGGTGTGATGGCCTTGTCGTTCACCGTGATCGCCGGCGAGAACTGCGCCTGCGCGGGCAGGGCGACGGGGACGAGAAGGGCGAGCAGGATCAGAACGGCACGCATCGGAACCTCTTGGCTTTTGTCGATGTCTCAGTCCTGGCAGCTGCGGGCTGGCCCTTCCCCGGTACGCCCGGAGGAAAAGCCGTTCAACCCCACGACCAGGCCGAAGTCGGTTGTCGGTTGCACAGTAGTCGAAGACGTGAAGCGGCGCGACACCGAAAAATCCACCGTCACGCATTCGTTGCGCCAGCCCAGTTCGAGCCCTGCCGTCGAGGGCGAACCATCGGCCAGATCATAGCGCATGTCGAGTCCCGCCGCCCAGCGGTCGTTGAAGCGATAGGCCCCGTCGAGGCTGATCTCGCGCACCGCCTTGCTGCGGTCCTCGTCGGCATCCTTTGGCAGGAAGATGTAGCCCGCCGCGAGGTCAATGCGCCGGGTGCGCCAGTCCAGAAGCGCTTCGGCCCGGGTCACGGCCAGACCGTCGTCGATCAATGTCCGGCCGCGCAGGCCCAGCCCCGTGCCGGTGTCCAGTCCGCCGGCGATCAGCCAGTCCGAGGCCGCACCGTCCAGCCCCGAGGTGTGCGTGAAGGCGGGGTTTTCCGTCGTGCGCAGCACCCGCCCGAACGTCAGGCGGCTGTGCCAGCCGGCCTGCCCGCGCCGGGACCAGCTCAGCCCCAGGGCGGCACTGGTTCCGGTTTCGGCGGCGTCCTCGCCGGGAAAGCGCGACAGCGCCAGCAGGCTGGCCTGGTCGAACTCGGCGGTGACGCTGTCCTCGTTCGGGGGCGTGTCGCCGGACTGGCCGGACCAGGCCAGTTGCACCACCGGTTCGAGCACATGCGCTGCCCGCGCGTCCTGCCGGATCAGGGGGTAGCGCAGGGTCACGGCGGCCTGTCCGGTGGTGCGGGTGGTGTCCCGGGCGGACGCATCGGGCGAAAAGGCGTAATGGTCAAGCCGCAGCCCCGCGCGGGTTTCCAAAACCAGCCCGGGTCCGGCGACATGGGCGCGGTGCCAGTCGGCCCAGACCCCCGCGCGCAGTGTGTCGCCCAGCCCGTCGGGCCCGGCATCCAGCGTGCGCAGGTGCCCTTCCAGCCCCGCGCCGTAGCTCAGCGTGCCGCCGATGGCCGGGGTGGTGCGCCGTTCCCGGCGGGCCTCGGCCACGAGCGGTGGCAGGCGGTCGTTGTCCTCGGCGGCGCGCAGGCTCTGGTAGAGGGTCAGGTGCGCGCGCCGCATCTCCCGGTCGGTGATCCGCGACAGGCTGATCTCGCTGTCCAGCCTGTCGCCGCCATTGATGCCGTAGTCCAGCAGGTAGGCGTCATCCGATGCGGTTTCGACGTCGAAGCGCAGCCGCGTGCCGCCGCCCAGCCGGAAGGCCCCGTCGGCAAAGAGATAGCCGCGCCCCCCGTCAACAAGGCTGTCGCGCGTGACGGCGCCCGAGACCTCGATCTCGCCGCGCAGGTAGGCCTGCCGGTAGCGAGCTTCCAGCGTGGCTGTCTCGGTCGAGATGTAGGGCGTCACGGTCAGGTCGCGATGGTCCCCCAGCCGGATGAAATAGGGCAGCTTGACCCCCGGTCCCAGCTGGTCGGTCGTGCGCAGTTCGGGGGCCAGCACGCCGGTTGCCCGGCTGACACTGGGGTCCGGCAGGCGCAGGCGCGGCAGCCAGAGGATCGGCACCCCGTAGACCCGGAACCGGGCATTCTCGAAAAAGAGCTGGCGCGCCTGCTGGTCGTGGATGACGCGCGCCGCGCGGATTTCCCACAGGGGTGGGCGGCCGTCGTCGCAGACCTTGCAGGAGGTCGCTGCGCTGCGGCTGAGTTGCGTGTAGCGCCCGCCGACCCGGTCGATGCGGTCGGCAGCCAGTTGCAGCCGGTCGTCCAGGATCAGCCGTGCCCCGTGCAGCAGCCCGTTTTCCAGCCGCGCATCCAGGTTGGCGCGCTCGGCGGTCAGGATCTCGCCCGCCTGGGTGCGAATGAAGATCGGGCCGGTGATCGCAAGACGGTCGGTGCCGCGGTCATAGGTGATGCGCGCCGCCGACAGCCGCGTGCCCTCGAAGAAGACCTCGACATTTCCCTCGGCGATCAGCCGTTCGCTGCCGGGCGGGACGATCACCCGGTCAGCCAGCAGAGTGGCGGGTGCCTGCGCGGCCAGCGCTTGCGGCCAGAGCCACAACAGGCAGATCAGAACCAGCCGCCGCATCAGCCGTCCTCCAGGTGCAACAGCAGACCCAGCGACGCCGCGATCCCCGCGACCGGCGGCGCCCAGGCGGCCAGCGCAACCGGGATCTGGCCGTTGTCGCCGAGGATCTGCGCGAAATTGCGCAGGAAATAAAGCCCGAAGCTGAGCACAACCGCCGTGAGCACCAGCAGCCCCACGCGCCGCCCCCGCTGGGGACGCATGGTAAAGCCCGCCGCGATCAGCACCATGGCGCAGAGGAACAGCGGCTGGGCCAGTTCCATCTGGAGCCAGACCCGGTGGCGCAGCGCCGAGAAACCCGCGGCCTCCAGCCGGTCGATGAAGGCGGGCAGGTCCCACACGGAAATCGAGCTGGGGGTCCCGAAACTGTCGCGGATCCGGTCTGCAGACAGAGTCGAAGGGATGCGCAGGCTTGCGTGCGTCGTGGCCCATTGCTCGGCCACGCGGCTGTCGGAGAGCGGCCATGACTTGGCATCGGTCAGCACCCAGGCCCCCGGTGTCAGCTCGGCGCTGGCGGCCTCGACGCGGCGTATGGGCCCGCCCTCCTGCGTGAAGGTGATAAAGGTGACATCTTGAAGGACGGTGCCGTCAAGGTTGGTCGCCTCGGCCCGGATCACCGTCTGCCGCTCGGCGTCGCCCTGGCGCAACCAGAGCCCGTCGTCCGAAATCGACAGGATGCTGGACCGATTCTCGCGCAGGCTGGAGGAACGGTTCTCGTATTCCTTCAGCGTGGCGGCGACGATGGGATTGAACAGGGCCACCGCCAGAAGGCCGATCAGGAGGGTCATCATCAGCGGCCCGAGAAAGGCGCGCAGCGCCGAGCGGCCCGCGGCCCGCGCCACCACCAGTTCCGATGACCGCGACAGCCCCAGGAAAAGCGCGATGGCGCTGAGCACGGTGATGAGCGGCAGCAACTCGTAAAGCGCCTGTGGCAGGTTCAGCAGGGTCAGCGCCACCACCTGCGCCGGGCCGGCTTCGGTTCCGGCGAAACGGCGGCCCTGCTCGACCAGGTCGATGAAGCCGTTGAGCAGCAGGAATATTCCGAAGGTGCTGGCGAAACTGACCATGAAGCGGCGCGAGAAATAGCGGTGCAGGATCATGCCGCGCCCCCCTCGGGCAGTGTCGGGCGCCGGCGCAACAGGTAGGGGCGGGCGCTGGCGACAAGCAGCGCGAGGCCGGCGGCGAGGCCGAAGGCCAGGCCGGCATAGGCGGCGGGCCAGGCGCCGAGCGCGGCGCGGGCCGCCCCCATCCCGGCGCTTTCCACCGACTTCATGACCACGACCAGCACCACCGCGCCCAGGATCTGTTGCCAAAGCCCGAAGCGGCTGAACCCGCCCACCAGAAGGGCGGCGAAGCCCAGCAGCGCACCGACCAGCGCCGTCAGCGGCTGCACGAACCGGTCATGCCCCTCGTGCACAAGGTAGGCGGCGCTTCTGCCCGTTTCCTCTTCAAGCGCCGGGGTGGGCGACAGGAGCTCGGCCGTGGTCAGTTCGCGCGCCGAGCGGCTGCGATCGCCCACCTCGGGGACGAGCGCGCTGACGTCGTAGGCGAAATCGTCGAAGCTGGTCGTGAACAAGCGTTGATCCTCGTGAACAAGGGTCTGTGCCAGTCCGTCGATCATGACCAGCTGGGGTCCGGCCTCGGCCCGCACGAGGAAGGCGCGGCTGGCCGTGTAGCCGATGTGCCGGTCCGCGCGGCGGCTGTCCGAAAGGAAGACATCGCGCAGCTCCCCCTGGGCCGAGACATCGCGGACGAAGAGGGTCACACCGGCCGAGGGTGACATGAACTGCCCCTGCGTCAGCAACCGTGCCGAGAGGTTGCGCGAGATCTCGGCCTGGCGCTCGATGAGGCGGCCCTGGGACAGCGGCACAAGTACGTGGGTCAGCACCAGCATCAACGCGGTCACGATCCCCCCGAAGACGACCACGGGCCGCGCCAGCCGGAACGCCGAATAGCCGGTGGCCTGGACAACCACCAGTTCGCTTTCCGAGGCCATGCGGTTGGTCACGTAGACGGCAGAGGCGAAGGCGGCCAGCGGCAGCACGATCTGGATCAGCGCGGGCAGCGAGAGCGCCGTCAGTTCCAGGAAGACCCAGGCCGACTGCCCGTCGGTAATGATCTGGTCAAAGAGCTGAACCGCCTGGTTGATCCAGTACATCAGCACCAGCACGAGGGAGAAAAAGCCGAAGACGGTAAGGAATTGCGACAGCATGTAGCGGTCGAATCGCGGCACCTGTCTTCCCCCGTGTCGTGCTGGCCCCGCGGGCCCTTGGCAGTGGATGGAAGGTATCCCAGTTTGCGGGGCAACCCAAGTGCTCTCTGGCCATCGGGCGAGGGGCAGGCTACCTCTTGCCCGACAGCCAGACGGCAGAACACATGACAGCAAGGAGCGCCCCATGTCCCGACCCGCCGAAATCCGCTTTCACGAGACCGACCTGGAGGGACTTGCCGAGCGCGCGGGCCGTATCGCGGTGGTGGTCACGCCCGATGGCAAGCTCGACCAGGGCGCGCGCCGGGTGAACAGCCTGACCAAGAAGGCAGTGGCGCGGCTCGTCGGCAGCGACCGTTTCGAGAAGGCCGCCGCCGGCGATGTGATGACGCTGGACTGGCCTGCCGGGCTGGCCGCCGAGGCGGTGCTGGTGGTCAAGTTGCCGCGCCGTCCCGGCATCGAAGAGGCGCGCCGCGCGGGCGCGGAGCTGGCCAAGGTCCGCGGCAAGGGTGACCTGCTTGTCCTGCTGGGCAGCACCGGGCGGGGGGCCGACCTGTCGCTTGGCCTGGCGCTGCGCGGTTACGGATTCGAGGCCCACAAGACCGACCCCGCCACGGCGCCGGGCCCGGTGGACATCATGGCTTCCAGGCCCGAGGACCTCGCGCAGGAGGCCGCGCCCATGGCCGCCGTGGCCGAGGGAGTCTTCTTTACCCGTGATCTTGTCAATGAACCGGCCAACGTGCTGACCACCGACGATTTCGCCGCGCGGCTGGCGGCGATGCACGACCTCGGGCTCGAGGTCGAGATCCTCGAAGAGTCCGATCTGGAAAACCTCGGAATGGGTGCGCTGCTCTCCGTGGGGCAGGGCAGCGCCAGTCCCTCCAAGGTGGTCGTCATGCAGTGGCGGGGCGGCGGCGACCAGGCGCCGCTCGCGCTGGTGGGGAAGGGCGTGGTCTTCGACACTGGCGGGATCAGCCTGAAACCGGCCGCGGGCATGGAGGACATGACCATGGACATGGGCGGCGCGGGCGTCGTTTCCGGTGTCATGCGCGCGCTGGCCCTGCGCGGGGCCAAGGCCAATGTCGTGGGCCTTGTCGGGCTGGTCGAGAACATGCCCTCGGGCACGGCCACGCGCCCCGGCGACGTGGTCAAGACGATGAAGGGCGACACCGTCGAGATCATCAATACCGACGCCGAGGGGCGCATGGTGCTTGCCGATGTGCTCTGGTACGCGCAAGAGCGGTTCAAGCCCGCGGGCCTGATCGACCTGGCCACCCTGACAGGCGCCATGGTGATCGCCTTGGGGCACGAGAACGCGGGCGTCTTCAGCAATGACGACGCGCTCGCGGGGGCCTTTCTCAAGGCAGCGGGGGCCGAGGGCGAGGGCGCCTGGCGCCTGCCCATGGGCGCGGCCTATGACGAACAGCTCAAGAGCCGGATTGCCGACATGAAGCACGTGGGCGGCCGCCCCGCGGGGTCGATCACCGCTGCGCAGTTCCTCGGCCGTTTCGTGCAGGAGGGGGTGCCCTGGTGCCACCTCGATATCGCGGGTGTGACCGTACAGACCAAGGATACGGCGCTGGCGCCACAAGGGGCCACGGGCTGGGGCGTGCTGGCGCTCAACCGCCTTGTCGCGGACCGCTACGAGGGGTAGCGGAATGGGCGCGGCCTACTTCTACCACCTGACCACGCAACCGCTCGAACGGGTCCTGCCGACGCTTCTGGACAAGGCGCGCGGGGCGGGCTGGCGCATCGAGGTGCGGGGCAAGGATGCCGCGCGCATGGCGGAGCTGGACGCCGCGCTCTGGCTTGGCCCCGAGGAGGGGTTCCTGCCGCACGGGCTGTCCGGCGGGCCGCACGACGCGGACCAGCCGATCCTGCTGACGACGGGGCCGGACGCGGGCAACGCCCCCACCTGCATCATGTCCGTGGACGGCGCCGATGTGACCCCCGGGGAAGTTCTGGCCATGGAGCGGGCCTGCGTGATCTTCGACGGCCATGACGGCACGGCGGTGCAGGTGGCCCGCGGCCAGTGGAAGGCCCTGACGCAGGCGGGCTGCGCGGCGCAATACTGGTCGCAGGAAAGCGGGCGATGGGAAAAGAAGGCCGAGGCGGGCGGCTGATCCCGCGCGGCCCGGCGCACGGACGAAAGGGCCGCGCGGGGAGGGAACTCTGAATGGGTTGCGGGTTTCCTGACAGCGGTCATTCGCGTTGAGTGCGGCGAAAAAACCGGTTCGCGCCCTTGCCGAGCGATGCTGCGGCGTCTCAGGACAACCGAAATCCTGTACCAAGCGAGCATCCTGGCCGCATTTTATTCCCACGTTCGATCGTCGCGGAAAATTTCATTTGCTCCATGAATGGACGTGAACATCGCGCCCGGAGTGGCCCTTCATGATCTTGACGGCCAGTTCCTCGCGTTCCTTGTTATCAACACGGACCCAAAGAAGAATGCCGCCGTGTTCGATCTGATTTGCGTAATAGTCCTTGTGATGCTTGCCCACCCGGCGCGCCAGCAATGTGCCGATCACGGCAGAGGGGCTGCCGCCGATGGCAATGGCAGCAATGGAGGCCGCAAGCGTGCTTGCCGGCGTGAGCATTGCAGCCATGGCGATATATGACCCGACAAAGAAGAACCCTCCAGCGATCGCGCCTTCCAGTTCACCGATGGCTTCTTCGGATACAAAATGCGCGCGCGGCGCATGCGGATCGTCTTCCAGATCGGAGGCGCGCCAATACGCCTTGCCAAGCTTTTCCTTCAAGACACTCTCATTGGCCAAAAGGCTGATGTTGGAATGGTGAATTCCGACCATTCGCAGATCATAGAACGCTTGTTGCAGGTCCTCGAACGTGTCGAACACGCCGACGGCCTCGGGGGTGTCGATCACCATGGTCTTGTGCTGTTCATTTTCCGGTTCAGCCATGCGTGCCTCCCGAGTCCGATCTGGCCATGTCACGACATTGGTAGACATCCACCACATGCAATGCATTGACACGGGTCAAGGACGGCACGGCGATCCGATGATAGCTGCGACCCGTCAGCTTGGCCCGCTGGCGTTCGCCCTGGAGAACCGGCCGGGAGTTTTCCAAGATGGGCGGTCTGCCCTGACCAGCCCCGCCGCCCCGCGCCATGGCCGCTTCGGGCTGAGAGCGGTCCTTGCCGTCTGCGTGCGCGGCATGTGCCCAAGGCCGCGCATGGAGTGGTGACCGCGCATGGAAGACCGCGCCTCGCCGCCCTATCGCGTCAGGATCAGCCGGTTGTCCGCGATCTCGATCCGCTCGAACCGGTTCAGGTAGGTCATGCCCAGCAGCGAACGGTCCATCTGCCCGCCGTTGACCGAGGCGCGCAGGTTGCGGTCCTCGACCGGTCCGAGGGCGACGCGGTCCAGCACCACGGGCGCGATGCGCACCTCGCCGTTGGCCGTCCGGGCGGTGCCGATGAAGTTCAGATCCGCCGGGTCCAGCCCCACGCGGGCGGCGTCCTGGCGTGTCAGCACCACCTGCGTGGCCCCGGTATCCACGAGGAAGGGAACGGTGACGCCGTTGACCTGCAAATCCAGGTGAAAATGCCCGTCGCGGCCGCGCGGGACCTCGACCACATTTTCGGAAATGGTCGCCTGGGTCAGGGTCAGATCGCCCTTCATGTCCTGCCACAGCCCCGCGGCGGCGATGGCGCCCACGAAGATCAGGACCCAGATCATCGCCTGCTGGGCCATCTGGGAGCCACGCAACCGGCTGTGCGCCAGGTAGGACCCAAGGATGGCCACCCCCAGTATCGAGAGAAACACGAATGATGCGATCTGGTCTCCGGTCATCGGCAACAGATAGGGTTTATCCGCCCAGACCGAAAGACCTCAGACCGTCGAGGACGAATTGCACCGAAAGCGCGGCCAGCAGCATCCCCAGCAGTCGCGTGACGACGTTGATGCCGACCTTGCCCAGCAGCCGTTCCAGCAGGCCCGCGCCCAGGAACATGATCAGCACCAATGCCAGCACCGCCAGCAGCACGCCCATGATGGCAGCAAAGCCGACCAGCCCCTCGCCCCGGCCCACCAGCAGGATGATGGTGGCAATGGCCCCCGGTCCCGCGATCAGCGGGATGGCAAGGGGGAAGACCGACGGGTCGTCGTCGTCTTCCTCGTCCTCGTCGGCCTGATCGCGGCGGCGCTTCTGGCGGCGTTCGAACAGCATGTCCAGAGCGGTCAGGAACAGCAGGATTCCGCCCGCGACGCGAAAGGCGGGCATCGAGATGCCGATGAACCCGAGCACGGCTTCGCCGAAGAGCGCGAAGACCAGCAGGATCGCGAAACTGATGACACAGGCCCGCACCGCGAGCGCCCGGCGCCTTGTTGCGGTCATGCCCCGGGTCAGGGCGACGAAGATCGGGGTCAGCCCGATCGGGTCGATCACCACGAAAAGCGCGGCGAAGGCGGTGACGAGGAAGGCCAGGTCGATCATGCCCGCGACCCTAGGCGGGCGCGACCCGCGTGACCAGCCCCCGCGACCCGCCCAAGCATTGACAGCGGCATGCACGCTGGCCTACCCGTCGGAAGACGGTTCCCGGCGGTCACACACCGTTGGGTGAAAAGGGAACGTGGTGCGCCCGATCCGGGCAATTCCGCGGCTGCCCCCGCAACTGTAAGCGGCGAGCGGCGCCGAAACTGACCACTGGGGACGATGTCCCCGGGAAGGTCCGGTGACCGCCCCGACCCGCGAGCCAGGAGACCTGCCGTCGTGACTGTCAACCCGGGCGGGGTGCCCTGGCAAGGCGTCTGCGATGACAGAAGGTCCCGTCTGACCAGTGCCGCGCCAGCCTCCGCCGCCAAGCGCGGAGGGCGCGATGATCCTGAACGATATCCTGAATGCCATGCGGGTGCCGGGCTGCTCGGACGCACGGGCCCGGCAACTTGCCCACATGGGCTACGTCGAATGGCTGGGCGCGCTGCCCGGCACGGCGAACTACCCCGAAGCCGTCGTCCGTGCGCTGGGGGCCGCGGCCCCCCTTCGGGACGACGAACCGTCGGTGGCCGAGTTCTGCCGGCTGCTGGAGAACAGCCTCAACCGTCCGCTGGAGCCGCTGACGCTGATCCCCCCACGGCCGGGCCGACGTGGCGGCACGCGCGGGCGGCGGGCGATGCTTTAGCGGGCATTCCCAAGCGGCGTTCCCCGCCGTCGGCAGCACCCCGGTCAGAGGCGGTCAACCGGCCTCGGCGGAGTCCAGTTTCTGTTGCGCGGCCAACCAGAGGGTCTCGGCACGCTCCAGCCCCTCCATCACCTCGGCATACTTGCGGTTCCATGTTTCCAGCTCACCCGCCTTGCCGTCCTCGTAGAGCGCGGGATCGGCCAGCTTTCCGGCCAGTTTCCCGCGCATCTCTTCGATCTTGGCGACGCGGGCCTCGCATTTTCGCACCTCGGCGCGCAGTTCCATGATGCGGTCGCGCGAGGGACGGGGGGCCTTGGGTTTTGCAGGCTTCGCCGGCTTGTCGCCCGAGATCAACAGCTTGCGATAGGCCTCGAGGTCCTCGTCGAAGCCCGTCACGCGGCCGTTCTTGACCAGCCAGAGCCTGTCGGCCACCAGGCTGAGCAGGTGCATGTCGTGGCTGACCAGCACCACCGCGCCGGAGTAGGCCGTCAGCGCCTCGACCAGGGCCTCGCGGCTTTCGATGTCAAGGTGGTTGGTCGGCTCGTCCAGGATCAACAGATGCGGCGCGTCGATCGTGGCAAGCAGAAGCGACAGCCGCGCCTTTTGCCCCCCCGACAGCTTGGCCGCGGGAAGCTCGGCCTGGTCTGCGGTCAGTCCGAAGCCCGCCAGCCGCGCCCGCAGGCGGCCCGGGGCCTCGTCGGGACGTTCGCGGCGCACGTGATCCAGCGGCGTGTCCTCGGGGCGCAGTTCCTCCAGCTGGTGCTGGGCGAAGTAGCCCACGCGCAGTTTATTGTGGGCGGTGAACGTCCCCTTCTGAGGGTGAAGTTTTCCGGCCAAGAGCTTGGAAAGCGTCGATTTACCCTCGCCGTTTCGGCCCAGAAGCGCGATCCGGTCGTCCTGGTCTATGCGCAGCGACAGCCGGTCCAGAACCGTGGTTTCGCCATAGCCCACGGCGACCCCGTCGGTCGCGATGATCGGCGGTGAGAGCTCCTCTGGTTCGGGAAAGCTGAAGGCGCGCAGGGCAGCCTCTTGCGGGGTCGAGATCAGGCTGATCCGCTCGATCATCTTAAGCCGCGATTGGGCCTGTTTCGCCTTGGAGGCCTTGGCCCGGAACCGGTCGACGAAGCTCTGCAGGTGGGCGACCCGGTCCTGCGCCTTGCGGTTCTGTGCTTCGGCGACGGCCAGCCGCGCGGCGCGCTGTTCGGCGAAACGGTCGTAGGGCGTGGCGTAATAGGTGAGCTTGCGGTCTTCGAGGTGCAGGATGCCGCCCACGGCCCGGTTCAGCAGACCACGGTCATGGCTGACCACAAGCACCGTGTGGGGGTAACGCGACAGGTAGCTTTCCAGCCAGAGCGCACCTTCGAGGTCGAGGTAGTTGGTCGGCTCGTCCAGCAAAAGCAGGTCAGGGGCAGAGAACAGGACAGCGGCAAGCGCCACGCGCATCCGCCAGCCGCCCGAAAAGGCCGAACAGGGCATGCGCTGCTCGGTATCGGTAAAGCCCAGCCCCTTCAGGATCGCGCTGGCCCGCGCCTCGGCCGACCAGGCGTCGATATCCGTCAGCCTGGTCTGGATTTCGGCGATGCGGGCGGGGTCCTCGGTGTCCTCGGCCATCAGGGCCAGGCGCTCGGTATCGGCCGCCAGCACCGTGTCCAGAAGCGAGGTGTCCGAGCCCGGCACCTCCTGGCTGACACCGCCGATGCGGGCGCCCCTGGGCAGGTCGATCGTGCCGCCCTCAAGCGTCAGTTCACCCCGGATCAGGCGGAACAGCGTGGTCTTGCCGGTGCCGTTGCGCCCCACCACGCCCACCTTGTGGCCGGTGGGAATGACGGCGCTGGCGTTCTCGATCAGGGGGCGGCCCTCGACCGAGTAGGAAATGTCTGAAATTCGCAGCATGCCGCAGGAGGTGCCAGAGGGCGGCAGCCGCGTCAATCGCACCTTTTCAAGCCGACCCCCCCATGCTATCGGCGCGGCGATATTCAACCCGACCATCGAGGAATGACCCATGGCCACCGAACGCACCCTGTCGATCATCAAGCCCGACGCCACCGCCCGCAACCTGACCGGCAAGATCAATGCCAAGTTCGAGGACGCCGGCCTGCGCATCGTCGCCCAGAAGCGCATCCAGCTGACCAAGGCCCAGGCCGAGCAGTTCTACGCCGTCCACGCCGAGCGCCCCTTTTTCGACGAACTGACCGGCTTCATGGCGTCGGCCCCGGTCGTCGTGCAGGTCCTTGAAGGCGAGGGCGCCATTGCAAGGAACCGCGAAGTCATGGGCGCGACCAACCCGGCGGATGCAGCGGCCGGCACGATCCGCGCCGAGTTCGCCCAGTCGGTCGGCGAGAATTCGGTTCACGGGTCCGACGCGCCGGACACCGCCGCCGAAGAGATCGCCTTCTTCTTTTCGGGCCTCGAACTGGTGGGCTGAGTCGGACCGGAATTCCATGACTTCGATGCCGCCCGGACCTAGCCGTCCGGGCGGTTTTCCTTTGCCAGCGCCCATTGGGTCAGGGGCGGGCCGATCACCTCGAATATCACGGTCGAGGCGACGGTGACGGCAAGAACGGTCGCGCCCGCCTGCGGGAACCGTTCGGCCGCCACCAGCGCCATGCCGACCGCAACGCCGGCCTGCGGTAGCAGGGCGGCGGCGGTGCGGGCCCCGTGGGCCGGCGTCATCCCGGCCATCGGCCCGCCGATCGTCCCGCCCAGGAGACGCCCCATCAGGCGCAGCCCCATGTAGGCTGCCCCGGCCCAGCCCGCCGCCACCAGCGCGCCGATGTCCAGCGAGGCCCCGGCCATGACGAAGAACAGCAGCAGGAAGGGCCACTCGATACGCTCGATCTCGTGGAAAGGGCGGTCGTGGTGGCGGGCCAGGTTCGTGACCAGCGCACCGGCGGTCATCCCCGCGATCAGGAATGACACGTCAAGCCAGAGTGCCAGCCCCGCGATGACCAGGACAAGTCCCAGTGCCTCGATCAGGGTGGGCTCGCCCGGTTTGACCCGCCCGGTCAGGGCGGCGGCGGGCAGTCCGAGCGCAAGGCCAAGCATGACGGCCCCGCCGATCTCGTAGCCCGCATCGGCGAGCACAGCGGCGTCGCCGTTTCCGCCGACCGTCGCAGCCAGGGTGAGCAGGAGCGAGAAGGCCAGCAGGCCCCAGGCGTCGTCGATGGCCACGATGCCGATCAGGAGTTTGCCGAAGGGAGTAGTCTGGGCGTCGGCCTCGCGGATCACGTCCAGCGTTGCTGCCGGGGCGGTCGCGGTGGCGATTCCCGCCAGCAAAAGTGCGGCCACCAGCGATGTGCCCAGCGCCCAGAGGCCCAGCCCGACCACCAACGCCGTGCCCGCTACCAGGGCCAGCGACATGACCAGGATGGCGCGGCCCTGGGCGGCCAGGGTGCCCCGATCAAGGCTGCCACCCATCAGGAAGGCGACCATGGTCAGCGCCGTCGGTGCCAGCACTTCGTGGGCGGAATGGATGTCGATGGGCAGCCAGTCCAGCCCCGGCGGGCCCACGATGACCCCCATCAGGATCAGCAGCGTCACGCGGGGGACATGGACAACATGCCCGACAGCGTCCAACGCCAGCCCGGCAAGGAACAGCAGGCCGATGGCAAGGATCACGATTTCCGGTGTCATGGCGCCACGTTAGGCCGCGGCGGCCCGCGCTTCAAGCGCGGCAGTGGCGCGCGAACTCTCGGTCGCGCAATCCGGTTTCGACCAGCAGGCAGCGGTCGCGGGCTTCGTAGTAGTAGCCGCGCGCGTACCACATCACCGCGGCGTCGATGTCGCCATCGGCCACCAGCCAGGCCCCCCGCAGGTAGCGGCCCGCGTAGGTCAGGTTCGTTTCGGCGTCGAGGAGCGTCCCGGGCGGACCGGAATGGCCCATCTGCGCGGCGGTTTCGGGCAGGATCTGCATCAACCCCCAGTAAGGCCCGTTCCGCGCGCCGGGGCGATAGTCGCTTTCGCGCTGAATGACACGGTGCAACAGCGGCTCGGGGATGTCATGGATGTCGGCGTATTCCTCGACCAGCGCCCGCATTTCGGGCGTCTCTCCGGGATAAAGCGCCCGCTGTTCCGCCTTGCGGACCTCCGGCGTCGGGCTGCCGCCACAGGCGGGCAGGATGGCAAGAAGAAGCAGGGCCGGGATCAGTCGCATGGCCGACAGGAATAGCCCCGGAAAGATCATCTGCATAGTCCCGCATCCGGGGATCGGCGAGAGCACGCCGGGGTGATCGGAGCGATCTGGATGAAAACCGCGGACCGGGGCCGGGTGGCGCGGTGGGAGAGGGCCGCGCGCCGGGCCGCCGATCCGCGGGTCTGCTGCGCGCCCTGAAAGGAGGACAGGGCACGCAATTGGGTCGGACGGCCCTCAGATGCTGGCGAAGTCCCGGAACAGCACCGGTTTCGGCGGTCCGGGGCGTCGCCGCGTGCCCGCGTTCGTGGGCTGGCGGGTCGCGGGCGGTGGTGTGGGCCCGTTTGCGCTGTTCGTCGCGCTATCATGTGCCATGACGGTCACCTGCTCTGTTTGTCCTGGTCTGCCTCGCCGACGTTGTCGGATGGCCTCTTGACGAGCCATCCTCCGATGTCAGCAGGCAAGGGCGACCAGAGCGGGGCGGAAATGTGGCAATTCCGGGGCGATTGCGCGGACCCGCCGGGCGATGGCCGGTCAGTTGCGCATGGGGATGCCTTCTTCCCAGCGGAACCCCACGCCGCCGCCCTGCCAGACCCCGTCGCCGAAGGGGCTGGGGCCGTCGATGTCCAACGCCGCGGGCAGGCCGTTGTCGGGCACAAGGTCTCGTGTGCCACGCACGGTGCTGCGGTGCATGATCCGCAGGCCCTGGTCCTCGGCGGGCATGTGCGCCTCGGGGGCTGCGCGATGGGCCACGGCCAGGTTGTCGATGAAGACGCAATCGTTCTCGCGGTATTCATAGGCCGTGGCATAGCCGCCCTGAAGGCCTGCGTTCAGGATGTCGTTGTAGGTATGGCACAGCGTCTTGAGAGCATCGGCATCGAGCAGGCGCGCCCCGCCGGCACCGGGCAGGACTTCGACCACCGCGCCGGTCATGCCCAGGTGCAACCAGATGCAGGCCTGTCCCGAGACCGGGTGACGATGGACAAGCGGATGGACCACGCCCGAGGCTGAATTTACCGAGGCCAGCCGCGACCAGTGGTCCTGCGTCTCTTGCGGCAGGGCGTCATGGGCCAGCCCCTGGTGGGCGAACCATGTGCCGCCGCCTTTCTCGGCCGGCCGCACGATGTGATAGCCCGAATGCGAAAAGGTCGCGGGCAGGAAGCTGCCGTCGTTGTGCCATTGCGGCCCGACCCCTGGAATACCGTGGCGGCGATCATTGGACAGGCGGAAGATATGCGGATTGCCACCCGGCGTGGCGGGGTGAACGCCATGGGTGCTGTGCAGCTCGCGCCCGCCGAACCAACACGAGGCGCGCAGAAAAGCCTCGGGATCGACGGGCTGGTCGTTCTTGAAGACGAGAAAACCGCGCACGGCCATTTCCTGTTCGAGGGCATCCAGCACGTCGCGGGACGGGGTCTGCTCGGCGGACAGGTCGATACCGTGAACCTCGGCGCCGATGGGGTCGAGGGGGCGGATCTCTGCCCCGGCGGTCGCGATCAGGGCTTGGCGCTCGGGGTCGATCGTGTGCGGCAGGATCATGGGCGCACCTCCTTTCAATATTCTTCCTACCTAGGTTGCGGCCCACGGGCGTGAAAGGGGGGCTCCGGGCCGCTTCGCCTGGTCAGTGGTCCCGATCTGCGGGTAACGGGGCGGCGCGACGCGGCAGCGGTGTATCCAGCCCGACGTCGCCGTAGGCCCGGACCCGGTCCTCGCCGCAGCGGAAACCATGGGCACGGGCATCGGCCACGGCCCGGGCAAGCGCATTGGCCCCCGCGGTTGGGCTGGCGTCAACGATGCCCACCATGCAGCTTTCGTCCCCCGCGCCTCGCGCGACGCTGCTGATGACCAGGATCTCACGCGGGTCGGGGTCCGGGCCGACGAACCAGCGATGGATGGTGGCCACGATCCGTGCCGCCCCTCCCGTGCCATGCTGCCGCCATTCCACGGTCTCGTGCACGCTGTTGAAACTGGTGAAACTTTCCCACGGGCCGAAGCGGCGGGTGCTGCCGTAATCCATCGAGACGCGCGCGTCACCCTCGGCCAGCATGAGGGAAAGCCCCGCCGGCCCGGGACAGACCAGCCGCCCGCCCATGCCGGCCTCGTCCGCCGGGCGGTCGGTGTCCGGGGCCGTGCAATCGGTCTGCCAGTCATGCGTGGTATAGAGGCTGCGGACCTCCTGCGCCCCGGCCTGAACCGGCAGGACCAGCGCAAGAAAGGCCAGCGCCCGTATCATTGCGCGGGCCTCCGCACCACCACGCGGTCGAACAGGGCCAATGTCTGCTCGGGGCCCAGAGTGCCGGCGAAGATGGCAGGCGGCCCCTGCGTGCGCAGCAGGGTGACAGGTTGGGTCTCCAGCATCCCGGGGCCGTCCGGCCGCATGGACCAGCCGTTCATGTCCAGCCGCGCGCGGTAATCCCGACCCGTCTTGACCAGGCTCAGCGTCGCGCCCTTGTCCTCGAAGTCGGACAGGATGCGGCCAAGGTCGTAATCGCGCGGACAGCAGGAATCGCTGGCGATCTCCAGCGCGTCGCTGGTTTCTTCGCCACCGGTGACGGCCAGTAGCTTGAGCCACATGTCGTCGTTCGAGTTGCCCTGGCGGTAGACTTCGGCAACCACGTAATTGTCCGGGTCGGCATAGCGCCCGACCTGCAGGATGGCGCGGCGTCCGCCGAGGGACTTCACCTGCCCCATGCGGGCCGTGAACGCGGCGGCGATCTCCCAGTCGCCTTCGGGCAATTCGGCGGCCGTCCAGGAAAAGACATTGGGCTGGTCGGGCTTGCCGAGGTAGCCGTCAGCGACGGTCATGGTCATGAGCGCGCCGTCCTCGAGGACAAAGCCGTTCGGATCGGGCTGCTGAACGGCCCAGTCCGCACCCAGTTCGGCCCGGTCGAAGTCATCCTCGAAGATCGGTCCGGCTGGCGCGGGGGCCGGCTGGCTGACTTCCTGAAGGGCGTCCGTCAGGCTTTCGGCATTTGCGGCGGCCATGTAACGGCCGCCGGTGCGCTCGGCCAGGCAGGCCAATTGTCCATCCGGGTCGGCCACGTCGAAGCCCACCACGTGGGCGGTCAGTGGTGTGCCCGCTTGCGCCAACTCCGCGCCCAGCGCGCAGAGATCAGCGCCGCAGTTTTCCAGCCCGTCGGTGACCACAACGACCGAGGACGCCGCGCCCCCCGCGCCAAGGCTGTCACGCGCGGCGCGCACCGCGGCACCGATGGGGGTCTTGCCGCGGGGGCTGATGCCTTCCATCAAGGCGCCCAGCCCGGCCCGGTCCAGCGGGGCCGGGTCGGCCAGCACCTCGATGTCCTGGCAGTCGCCCTCGCGCCGGTGGCCATAGGCCATCAGTCCCAGGGCGGTGTCCTCGGGCCAGTCGGCCAGCATCCGGTCGATCGAGTCGCGGGCGATCTCGATCTTGGCGCGCCCGTCGATCTGGCCCCACATGCTGCCCGACCCGTCGAGGATCAACATTGTGCGCGACGCCGCAGTGTCCTGCGACAGGGCAGGGGCTGCGGCCAAGGTGACGACAAGGATGGCGGCCAGGCGGGCGAGATCTGTGATCGGTTTCACGGCGGGACTCCCGGGGTTGATGCCGGGGGCGCGACGTCCACCTGCCAGTGGCCACCACGGCACCGCAATGGTGGCAGCGGCGGCGCGACCGCGCGATGGGGGCACGCCCCCGGAGGATCGAATCACGATCAGCTTGTCGCAACACCCCTGCATGGATCAACCCGGCGTGCCCGGTCATTCACGGACCGATGCGGTTGCAACCCGATAGAGGGCGCGCGCGGGGACGTTACATGGCGTGCGACCGTGCCCTCTGCACTCCCAACTCCGCAATCGCCCGGAAAACTGCCGGGTGTCGCCGGGCGATGGCAGCAGGACCGGCGGACACAGGTCGCAAGGGCGGCCAAAACACCGCGAACCGCGCCGCGCCGGTCAGGTCGCAGGGTCCGCCGATGCCAGACGCAGTCCCTTGCCGCCCAGATCGCGGAAGGCACGCTGGCGGCAGGTCAGGACGATGATCTGCAGATCGCCCGCCTGCCGATGAAGGGCGTCGAACATGCGCTCGATCCGGTCGTCATCAGTGAAGACCAGCGCGTCGTCGAGGATCACTGGCGCAACCCGTCCGGCGGTGGCCAGCATCCGGGCGAAGGCCAGCCGCACCAGCAGCGCCACCTGCTCCTGCGTGCCGCCCGACAGGATGTCGATCGGTTCTTCCTGGCCATCGCGGATCAGCGCGTCGGGCAGCAGCGATTCCTCGCCCCAGGTCAGTTCGGCCTCGGGCCAGAGCAGGTGCAGAAGCGGCTTCAATTCCCGCGCGATCGGAGTGAAGTAGCGCTCGCGCGCCTCGGTGCGGGCGGCCTCAAGCGCCTTTTCCAGCCGCTGTAGTACCGCCACCTCGTGCTCGATCCGGGCGAGGGTGGCCTTGGCCGCGCTGAGCGCCTCTTCGGTTTCGGCCAGCCGTTCCTCGACCGCGTCGCCGGAGGACCGGGTAATGCGTTCGTCGAGCCGGGCGAGAAGCGGTTTCAGGCGGGCGATCTCGTCGCGCGCGCCTTGATCGACCGAGGCGGCCCGGTTCAGCGCGGCCTCGGTGCCGGCGAGGTCGGGGGCATGGCTTGCCTTTTCGGCATGGATTTTCTCGGCGGCGGCGAGGGCTTCGCCCGCCTGCGCGGCCTCGGAGGCCAGCGCCTCTTCGGTGCTCCCGCGGTACTTCGCCAACGCACCTTCGGCCCGGGTCAGGCGGTCCCTGAGAGAGGCGAGCGCGGTTTCGGCGCGGGTGGCGGCCTCGCGGGCGTCGGACAGGCGGTCAGACGTTGTATCGAGGGCAACGCGAGCCTGCGTGTGGGCCGCGCTTGCCGCCTCCAGTGCGGCTTCGGCCTCCTCCGGGTCGGTGGCGTCGGTGTCGGACTCCACCTGCGGGATTTCTGCCAGCGCCTCGCGCAGTGGGTCGATGCCGTCGGGGGCAAGACTGTTCAGGACTGCCTTCGCCTCGCCATGCGCGCGTTCCGCTTCAACCCGGGCGGCGGCGCTGGCGCGGGCCGCGTCGAGATCGTCGGCGCCGATGGCGTCGAGCGCCTTGCGCAGGGCGTTGGCCGCGGCCTCGACCGTGCTGTCGTCATGGCCCGCGTCGCCGGGGCGAACCTCGAGTTCGCCGATGCCGGCGATGCTGAGCCGCGTGGCGCGGGGCAGGGGGACGGGTTGGCCGTCGGGCAGCGGCATGTCGCCGGTTCGGATTGCGTCGGCCTTGCCTTCTTCATACCGGGCGATGACCTGTGTCGCCGTTGCGTCCCGCGTGGCGATGGCCGTGGCATGCGCGGCGGCGAGGTGTTCGATCCGGGTCAGGGTCTTTGCATCCGGGCCGGAGCGCGCGGTCGCCTTGGCGGTCTCCATCGCGCTGCGGGCCTTCTCGGCCTCGGCGATGCGGTGCTCCAGTTCCTGTCGCCGGTCGGCGCCGTCGCGCGCGGCCCGGGCGCGCAGGGCGAGGGTGCGGGCGGTCTCGGC
>Ga0102928_1000410_pt1 | contig 27518 bp, 23 predicted proteins | sample SalPonR1_B_D1_MG_FD_78504 | JGI IMG/M metagenome (GOLD analysis project Ga0102928, IMG submission 78504) | Salt pond soil microbial communities from South San Francisco under conditions of wetland restoration - Salt Pond MetaG R1_B_D1_MG | ecosystem: Environmental > Aquatic > Marine > Intertidal...
CAGTACAACGCGGTGGATTATGTTGTGCTCGCCGGTGGTGCGGCCTCCATTCTGGGGCTTACGGAAATGGTTGAGGAAAAGACAGGTACGCCGACACTGGTGGCGAACCCGTTTGCGGAAATGTCAATAGGGTCCCGTGTTAATGCCTCGTCCCTCAGTAACGATGCCCCATCGCTGATGATTGCGTGCGGTCTGGCAATGAGGAGCTTTGACTGATGGCAAAGATTAACCTCAGACCCTGGCGCGAAGAGCTAAGGGCCGAAAAGCAGAAACAGTTCGTCGTCATGATTCTCGGCGCCGCTATTATAGCGGGCGGTCTTGCCTTTCTCTGGAAAACCGATATGGATGGCCGGATCGCCTATCAGGAATCGCGCAATTCCTATATTCAGACCGCGACAAAACAGCTGGACCAGCAGATCAAGGAAATCGAGAGTCTCAAGCGCAAGCGCGACGAGCTGCTTGCGCGCATGACCGTTATCCAGGATCTGCAGGGTAAACGACCGGTCATTGTCCGGGTTTTCGACGAGCTGGTAAGGACGCTGCCGGATGGCCTTTACTACACCGAGCTTACCAAGCGTTCTGATCGGTTGAGTATCGTTGGCATGTCGGAATCGAATAGCAGAATTGCCTCGCTCATGCGTCGTTTCGAAGAGTCAGACTGGTTTACACAGCCCAACCTGTCGAATGTGGCGTCTGCCGAAAACCGCAGGGCAGGCTACAGTCAGTTCAATCTGACCGTTGAACAGAAAACGCCAGAGCCCGAAAAGGAGGATGAATAATGAGCCTCGCGGACTCGATGAAAAAGCTCAACGAATTTGATATCAACGATCTCGACATCAACAATGCCGGGATCTGGCCGGGCCCGGTCAAGGCGGTCGTCGCGCTGCTTGTTTTCGGCCTGATTCTCGGTGGTGGCTACTGGTTCTTCATCAAGGATCAGTACGCCCAGCTGGAAAGAGTGGAGCGAGAGGAACAACAGCTTCGCGAGCGGTATGAAAGCAAGGCCTATCAGGCCGCTAACCTGGAAGTTTTCAAGGCTCAGATGGTGGAAATGGAAGATACTTTCGGTGCACTGGTGCGTCAGCTGCCGAGCGAGACAGAAGTGCCCGGACTGCTTGAAGATATCACCAACACGGCCCGTGGCAGCGGGCTGGATCTCAGGGAAATCAAGCTTCAGGCTGAGCGTCAGCGGGATTTCTATTCCGAGCTTCCCATTAATATCCGTGTGACCGGCTCCTACCATGAGCTGGCAAGCTTCGTCAGCAGTGTGGCCGGGTTGCCGCGGATTGTGACGCTGCATGATTTGACCATTGCTCCGCTTGGCGGTGATGGCGAACGCCTGGATATGCAGGTTCTCGCGCGTACTTATCGATACCGGGCAGGGGAGTGAGCATGGGTCTGAAGCATGCAGTGAAAGCCTGTTCTGGAATTGGTCTGGTGGTGTTGCTGACGGCGTGTTCCCAGGACAGCGGATTTTCCGATCTCGACCAGTTCATGACGGAAACCCGGGCAAAGCCGAGGGGATTTGTTGAACCTCTGCCGGAATTCAAATCCTACGAGGCCTTTACCTATTCGGCAGCCGACCGCCGGTCGCCTTTTGAGCCACCGGTTGACGTCCAGTTGACAATGATGGACGAAGAACCGACCAGTAACGTGGAGCCGGATCTGGATCGTCCAAAAGAAGTGCTTGAGAATTTCGGACTGAAAGAACTCACCATGGTTGGCACCCTCAGTGGGGAATCAGACAATCTGTTTGCGTTGATCAGAGATAACGCTGGCGGTATTCATCGGGTCAGAACCGGCAATTATATGGGTCAGAATTACGGTCGTATTATTGGTGTCAATGAAACCCGGATAGAGTTGATCGAGATCGTTCCGAATGGTCGTGGCGGATGGGTAGAGCGTCCGCGTTCGCTGACGCTGGACGGTGGCGCAGAAGGCTGAGGGGCGATATCAATGAATACTCAAAGAAACATGCATGAACAAAAAAGCTTAGGGTCGAGGCTAGCGATGTTTAGAAAACTCAATGTATACGTCAGCGTTATTGCTCTTGGGTTGTTGTCGGGCCTGGCCAAGGCGGTCACGTTGGAAGACGTGTCGTTTTCGTCGCTGTCCGGCGACAGGGTAGAAGTGGTCCTGTCTTTCGATGGCATGCCACCTGAGCCAACGGGATACACCATAGAGCGCCCTGCCCGTATTGCGGTGGATCTGCGGGATACCACCAGCGGGCTCAGTTCGAGAAATATTTCCCTGGGTTCCGGCAACGCCCAGAGCATGACCGTTGTCGAGACCAATGACCGTACCCGTCTGATCTTCAATCTGGCTGAACTGGTGCCTTACCAGACGGTTCGTAACCAGAACAGCCTGGTGATGACGATTGGCGCAGGTGGTTCGCCGTCGGTCGCCTCTTCGCCGTCTGCAACTGCCACCAGCGCCGCAGACAATAGCACCAGCTCTTCCGCTGCATCAGACCAGCTGGCCGGTGTTGATTTTCGCCGCGGCAAAGACGGCGAGGGTCGGATCATCGTTGATCTTGGTCGGGCGAATGCGCCGGTGGACCTGTCGGAACTGGGCGGCAAGATCCGGCTGACAATGGACAGCCTGACTGTGCCTGAAAACCTGCGTCGCCGGCTGGACGTCACCGATTTCGCAACGCCGGTAACCCGCATTGATACGTTTACAGAGGATGGCAGCGCCATTGTCGAGATCCGGCCGGAGGGTAACTATGACTACATTGCCTACCAGTCAGGAAGTGAATTTACCGTCAGCGTTGAGAGGCTGACGGAGCAGGAGGCGGAGTCACGTCGCGAGGACAAGTTCCCTTACACCGGCGACAAACTTTCCCTGAACTTCCAGGATATTGAGGTGCGTTCGGTACTGCAGCTGATTGCCGACTTTACCGGATTGAATCTGGTTGCCAGCGATACTGTCACCGGCAGCATTACCCTGCGCCTGCAGAATGTTCCCTGGGACCAGGCGCTTGATCTGATCCTCAAAACCAAGGGCCTGGACAAGCGCCAGATCGGCAATGTGTTGCTTGTTGCTCCGGCTGATGAAATCGCGGCGCGGGAAAGACTCGAGATTGAGACCAACAAGCAGATCGCCGAACTGGCGCCGGTTCGCCTGGACATCATTCAGGTGAACTATGCCAAAGCGGCCGATGTGGTTGCGCTGATTCAGGCGGATTCAGAGCTCATTTCCTCCAGGGGCTTCGTGTCCTCTGATGCGCGCACCAATACCATCAGTGTTCGGGAGACTTCGGAAAAACTGACCGAGATCCGTCGCCTGGTTACAACCTGGGACGTACCGGTGCGGCAGGTCTCGATTGAAGCCAGGATTGTCCGGGCCCAGACCAATGTGGCTGAAGATATTGGTGTTCGCTGGGGCGGCGCCGCGTACGATATCAACGGAGACGGCAGTGTCATTTCCGTCGGTGGCTCCCTTGACGGGGTTCAGGATGGTCGTGATTCCTCTGCGCCGGGTGTCGGGTTCGAGACCACATTTCCCGGAGCACTGGCGGTCGATCTTGGTGTAAGCGCCCAGGGTGCATCGTCCTTTGCGCTCGGTTGGGGCAGTGATGATTTTCTGGTCGATCTTGAGTTGTCCGCGCTGGAAAGCGATGGTCAGGCAGAGGTTGTCTCCCAGCCCAGAGTTGTGACGGCTGATCGCCAGACTGCGTCGATCAAGTCCGGTGAGGAAATTCCCTACCAGGAAGCATCGTCAAGCGGTGCAACCTCGGTCTCATTCAAGGAAGCTGCGCTTTCTCTTGAGGTGACGCCGCAGATTACCCCGGACGACAAAATCATCATGGATCTGGTTATCAACCAGGATTCCCGTGGCGAAGTGACTGCCGGTATTCCGTCCATCAATACCAATTCGGTCACTACCCAGGTACTGGTTGGTAATGGCGAGACGGTTGTGCTGGGTGGCATTTTCCAGTCTGAAGTGGCAACCACAACGACCAAAACGCCTTTCCTTGGCGATATTCCGTATATCGGGCGTTTGTTCAGGCGCACAGAGCATATTGACGAGCGCAGCGAGTTGTTGATCTTTATCACTCCGAAGATAGTCAAGAGCGACCTGATCCAGTAGCCGGTCGCCAGAACAAAAAAACCGCCGTCTTTACGGCGGTTTTTTTGTCACTTATTTGCAGAAACTTATGGAAAGACCTGCCCTGTGATATTCTCACCCGGCTGAATACACCTAGGCGGAATTTATGTCTTTGCCCAAACGAGTTGTCCTGGTCGGTCCGATGGGGGCTGGCAAAAGCACCATTGGCCGGATGCTGGCCAGGGAGCTGGGCTATCGTTTCATGGATTCGGACAGAATCATTGAAGAGCGATGTGGTGCAGACATTCCCTGGATTTTTGATGTGGAAGGCGAGGAAGGTTTCCGACACCGTGAGACGGCCATCCTGAGCGAGCTTTCCGGCCAGTCACAGACTGTTCTGGCCACGGGCGGCGGTGCCGTGATGCGGGAGGAAAATCACGCGCACCTCAAGCGGGACGCCCTGGTTGTTTACCTCAAAACATCCGTTGAGCAGCAGGTGGAACGAACCCGCAAAGACAGGAATCGCCCGCTTCTCCAGAGCGATGATCCCGAAGCCGTGCTTCGGCGGCTGTTTGCGTTAAGAGATCCGCTTTATACCAGACTGGCCGATATTGTGATGTTCACCGACCGAAAGAGCCCGCGCCTGGTGGTCCGCCAACTGGTCAACCGCATGGACCCAAAATCTCCCAGGCAAGTAAGAAAGGTTGGTAAAGAGGGCAGTAAACATGCGTGACACGGTTAAAGAGCTGAATGTTGATCTGGGTGACCGCAGCTACCCGATTGTCATTGGCCGGCAGTTATTGGCAAACTCGGATCTGTCTGCCTGGGTCGCGGGCTCGCAGGTCATGATTGTGACCAACGAAACGGTTGCGCCGCTCTACCTGGAGTCCGCACGTGCCTGCTTTCCCGGAAAACAGGTGGATACCGTGGTTCTGCCAGACGGAGAGCAATACAAGCACTGGCAGACCCTGAACCTGATCTTCGATGCTCTTCTGCAGCAGCGCCACTCTCGTCAGACCACACTGGTAGCTCTGGGTGGCGGTGTCGTCGGAGACACGGCGGGTTTTGCGGCCGCTTGCTACCAGCGTGGCGTTGCCTTTATCCAGATCCCGACCACCCTGTTGTCACAGGTGGATTCCTCCGTTGGTGGCAAAACCGGAATCAATCATCCTCTGGGCAAGAATATGATTGGTGCTTTCCATCAGCCACAAATGGTGCTGATTGACACGGAGAGCCTGAACTCGCTGCCAGCGCGCGAAGTTTCTGCAGGGCTTGCCGAGGTTATAAAGTATGGTCTGATCCGCGCACCAGAGTTCCTGGCCTGGCTGGAAGCCAATATTCCGGCTTTGCTCGATCTTGATCAGGCCGCACTGGCGGAAGCTATCTATCGCTCCTGCGCCTGCAAGGCCGAAGTGGTTGCGCTGGATGAACGGGAAGGTGGACTGAGGGCGATTCTCAACCTCGGGCATACCTTTGGTCATGCTATTGAGACCTTCGCAGGTTACGGCAAGGTTCTGCACGGGGAAGCTGTAGGCACCGGAATGATGATGGCGGCCGACCTCTCGGCGCGTCAGGGCTGGATCACAACGGCTGACCGGGACCGGGCCATACGGCTGATTGCCAGCGCACGATTACCCGGCCGGGCACCCGCCGGGATGACTCCTGAGGATTTTCTCAGGCTGATGGCCGTCGATAAAAAAAATGTCGATGGCAGCCTGAGGCTTGTGGTACTGCGGTCGCTGGGTGAAGCGGTGGTTACCGGCGAAGCTGACCTCCGGTGTCTCGGCGAGACTCTGACTGCCTACTGTTGCGGTTGAGGGGGCAGATACGTTGAGTTCTTTTACAACTGCGGCCGATAACGACCTGAACGGCCTTGATGGTGAAGATCTGGTTGCTGAGCTTGAAGCCCGGTACGGGCTCAAGGCAGATCCACTGGCGATGGAGGAGCCGTTTTTTCCCGGGGCATCCAGGCACCATGCCCTGGAAACCCTCAGGCATCTCTGTGGCTTCGGTGATCTCGCGCTCGTGGTGACCGGCGAAGACGGCGCCGGGAAAACCCGATTGCTCGCAGAGCTTGTCCGCAGCGAGTCCCCCGGGCTGGATTTCAAGCAGATTCCACCGGATTCGCTGAGCAGTACCCGGGCCCTGGCCAGTCTTTTAACAGCAATGGCCAGTCGGGGCCTGGAATCCACGGATGACCCGGAGGATACGGTCTACGGTTTTTTCCGGTGGTCTGAAGCGCGCACCGGAAAAGGTCGCCGGATGGTCCTGCTGATCGACGATGCAGAGCGTATCCCTGCGGATGTAGTGCAGTTGCTGGTCAGTGCCTATCAGGCCGCCGACAGGGCGTCTGCGGCCGCCCTTGTTTTCAGCGGCAGTAGTGAACTGGCGGATTTGCCGGGTCTGGCTGGCAGCAACGACGCTGTCTTCCGGATCGATCTGCAGCCCTTGTCCGAAACTGAAATTTTTTCCTATCTCGAACCACGGATCCATAGCGCCGGAGGTGATGTGAAAGCGCTGCTGTCTGCGCCCAGGCTGGCGACACTGCACCGCTTGAGCCAGGGCAACTTTGCCAGGCTGAAGCAGGTCGCCCCTGCAGTCTGGCTGGACAGAGCGTCGGTCCGGGGACCCCGGCCTCCCCGTTTCAGCTGGGTGTTGAGCGCGCGCTGGCCAGCGTTGGCGCTGGTCGTGCTGGCCGGGTCCTGGTGGCTGGTTTCCCGTCAGTATGATGCGTCGGTAGACCGCGCAGAAAATCGCGAGGAGGTGCGCACAAAGCCTGAGCCGGTGCGCAAGAGTGTTACCATCGGCCCCGACAGTCCGGTGGTCGGCGTCGGCGAAGAGTTGGGGGCGTATGTGCCAGAGCCGGAGTTACCGGCGGAACCAGAGTTTGGCCCAGAGCCTGAACCTGTGAAGCCTTCTCCAGAGCCAGAGCCAGAGCCAGAGCCAGAGCCAGAGCCAGAGCCAGAGCCAGAACCAGAACCCACTTTTGCCCCGATGAAACCGGAGGCCTTCATGCCTCTGGACGAAATTGTGGCCCAAACTGGCTGGACAATACAGGTAATTGCCGGTAATCAGGAGCAGACGGTTATCAATGTGATTGAGCAGTACGAATCTTCAATCAGTATCCGGTATACTGTAACGAAGCGTCAGGGCAAGGACTGGTACGTCGGATTTTTCGGAAATTTCGCCACCAAAGCGGCAGCCAGGGACGCGATCAGTGAATTACCGCGTGGTCTGGAGCGTCAGTCGCCCTGGGTAAAAAATCTTAGCGGATTCTGATGACCGTCTTGCTCCAGAATAAAAAACTGCATTAAAAACAAGAATGTCTACTCTGTGAGTGTGCAGGGTGCAACTCTTGGTCGCGCTCGTATTTGATCGCCAGTCGTCCTAGTATTGAAACGCATTGGTTTGAGTACGTATTTGTACGCGTGTAAACTCATTTGCCCCGATTTTCAGTGTCAAAAGTTCCGAGATTGGCTATTTCCAACTTAACTTTTTGATTGAAAGGCATTTCTACGTGAGAGAACGGTTATGACGACAGGCTTGTATCACCCGGGTGAATTCAGGGACAACTGTGGCTTTGGCCTGATCGCCCATATCAAAGGCGAAGTCAGCCACAAGCTGTTACAAACTGCCATAGAGTCTCTTACCTGCATGACCCACCGTGGTGGCATCGCTGCCGACGGGAAGACCGGCGATGGTTGTGGTCTGCTGATTCAGAGCCCGGATACATTTCTGCGCAAGGCCGCCAAGGCATGCTTTGGCAGAGCGCCGGATGGCCTGTTTGCGGTTGGTCAGGTGTTTCTGAGCCCTGACGAGTCCAGAGCAGAAGCGGGTCGTGCCGCGGTGGAAAAACGGCTGACAGAGCAGGGCGCCGAAATCATGGGCTGGCGCAAGGTTCCGACGGACCAAAGCTGTCTGGGGCCCATGGCGCTCGATTGTCTGCCCTGGATTGAACAGGTTTTTGTGGTGCCGTCAGAACAGACCGAGCAGGAGTTTGCGATCAGTCTGTTCGTCGGACGTCGCCATGCCGAGAACGACATGGTGGACGATCCTGAATTTTATATCTGCAGCCTCTCGCACCGCACCCTGGCCTATAAAGGGCTGATGATGCCCGCAGATCTGGCCAATTTCTACAAGGATCTTGGCGACCCTGACCTGCAGACGGCCATCTGTGTCTTTCACCAGCGTTTCTCTACCAACACCGCGCCCCGGTGGCCGCTGGCCCAGCCGTTCCGTTATCTGGCGCATAATGGCGAGATCAATACCATTGACGGCAACCGCAACTGGGCCATTGCCCGTGCGGCCAAGTTCAGTTCGCCATCGTTGCCGGACCTGCAGACTCTGCAGCCGCTGGTAAACCTGTCGGGGTCGGATTCCTCCAGTATGGATAACATGCTTGAGGTTCTGCTTGCCGGGGGAGTTGATCTGTTTCGTGCAGTCAGAATGATGATTCCGCCTGCCTGGCAGAACGTGGACACAATGGATTCCCAGTTACGTGCCTTCTATGAATATAACTCCATGCACATGGAGCCCTGGGATGGCCCGGCCGGCGTGGTACTGTCAGACGGCCGTTACGCAGTCTGTATGCTGGACCGGAATGGCCTGCGACCGGCGCGCTGGGTTATTACCAAAGACGACTTCATTACCCTGGCCTCGGAAATCGGCACCTACGGCTACAAGCCTGAGGATGTGGTTGCCAAAGGCCGGGTTGGTCCCGGGCAGATACTGGCGATTGATACCCAGTCCGGGGAACTGCTGCATACCAAAGACATCGACCAGCGTCTGAAGGGTGCCCAGCCATACAAACAGTGGCTGCGGGAGAATGCGCTGCGGGTTGAGGCGACCCTGAACCGGGAAACACCACCTGAGTTCAGGCTGATGAAATCGGAAGACCTCAAGATTCACCAGAAGATGTTCATGGTGTCTTATGAGGAAAGGGATCAGATCCTGCGGCCGCTGGCTGAAAACGGCCAGGAAGCCGTCGGTTCCATGGGTGATGATACGCCCATGGCTGTGCTTTCAAGCCGTGTGCGCCATATTGCAGACTATTTCCGCCAGAGGTTCGCCCAGGTAACCAACCCTGCCATCGATCCATTGCGCGAATCCATCGTCATGTCTCTGGAGACCTGCATCGGGGCCGAGCGCAATGTCTTCGAGGAGTCTCCCGAACATGCTGACCGGATCATCCTGACCACGCCAGTGCTGTCGCCTGCGAAGTTCCTGCGGATCGCGAATAACGATCGGCCCGGTTTTGAGGTTGCCCGGGTTCCACTGGGTTACAGCCCGGAAGTGGGGCTGGAAAAGGCGATCGAGCAGGTCTGTCAGAAAGCCGAACAGATGGTTCGTGATGGCAAAGTCATTGTGATTCTCACGGACAAGGATCTCAACGAGGGGGAACTCCCGGTCAATGCCATGATGGCGACTGGCGCGGTACATCATCATCTGGGCAGGAAAGGGCTGCGCTGTGATTCCAATATCGTGGTGGAAACCGGCTGGGCCCGCGACCCTCATCACTTTGCTGTGCTCTTCGGTTTCGGTGCGACCGCCGTGTATCCCTATCTGGCCTTCCAGTTGCTGAACGATCTGATTCGCACCGGTGAAGTCATGATCGACCCGATCGACGCCAAGAATAACTACCGTAAGGGCATCAACAAGGGTCTGCTGAAGATTCTGTCCAAGATGGGCATCTCCACCATCACTTCCTACCGTGGAGCCCAGTTGTTCGAAGCGATCGGTCTGGCCGATGAAGTGGTCGATCTTTGCTTTACCGGTGTCCCCAGCCGTATTCAGGGTGCCGGATTCTACGACTTCCAGCAGGATCAGGAACAGCTGGCGAAGACCGCCTGGAAGGCCCGCAAGCCGATTACCCAGGGCGGTCTGCTGAAATATGTTCATGGCCAGGAATACCATGCCTTCAATCCGGATGTGATTGGCAAACTCAAGCAAGCGGTAACCAGCGGCGATTACGGCCAGTACATGGAATACGCAGGACTGGTGAATGAGCGTCCGGTTGCCACCCTTCGCGACCTGCTGGTGTTCCGCAAGGACATCAAGCCGATTGATCTGTCAGCAGTGGAGCCCGTGGAGAGCATCCTGCCGCGCTTCGACTCGGCCGGTATGTCGCTGGGGGCCCTGTCACCAGAGGCCCACGAGGCGCTGGCGGTGGCGATGAATACCCTGGGCGGGCGATCCAATTCCGGCGAGGGCGGGGAAGACCCGGTCCGCTACGGCACCAATAAACGCTCCAAGATCAAGCAGATTGCTTCGGGTCGCTTTGGCGTGACCGCGGAGTACCTGCGCAGTGCCGATGTCCTGCAGATCAAGGTCGCCCAGGGTGCCAAGCCGGGCGAGGGCGGTCAGTTGCCCGGTGGCAAAGTCAACGAGCTGATTGCACGCTTGCGGTATTCGGTACCGGGCGTCACGCTGATTTCGCCGCCACCACACCATGATATCTATTCGATCGAGGATCTGGCACAGCTGATTTTTGACCTCAAACAGGTCAATCCGAACGCACTGGTGTCGGTCAAGCTGGTGTCCGAACCGGGGGTTGGTACCATTGCGGCGGGCGTTGCCAAAGCCTATGCCGACCTGATTACCGTATCCGGCTACGATGGTGGTACGGCGGCCAGCCCGCTGACCTCGATTCGCTATGCCGGCTCGCCCTGGGAGCTTGGTCTGTGTGAAACCCAGCAGGCACTGCGAGCCAACGATCTGCGCGGCAAGATCCGTCTGCAGACAGACGGTGGCATCAAGACAGGTCTGGATGTTGTGAAAGGCGCCATTATGGGTGCAGAAAGCTTCGGGTTCGGTACCACGCCCATGGTGGCGCTGGGCTGTATCTACCTGCGAGTCTGCCACCTGAATAATTGCGCCACCGGTGTTGCCACACAGAACGAGCATCTGCGCGAGGAGCACTTCAAGGGTACGGTGGAAATGGCCATGAACCTCTTCCGCTTTGTCGCGCAGGAAACCCGTGGCTGGCTGGCTCAGCTCGGTGTCCGGAGCCTTGAGGAGCTGGTAGGTCGTGTCGATCTGCTGGAGCGTCTGCCTGGCAATACGCCCCGGCAGAAGAAGCTGGATCTGTCGCGCCTGCTGTCCAATGACGATATCCCGGAAGACAAGCCGCATACCTGTCAGGTGGAGCGGAATCATCCGTTTGACCCGGGTACGCTGGCTGAAAAGATGGTCCAGGACATCGCGGAAACAATTGCGGCCAAGAAAGGCGGCGAGTTCAGCTATCGGGTCACCAACTGTGACCGCTCCATTGGTGCCCGGCTGTCGGGAGAAATTGCCGATCAGCATGGTAACCAGGGCATGGTGTCGGCACCGATCACGCTCAACCTGACTGGCACAGCAGGCCAGAGCTTCGGGGTCTGGAATGTTGGTGGCCTTAACCTGATCCTGGAAGGCGATGCCAACGACTATGTCGGTAAAGGCATGACCGGCGGCAAGCTGGTTTTGCGGCCACCGGCCGGCAGCAGCTTCGAATCCCAGGAAACGTCAATTGTCGGCAATACCTGCCTGTATGGCGCCACCGGGGGCAAGCTCTTCGCCGCTGGCAGGGCGGGTGAGCGCTTCGGCGTGAGAAACTCGGGCGCCCACGCCGTTGTCGAGGGGGCAGGCGATCACTGCTGCGAATATATGACCGGCGGGCTTATTACCGTGCTGGGCAGCACCGGACATAACTTCGGTGCAGGCATGACCGGCGGCTTCGCCTATGTATTGGACGTGAACAACACGTTTGTGGACAAATATAACCACGAACTTGTCGAGATTCAGCGGATCTCAAGCGAGGACATGGAGTCCTACCGCAACTATCTTCGCGGTGTTATCCGTGAACATGTTGCTGAAACTTCCAGCGCATGGGCAGAGCATATTCTGGAGGATTTCGACGACTACATCGGCCGCTTCTGGCTGGTGAAGCCCAAGGCCGCCAACCTGCGTAGCCTGTTGGCCACTACCCGGGCCCGTCCGGAGTAACTGCCGGGACTATCAGGGCAAGAGCGCTGCATAATCCGCAGCGCGAGCGTCGAAATCGAGTTTGAATGAGAGCGTCTTACATGAAAGAACGACTGAACAACGACTTCCAGTTTGTCGAGGTCGGGCGTGTTGACCCGAAGAAAGTACCGGCAAGAAAACGCAAGAAAGAGTTTGGTGAAATCTATCATCAGTATACTCAGGACGATGCCTCGTCCCAGGCCCATCGCTGCCTGGAATGCGGCAATCCTTATTGTGAGTGGAAGTGCCCGGTGCACAACTATATTCCGAACTGGCTCAAGCTGGTGTCGGAAGGCAACATCATGAAAGCCGTGGAGCTGTGTCACCATACCAACTCGCTGCCGGAAGTCTGCGGCCGGGTCTGTCCCCAGGATCGCCTGTGCGAAGGTGCCTGTACGCTGAATGATGGCTATGGAGCTGTGACCATTGGTTCCGTCGAGAAATACATCACCGATACCGCCTTCGCACTGGGCTGGAAACCGGACATGTCGGCGGTCGAGTGGACTGACAAGAAAGTCGCCGTCATCGGCGCGGGCCCCGCCGGTCTTGGCTGTGCCGACGTGCTTGTGCGTAACGGCGTCAAGGCTGTGGTGTTTGATATCTATCCGGAGATCGGCGGTCTGCTGACTTTTGGTATTCCCGAATTCAAGCTTGAAAAATCGGTGATGACGCGCCGGCGCAAGGTTTTCGAGGAAATGGGCATGGAATTCCGGCTGTCCACGGAAGTGGGCAAGGACGTGTCGATGGCCGATATTCTGCAAGACTATGACGCTGTGTTCATGGGCATGGGCACATACACCTATATGAAGGGCGGCTTCCCGGGTGAAGATCTGGACGGTGTCCATGATGCACTTCCGTTTCTGGTCTCCAACGTCAATCGTCGCCTGGGTTTTGAAAAAGCGGCTGAAGACTTCATCGATATGAAAGGCAAACGCGTTGTGGTTCTCGGCGGTGGTGATACCGCAATGGACTGCAACCGCACCTCGATTCGCCAGCAGGCAGCCAGTGTGACCTGCGCTTATCGTCGTGATGAAGGCAATATGCCGGGTTCGCGCCGTGAAGTGTCGAATGCAAAAGAAGAGGGCGTAAAGTTCATGTTCAACCGCCAGCCAATTGCTGTTATCGGCGAGGACAAGGTAGAAGGCGTCAAGGTGGTGCGAACCCAGTTGGGCGAGCCCGATGAGAATGGCAGGCAGCGTCCCGAAGTGGTGCCGGGCAGTGAAGAAGTGGTACCTGCCGATGCTGTGCTGGTGGCGTTCGGGTTCCGCCCCAACCCGGCGGACTGGTTCGAGGAACAGCAAATAGCCACTGATGAATCCGGTCGTGTCAGTGCGCTGGAGGAAGTTGAATTTCCGTTTCAGACCAGCAATCCAAAAATTTTCGCCGGGGGCGATATGGTTCGGGGCTCTGACCTCGTAGTGACAGCAATCTGGGAAGGCCGTCAGGCCGCCGAGGGCATTATGGATTACCTTGACTTATGACTGAACTGAAAAATGATCGTCTTCTCCGCGCCCTGATGCGCCAACCTGTGGATCGCACCCCGGTGTGGATGATGCGCCAGGCCGGCCGGTATCTGCCGGAATACCGCGCCACCCGGGAAAAGGCAGGTGATTTTCTGAGCCTGTGCAAGAACACGCCCCTGGCCTGTGAGGTCACTTTGCAGCCTCTGGAGCGCTATCCGCTGGATGCAGCCATCCTGTTTTCAGACATACTGACTATTCCGGATGCCCTGGGCCTGGGGCTGTATTTTGAGACCGGCGAAGGGCCGAAATTCCGCAACACCATCCGGTCGGCGGCTGATGTCAGTGCCCTGCCAACGCTGAAGGCGGAAGCCGATCTTGATTACGTGATGAGTGCGGTATCGACCATCCGGAGTGCACTCGGTGGCTCTGTGCCGTTGATCGGATTTTCCGGAAGCCCCTGGACCCTGGCCACCTACATGATTGAAGGCGGCTCGTCGAAAGATTTCCGCGAGGCCAAAAAACTGATGTACGGCGATCCTGATTCGATGCATCGCCTGCTGGAGCATCTGGCCAGTGCAGTGACGGATTATCTCAACAGCCAGATCCGCGCCGGTGCCCAGGCCGTTCAGATCTTCGATACCTGGGGTGGGGTATTGACTGGCTGGGCCTACGACGAGTTCTCGCTTCGTTACATGAGGAAGATTGTGGACGGGCTGATCCGCGAGAACGAGGGCCGCCGGGTGCCCGTCATACTGTTCACCAAAAACGGTGGCCAGTGGCTGGAGTCCATTGCGGATTCGGGGGCCGATGCCGTTGGCCTGGACTGGACCACCGACATCGGCGAAGCCCGCAGGCGCGTCGGCGACAGAGTCGCCCTTCAGGGCAATATGGATCCGGCGATGCTGTTTGCCCCGCCGGAGCGGATTCGCGAGGAAGTGGCGGACATCCTGGCAAGGTATGGCAACGGGCCCGGACACATCTTCAATCTGGGCCACGGCATCACGCCGGATGTTGACCCTGAACATGCCGGGGCGTTTATCCGGGCGGTGACGGAGCTGAGCCCGGCTTACCACCGCGAGGGCTGACGGCTGGCTCCGGCTAGAAAGTTTGACCTGCGGGGTCTATAGTCCCTGAAGACCAGCGGTCTTTATGGATCACCCACTCCGCAGGCCGATAACATCAGCCAGGAGCAGTCTCATGCCAGGAAAGGCCCCGGAGAACCGCCGTTTTCACAGAATATCCTTCGATGCAGACTGCGAGTTACACTGCCAGGAATCGGTGTGGTCGAGCAAAGTGCTGGATATTTCCCTCAAGGGCATACTGGTGGAACGTCCTGAGCACTGGGATGTGCCGCTTAATCAACCCTGCGAAGTCGTGATTCCTCTGGAAAACCAGGAAACCGGCATCGTTATGGCGGTTGAGCTTCGCCATATCGAAGCCCGGCGGCTGGGTTTCAAATGCCAGTACATCGACCTTGAGACTGCCAGTCATCTCAAGAGGCTGGTTGAGCTGAATCTGGGGGATGAGGTACTGCTTGAGCGGGAATTTGCACACTTGATTGACTGATCAGTGTCCGGCATGGTCGCGGCTCGTCGTTCGTATCTTCGGGGCTTGGGTGCGGAGTTGGTCATGTCCTTCCAAAAATGTGCGGAGCCATGGATGGCGGAGCCCAAGCTCACAGGGATGTGCTTGAAGCGTTTTTTGGAAGGACATGACCAACTCCGCACATGCATTATACTGGCAGACCCGGGCCGTAAACTTTAAAGCTCTTCCAAAGCCGAAAGTGCATCACTCAGCTTGGCAACAGGAATCACCTTCATACCTTCAATAGCCTTCCGCGGCGCATTTGCCCTGGGTGCCAGAGCCCGGGTAAATCCATGCTTGGAAGCCTCGTAAATCCGCTCCTGGCCACTGGGTACCGGCCGGATTTCGCCGGACAGCCCGACCTCGCCAAAAATCACCAGATCCTGCGGCAATGCCCGGTCCCGGAATGAGGAAACCACCGCCGCCAGCAGCGCAAGGTCGGCACTGGTCTCGTTGACCTTCACCCCGCCGACAACGTTCACGAATACATCCTGGTCCGACACATGCATGCCGCCATGTCGATGCAGCACCGCCAGCAGCATTGCCAGCCTGTTCTGATCCAGACCAACGGCAACCCGGCGGGGATAGCCGCCCTGGGCCATATCTACCAGTGCCTGGATCTCGACAAGCATCGGGCGGGTGCCTTCCCATACCACCATCACCACACTGCCCGGCGCAGCTTCTTCACCACGATTCAGAAAAATTGCACTGGGATTCTTAACTTCTTTCAGGCCCTGTTCCAGCATGGCAAACACGCCCAGCTCGTTAACGGCACCGAACCGGTTCTTGATGCCCCGAAGCGTGCGGTAGCGGCTGTCGCTTGAGCCTTCCAGCAGTATCGAACAATCAATCATATGCTCCAGTACTTTCGGACCCGCCAGGCTGCCATCCTTGGTGACATGGCCGACAAGGAACAGAATGGTCCCGGTCTGCTTGGCAAACCGGGTCAGGTAGGCGGCGCTTTCCCGCACCTGGGACACACTGCCCGGCGCCGATTCCGAGTCCGCCACGTGCATCACCTGAATACTGTCCACCACCAGAATCCTTGGCTTTGCGGCCTCTGCGACCTGAATCACCCGCTCCACGCTGGTTTCCGACAGCATTTTCAGGTCCCTGGTGGGCAGCCCCAGCCGCCTGGCCCGCATGGCGACCTGCTGCAGGGATTCCTCACCGGTCACATAGATCGCCGGAACACTGGCAGCCAGGTGACACACGGCCTGTAATAACAAGGTGCTCTTGCCCGCGCCGGGATGACCGCCCATAAGAACGGCAGAGCCTTCGACCAGCCCGCCGCCCAGCACCCGGTCAAACTCCTGCATACCGGAACTGATGCGGGGCTGCTCGGCCAGGCTGACATCCTCCAGGCTCTGGACTTCCGACAGGCTGCCGGCAAACCCCTCAAAGCGCTGCCCGCGATTGCCTCTGGCGTTGTGGCCACTGACTCCGCGGACTTCGCTGATGGTGTTCCAGGCCTGGCAGGCGGTGCACTGGCCCTGCCATTTGGAATAGTCGGCACCGCATTCGGTGCAGACAAACGCGGTTCTGGCTTTTGCCATCAGGCCAGCTTCTTGTACTTCATGCGCTGGGGCACCATGGCGGAATCCCCTTTGCGTTTGCGGTGGTCTTCATCGTACTCGCTGAAGTTGCCTTCGAAGTACACTACCTCGCCATCATCCTCAAACGCCAGGATATGCGTGGCTACCCGGTCCAGGAACCAGCGGTCGTGTGAAATCACCAGCGCGGAGCCGGGAAAATTCAGTAAAGCTTCCTCCAGCGCCCGCAGGGTTTCCACATCCAGGTCGTTGGTGGGTTCGTCCAGCAGCAACACATTGCCGCCCTCTTTCAAGAGCTTGGCCAGGTGCAGGCGGTTGCGTTCACCCCCGGACAGGTCGCCCACCCGCTTCTGCTGGTCAGAACCCTTGAAGTTGAAGCGCCCCACGTAAGCGCGGGAAGGAGTCTCGTAGTTACCGATCCTGATGATGTCATTGCCATCGCTGAGCTCTTCCCAGACCGTGTTGTCGTCATTCAGGTCCCGCATCTGGTCGACATAGGCAAGCTTGACGGTCTCACCCACGGTGATGTCACCGGAGTCTGGCTGGTCGTGACCGGCAATCATCCGGAACAGGGTGGACTTGCCGGCGCCGTTACCACCGATAATGCCCACAATAGCGCCGGGGGGCACACTGAATGAGACATTTTCGTAAAGCAGGCGGTCGTCGAAGGATTTGCTGATGCTGTCAACCTCAATCACCTTGTCGCCCAGGCGGGGGCCCGGCGGAATGTAGATTTCGTTGGTTTCGTTGCGCTTCTGGAACTCTTGCGAGTTCATTTCCTCGAAGCGTGCCAGGCGGGCCTTGCTCTTGGACTGACGGCCCTTGGTGTTGCTGCGAACCCACTCCAGTTCATGCTTGACGGCTTTCTGGTGGGATGCTTCCTGCTTGGATTCCATTTCCAGGCGCTTTTCCTTGTTCTCCAGCCATTGGCTGTAATTGCCCTCGAACGGGATGCCCTGACCGCGGTCCAGTTCCAGAATCCAGCCGGCCACGTTGTCGAGGAAGTAGCGGTCGTGGGTAATCGCGACCACCGTGCCGGTGTAGTCGTGAAGGAATCGTTCCAGCCAGGCCACGGATTCCGCGTCCAGGTGGTTTGTCGGCTCGTCCAGCAACAGCATGTCAGGGCCGGAAAGCAGCAGTCGGCACAGGGCGACACGGCGGCGCTCACCACCGGACAGGTTCTTGACCATCGCGTCCCACGCCGGCAGTCGCAGTGCGTCCGCCGCTACTTCCATTTTCCGCTCAATGTCATGGCCATCGGTGGCCTGAATGACTGCTTCCAGTTCGCCCTGCTTCTTGGCGAGGGCATCAAAATCAGCATCCGGTTCGGCATAATCCGCGTACACCTGATCAAGCTCGGCTAGCGCGTTATGAACGTTGGCAACGGCTTCATCAACGATTTCCTTGACGGTTTTGGTTTCCTCCAGCTCCGGCTCCTGAGGCAGATAACCTACGTTGATACCGGGCTGCGGGCGGGCTTCGCCAATGTAATCCTGGTCGATTCCCGCCATAATGCGCAAAAGGGTCGACTTGCCCGAGCCATTAAGGCCGAGAACACCGATTTTGGCACCGGGAAAGAAGCTCAGTGAAATATCCTTGAGAATCTGGCGCTTGGGGGGAACGACCTTCCCGACGCGATTCATAGTGTAGACGTATTGGGCCATAGTGGCAGGATCCTTCTTGCGAGTTGTATTTCGAAGCCATTGAGGATGTCTGACCAGGGTCGTCGGGCTGGGCGATCAGGGATCGTCAAAATCAGGGATGATTTTGTCGAGCTTACAGGGACGTATTCACAGCGTATCCCGGATAGCCCAGCCCGACGACCGTGACTCCAGTGGCAGCAACCAAGGAATATTGACCGGGTAAGGTATCGAAACCTATCGGTGATAGCAATTGAGAGAAAACGGGAGCTGGCTTCATGCCGGTTTTTACGGAATGTCTGAAAGATGATTTTACACCCATTTATAAGCTAGAATAGGCGCCTTTTTCGGGCAGCTACGCACATAGAGGCAGCGCATCCATGTTTAATCGTGATATGAAAATCGCCGGCTACGACGACGAACTCTGGAACGCCATGCAGGCGGAAACCGAGCGGCAGGAAGCCCACATAGAGCTGATCGCATCGGAGAACTACACCAGCCCCCGGGTTATGGAAGCGCAGGGCAGTGTGCTGACCAACAAGTATGCCGAAGGTTATCCCGGCAAGCGCTATTACGGCGGCTGCGAGTTTGTAGATATCGCTGAAGATCTGGCTATCAGCCGCGCCAAAGAGCTTTTCGGAGCAGCCTACGCCAACGTACAGCCCCATTCCGGCTCCCAGGCCAACTCCGCCGTATTCATGGCCCTGCTCAAGCCGGGCGATACCGTACTGGGGATGAGCCTGGCCCACGGTGGCCACCTGACTCACGGTGCCAGCGTTAACTTCTCCGGCAAGATCTACAACGCCGTTCAGTATGGCATCGATACCGATACCGGACTGATTGATTACGACGATGTCGAACGCCTGGCAGTCGAACACAAACCGAAGATGATTATTGCCGGTTTTTCGGCCTACTCGCAGGCACTGGATTTCGGCCGCTTCCGCGCCATCGCCGACAAGGTAGGTGCCTACCTGTTCGTCGACATGGCGCACGTGGCTGGCCTGGTGGCAGCAGGGGTCTACCCCGACCCGATCCCTCACGCCCATGTTGTGGCGACAACCACCCACAAGACCCTGCGCGGCCCCCGTGGTGGCCTGATTCTGGCCTGCGATGACGCCGATTTGCAGAAAAAGCTGAACTCTTCGGTGTTCCCCGGCGGCCAGGGTGGCCCGCTGATGCACGTAATTGCGGCCAAGGCCGTGTGCTTCAAAGAAGCCATGAGTGATGATTTCAGGGCCTACCAGAAGCAGGTCATCAAAAATGCCAAGGCCATGGCCGACGTGTTTATTGCCCGTGGCTTTGACGTCATCTCCGGCGGTACCGAGAACCACCTGTTCCTGGTCAGCCTGATCCGGCAGGACATCACCGGCAAGGATGCCGACGCCGCACTGGGCAAAGCCCATATCACGGTCAACAAGAACGCCGTGCCCAACGACCCGCGCTCGCCGTTTGTCACCTCGGGCCTGCGTATTGGTACCCCTGCGGTGACGACGCGGGGCTTTGGTGAATCCGAGTGTCGCGATCTGGCAGGGTGGATGTGCGATATTCTGGATAACCTCGAGGACGATTCTGTCAACGATCAGGTCCGCGAACAGGTCGTGGGCCTGTGCAGGCGATTCCCGGTTTACGCGGGCTGACCAGGCCCGGGGCCCTCCGGAGTTGTGACTTATGCATTGTCCTTTCTGTGGTGAAGCAGATACCAAAGTGATTGACTCCCGGCTGGTGGCGGAAGGGGATCAGGTGCGTCGTCGCAGGGAGTGTCTGTCCTGTCGCGAACGGTTCACTACCTTTGAGTCTGCCGAGCTGGTGATGCCAAGGGTGGTCAAGCAGGATGGCACTCGTCAGCCTTTCGATGAAGACAAACTTCGCTCGGGGCTGATGAAGGCGCTGGAAAAACGGCCCGTCAGCATTGAGGAAATCGAGGCAGCACTGAACCGGATCAGGTTCCGCCTGCGGGCTACCGGTGAGCGGGAAATCAAATCCATGCATCTGGGTGAAGAAGTGATGACCGAGTTGCGGCAACTGGATAAAGTCGCTTACGTCAGGTTTGCCTCGGTTTATCGCAGCTTTCAGGACATCAATGAGTTCAAGGAAGAGATTGAGCGCCTGTCAGCGAACTCTGGCGAGGATCCAGTCGACGTGGCCAAGGCGTTGGCGGATACCGGGCGTCCGAAGGGACGGGCATGACCGATCGCCTGGATACGGCAATGATGGCCCGGGCCTTGCAGCTGGCGTGGCGTGGGCGCTATTCCACCCATCCGAACCCGCGGGTCGGCTGTGTAATCGCCCAGGGTGACCGTATTCTGGGTGAGGGCTGGCATGAGCGCGCGGGGGAGGCACACGCTGAAATAAAGGCGTTGAGCCAGGCGGGTCCGCAAGCCCGGGGGGCGACAGCCTACGTCACTCTTGAGCCCTGCAGCCATTTCGGGCGCACTCCTCCCTGTGCCAAGGCGCTGGTCGAAGCCGGGGTGGCCCATGTCTATGCCGCCACCGAGGACCCTAACCCCGCCGTTTCCGGGCGAGGTCTGGCGATGCTGCGCGATTCCGGTGTTAGCGTGACTATGGGCCTGCTGGCGGACGAAGCCATGCGCCTGAACCCGGGTTTCATGAAGCGCATGCATACCGGCAGGCCTTTTGTCCGTCTGAAAATGGCGGCAAGTCTGGATGGGCGCACCGCCATGGCTTCCGGCGAAAGCCAGTGGATTACCGGCGCCCGGGCACGGCAGGATGTTCAGCGCCTGCGGGCGGTCAGCGACGCCATTCTTACGGGTGTGGGTACAGTGCTTGCTGACAACCCGTCGCTGACGGTACGGCGGGAGGAACTGGGAGAGATTGGCGATGCCACAGAGCCTTCCCGGCAGCCGCTGCGGGTCATTGCTGACCGGGATGCCAGAACCCCGGCAGACTCCACCATACTCAGGGGTGGCAATGTTCAGATTTTCTGCGCGTCCCCCACCCTGGACACGGCACCGGCGCAGGATCTGGCGGCGCTTGGTATCAGCCTTAGCGGTGTGGCCTGGAAAGACAACGGCATTGATGTAGGTGAGCTACTGGACAGTCTTGGCGAACTTGGCATCAACGAGTTACTGGTTGAGGCGGGCCCGACGCTTGCGGGCACTTTCATCAACGAGCGCCTGGTAGACGAGCTCTGGCTTTACCAGGCCCCGGTTTTTCTGGGCAGCACCGGCAGGCCGACAGCGAAGTTACCACTGGAGTCGATGGCAGACAAGGTGCAATGGAAGGTGCTGGACCGGCGTCAGGTCGGCGACGATCAGAGACTGATTCTTGCTCCGGTCTGAAGCAATTTCACAAAGGCAGTCAAACAGTATGGCACTGAACAGTATTGAAGAGATGATCGCGGATATCCGTCAGGGCAAAATGGTTATTCTGATGGACGATGAGGATCGGGAAAACGAAGGTGATCTGGTCATGGCGGCCGAACACTGTACGCCCGAAGCGATCAATTTTATGGCGCGCTTCGGGCGTGGTCTGATATGTATGCCCATGACGCGCCAGCGCTGTGAACAGCTTGGCCTGCCATTGATGGTCGAGCGCAACGCCTCCGGGTTCGGCACCAAGTTCACCCTGTCTATTGAAGCGACAGAGGGTGTTACCACCGGTATCTCAGCCGCGGATCGTGCCCGCACGGTGCAGGCGGCGGTTGCGCGTGATGCCAGGGCTTCCGACCTGGTCCAGCCGGGCCACATCTTTCCGCTGATGTCGGATCCGGGCGGTGTGCTCAGCCGCGCAGGGCACACCGAAGCCTCCTGCGATCTGGCAGCTCTGGCAGGCAGCGAGCCCGCTGGTGTTATCTGCGAAATCATGAATGACGACGGTTCAATGGCCCGGCGCGAAGACCTTGAACGTTTTGCCCGGCAGCACGATCTGAAAATCGGTACCATTGCCGACCTGATCCATTACCGGACCATGAATGAGCGTACCGTAGAGTGCGTCAAGCAGAATGATCTTGACACCGAATATGGTGTGTTCAGTTTGCGGACGTATCGTGACACCATTCAGGGTTCAACCCACCTGGCGATGGTGATGGGCAGGATTTCGCCCGATGAGCGGGTCCTGGTTCGGGTCCATATTACCGATACGCTGCGGGATCTTCTGGGCGCGCGCCGGGTGGATTCGCGCAGCTGGCCATTGCATCGGGCACTGGAAAAGGTGGCCGCCGAGGGGCAGGGCGTTGTGGTGCTTCTCAACAGTGCCGAGGACAGCTATAACCTTGAGGACCGGATCCAGGAATTCTTCGAACAGGGGAATAAATCCGCGGCCAAAGGCAGTTCCGGTGTCTATTTCACAGTGGGGACAGGCTCCCAGATCCTGCGGGATCTTGGAGTGGGCAAAATGCGTCTGTTGAGCCCGCCGATCAAATTCTCCGCGATCTCCGGGTTTGATCTGGAAGTCGTGGAGTATGTGCCTTACAACCCCCAATGAAGGAGCCATGCATGGCAGACATAAAAGTAATTGAAGGCGATTTCAGAAACTGCAGCGGCCGCTACGCCCTGGTCGTGGGCCGGTTCAACGGATTCGTGGTGGAAAGCCTGGTTGAGGGCGCGCTGGATACCCTTCGCCGCCATGGCATTGCGGATACCGACGTCACCATTATCCGGGTGCCGGGAGCCTACGAGATGCCGCTGGCAGTCAAGCGGGTGGCTGATACCGGAAACTTTGACGCCATTATAGCCCTGGGTGCTGTTATTCGTGGAGGTACACCGCATTTTGAATACGTCGCCGGCGAAGCTTCCAGTGGTCTTGGCGCCGTCAGCCTGGACAGTGACATTCCGGTCACTTTTGGCGTACTGACGGTGGATTCCATTGAGCAGGCAATTGAACGGTCCGGCACAAAAGCTGGCAACAAGGGTGTCGATGCCGCTATTACCGCGCTGGAAATGGTCAGTCTGTTCAATAAGTTGGGCGAGTGATGAGTGCATCTGACGAAAGCGCAGCTAAACCCGCTGCTACCGGGCAGCCAAAAGCCGGTGATCGCCGCCGTGCCCGGGCACTGGCAATGCAGGGTCTGTACCAGCGCCATTTCACCAAAAGCTACATTACCGATATCGAATCCGAGTTCATTGTCGATAATGATATGTCCAGGGTCGATACCGCCTATTTTCGTGATCTGCTCAGGGGGGTACACCGTGAGCAGGCGGAGCTTGACCGGTTGCTGGAGCCTTTCCTGGAAAGGCCGATTCATGAGGTGGATGCCATAGAGCTGGCCATTGTGAGGATAGGCACCTATGAACTGAAACACCGGCTGGATGTGCCCTACCGGGTCGTTATTAACGAAGGCATTGAAATGGCAAAAAAGTTTGGCGGCACCGAAGGCCACAAATTTGTCAACAGCCTGCTGGACAAACTGAGCCAGCGCCTGCGCCTGGCCGAAACCCGCAAACGCTGAGTGATGGGCGAATTTGAACTGATTCGGCGGTATTTTTTTCCGCTTGCCGATGCCGGGCGGCACCCGGATATTGTGCTGGGGCCCGGAGATGACTGCGCAGTTCAGCGGCTGCGGGAAGGTGTCGACCTGGTCTTTTCTGTCGACACGCTGGTTGAGGGTGTTCATTTCCCGCAACACTATGCACCGGAAAAACTCGCCTGGCGAGGCCTGGCGGTCGCCGCCAGCGATCTTGCCGCCATGGGGGCTGATCCGGTCTGTTTTACCCTGGCGATTACGCTGCCTGAAGCCAGCCCCGTCTGGCTTCAGGATTTCAGTACAGGGCTCGCTGCCGCTTCCCGGCAATTCGGGCTGAGCCTGGCCGGTGGCGATACCACCCGCGGGCCGCTCACGCTCACGCTTCAGGTTCACGGCACGGTTCCGAGAGGGGGCGAGATACGGCGCTCCGGGGCAAAGCCCGGTGATCTCATCTGTGTGTCCGGGACGCTTGGCAATGCCGGAGCCGCGCTGGAATTTCTCGATGAGGGTTCGCCGACGCCGGCGCAGGCGGAGCTGCTGAGCCATTATCATGCGCCTCAGCCGGGAATTGCATTGGGTCAGGCGCTGCGGGGAAGCGCATCGGCCGCTGTGGATATTTCCGATGGCCTGGCGGCGGACCTCGGGCACCTGCTGGAAGAATCCGGCGTAGGAGGCACAATCAATGTTGATTGCCTGCCAATATCCGATACGCTGATCGCTCTCAGGCCGGACGCAATCGATCTCGCACTTTACGCGGGGGATGACTACCAGTTGTGTGTCACCTTGCCGGAGTCGTCCTATGAAAAGCTGGAAGGCACGGTTCGGGACCAGTTGACGGCAATCGGCAGAATTACAGCGGGGAGCGGATTGTCAGTCGAAGGCGCCGGCCAACCGGGATCAGAGCGGCGCAGGCAGGGCTACGATCATTTCGGAAGCCAGTGAATGCAGCAGGGGAGCGACGAAGGCTGGCAGCTGACCCCTGAACATGGGAACAAGGCGGTGTCAGTGGACCCGCCGTTCGGCCGGCAGCAATTTTACCACGTGCAGGAAGCGTTGAAGTCCGGTTTCTGCCCGCCCGCGCGAGGCGAAAGGCCCGCTGTCAAAGCCCTCTCTGGTCGTGAAGTACCACTTTCCACCGACGCAGAAATAGCGACTGCTGCGGAACGGCGCCCTGCCTTCTTCACCTTCGCGACGCTGGATATCCATGGTTCCTCCCCGGTCCGTAATTGCATCTTTTTGACAACGAACCTGTTGTTGTAGTTTTGTTTAAAAATAAATCAATTGTCGCCAAATTGAAATTTTTTTGCATTTCTTTTTTCAGGGATCGCCGGTTCAATGGGTTGTTGCCTGGCCCTGGAATGTGTCCGGCCTTGCTCTCCCGCGTCGGTCTGGTCAGAATGCGGTCCCAGTGAGTTGTAACTATGGCCAGCAGGCCCGGTTGATAAACCGGCAGGAGAAAACCATGAAAAGACAAGGTGAAGCGCCTGGTGCAGGGCGGCTGCGGACTGGCCTGATGGTCATTGCCGGCCTGATTCTGTTGTCTGGCTGCAGTTCCAGTATGACCCGGGTGCAGACCTGGGAAGGTAAGGCTGCGGATGCCGGCCAGGTGGCTATCCTTGAGGCACCCGGTGCGATCAGGGTCGAGGAGGTGAATGGTCGCCCCATGCCCAGTTTCCTGATCGATGACCTCAGCCTGGATTACGAACTGCTCCCCGGAGAGAACCGGGTGGTATTTACCTACAGGACGATCTGGGCCCGGTCGGGCGTGGTAGATAACGACGAGTCCAAAGTCCATGTGGTTGAAACACCGCAACAGATATTGACCATTGATGCTGAACCAGGGGCAAGGTATCAGTTCGAGATTGACAAACCCGGCACCCGTGCGCAGGCGGAAGCAATGGCCAGTGACTTTTCGGTCAGGCTGCTGGACTCCGGCGGCGAGGTCGTTGCAACATCGGCGCCCCGGGTTGACGCAGACGCTCGCACCAGGGCCGCTCGTGTGCCGTTGCCCGATTCCCGCCCCGGCAATGTGCCAGCAGGTGCATCAGCACCGACTCTGGACCGGTTAAAATCCTTGTGGGGCGAAGCGTCCGAGGAAGAAAAGCGCGAATTCCTGCGCTGGGCGTTTGAGTGATACGACCGGTTTGGGCCCCAGGAGGCTAATTGCGAAAACGTGAAATGGTCTTGCGAATTGTTGCTTCCATGAACGTCAGGGCATCATCCACCAGGGTCGGCTGGGCCCCGTTATCGAAGTGAGTCTCCATCGGTTCCTCTGCGAGCTCGGCGGCCGCCGCTTCAATGGCGTCGAGACTCTGCGCCAGAAGTGACTTCAGTGACTGACCCTGCGCCACCACGTCCGGACACAGGGTGAAGTTGATGGTCAGACGCCCTTGGTAGCTAACCGCAACAATCACCAGTCCCATGCTGTCGAAAAGCGGAGCAGTATTGAACTGGGCGGCCAGTTTCGCACCCTGAAGATAAAGCGGAACCTGGGGACCGGGCACGTTGGTAATGGGCAGGTTGAATACCGGCTGATAACGCTGGGCAATCTGGAGCTCGGAATAGAGCCGGGCTGAAAGTGCCAGCATGGTGGACGGCAGTAACTCGGTCAGGCGGTCAGCCGCGATGGCTTCCCGGTAGGGCTCGGACTCGGCCGCATTGCGGTGAATCCGGCGGATCCGGTTTGCCGGGTTCGGCTCGTTAGTGGCCAGATCCAGCAGTATCGCCGACATCTGGTTGCCGGTCGCCTTGCGAAGGCTGCTGGATCGCACCGAAATGGGGGTCATGGCGATCAGCGACCGGTCGGTTTTTATATTCTGCTCAAGCATATAGCGCCGCAGCGTTTCGGTGCATAACCCCAGCACCACATCGTTGAGAGTGACACTGCCCAGCATTGCCTTGATGGTTTTCAGGCGCGAGAGATCGACACTGCCGGCGACAATCTGGCGATTGGCCGTGATCTTTCGGTTAAATGGGCTGTGGGGTGCTGAAAACAGGGGAAATGGCAGTGGCAGCCTGCGCATGTGCTTGTGGATAATACCGCGAGCGGTAGCTTCAGCGGCGCTGAAAGCAATAGAGGTGACCTGCAGGGGCTTGCGGATCAGGTTGGCACCAGTCTGCAGTATCACTCGCTCATCTGAAGGCGCCGGCGCCGGTGCCCAGTTTCTGGGCGGGTCAATGTGGCGGGGCCTGGGGCTGTATTCAAGCAGCTTGGCAATGATTTCCTCGCCGCTGAAGGCATCTATGGCGGCATGGTGAAGTTTTACAATCAGGGCAAAATCACCCTGTTTCTCCGGCTCGTCAGAATTTCGGAAACCATCCACAAAGGTAATGTGCCACAGCGGCCGGTCACGTTTGAGGGGTTGCTCCAGGATTCGTGATGCCAGCCTCATCAGGCTGGCCTGATCACTGTTTTCACCCAGATTTACGTAGGCAAGATGGCGCTCGATGCTGAAATCAGCGTCGTCTATCCAGTAGGGGCGCCCGAGTCTGAAGGGAATCTCTTTCAGGCGCTGGCGGAAAAGCGGAACGACGTGCAGCCGGCTGTTCAGATAGGCCACGAAGGTACTGAACGCCAGTGGTGTATCGCGGTCTGAAGCATCAAAAAGATAGATGCCGCCGATGTGCATGGGGGCGGTTTCGGATTCCAGATAAAGAAAAGATGCGTCCAGTTCCGACAGCTGCCGCATGTTTTAGAACTCCATTCCGGTTACGCGCGTCAGCGCAGTATAAACGACTCGAAGCATGACCCGTTAATCAGCCGCTCCCAGAACCACATCAGCGCCTTGCCACGGTCTTCGGAATG
>Ga0102928_1000416_pt1 | contig 27404 bp, 26 predicted proteins | sample SalPonR1_B_D1_MG_FD_78504 | JGI IMG/M metagenome (GOLD analysis project Ga0102928, IMG submission 78504) | Salt pond soil microbial communities from South San Francisco under conditions of wetland restoration - Salt Pond MetaG R1_B_D1_MG | ecosystem: Environmental > Aquatic > Marine > Intertidal...
AGCTCTTTTCCGCTTATGTAGCAAAACAAATTTAAAAAAAATAATATGTTTAACCAGAAAAGATATTAACAATAAGTTTAGAAGTTTAGTAAAACCTGTCAAACATATTCATGAGAGCTCACTACATAACCCCATAACCTCATAACCTCATAAACTCATAAACTCATAAACTCATAACCTGAAAACCTACTCAATATAACCTTTCTCTCTCATCCAGTCGTCATTGTACATTTTGCCAACATACCTGCTACCATGATCGTGGAATAGTACCACAACTACATCATCTTTTTTGAAATGTTCTTTCAGTTGAAGTAAGCCTTTTACGGCAGCACCAGCAGAGTTACCTAAGAACATACCTTCTTCTTTGGCCAGCCGTTGGGTGTAAACAGCGGCGTCTTTATCTGTCACTTTGGTAAAACCGTCTATGATTTCAAAACGGACGTTTTTGGGGAGAATATCTTCGCCTATTCCTTCTGTAACGTAAGGATAGATCTCATTTTCATCAAAGATACCGGTTTCGTGGTATTTTTTGAATACAGAGCCGTAAGTGTCAATGCCCCAAACTTTGACGTCAGGATTTTTCATTTTCAGATAACTTCCTATGCCCGAAATTGTTCCACCGGTACCAACGCCTACCACAAAATGGGTCACCTTGCCATCGGTCTGTTCCCAGATCTCTGGTCCGGTGGTCTTAAAATGCGCTTTACAATTCGCTGGATTGTCGTATTGGTTCACGTACCATGAATTCGGCGTTTCTTTTGCTAATCGTGCAGAGGTAGAGTAATAAGACCGCGGATCATCCGGAGCGACATCCGTAGGGCAAACGTGAACATCACAGCCCACCGCTTTGAGGATGTCCATTTTTTCCTTACTTTGTTTATCGCTTAATACACAAACCACTCTGTAGCCTTTAGTGATGGCTACAAGTGCTAAACCCATACCTGTATTTCCTGAGGTGCCTTCGATTATAGTTCCGCCGGGTTTAAGTCTGCCGTCGGCTTCGGCATCTTCAATCATTTGAAGTGCCATTCTATCTTTAACCGAATTCCCGGGATTAAAAGTTTCGTATTTGGCCAAAACTAAAGCCGGAATATCAGCCACGAGTTTGTTTAATTTAACTAAAGGGGTGTTCCCTATGGTCTCAACAATATTTTCAGCGTATTTCATAAAAATTATCCTCATTTTGTAACGAGCGCAATTTACAAACTTAAAGGCAAAGCGATTTGAATTGTTTGTAAAGTTTAAGAGGCTACTATGATTTATTTGGAAGTGTTGAATAAAATTGAAATCTTAGCTTTAATAAAGTCGGTATAACTTGACATTTTGAGCTGAAACACTTAGAAAAATATGATATGCTTGAATCCTGCTCATTTAATAATTTGAATGTTGTTATTGCGTAAAACGTTTATCAGGCGATCATAATTTTTAGAATTTTTCTTAAAATTTATTAACCTCATTTTACCGTCTTTTAGTTTTAGATGCTTTAAAGGTAAGTTTAAAATATATCTGGTTTTAAAATAAACAACATCAGAAGGCTTGATCTTTTCCTGTTTTGATACTTTAAACATATAAAATAAAAAGAAGAGAAGGAAAATAACAGCCAAAGAAAGCATAAAATATTTTATGATACTGTCGTCTTCTATTCTCGAAATGAATAGTACCGTATTACTAATAAATAAAGCACCACTTAAAAACAGTTGACCGGTTCTTAGTGATTTTGCATTATCATTGAGCGTAATTGTTTTATTTTTTAAATCATCCATATTAAATAAAAAAAGGCTATTGAATAATGACATTGTTGTTAATCATATTCAAATATACTTAATTTCTTTGGTATAAATCAATCAAATTTAATCGCTTTCACCGGAGAAATTTTGGTGATAATGTAAGACGGTAGAATCAGCATAAGTAAACATATCAATACTGTACCCAGATTTATGCCCAAAAGATAAGTCCAGTCGATGTAAACCGGAGCATGAGTAACGTAGTAGGTATCCGGATTTAAGCGTATAATTTTGGCGTATTTTTGAAGCAATAAAAGCCCAATACCTATCAAATTTCCCCAAAACAAGCCCTTTAAGATCAGGTATGTTGCATTGTAAAGAAATATTTTCCGGATACTCGTATTTTGTGCGCCAAGGGCTTTGAGTATACCCACTAACTGGGTTTGTTCAAGAATTAATACCAACAAAGCTGTGATCATATTTATCCCTGCAATAATGACCATGATGACTACAATCAATGCAATATTGACGTCAAATAAGGCAATCCATTCAAAAATAGTAGGGTATTGATTGACGATACTGGATGCCGTGAGGAAAGAACCAATGTTTTCATACACTTTTCGACCTGTGTTTTGGATGTCATCAAAATCATTGACCATGATTTCAAACTGACCGATTTGGTAATCTTCCCATTTGTTAATGCGACGAATCTGTTTAAGATCGGCCATTAAAAACTGCTTGTCGAATTCTCTAAAGCCTGAATTATAAATGCCGACAATATCAAAAGATACCAGACGTGGTCTGGGATTATTGTTGTCTCTTAAAAAATAAACGATGAGTTTATCGTTCAATTGAAAACCTAATCGGTTCGCCAGGTATTGCGAAATCATCACCTCTTTACTGATGTTTTCATTCAGCTCAAGTTGACGTCCTTCTATGATAAATTCTTCAAAATAAGACCAATCGTAATCGGTAGAAATACCTTTGACTACCACGCCTTCAAAATCTGTTTCGGTTCTAATTACGCCGTATTTGGAAGCCGTTTGTTGAACATGAGTAACTTCAGGCACACTTTTAAAATCAGGATAAAACTCTTGGCGACCATCAATGGGTTGCAGGTTTTGATTAGATTGATTGGTGGTAAAACTTCGGACAGTAATATGGCCATTGAAGGCGGTAATTTTATCTCGGATTTTATTTTGAAGCCCCAAACCCGTGCCAAAAGATAAAATCATCATGATGATGCCAATGGTAATGGCCACCACGGCGATTTTAATTATCGGCGAAGAAACCTTACTTTTATAGCCTTTTGTGGCAATCAACTTCTTAGATATGAAATATTCAAAATTCAACAGGCCCTTTGATTTGAGTTGGGTCAAAAATACAGTTTTATTTAGTTTTTTTGTCATTTTCAGCTGTCAGGCTCAGGATAAATCTCCACAGCATTTAAAACTGCTAACAGGTGCTGAGCAAATAGAGGCTTACCTCCCTTTGATAAAAGAAAAACAGGTGGCTGTTGTAGCTAACCAAACCTCTGTGATTTCGAATAAAAACAAGGGCTTCACCCATCTTGTAGACACCATGTTAAGTCATGGAGTTATTTTGAAAACTGTGTTTGCTCCTGAACACGGATTTCGTGGAAAAGCCGATGCCGGCGAAAAAATTGACGATAGTATCGACACAATGACGGGACTGCCCATCATTTCCCTTTACGGGCAACATAAAAAACCAACCGCTGAAGATTTGAAAGGAATAGATGTTGTAGTATTTGACATTCAGGATGTAGGGGTGAGGTTTTACACCTATATTTCGACCTTGCATTATGTCATGGAGGCTTGTGCAGAACAAAATATTCCCGTAATCGTTTTAGACAGACCAAACCCTAATCGGCATTATGTGGACGGCCCAATTTTAGAAAAAGCCCATGCCAGTTTTGTAGGAATGCATCCCGTTCCGGTAGTTTACGGGATGACAATTGGCGAATATGCCCAAATGATTAATGGTGAAGCATGGCTGGAAAACGGCATTAAGTGTGATTTGAAAGTTATTCCATTAAAAAATTACAATCCTAAAGAGACTTATGAACTTCCTATAAAACCCTCTCCTAATTTGCCAAATGCAAAATCCATAAACCTATACCCAAGTCTTTGTTTTTTTGAAGGTACTAATGTCAATGCCGGTCGTGGAACAGACATGCAGTTTCAGGTGTTTGGTTCACCCTTTTTAGATAGCGATTATTTTGATTTTCAGTATATGCCAAAGCCGAATACCGGTTCAAAATATCCTAAACATCAGGATGAGCTTTGTTTTGGAAGAGATTTAAGAAGTGCTGATAAATTATCCTCTATTCAATTAGAATGGTTGATTGAAGCTTATCAGCATTCATCCAAAAACATTAAATTTTTTAATCCTTTTTTTGCAAGATTGGCTGGAACGAATAAACTAGAAGGCCAGATTGCTCAAGGTTTGAAAGCTGAAGAGATCAGGGATTCCTGGCAGGAAGATATTGAAGATTTCCTAAAGCATCAAGCTAAGTATTTGTTATATTGAAACACTGGTATATCGATACGCCTGAATAGAAAAACTGTATTTTTTACTTGCCTTGTTTGTTGCTATAAATTTTTCGGCCCTTTGTTGGGGTGCATTAAAAGAATATGAATCAATTCATGAAACAGGAGCAACAGGAAATATAGGACTTGAAGTTGGCCATTTTTTGAGTAAGTTAAATTTTAAGTCTGAAATTTTGGCTGCTGTCCTTCATATTGAAAAAATGAAAGCGTTTTTTAAAAAGTACCCTGACCCTTTTTTGCACCATTTTGATTATAAAGTTGAGGATGATGAACCAAAGTCAAAATTTGGGCCATTCAACAGGTTAACGAGCGAAAATTATTGCCGTCTACCCATCAGAAAACGAACGATAAAGTCTATGCAGATGACGTTCGGGATGAAAGGCTTAAAAAGTACAAGCGTCAAAAAACAGAAGAATTGATGCAGCTACAGGCATAATGTTTTTTTGATGTTCAAAAAACAGCCTTATAATTCCAATATTCTCAGAGATTTATTCGCATATTAAATAATCGTTAACTGAACGCTTTCAGATTAATGCTTTTTAATACATTTGCACACGAGGAAAAATTTGACTGATTGCAACCTATAAAAATGCTAAAACAGTTCTTCAGCTTTTAATTTTATTTCGGTCTTTTTATCCCTTAAACTAAACATTGAAATTAAAATTTTATGTCATATTTATTTACTTCAGAAAGTGTATCTGAAGGCCATCCTGATAAAATCGCAGACCAGATTAGCGATGCTTTACTCGATTATTTTTTAGCTTATGATAAGGATTCTAAGGTGGCCTGTGAAACTTTAGTCACTACGGGACAGGTATTTTTGGCCGGTGAAGTGAAAAGCAAAACCTATCTCGATGTGCAGCAGGTGGCCAGAGGAGTCATCAATAAAATTGGTTACACCAAAAGCGAATTCCATTTTAGTGGGGATTCCTGTGGCGTTATTTCTTCTATTCACGAGCAATCACCCGACATTAATCAAGGAGTAGATAAATCAAATAAGGAGAAACAAGGTGCAGGTGACCAAGGCATGATGTTTGGCTATGCCACCAATGAAACGGAAAATTATATGCCATTGGCATTGGACATCTCACATAAAATATTGAGGGTATTGGCAGATCTGAGACGCGAAAATAGAGAGATAACTTACCTCAGGCCAGACGCTAAAGCTCAAATTACCATAGAATATTCAGACAATAATATCCCACAGCGAATTGATACTATCGTAGTGTCTACCCAACATGATGAGTTTGATACTGATGAAAAAATGGCTGAACAAATTCAACATGACATTAAGTCGATTTTAATCCCAAGAGTAAAAGCACTGTTTCCAGAATCTATCCAGTCCCTTTTTGATGATGACATAACTTATCATATCAATCCTACAGGTAAGTTTGTGATAGGTGGACCTCATGGTGATGCCGGACTAACCGGCAGAAAAATCATTGTAGATACCTACGGCGGTAAAGGTGCGCATGGCGGTGGAGCGTTTTCTGGAAAAGACCCCAGCAAAGTTGACCGTTCAGCAGCCTATGCTTCCCGACATATAGCCAAAAACATGGTTGCAGCAGGCATTGCTGATGAGGTATTGGTGCAGGTGTCTTATGCCATTGGTATAGACAAACCCACATCTATATGGGTCAATACCCAAAACAAACATGTAGAGATGTCTGATGGTGAAATTGCCAAAGTCATCGAGGAAATTTTCGATATGCGACCTGCAGCCATAGAAGATCGCCTTAAATTGAGAAACCCCATATATCTTGAAACAGCAAGCTATGGCCATATGGGCAGAACACCGAGAAAAGTTACTAAACATTTTGACACTACCTATTCGGGATCAAAGTCTATTGAGGTTGAATTGTTTACCTGGGAAAAATTGAATTATGTATCTAAATTAAAAGAAAAATTTAATTTTTCTAAAATTTAATTTTTCAAATCTTTTTTATTTAAAAATAAATTCTATATTTGTACCATAACTTTTAAATCAAAACATACCAATATGAAAAATCTAATCAACTCTCCTAAGTCTGTTGTTTTTATAATACTATTGTTTTTTATGACTATTGTAGGGTATGCTCAAGGAGTTCCAGGTGGTACTCTTCCAAACAATAATGACGATGTAAATGATGAGGCTCCGATATCTTCTTTAGTAGTCTTAGGTTTAATTGCCGGTACTGCTTTCGGAATTAAGAAATTAAAATAAATAATAACCTAATTTTATATCCTAACCTCTTTTTTTAAGAGGTTTTTTTGTTGGATACATGCTCTTCATTGACAAGAAAATAGTGAGTCAAGAACGAAAACTCATATTTTGCAATAAAATATTACACCATTATTTTATAGGTAGTAATTTAAATATCAGAAACTTAAAATTTGCTCCACCCTCACTATTTTAGTAATAGCTTAATGAGTCTTTTACATTTTAAAATATAAAATGGTAATAAGGGAATCCTTACTTTTGTATTTATTTTTTATGAACTCATAAATGACCCATGAGTTAAACAGTAATTTAATTAGGATTCATTATTATATATCATAAATTTCGCAATTTCAAATGTGGCCATATAAACGTTATTACCCATTAATAAAGGTTAAAACCATTTACTTGTAAAAAAAATCATAAAACAGATTTGTAAGCAAATTTAAGAACACCGAAAATTAGATGGGTAACCAATTAATGTATTAGCCTATCAATACGTTTCATCGCTTCTTTAATCTGTGCTACTGAAGCCGCATAAGAAATACGAATACAGTCTGGATTACCAAAAGCCTCGCCGGTTACCGTTGCCACATGGGCTTCTTCTAGGAGTAACATGCTGAAGTCTGTAGAATTATGAATTGAACGTCCTTTTATAGTTTTTCCAAACCATGCGCTTACATTCGGAAAAACATAAAACGCTCCTTTCGGTGCATTACATTCAAAGCCCTCAAGATCATTAAGCAAGTCTAAGATAAGCGTTCTTCTCTTAGCAAACTGGTCAATCATATATTTAATATTGTCTACTGAAGCTTTTAAAGCAGTAATGACGGCACGCTGAGCAATGCAATTAGCTCCGCTGGTAACTTGCCCCTGAAGTTTGGTACATGCTTTTGCAATATATTCTGGTGCGCCAATGTAGCCAATTCGCCAGCCGGTCATAGCAAACGCTTTAGAGACCCCGTTTACAGTAACTGTTCTGTGGTACATGTCATCAAATTGAGCCATAGAAGCATGAGTGCCACCAAAATTAATGTGTTCGTATATTTCATCGCTCACTACTATAATCTGAGGATACTTTTTCAAGACATCGGCAAGTGCTCTTAACTCCTCTTTAGAATATACTGAGCCACTGGGGTTACAAGGCGAACTGTACCATAGCATTTTTGTTTTTGGTGTTATGGCATTCTCTAATTGTTCTGGGGTCATTTTAAAATCTTGATCTAGAGATGTTTTAACTTCGATTGGTTGGCCCTCGCAAAGCCCAACAATATCTCTATAGCTAACCCAATAGGGGCATGGAAGGATGACTTCATCACCCGGATCTAATAACGCAGATGCAACATTGTAAAGCGATTGTTTTGCACCAGTAGAAACTGTGATTTGTGATAAATCATAATCAAGATTATTATCTCTCTTAAATTTTTGTTGAATAGCTTTTTTTAGGTCGGCATAGCCATCAACAGGTGTATATGAGTTATAATTTTCATTAATGGCTTTAATTGCAGCTTTTTTTATAAAATCCGGTGTATTAAAGTCTGGCTCTCCAAGACTTAAACCTATAACATCAACACCTTTAGCTTTAAGTTCTCTGGCTTTTGCTGCCATTGCAAGCGTTGCTGAGGTTTGTAAACTGTTTATTTTTTTGGAAAGGTTGGTTTGTTCCATTGGTTTATAATTTAAGCGAGTTGTGGCTTTTCTCCCATATTCTTCAAATATTTAAAATGCGCAATGATTGCTTTTCGAGTTGTTTCATATTCATTGTAGGGTAAACTAAATTCATCTGCCGTTTGTTTTACAATTTTAGCAATTTTTGGATAATGAATGTGGCTGATGTTTGGAAAAATATGATGTTCTATTTGAAAATTTAAACCACCAGTAAACCAATTCACAATTTTATTCTTATTAGAAAAATTAGTCGTCGTGAAAAGTTGGTGCACCATCCATGATTTTTCCATTTTTCCATTTGTATCTGGCTCAGGCATTTCATTTTCTCCAACAACGTGTGCCAATTGAAATACTATACTTAAAATCAAACCGGCCGTATAATGCATGAGAAAAAAACCAATAAACACCTGCCACCAACTCAAATCTGTTAACACAATAGGTAATACAATCCAAATGCTGAAATAAATTAATTTAGTAATGGCTAAAATAGTCCATTGTTTTGAAGGTTTGGGAAATTTTTTATAATATAATTTTTGTTTGAGGTATCTTTTTGTCTGAATAAAATCTGTGGTCAGTGCCCAATTAAAGGTTAGAAGTCCGTAAAGAAAAATAGAATAATAATGTTGGAATCTATGAAATCTTCTCCATTTGGTTTGTTTAGAGAACCTTAAAATTCTACCAGCTTCTAAATCTTCGTCGTGACCGTGAATATTGGTATAAGTATGATGCAGGACATTGTGTTGCACTTGCCAATTATAAACATTTCCTGCTAATATATAAATGCTACTCCCCATAAATTTATTAACCCAGGATTTTGTAGAATACGTGCCGTGGTTTCCATCGTGCATTACATTCATACCAACACCTGCCATACCTACACCCATTAAAATAGTAAAAGCGAGTTTCCAAAGCTCATGAATATCAAGGGTAAGAATTAAGAAGTAAGGTGCTAGAAGTAATGAAAACATCACTATTGTCTTCAGGTGTAATTTCCAGTTCCCCGTTTTTTTAATGCCATTGTCTTTAAAATATCTGTTAACTCTTTTGTTAAGTGTTCTCATAAATTCTCGAGAGTCTCTGGTATTGAAGCGAATTTGTGAATTTTCCATAGCAAATATTGTATTACAAAAATAGGATTAAAAACGGACTACCATCCTAAGTTATTATAATTTAACGGGTGTTGAGGTCTTATGAGTTCAGTTTTTAATTTAATTCAGCTTTAAGGTTAATTTCTCTATGATGTCTTTAGGGTTTTTATTCTTGTATAAAATTTTATACATTGCTTCTATAATAGGGGTTCTGTTTTTTTTCTTAGAGGATTTACTTAAGTAGTAAGCGCTTTCTGTCGCATAGTAACCCTCTGCAATCATATTCATTTCCATCATAGCAGATTTTATAGTGTAGCCTTTACCAATCATGTTGCCAAAATAGCGATTACGACTAAAATTTGAATACCCTGTCACCAATAAATCACCGAGATAGGCAGAGTCATTGATGTTGCGTTTCATTTTATATCTATCTTTGATAAAACGTTTCATTTCTCGAATAGCATTGCTCATCAGTACACTTTGAAAATTATCACCATAACCCAGACCATGGGCTATACCTGCGGCAATGGCATAAATGTTTTTTAAAACAGAAGCGTATTCAGTCCCTATAATATCTTCACTTATACTACATTTTATGTAGTCACATCTTAACTGATTTGCCATGTATTTGGCATTGTGGACATCAGAGCAGGCAATGGTGAGGTACGACAGGCGTTCTAATGCCACCTCTTCGGCATGGCATGGGCCTGTTATTACCCCGATTTGCTTTAAATCTAATCCAATGACGTCGTGAAAATATTCTCCTACAAGTTTTTTGTTTTCGGGAATAATGCCTTTTACAGCGTTAAAAATGATTTTGTCTTTAAAAGAAACTGACACCTGGTCTAATGTTACCTTAAGAAAAGCAGAAGGTATAGCGATAATAAGAATATCAGATGTTTTAACTACATTGTTTATATTATCGTCTAGATTAAGTTTATGGATGTCAAATTTTACTGAACTAAGGTAGTTCTTATTATGATGGTGTTTTTTTATGTATTGTATTGTTTTGGAGGTTCTGATATACCAGTTAATACTATCATTGTTTTCGGATAACATTTTTGCAATTGCAGTAGCCCAACTCCCTCCTCCTATAATTCCTATATTTGATTTGTTTGACATTAGCTGTTTATTCAAAAATAAGGTTTTTATCAGTCTTATTTGTAAAAATTCATCTCAACTATATAATTATAGACACTTTCTGGTAAAAGAGGTTTAATATTTTTTCTATTTTGTATTGACCTTCTGATGAAACTTGCAGAAATTTCAATAATGTGAGTTTTTACATAGGTAACGTTGGGGTGTGTTATAAATTCTTGCGGAATTTGTTTTTGATGAATTCTTGGACACACAATAATTTTATGATGTTCTAGTATGTACTCATAATTTTTCCATTTTTTGAAATTTACCATATTGTCTTCGCCAACAATAAGATGAAATTCACAGTCGGGGAATTTTTCAAGTAATTTCTCTAAAGTTTTAGAGGTGTAATTGGGCTCTGGCATACCAAACTCAATTTTACTTGGCCTGAGTTTAGGGTATTCTTCTGTGGCAAGATATACCAATTCATGACGATGATGATTTTCTAATAAGGATTTTTTTTTCTTGAATGGACTTAAAGGAGTAATCACAAACCAAACCTCTTCTACCGCACCAAATTCGGCTATATGATTTGCCATAATTAGATGACCGATATGGATGGGATTGAACGTTCCAAAAAACAAACCTATTTGCTTTTTTTTAATATTCATTTTCTAAAAAATCTTTTACCAATCGATAAGCGTTTTCCAAAGCCTCATCCAGGTCGTTATTTATTAAAATATGATCAAATTGAGGAGCTGTAGCCATCTCTACAGATGCTTTAGCAACCCTCATGTTTATGCGCTCATCAGATTCTGTTTTTCTTTTTTTTAATCTAATTTTTAACTCATCTACACTAGGAGGCTTAACAAATACAGCCAGCGTTTTATTGGGATATTTTTTCTTTATCCTTAAGCCTCCAACAACATCTATATCGAATATAACGTGTTGACCTTCATTCCAAATTCGCTGGACTTCAGATTTTAAGGTTCCGTAAAAATTATCCCTATAAACTTCCTCCCATTCCAAAAATTCACCTTTCTTTATATGTTGCTTAAACTCTTTTAGCGATTTAAAATAGTAGTCTTTGCCATGTATTTCAAAGTCTCTAGGCGGTCTTGATGTTGCCGATACAGAAAATTCAAGATTTAAATCTTTTTGTTTGAGTAGGTGTTGTACAATAGTAGTTTTACCAGAACCTGAAGGGGCTGAAAAAACAATGAGCTTTCCTGTTCTGTTTTTTGTCATGTTAAAGAATATTAAGCAACTGTTCTTTTATTTTTTCTAATTGATCTTTCATTTCAACAACTAAGTTTTGCATTTCAGCATAATTGGCTTTGCTTCCAATAGTATTGATTTCACGACCCATTTCCTGAGATATGAAATTGAGTTTTTTTCCATTGGAATTTTCTGCGTTTAAGGTTTCATTAAAATAATTAATATGGCTTTTTAACCTCGATTTCTCCTCCGAAATATCATATTTTTCAATGTAGTAAATGAGTTCCTGTTCAAAACGATTTTGGTCATAATTTATTTTCAATTCTGAAATGGCGGTCTTTAACCTAAGTTTCAACTTGTCTATCCTATCCTTATCAATATCTTCAATGGTTTTAAGCTTGATTGTTATTTGGCTTATATTGTTTTTAAATTCATTCATCAGATGTTGACCTTCTTGTTTTCTGAATTCTAATACCTGATGCACCGCAGCTTTAATAGCTCCTTCTATATGCATATTTTCATCCACTGTTGAGGCGTCTTCTGTGGAGGTTAAAGCATCCGGTAGAGTCATAGCAATTTCAAGCAATTTAGCATTATCCATTCCACCACGTAGGGGTAAAATATCCTGCATATCACTAACATAAGATTTGATAAGATCTTTATTGAGGTTAACTGAAGGATCACTTTCACTATGGTGTACATTAATTGTAACGTCAACTTTGCCTCGCCTTAATGATTTTGCAATAATTTTACGCCAAGATAATTCTTTCTCTTTAAAATTCGAAGGCATTCTAAAGTTTACATCAAGGTTTTTACTATTGAGCGTGCGGATTTCAATAACAATTCTTTTATGTTGCAGTTCGGCAGTAGCTTTACCAAAACCCGTCATAGATTGTATCATAAATACTATAAATTTGTTGCAATATTAGTGAAATGAAGTGAGATTCAATAAATGAAAAATAATCATATTGAATTAATTTATGATGTTCCTGCTATTGGCAGATCCTACACCAATGAGTTTATCATACCTGCCGCCAACATCCCTGTAATAGACCAAAATTTCGTATTGATTTTCAGTGATATCATAACTACCACTTATAAAATGGTCGTTAAACTCTCCTTCAGAAGACAAGTATACATACTTGTAGTTATAAAAGCCTTGCTTGAGCAAAATGCTGGTTTCATACAGGCCAGTATTGTTGTTGTATATGAGATGGGTTTCATCAGTTAAACTATAATTGTTGAACCTGCCATAAACATGTAACTCGCCACCTTCTAAGTCTTTGTTGCACCTTAAGGCAAAGTGTATGATAGCATACTCAGATTCTCTGTCTACATCCGGCCCCTGAACTGTATTGACTCTAAAGCTACCATTAATGTCTGGATTGAAAACATACTCTCTGCCATCTCTTATCCTGTCTACATTTAAAAACGTTTCATATAAGTTATTCAATTCAACTCTTTGAATGTTCATAGATGAGACTCTTATATCTCTGTTGTCGTAAAATAAATATTCGTTACCACCCCAGAATGAAGTCTTGTTGGGGTAGTTGAACACTAACTCGTTACCAGAGACAAATTGGGGTTTTACATCGTAAATAGCAGATTTAAAATCATTATTTTGAACGACAACAGTATTTACATTTTGTTCAGGATTAATGAAGAAAAACCCGTCTTTTCCAACCCTGTATTCTATCAATTGCTTTTGTCCTATAAGTTTTAAATCTCTGGATCTGCGCACTTGAGCTTTAACATTTACCTGGCTTTCAAAAACCATAAACTTTCTTGAAAATACAAGTTGTTTATTGTCATTGAATATTTTTAACATATAATTACCTGTAACTTTAAGTCGTCTGGTGTTTTTATTAGGAATTTGCAATTCGTAGTGTGTGTAGGGCTGTAAGGTGGTTAATGAATTTTTAAAATCAAAAATTCTTATGTTATCAAAACCTTCAATGTATTCGTTTTTAGCAAGCTTAGACGGTGTCCAGTCGTAGTTGTAATGTTCTATGGTGTAGTAAAAGTCAGCAACTTGAGCTCTAATATCATCAAATGTTAATTTTATTTTATCATTTAAGCGTATAATTGGAGTACCTGTTAAATCTTGTGGACCAGTAAATTGAACCGTTTTAATATATTCAGGTGGTAATATTTCGTATTCTTGAGAGTGAAATTCAAAATTTATAAAAAAAACAATAAAAAAAATAAGAATTCTCATAATAAGCAATTAATTTACAAAAATATCATAATTATTAAATTAGCTCAAATTTTATTGTTTAGAACCATTATAAATAACTTAATATCAACAATTGTTTAAGCACTATATGACCATTAAATTATTAAATTTGCTTTTCCAAAAAACCAGCAAAATCATATGGCTATTGATATTAAAGTTAAACGGGGTCTTAAATTACGCCTTAAGGGCGAAGCTGAAAAGAAAAAAATACAAGCGCCCAAGTCACAAACATATGCAATTATTCCAGATAATTTTCACAGTTTGATTCCCAAAATGCTTATTAAAAAAGAAGGAACCAAAGTGAAAGCCGGAGAACCTCTATTTTATTCAAAATATAATGAAGAGACCAAAGTTGTTTCACCCGTGAGTGGAGAACTTAAAGAAATTGAAAGAGGGGCTAGACGAAGAATCCTGAGAATAATTATTGAAGCCGATGATACAATAGATTACGTTGAGCATGAGGTTATAAATCCACTAGATGTAGACGCCGGTGATTTGAAAGCACATATTTTTGAAGCCGGATGTGGTATATTTTTTAAACAAAGACCATATGACATTCCTGTAGATGCTAATGATACGCCAAAAGCCATTTATGTATCAGCGTTCAACACTACTCCGATAGGTGCAGATTTTGAATTTATTTTGAAAGGTAGAGAAGAACACTTTCAAACTGGAATAAATGCTTTAACAAGATTAACAGCTGGTAAGGTTTATTTAGGGATTGATAAAACATCAAAAAGCTTTTTGCACGATATAAAAAATGCTGAATTATTAAAAATTTCGGGACCACACCCTGCTGGCAACACGGGTGTTCAAATCCAGAAAACCAATCCTATAAACAAAGGTGAAAAAGTTTGGACAATTAGACCCGAAGATGTTGCCATTTTAGGGGAATTATTATCAACCGGAAAATTTAATGCCGAAAGAACAGTTGCTGTATGTGGTTCAGACGCTGAAGATAGGGCATATTACACCACCCTTATAGGTGCCGAAATCAATTCCATCATCGAGGAGGTGGATACGCTCAAAACCCGGATCATATCAGGTGATGTATTTACAGGAGATTGGTCACATAATGGTGATCATATCAATTTTTTCAATAACGAAATTACACTCATTCCTGAAGGTAATCAGTACAGAATGTTTGGTTGGTTACCTTTTAAGGATAATCATATTCCTTCATTTTCCAATACCTCCTTGTCCAGATTGTCCTCCAAAAAGAAATTTGAAGTCAATACGAGCTTGAACGGGGAAGAGCGTGCACTAGTGGTAACTGGCGAAATGGAAAAAGTGATGCCAATGGATATTCTTCCTATGCAATTGCTTAAAGCATGTATGACCGGAGATATTGATAAGATGGAAAACTTGGGGATTTATGAAGTGATTCCGGAAGATTTTGCCTGTGCAGAATACGTAAACACTTCAAAAATTGAAGCTCAAGAAGTTATAAGGCAAGGTTTAGATATTATGATAACAGAAGTAGGTTAATTAAAAATTTGCTATGAATTGGATTAGAAAAAAGATTGACAAAGTAAAAGAACCTTTTCAGGAAGGTGAAAAATTTGAAAAATTTGCTCCGGCGGTTAACGCGCTGGACACTTTTTTGTTTGTACCTAAAGACACTACAAAAAAAGGGTCTCATATACGTGATGCAGTAGATTTAAAGAGAACAATGATTACTGTTGTAATTGCCCTAATACCAGCCTTAATTTTTGGTATTTGGAATGCAGGTTATCAGCACTACACACAATTGGGTGAAGAATTTACATTTATGGATGCATTTATCCACGGGGCGTATAAAATAGTCCCTATGATAATTGTCTCTTATGCCGTGGGACTTGGTATTGAATTTGCATTTGCAGTAAAACGAGGACACGAAGTCAACGAAGGTTATTTGGTAACAGGATTGTTGATACCAATGATTATGCCTGTTGATATACCATTATGGATGGTTGCCATATCTGTGGCCTTTGCCGTATTGATTGGCAAAGAAGCTTTTGGCGGAACGGGAATGAACATTTTAAATCCAGCCTTAACCGCAAGAGCTTTTGCATTTTTTGCTTATCCAACCTATATGTCCGGAGACAAGGTTTGGGTAAGTGAAGCAACAGAAATGAGCAGTGTTTCCGGTGAAACTATTTTGGGTAGTTTGGCTGCAGGTAAAGAAGTGGCTTATGAAAGTGCAAGTATGTTTTCAGGTTTAATTCCAGGTTCCATATCAGAAACTTCAACGCTTATGATATTGATAGGTGCTCTTGTATTAATCGCAACTAAAGTTGGAAGCTGGAGAATTATCCTAAGTGGATTTATAGGAGCAGCAGTAATGGGATTAATATTTAATGCTTTAGGCAGCTCAGTATTTAGTGGAAATGACCTTATGAATTTTCCGTGGTACAATCACTTGATTGTTGGTGGTTTAGCCTTTGGTGTAGTATTTATGGCTACTGACCCGGTAAGTGCTGCACAAACTCTAAAAGGAAAATGGATTTACGGGTTCTTAATCGGATTCTTTGGCATTATGATTAGAATTTTTAATCCAGCCTATCCCGAGGGAATCATGTTGGCTATTCTACTATTGAATGTGTTTGCACCTACAATAGATCACTACGTTATTCAAGGAAATATTAAAAAAAGACAAAAACGACTTAAAGTTAAAACCGCATAATATGGACAAAAATAGCAATGCTTACACGTTTATTTTTTCTATAGCTATGGTTTTTGTTGTAGCGATTGTACTTTCGTTTTTAGCAACTAGCCTTAAGCCTATGCAAAGTAAAAACGTGAAGCAAGAAAAAATGCAAAACATTTTAAGCACATTTGTTGGTGACAGTATAGAAGTAGATGGACAAATGAAAGAGCTAACTCGTGAGTTGGCTTCTGAAAAATTTGATGAATACATCAAAAATCAATATGCCCTTAACAACAATGGCGAAAATGTTGAAAGTGCTAACGCCTTTGACATAAAACTGTCTAATGAAATAAAAAAACCAATAGAGGAACAAGTATTTCCACTATATGAAGCTGAATACAAAGGAAAAAGTTTTTATGTTATTCCCCTGAGAGGTTCAGGCTTATGGGATGCCATCTGGGGTTATGTTGCTCTAAAAGATGATTTAAATACAATTGAAGGTGTAATTTTTGATCATAAGGGCGAGACTGCAGGCTTAGGAGCAGAAATTACAACAGATTGGTTCCAGGAAAGATTTAAAAATGAAAAAATCTACAATGACAAAGACAAAATAGTTGGTGTAGAAGTCAAAAAAGGCTATTCAGGTGGTAACGATAAAGACGATAATAAAGTTAATGCTATTTCCGGAGCGACAATAACGGGAGATGGTGTAACTAATATGATGGAGGAAAGGTTAAAACGCTATAAACCTTTTTTTCAAAAGCTTAAAAATACAAAACTCGCAATACGTTAATTATGAGTGAAAAAAAACAATACAAAAAATCTAAAAAGGAGAAAAAAAAGGATGAAATGATTCTTTTTCTTTCAAAATCTGAAGAGAAAAAGAGTTTCCTGTCCAAAGAAAATAGAAAATTATTATCAGATCCTTTAGACGATAATAACCCAATTACAGTTCAAGTACTGGGTATATGTTCAGCCTTGGCGATTACTGTTCAACTAAAACCTGCAATAGTAATGACTGTTGCTGTAATATTTGTGATGGCTATGGGTAATGTTGTAGTTTCTCTAATGAGAAATTTAATCCCAAACCGTATCAGAATTATAGTACAATTAGTTGTTGTGGCGTCTTTAGTAATTATAGTAGATCAAATATTGAAAGCCTTTTTATACGATGTGAGTAAACAACTATCTATATTCATTGGTTTAATCATTACAAACTGTATTATTATGGGGCGTCTAGAAGCCTTTGCCCTTGGTAATAAACCCTGGAGGTCATTTTTAGATGGTGTGGGTAATGCAGCGGGATACGGAGTTATTCTTATTGTAGTTGCTTTCTTCAGAGAACTTTTCGGTTCCGGAAAACTTTTGGGTTATGAAGTTCTCGGTCATAAAGGTTTAACTTTAGCTGACTCAACCGGACTATATGCATTAGGATATGAAAATAACGGTTTCTTTTTATTATCACCAATGGCGCTAATTGTTGTTGGTCTGGTGATATGGTATCAAAGATCTAGAAACCGAAAATTAATAGAAGAAAACTAACCCAATATATACTTTAAATCATATGGATTTACTAAACTTATTTGTAAAAAGCATTTTCATAGAAAATATGATTTTCGCCTATTTTCTGGGTATGTGCTCCTATTTGGCGGTGTCCAAAACCGTGAAAACAGCTGTTGGTCTTGGCGCTGCGGTCATATTTGTACTTGTAATCACAGTACCAATAAACTGGGTACTCGATAACTATTTATTGCAAGCTGGTGCATTAAGCTGGCTGGGACCTCAATATGCCAGTATAGATTTAAGCTTCTTAAGCTACATCATGTTTATTGCTGTTATTGCTTCAATGGTACAACTGGTAGAAATGATTGTAGAGAAGTTTTCACCTGCTTTATATGGCTCATTAGGTATATTTCTCCCATTAATTGCTGTAAATTGCTCTATACTAGGAGGTGCTTTATTTATGCAACAAAAAGATTTTTCAGGCATAGAAGGTGCTATTGTCTATGGAGCTGGAAGCGGTGTAGGATGGTTCTTAGCCATTCTAGCAATTGCAGCCATTAGAGAAAAAATAGCATACTCCAATGTACCTGCTCCCTTAAAAGGACTAGGTATTACTTTTATTATCACAGGTTTAATGGCCATTGGTTTTATGAGTTTTATGGGGATCAAATTAGAAGGAAATGAAGATGAAGCAACAGAAGAAGCTGCATCTGTAGAAGAAATCCAAAGTAGTGAAGATGATTCTAAAACTGCTGAAGTTTCTTCAATCACTAATTAATATTTTAAAAGATTACACATGGATGTTATAATTGCAAGTTTTATCGTTTTTTTAGTATTGATTTTGCTACTTGTAGTGGTTTTACTTACAGCAAAAGCAAAGCTATCTCCCTCCGGGCCTGTTACAATTAATGTAAATGGTGAGAAAGATATGGAAGTTGGCTCAGGATCTACGTTATTGTCTACACTTGGTGAAAACAAATTATTTTTACCATCAGCTTGTGGTGGAGGTGGAACCTGTGTGCAGTGCAAATGTATTGTCAAAGACGGTGGTGGTGCTATACTTCCCACAGAAGAGCCACACTTTACCAAAAAAGAAATTGCAGAGGGCTGGAGGCTTGGATGTCAAGTCAAAGTAAAACAAGACATGGATATTGAGATACCCGAAGAAATATTTGGTATCAAGAAATGGGATGCTACTGTGGTTTCAAATTACAATGTTGCATCTTTCATTAAGGAATTTATTATTGAAATTCCCGAGGATATGGACTACAAAGCCGGTGGCTACATTCAAATCGAAGTACCTCCGTGTGAAGTAAAATTTGAAGACATGGATATCACAGCTCATCCGGAAGAACATCCTGACCAACCTGATAAGTTTCAAAAAGAGTGGGATAATTTTAAACTATGGCCACTTGTTATGAAAAATAATGAAACCGTAGAAAGGGCTTATTCTATGGCTTCTTACCCTGCTGAAGGGCGAAGAATTATGCTTAACGTTCGTATTGCTACACCACCATTTGACAGGGATAAAGGCGACTGGATGGACGTTAACCCCGGAGTAGCCTCATCTTACATATTCAATCTTAAAAAGGGCGATAAATGTGTAATTTCAGGACCATACGGCGAATTCTTTATCAATGAGAGTGAGGCAGAAATGTTATACGTTGGTGGTGGTGCAGGAATGGCTCCAATGCGTTCCCATTTATACCACTTATTCAGAACGCTGGAGACAGGAAGAAAAGTAACCTATTGGTATGGTGGTCGTTCCAAACGTGAATTGTTTTATATAGATCATTTTAGAGCCTTAGAAAGAGATTTTCCTAATTTTAAGTTTTACATGGCGCTATCTGAGCCTTTAGAAGAAGACAACTGGAAAGTAAAAGACAGTCTCGACGATGAAGGCGATGGTTTCGTAGGATTTATACACCAATGTGTAATAGACCATTATCTAAGTAAACACGAAGAACCAGAAGAAATCGAACTCTACTTTTGTGGGCCTCCTCTTATGAATCAGGCCGTACAGAAAATGGGCGAAGATTTTGGTATACCCGACGAAAACATCAGATTTGATGATTTTGGAGGATAAATCTTAAATTATTTAACAACCCGAGTTAAACGCTCGGGTTTTTTTATATATTAGAGTATGAGTGTTTTAAGCCCACAGGAATTACATAATCTGGCAATGAATATTGTAGGTAAAGATCTTGAAAATAAAGGTTACGAGTTTTTGGCCGTTAACAGTAAATTCAAGAAAGATCCTCAATTTGTTGCATTAAAATCTAAGAAGTTACATTTTGTAATTGTAAGAGCGGTAAGTTACCCTGATCATCCCGGAGAGTATGACGAGGCATTAATGACAAAAATGAAAAATCATGCAGATAAATTTAATGCAATGACCTATTTTGCCGGGGTAGGTTTGGCTAATCAATCCGATTACGAAAAACCTGTAAACAAAATAGATGATTACATTGTAAATTACAATGGTCTTGTTAAGATAGAATAATACATATTATGAATTTTACAAATTACTTGTCATTACTCATTGTTGTCCTATTGTTTACTTCGTGTGACAATGAAATTATGTTCGAAGTAGACGGTAATGCCCTAGGTACTACTTACAATATCAATTACTATGCAAAGGCTAAACAAAATTTTAAACCCAAATTCGATTCTATTTTCGATGCCATAAATAGCTCAATTAGTACCTATCAAAAAGATTCGGATATTTCAAGATTTAATCAAGGCCTGGAGGTTGAACCTGATACTCACCTTAAATCAATATTTGAATACTCTAAAGATATTTATAATAAAACCAATGGCTACTTTGACCCTAGTGTTGGTATTTTAGTCAATGCTTATGGTTTCGGGCCTGAAAACTCCGAAAAAAACATGTCTGAAGAGACCGTTGATTCGCTTATAAACTATGTAGGGTTTAATAACTTTAAATTACAGCATTCTAAACTTACTACTGATTTAAAGCACTATTACCTCGATTTCAATGCCAATGGTAAAGGATACGCCGTAGATGTTATCGCAGACTTTTTAAAAGAAAATGGTATAACCAATTTTTTTGTAGAAATAGGAGGAGAGATCGCAGCTTCAGGATATAATTTATCGAAAGATCAACCCTGGACTTTTGGCATAGAACAACCTGAAGAAGATAATAAAGAAAGGGATTTATCCTATGCTATTATACTTAATGACAAAGCCTTAGCGACATCTGGGAATTACAGAAAATTTAGAATAGACGAGGCTACAGGCTTAAAATTTGTGCATACTATAAATCCATTGACAGGTGTAGCTGAAAGATCTAATGTTTTGAGTGCATCTGTGGTTTCTGAAAATTGTACGACTGCAGATGCTTACGCTACAGCCTTCATGGCTATGGGTTTAGACAAGGCAAAATCTATTATCAAAAAGGAGAATATTAGTGCATTACTCATCTATGCCGATGCTAATAATGAAATTAAATCTTATATTACTGAAGACTTAGATGATATTATTACTGAATTTTAGCTAATATTTCCTTTATAGGTGAATTTAATATTCTTTTATATTATTTTAGACAAAAATTCATTTAAGAATGCATAAGAATAATTTTTTCATATTTTTATTTCTCTCTATCATTAGCTTTTCGTTTGTGTGCGCACAGCCCCTAGATTTGCCTAAGGATACTTCAGTAACAACTTCTCACGAAGTAAAAATCAACAGTCAAACTGTTGAATACACAGCAGAAACCGGAATGCAGACCTATCACGACAGCGACGGAAAGGCAAAGGCATCACTCTATTATACATACTACAAAAGATCAGGAATTAAAAATGTAGAAAACAGACCTTTGGTGTTTTCGTATAATGGCGGACCGGGATCTGCTTCAGTATGGATGCATTTGGCCTATACTGGACCGAGAGTTCTAAAAATAAGTGATGAAGGATTTCCTGTTCAACCCTATGGTGTTGAAGCCAATCCACATAGTATCTTAGACATTGCAGATATCGTTTACATCAACCCCGTAAACACCGGGTATTCCAGACCAATAAAAGATAAAGAAGGAAAATTCAACAAGAAAGAATTTTTTGGCGTTCAATCAGATATTGAATATTTAGCTCAATGGATGAATGCCTTCGTTTCAAAACATAACAGGTGGCAGTCTCCAAAATATTTGATAGGAGAAAGTTATGGGACAATAAGGGTTTCCGGTTTAGCAGATGAACTTCAAAATAACCAATGGATGTATATCAACGGTGTAATTCTGGTTTCACCAACAGAACTGGGTAACTTTAGAAATGGAATTCTTGGAATTGCAAACAGATTGCCTTATTTTACAGCAGCAGCTTGGTATCATGAAAAACTTCCTCAGGAATTGCAACAGCTTTCATTGGAAAAAGCCTTAAAAAAATCGGAAACCTTTACAGAAAATGAATTGGTTCCACTACTTTACAAAGGGGGTTTTAAAAGTGAAAGTACATTAAACAAAGCCGCAGAAATGATGTCCTACTATTCTGGTATAGAGAAAAATATTCTCATTGAACATAATTTGGATTTTAGTTACAACAATTTTTGGAAGATGTTATTGAAAGATGAAGGCTATACAATAGGACGTTTAGATTCAAGGTACCTTGGTATTGATAAGCAGGTGGCAGGCAGCTCCCCTGATTATAACGCAGAATTGACAGCTTGGTTACAGGCTTTTACACCGGCAATAAATCATTATATTAAAAATGAATTAAATTTTGATGTACCTTTGAAATATAATATGTTTGGCCCGGTTTGGCCATGGGATAGAACAAAAAATAATAACACCGGTGAAAGATTAAGACGAGCTATGGCTCAGAATCCATCTATGAAAGTTATGATACAGTCTGGCTATTACGATGGGGCAACAACTTATTACAATGCAAAATACACCATGTGGCATATTGATCCTAGTGGTAGAATGACTGATAGATTTTTATTTAAAGCTTATGAAAGCGGACACATGATGTATTTGAGAAGCGAAGATTTAAAAAAAGCTAATGAAGACCTTAGGAACTTCATTCTAAATAGTCTTCCAGAAAAAGGAAAACCCATAAAATACAGCAGAGACAAGAATTAACATAGATGGTAGATTATTCCTCAAAACTTTTAGAAAATGCCGTAGAAGAGATGTCTAGATTCCCTGGTATAGGAAAGAGGTCTGCATTGCGTCTTATTTTACATTTACTCAATCAGCCGGAAGGACAAACAGTAGATTTGGCTAAAGCTCTCATTAAACTCAGAACTGAAATAAAATTCTGCAAAAATTGCCATAATATCAGCGACACAGCTCTATGCGAAATCTGCCAAAGTTCAAAACGGCAGGCCGATCTCATTTGTGTTGTCGAAGATATTAGAGATGTAATGGCTATTGAAAATACACAGCAGTACAATGGCCTTTATCATGTTTTAGGAGGAAAAATTAGTCCTATGGATGGGGTGGGGCCTCAAAACCTCAATATCAAAACCCTTCTAGATAAAGTAAAAGGCAACAAAGTGAGTGAAATTATCTTTGCATTGAGCTCAACCATGGAAGGCGATACTACCAACTTCTACATTTATAAACAAATACAGGATTACGATATTAAAACCTCGAGTATAGCAAGGGGAATATCTGTTGGAGACGAACTGGAATTTGCAGATGAAATTACGTTAGGCAGAAGTATCTTAAACAGACAGCCCTTTGAACAATCTTTAAAACAGTAGGGTTTGAAAGTTTCAATCGTCATAATCAGCTACAGAGTACCCTTTCACCTTATACTATGCTTAAACAGCCTTAAACTTGCGCTGAAAAATACCAATTCAGAAATTATTGTTGTTGATAATGCTTCTGGCGATGATACCTCTGCATTAATTTCCAAACATCATCCCGAAGTGGTCTTCATTCAAAATAATTTGAACGAAGGATTTTCTAAGGCTAACAATAAAGCAATAAAACAGGCCAAAGGTGAATTCATTTGTTTGGTCAATCCAGATACCGTAATTTCAGAGACATTAATTGCTCATGCAATACAGAAGCATGAAAGTCTAAACAAAGCAGGTATTCTTGGAGTGAGACTTATTGATGGAACTGGAAGTTTTTTGCCTGAAAGCAAAATAAATATGTTGACCTTAAAGGTGGCGGCTTTAAAACTTTTGGGCTTTTCTAAATCTTATTATAACAATACTTTGAATGAAAATGACGAAGGCTATACCGCAACTCTTGTTGGGGCTTTCATGTGTTTTAAAAAAGAAGACTATCAAAGTTTAGAAGGCTTGGATGAGCGTTACTTCATGTACGGCGAGGATATAGATTTAAGTTTTCAGTTTACCAAAGCAGGATATCAAAATTACTATTTAGGCTTAGAAAAAATGATTCATTTCAAAGGCGAAAGCACACTAAGGGATGAACTCTATTTTAAACGTTTTTTTGATTCAGTAAAATTCTTTTTTAGAAAGCACTATACCAATTCAAAATTGATGATAAGTATCATTTCTGTTTTTTTCTATGTTGCAAAGTATTTGAAAAAAACTGATATGGCTAAAAAAGAAAGGACTAAAATTGACTTTAATTCGGTGTACCTTTTTAGTGATAATAGAAGCTTAGCTCAAAACTTAAAATCTCTTTTTAACCAAGAGATTAATCTGTTGAATTTTCATGAAAGTAATGCCATCAGTTTTGAAAAAGATTTGATCATTTTTGATACTTCAGCTTTTTCGTTTAAGGAAATCATTGACTTTATGGTTGAACATAGAAACGAAGAAAATCTATACAGGTTCACCATTCCACAGCCTAATGTGTTAATAGGCAGTGACAGTAGTACCTCTCAAGCTAGGCTAAAATTTCTTTGAGGTAAAAGGTCAGTTAGGAGGTTTTTTTAGCCCAACTCTTCCTGTTTTTCTCACTTCTTATAGGACTGAAATCAGTTCTGACGAAAAACATTGAGGAAAACCATACTAAGCCTATGGCTTTAGAGCAGCTGTAAGAATAAATGCCTTTATGATTAAAACGAAATATTTTAAAATACCTGCCTGGAGAAATTGTACATGTAAGAATTCTCCGGCTGTTTTATAATAATACAAGCGTTTGTAATACTCCAACTTGGATTTAGACTGTGTTGGTTTTACCTCAAGTTATGGGCTGTGTATATTTTATTAGTATTTAGTTAAACACTTAAAACAACATTAATATGATAAAGTTTCAGAAGCTACAATAGTACATAAGGTGAACTGAATTAATCATATTCACATCGTAAACTTGAAATTATTGAAGATTGTATCTTTTGTCAATATTTCAATCTTTAGAAATATTTAAAACAAAGCATCTTTATTTTTATTAATTTTGCAAAAGATTTTTTTATAACGACTTTTTTTTATCAATATGGCAAGAGTAGAACTTAAACTCCCAAAAATGGGCGAAAGTGTAGCAGAAGCCACACTTACAAATTGGCTCCTAGATGTTGGCGATACCGTAGAAGCTGACGAACCTGTTTTAGAAATCGCAACAGATAAAGTCGATTCTGAAGTTCCCAGCGAAGTTGATGGCAAACTTGTAGAAAAGCGATTTGAGGTAGATGATGTTATTAAAGTTGGTGAAGTCATTGCCATTATAGAAACAGAAGGAGACGCTGAAGAAGATTCACCGGAAGTTGAGCAAACAGATGAAGCCCAAGAAGAGACTACAGTAGAAGCCGCTAAAGAAGCAGAAGCACTTATGACTAAAGCTGAGCAAACCGTTAAAACACCAACAGAAGACCTAAGCCAGTCTGAACGATTTTATTCACCATTGGTAAAAAATATAGCTAAAACAGAAGGCGTATCTCTTAAGGAGCTTGAAGCTTTAGAAGGAACAGGCAAAGATGGTCGAGTGACCAAAGACGACATTCTCAGCTATGTAGAAGATAGAAAAACAAATAAAGACCAGAGACCTTCTAAAACAACATCACAAGGACTTAATCCTGCAACTAAACCCGCGGCAGAGGTTCAGGCTTCTGTAAGCGTAAACACCGAAGACGAAGTTATAGAAATGAGCCGTATGGGTAAGCTTATTTCTAAACACATGATTCATAGTGCACAGACTTCTGCACACGTGCAGTCTTTTATTGAAGTGGATGTGACTAATGTCTGGAACTGGAGAAACAAACACAAAAATGCCTTTCTGGAACGCGAAGGCGAAAAATTAACCTTCACTCCGATATTCATGGAAGCGGTAGCCAAAACCATCAAAGATTTCCCGATGATCAATATAGCTGTGGATGGCGAAAGCATTATTAAGAAAAAACACATTAACATTGGTATGGCAGCGGCTTTACCAGACGGTAACCTCATTGTCCCGGTGATTCACGATGCAGACCAGTTGAATTTGTTAGGAATGGCAAAAAAGGTTAATGACTTAGCCAACCGCGCAAGACACAATAAATTGAAACCAGACGAAACTCAAGGTGGTACTTATACAGTAACAAACGTAGGCACATTTGGCAGTATCATGGGGACGCCCATCATTAATCAGCCGCAAGTTGGGATTTTAGCTCTTGGAGCCATAAGAAAGGTGCCGGCGGTCATAGAAACTGCTGAAGGTGATTTTATCGGCATCAGACACAAGATGTTCTTATCCCACAGTTATGACCATAGAGTCGTGAATGGCGCTCTAGGTGGTAAGTTTGTCCAGCGTGTTGCAGAATACCTGGAAAACTTTGATATGGAAAGGACGGTTTAAAATTTAATACATTTCCATAAATCAGTATCGAATTTATAGCATTAGACAGCACAGACTTTTAGTCCGTGCATGTCATTTAGTGTTTTTACTCAGATAGCGCAGACTTGCAGTCCGTGCCATTACGTCTGTTTTATTTCTACATCATGTAAAGTTATAAAGTTCTTAGCAACATAATCACCAATTCATTATCTGATAATCCAAAACACCACCTCGATAAAGGTGGCTTATCACTTTATAATCTCGGACTGCAAGTCCGAGCGTTTGGTATCTCGATTTTGACAATTTACAACCTTCACTAAGCGGTTTTTCTTCTCTTTATTTTATTGTAAAAATATTTAATTAACAGAAAAATCAAAGTCCAGAATATGCCATTGATTATAAGTCCAAGCCAAAAACTGTTTACTCCTATTTCTATGGATGGGAACTTAAAAAAGAAAAGAATAATCTTTTGTAATACATTCATATTATTGACTCCTCCGAATGAAGTCCAAGAATAAATTATCATTATACTTAAATAGTTTGCAGTTAAGTAGCCTATAAAAAAAAGTAATCCATATTTGTAGTCTGATTTCATAACATTTATTCGACCCTCGCTGGCGCTCGTCTGTGACGAGTGCCTTAAACATTTATTTACGCTAAAAACCCAGCATCATCTATTTTTAAAACAGTATTGTCATCTTGAAAATTCCTTGCGCTTGAATATTTCCAATCTATGGCCTGAGTCACAAAACCAGACTCAACAGGATTATGATGTATATAATCTATCTTTTGTTTGATAACC
>Ga0102928_1000418_pt1 | contig 27357 bp, 22 predicted proteins | sample SalPonR1_B_D1_MG_FD_78504 | JGI IMG/M metagenome (GOLD analysis project Ga0102928, IMG submission 78504) | Salt pond soil microbial communities from South San Francisco under conditions of wetland restoration - Salt Pond MetaG R1_B_D1_MG | ecosystem: Environmental > Aquatic > Marine > Intertidal...
ACGGGGGTGTCCGCTCCCCCACCGACGATCGCCTCGCCCCCGTGCGCCACCGACGGCGACGACACGTGCACCACACGCGGCACGCCCGTGGCCAGCGCCGCACCGACCACGTTGGCCGTGCCGTCGACGTTCACCGACCGGTAGTCCTCCCACGTGCCCACCACACCGACCTTCGCCGCGAGATGGATCACCCCGTCGCACCCACGCATGGCGCGGGTGACCGCCACGAGGTCACGCACGTCACCCCGGACGACGGTGGCGTCGGCGGCGACGGCGCCTGGATCCCCTCGCTGGAAGCACACCACGTCGTCACCGCGTTCCACGGCGGCGGCGACGACCCCCGACCCGATGAGGCTCGTCGCGCCGGTCACCATCAGCCGCATGTCGTCACCCTACGACTCCCCGTCCGACGACCCTACGACGGCGGGGTCGCACGCCGACCCGCGAGAAGTGCCTCCGCCCAGTCGGCGACGGCGGCACGGTCGATCTTGGCGTTGTGGCGGATGTCGACGGGAAGAGACGGCAGCGACAGCACGGCGGCCACCGGGTGGGCGACGACGTCGCGCACCCGTGCCGCCGTCGCGTCGTCGGCGAGACCCGCCACGGCGCCCTCGACCACCACCACGAGCTGCTGGCGGCTGCGGGGACCGACTCCGACCGCTGCGCTGCGCGCGAGCCCGAGTGATCGCTCCACCGTCCGCTCGACGGGGACGGAGGTGATCGGGCCGTCGGATGCCCAGATCACGTGGACCAACCGGCCCTCCACCCACAGTCGCCCCTGGCCGTCGAGGTGGCCCACGTCGCCCGAGCGGTGCCACGTGACGCCGCTGTGGTGATCCTGCACCGGTGCCGGCGGTCGCGCCTGACGTTCGAGCGCCCACAGGTCGAGATAGCCGTCGGAGACCCACGGAGCCTCCACCAGGATCTCTCCGGTGTCGCCGGTCGGCAGCGGATCGGGCACCACCGCCGGGTCGAAACCCATCTCGGCGATGCGCACCGCAGCGCCCGTCACGGGACGGCCCACGCACACACCGCCGGACGGGTCGTCGGCCTCGGCGCGATCGATGTCGGCCAGTTCGATGTCGGCGACGGGCAACACCTCCGTCATCCCGTACGGGGTCCGCAGAGCGGCGTCGGGAGCGAGCGCCGTCACGGCCCGGAGCGTCTCCGACGGCACCGGGGCACCGGCGGACAGCACGAGCCGCAGACCGGCGAGTCCGCCGGCGCTGCCGTCACGGTCGCCGCCGGCCTCACCAGCGGTGGCGACCACGTTGGCCAGCGCCGATGGCGACGCAAAGGCCATCGTGGCATCGATCCGGGCACACGCGTCGTCCAACATCGATGCGGTGAGCTGCGCCGGGCGGGTGACGTCGCTCGCCGGGAGCGCCGTGGTGATTCCCAGAGCCGGCCCGTACAGCGCGAAGGGCGCAAAGGCAGCCACGAGACGATCGTCGGCGGTGATGGCGTAGGTGGAGCGGAGTGCGTCACGCTGTGCCTCGAGCTGACGGTGCAGGTAGCGGACGCCCTTGGCGGGTCCGGTGGCTCCGGACGTGAACAGCACCGCAGCCGGATCCGACGGGCCGGGCGCCGGCGGCAGGGGGCCCGGAGCCGGGTGGCGCAGATCCGCGACGTCGACACGGGTCGCTCTCGGCGCCCACGACATCGTGGCGGCGACGGCGAGTACCCGCTTCGGGCCGATCACCCACGACGGTCGGGCTCCGCGCACCGCCCGCCGGAGTCCTGCCAGGCCGAGCCCGCGGTCGGCGATCACGGTGACCCCTCCCGCCCGCCACACCGCGTACACCGCGATCACGAGGTCGACGCCGGGCGGTGTGAGCATCGCCACGCGATCTCCCGGCCGCAGGCCGCGTCGGACCAGTTCGGCGGCCACGCCCTCGACCCGCCGGCCGAAGTCGGCAAAGGTGACGGCATCGCCGGTCGCCATGTCCACGAACGCCTCGGCGTCGTCGCCCGCCCGCGCCTCGATCGCCGCCCACAGGGGTGCGCGGGTGCCGGTCGACGTGTCGGATGTGGTGCCGTCGGCACCGTTCGACGAGCCGGCGAGGCGGCCGGCCCTCAGGTCGTCCAACCAGGTCGCGGCTGCGCCGGCCACGTCGGCCTCCGCCATCACCAGGTGGTTGGCCTTGGGAAACCGCTGGACGGAGGTGTTCGGGAACCGCCCGGCGAGGTCGGCGAGGAAGTCGTCGTCGAACACCGGGTCCTTCGATCCCCACGCCAGCAGCACGGGGCACTGCACGGTCGGCAACCGCTCGGCGACCTCGGCGAGCGCAACCTCGGACGGATGGTCGGACCGCAGCGGGATGTCGTCGACGAAGTCGGCGATCGCCGCCCGCGACGGCGCCGTGCGGTACGGAGCCCGGAACGCCTCGCGGTCACGACGGCTGATCCGCCGCCCCGACAACCGCACCGTGCCCTCGACGAACAGCCGAGTCCCCCGGCAGACGGCGTCGAGCAGCGGCGCCCAGGCCGCGAGCCGGATGATGGCGGGCGCCTGGCGCCCTTCGGGCACACCGATGCCGGTGTTGCAGAGGATCATGCCGGCGACCTGACGCGGGTCCTGCACCACCCAACCCATCGCGATCGCGCCGCCCCAGTCGTGTGCCGCGAGTACGAGCGGGCCGTCGTCGGGCAACCCGAGCGCCACGATGACGTCGTCGAGGTCGCGTACCCGGTCGACGTAGCGCCGCGGGATGGTGCGCTCGCTGTATCCCATGCCGAGCTGGTCGACGGCGATCACGCGGTACCGGTCGCTCAGCCGCCGGAGGAACGTCGCCCAGGCGTAGGCCCAGGTGGGGTTGCCGTGGACGCACAGCACCGTCGCAACGGCGTCTCCGGCCGGCACGCCGGCAGGTCGACCGGTGTCGAGCACGTGCCACTGGCGGGTTCCGCCGGCATGGCTCGGCACGTCGAGCAGACGCGACCAGCCGGGATCGATGTCCCATCTCTCCCACGTGGCGGCATCGGGGAGCTCCGGTGTCGCCGCCCGATACGAGTCGGACCGTGCGGTGACGGCGGTCACCAGACGATTTCGGTGAAGCTCGTGTTGAGCCCCGAACCGATCCCCATGCACAGGACGCGATCGCCCTGTTCGACGCGGTCGGCGACGCTGGCGAGCGTGATCGGAATCGCCGCGGGGCCGACGTTGCCGTACTCCGGGAACGTCAGCGGTGCACGGTCGGGATCGATGCCGAGCCGTTCGGTGATGAGGCGGGTGTGCACCTGACTGACCTGGTGGATGATGTACCAGTCCATCCCCACCTCCCAGTCGAAGTCGTGCCCCGAGTGCTTCCAGGCTGCCTCGGCGAGGTCGAGGCCGGCCACGAGCAGGCCGTGGGTGTCGGTGGTCATCCGGTCGAGGTCACCGACGCAGAGTTCGTGGTGCTGGGTGCCGGAACGGGCGATGCCGCCGACGAGCCGGTGGGCGTCCGGGTGCTCGTCCATCCGGCAGAGCACGGCAGCGGCGGCGCCGGAGCCGAGCGTGAGCGAGGCGAACTCGGCGAACACGTCGGCGGCCTCGGTCTCGGGCCGTTGGAGCCGTGAGATCGTCGTCTGTTGTGTGTGCCGGCTGCCCTCGCCGTCGACGATGAGGGCGTAGTCGATCGACCCGGCATCGATTGCCGCGGCGGCGATCTGCATGCCGTTGATGAACCCGAGGCAGGCGTTGCCGACGTCGAAGTTCAGACAGCTGGGGCCGAGTTCGAGCTGGTGGTGCACGGCGCAGGCCACCGATGGCTCGAGGTGGTGCTTGCACACCGACGTGGAGATGAGCATGCCGACCCGGCGCGGATCGATGCCGGCGGTGTCGAGCGCCGCCCGCCCCGCCATGGCGGCCGCCTGGTCGAAGGTGACACCCTCGGGCCACCACCGCCGCGACTCGATGCCCGCCAGCTCGGACAGTGTGCCGGCCTTGAGACCGGTGCGTTCGTAGGTGTCGGCGAGCTGCTCGTCGATCCACGCCGAGGTGACCACCTCGGGGGCTTCGACGGCTTCGACGGCCAGGATCCCGACGTTGCGATGGGTCAGTACGGAGTTGTCGGTCATCGGCGGTCCTTTCCCATGGGTGGGGGCGAGCCTACGCCATGTTCGCGGCCGCGGCTCGGTCGGTGGGGGACGACCTCGATGAGCCGGTGCGCCTCGTGTGCGCATCGGCTGGCTCGTCTACGGTGACGCCTGCGGCGGACGCCGCCCGACGGGAGGGGAACGTGATGGAGCTGGGACCGGACAAGGTCGCCGTGGTGACAGGAGCAGGAAGCGGCATCGGATTGGCACTCGCCAACGCCTTCGCCGCCAGCGGCTGCTCGGTGGTGCTCGCCGATGTGCAGCAGGACGCGCTCGATGCGGCCGTGGCCGAAGTGGGCACGCACGGCGTCGATGCGATCGGTGTGCTCACCGACGTGAGCAAGGTGGAACAGGTCGAGGCCCTCGCCTCGGCTGCGATCGAGCGGTTCGGTGCGGTCCACGTCGTGTGCAACAACGCCGGCGTCGTCGGGGCCGGCGATCCGTGGGTGGGTCCGCTCGAGTCGTGGGAATGGGTGATGGGCGTCAACTTCTGGGGGGTGGTGTACGGAGTTCGCACGTTCCTGCCACACCTCGTGATGTCGGGCGGCGGCCACATCGTGAACACGGCGTCGATGGCGGGCCTCTACCCGGGCCTCGCCGGGCCGTACGACGCCTCCAAGCATGCAGTGGTGGCCCTCACCGAGAACCTCTACAACGGCATGCAGGCGGCCGAGATCCCGATCGGTGTGAGCTGTCTCTGCCCCGGCTGGGTCCGCACCGGCATCATGGAGTCCGAACGCAACTGGCCGAGCGATCTCGGTGACGTTCCCGTGCGCGACGCCGGGCAGGAGATCCAGGTCGACTACGTGAAGCGGGCCATCCACGAGGGGATGCAGCCGGGTGCCGTCGCCGACCTGGTGCTCGACGCCGTGCGTTCCGACCGCTATTGGATCATCCCCCACCCGGAGTGGATGGAGATCGCCATGGAGCGATTCCACAGCGTCGGCGAAGGCCGCGACCCGCAGCCACCGGAGGAGTTCCCCGGCATGCCGCCGCGCTCGCAGATGATGGCCGAAGTGATGGCGGCCATGATGCCCGTCGAGGAGTGACCCGACCGGCTCACAGCCCGTAGACCCGCGCCGCCGTGCCGCGCAGCATGGCGTCGCGTTCGGCGGGTGAGAAGTCGGCGATCATCTTCTTGAAGCCGTTCCAGACGACGCGGTACGACATCGAGAGCCGGTCGACCGGGAAGTTCGACTCGAACATGCAGCGGTCGGGACCGAAGCACTCGATGGTGTGGAGGTAGTAGCGGCGCTGGGCCTCGACGAACTCGTCGGACGTGGGAGGGCGCTCGGCGGTGTGCCAGCCGAACCCGTTGTCGGGCATGGCCAGCCCGCCGAGCTTGGCGACCACGTTGTCGCACTCGGAGATCGCCTCGACGTCGGACGTCCACTGCTGGAAGATCTGCTCGCGCTGTGACGCATAGGGGCCCACGCCGATGGGCGTGCCGAAGTGGTCGAGCACCATCACGGTGTCGGGCACGGCGCGGGCGAGCTCGGCGAAGTCCTGGTTCTGGTGGTGGTAGTGCCAGGTGTCGTAGGTGAGGCCGCGTTCGCCGAGGGCCGCCACCCCGGCGCGGAACGCCGGGTCGGCAGAGAGGCCCACGGGCGCTCGGCCCGGAATCGTCATCACCTCGGGGTGCAGTGCGTGCGACAGGGCGTGGCGGATCCCGCGGAACCTGCCTCCGGCCGCCTCTGCGTGTGCGTCGAGGACGTCGTCCAGTGCGGCGTCGGTGAGGTCGGCGTGGGCGACGATGCCGCCCATCACACGTCGGGGTGCCCGCGCTGCCTCGGCGGCGACGAACTCGGTCTCGCCCACCACCCGCATCGGCTCGGGCCCGGTGGTGCGGTAGGCCGCGCCGCACTGGACGAACACCGTGTCGATGACGTGGTGGCCACTGCCGAGGTCGGCGAGCAGGTCGTCGAGCCCGTACGGGAAGCTGCCACCGTCGGGCCAGAGGTGATGGTGCGGGTCGATGATCGGGGCGTCGGGGTCGACGATGTCCTCCGTCACCGAGTCGAGCCATGCCTGGCTGCCCGGTTCGGGTGATCCCGTGGTGTCGCTCATGTCTCGAAACCTACGACGTCGGTGGCCAACGCGTGAACAGTCTGCGGCGAGACGCCGCAGACTGTTCACGCAGTCGGTGATGGGGCGGCGCCGGGTCGACACGCCCCGGCCCGCTGACCCGAAAAACGAGGAAACCCCTGCGTGAGCAGGGGTTCCTGGAGCGGACGACCGGGATCGAACCGGCGACCTCAACCTTGGCAAGGTTGCGCTCTACCAACTGAGCCACGTCCGCGTGGGGAGCCACAATGTAGCAGCCCGATCACCGGAGCGGACAACGCCGCCGCTCCGTGTGAGATGTTGCATCCGGTGTCGGACACCGGATGCAACGGTCACCGTTGGTCGGGCGGGCGGAGGTCGATCCGCAGCGTGAGAACGCCGTCGTCGATCGAGGCCTCGGCGTCGCCGATCATCGCGAAGTCCTGGAAATCGAGCTTCGACTGCTCGATGAAGTGCTTGCGGCCCTCACCCTCCACGGGCGGCATCGGTCGTTTCTTGACCGCCGATGCCCGGTCACGGAACCGCTGGACCATCTCGTTCGGATCGAAAGTCGCCACGCCGTCGACCTTAGCGGCGCTCGCCGTCCGTCGTCCGCGTGCCACCGACCTGATCCGTCTCCTCGTCGACGGCTGCGCCCTCGTCCGCGTCGTCCTCTCCGTCGGTGGGGTCGGGCAGCGGAGCACCTCCCGCCGGCGTCGTGTGGGCACCCTCGGGAGGCAACGGTTCCAGATCGTCGAGCGATCGCATCGAGCGGTCGGCGTTGTCGAACTCGTCGTCGACACCGGGTGGGGCGGGTTCGGTGTGCAACGGCTCGGCACCGTCGGGGCGCACCTCGTCGAGCAGGCGTCGCTGCGTGGCGGGATCCTTGCGCCGCCAGTCGCCGTCGCCCATCCGCTCGAGTGGCGCCAGAACATCAGGATCGACACGGGTCTGACGGATCAGCCACACGGCCAGCGCCACCGACGCCACACCGACGAGGACGAGCCCGACCACCATCGCGTAGACCAGCCGGCTCGAGCCGGGATCCGAGGCCGCCTGTGCGACGAACGCGGGTGCGTCGCCGGACACGGCGGCGTGGATGGTGGAAGCGGCGAACGACACGACGGACGAGATTGTGGCAGGTCGACGTCGCCACCGGGCGGTCCCCCGGGACGCCCGGATGGCTCAGTCCTGGTGCGCCGGACACCACACGGCGGTGCGGCCGCCGATCGTGGCCCGCCGCAACGGCGTCCCGTCGCGCTCGCACGGCGGACAAGCAGCGCGGACCTCCGGCGACAGGACCCCCGTCGTGCTCCCCCCGGCCGCCAACATCACCGGCAACCGAACCGAGACGGCGTCGTGCAGGGCGGCGACCTCGGTGGAGAGCAGCGAGTCGGCCGGTCGGGTCGGAGCAATGCCGGCCCACCACAGCACCTCGTCGGCACAGAGGTTCCCGAGCCCCGCCACCGCACCCTGGTCGAGCAGCACCGTCTTCACCGCCGCCCGTCGCCGCGCCAGCACGTCTCCGAGCTCCGCTCCGCTGATCGCGAGCACGTCGGGCCCGAGGCCGCGGAGGTCCTCGTCGAGCGACACCCGTCCGAGCCGCCGGGGATCGTTGAGCCGGAGCGCCGGGACCCGTCCGTCACCGGGGTCACCGTCGCCACCCGGACCACCGGGACCCGCGTCGGTCCACAGCCGCAGGCGGTCCCAGGCCGCATCGTCGCGACCCGACGCATACGCGAGCTGTTCGATGGCAGCACGACCGTCGACGACGAGCCGTCCCGTCATGCCGAAGTGCAGTCCGAGACGCCGCCCGGCCGTCGGTTGCGCCGACGACCGCGTCTGCGCCGACCGTGGCACCGTGAGGTGCAGCACCACGATCTTGCCGATCCGGTCGACCGCATCGACGGAGGCGCCGGCCAGGTCGCTCACCATTCCGGGCGGCGCCACCCGCTCGTCGACCCACCATCGTTCGACGGTGCGACCGATCAGGACGGTGGCGGCACGCCGCCAGATCTCTGCTTCGAGCCCCTCGGGCACGGGTCAGACGTCGGACTTGGCGACTCGGCCGAGGAATCGCTCGAGCGGCTCCTCCAACTGGTCACCGTTGATCAGGAACGCGTCGTGGCCGTGCGGCGAGTCGATCGGCACGTACTCGCTCGGCACGCCGTTGGCGGCGACGATCTCGTGGATCTGCTGCTGCTGGTACTCGGGGTACAGCATGTCGCTCCAGATGCCCACCGACATGGTTGGCGCCACCACGCGGGCCATGGCGCGTTCGAGGCTGCCCCGGCCGCGGGCCACGTCGTGCAGGTCCATCGCCTTGCCGATCGTGAGATAGCTGTTGGCGTCGAACCGCAGGGCGAGCTTGTGGCCGTGGTACTCGAGGTAGCGCTCCACTTCGAAGCGTTGCCACATCCCCAGGGTGTCGCCCACGGTGGCCCGGTCGGCCAGCTCGCGCCCGAACCGGTCGGTGAAGACGTTGTCGCTGCGGAAGGTGACCTGCGCGACCATCCTGGCGATCTCCAGCCCCTCGGTGGGGCCGTCGCCGGGCTCGGCGCCGTAGTAGTCGCCGCCGCGCCACTTGGGATCGAGTCGGATCGCCCGGCGGCCGATCGCCCCCCACGCGATCTGCTGGGCGGTGGCCTGCATGCACGTGGCGATCGCCACCATCGAGCCCACGCGGCGTGGATACATCACCGCCCACTCCAGGGCCTGCATCCCGCCCATCGACCCGCCGATCACCGCCAGCCAGCGGCGGATCCCGAGGAACTCGCCGAGCCGGGCCTGCGAGCGCACCATGTCGCGGATGGTGATCACCGGGAACCGGGACCCGTAGGGCAGTCCGTCGTCGGGGTGCGGCGATGCCGGGCCGGTGGATCCCTGGCAGCCTCCGAGCACGTTGGCGCACACCACGAAGTAGCGATCGGTGTCGATGGCCTTGCCCGGACCGACCATGTCGTCCCACCAGCCGGGGGCGTGGTGGCCGCGGCCGGCGGGACCGGCAGCGTGGCTGTCGCCGGTCCAGGCATGGCACAGCAGGACGGCGTTGGAGGCGTCGGCGTCGAGCCGGCCCCAGGTCTGGTAGGCCAGCACCACGTCGGAGAGGGCGACACCGCTGTCGAGGGCGAACCGGCGGTCGGTGGCGAAGGTGAAGAACTCGCGGTGACCCGGCTCGTCGCCGGGGAGCCAGGCGCCGGTCGCGGGGAGGGGCGGGAGCGTCGTCATGTCGTCGTGTCGGCGGACGGCCGTCGGCCCCCACCAGCGTGGTGCAGCGTATCAGTGGGCCTGCGACCGCTCCCGTGAGGTTGTCGTCGCGCCGGCCACACGCGCAGCGTCGACCGGTCAGGCCCCTTCGCCGACGACGGTGCCGATCACCGGCTGCGCCAGGGTCATCCGTTGCTCGTACCCGGCTTCGTACGGCATGAAGCCGTTGCGGTCGGGATACAGCAGCTGCACCATCTCGAACGGCTCACCCCGGTACCACGCGTGGGCGGTGGCGAACAGCGGACCCCAACGCTGGAGGTCGATCGGAGCGAACATGCAGCGCAGTTCGTTGTCGAGCAGGCCCACGACCTCCACGCCGAGGGGGATGTCCGTTCCGCCGCGGCAGGCGTCGGCGACGAGGGTGACGAGTCCGTTGGCAGCCACCGGCGTGAGACCGAACACGGCGACTTCCGGGAACTGCACCGCCGCCGGCAGACCGATCGAGTAGGCGTAGCCGGGCGAGGGCGGATCGGTCTCGGCATCGGCGGCCACGGGCTCGAGTGCCCAACCGGTGGTCTCGATCATCCACTCGATCTTCTCGGCGTGGGGAATGTGGAAGTCGGGGAGCTCCATCACCCCCAGTGTTGCATCCGGTGTCCGCCGAACCAGACCGAAAAATGCCTCGAACGCAGCGCTGTGCGCTACGAACGAGGCATTTTTCGGGCTCAGAGCACAGCGAGGGTGTCGAGGTCGAGGGCGTGTTGCAGGTGGCGTGACGCCATCGCACCGAACATCGCCTCGCTGCGTTCGTTGAGAGCGACGATCTGCGACGCCACCACGGCGACCATCAGACCGGAGAACGTCTCGCGCCGGTACTGCTCCCACAGCCAGTCGTCGTCGACGGTCACCCCGTAGGTGGCGAGTCCTTCGGCGTACAGGGCCACGAGTGCCCGCTCGTGCTCACGTCGGGCCTCGGGCAGCAGTCCGGCGCCGATGAAGTACGACAGGTCCACGATCGGCGGGCCGTGGCCCGGTGTCTGCCAGTCGACGACGGTGATCCGCGGGAGTGGCGAGCCCTCCTCCCGAGATGCGCTGAACAGCATGTTGTCGAGCCGGTAGTCGCCGTGCGTGACGGCCATCGGGCCCGACCGCTCCCCCGACCACGAGCCGATGTGGTGCCCGAACGTCTCCGCGAGGGCGAACATCTCGTCGGTGAGCCGGCTGCGGTAGGTGTCGGAGAACCCGGGAAAGAACATCTGCCACATCATCTCCAGCTGGTCGACGGAGTTCTGACCCTCGTGGCGCGACAGCCAGTCGACGTCGACCAGTGTGGGATCGTCCCATCTCGGGCCGTGCAGCGCTGCGAGTTGCAGCACCGCGGCGCGTGCGTCGTCGAGCGTGCACCCGGCCACCTGGTCTCCCGCCTCCGCCGGCGACATGTCCTCGAGGACGAGAACGAAGTCGTTGGTCTCCTGCGTCCACTCACCGTGATGGCAGTGGGGCACGCCGATGTCGACCGTGTCGGCCACCTCCAGGTAGAACTTCACCTCCCGCTCGTAGTGTCGCAGCATCGCCGCAGTCGCCTGGCTGGTCGGATCGGGCGAGGGCATCTTCAGCACCAGCGATTCGGGGACCGACGGGTCGGCGCTCGTGACGCCGACGCGGAGATTCATGCCGATGTGCCCGTCGCCGATCCGCTGGGTCGTCACTGCATCCACCGGAGCATCGAGCACGGAGGAGAGCCACTCGGCCGTGACGTCGTCGGGAGTCATGGCGCCGCACGGTAGCCGTCGCAGGCCGGTACCTTCGTGACCGAGATGTCCGAGCAGATGTCCGAGCAGATGTCCGACCAGGTGTCCGACCAGCACGGGGTGACCGAACCCGCGTCCGGCCGACCGGCGCCGCGCACCGAGTCACCGAGCCCCGCCCCACGGGGCGGTCCGGACGGCGCCCGCCCGGGATACGGCTTCCTGGTGCGACCGAAGTGGATCGCCTTCCACCTGCTGGTGTTCGGCGCCGTCGCACTGATGATCTGGCTCGGGCTCTGGCAGCTCGATCGGCTCGACGCGCGACGCGAGTTCAACGACATCGTCACCGAGCGCATCGAGGAGCCACCCGTTCCCGCGGCCGACCTGCTCGCCGATGGGGGCGCCGCTCCCGGCGGCGACGGCACGGCGGTCGCCGTCGATCCCGAGGAGGTCGAGTGGCGGCAGGTGACGGCGACCGGCACCTACCTCGCCGATCAGGTGCTGTGGTTCAACCGCTCGCAGAACGGGGTGGCCGGCGACAACGTGCTCACCGCCCTCGTCACCGACGACGGCACCACGCTCGTGGTCAACCGCGGGTTCGTCGCCTTGAGCGCCGACGTCCCCGCACCGCCCGACGGGCGAGTCGACGTGCTGGCGCGCGTGCGTCTCCCCCAGGAGCGACGAACCGGGGAGTTGACCGACGACAGCGACGGTCCGGTCGCCGAGGTTCGCCGCATCGACCTGGATCAGCTCGCCGCACAGCTCCCCGGCACCGTGCCACCGATCTACCTCGACCTGATCGACAGCCGACCCGAGATCACCGCCGCCGACCCGTTGCCCGTCCCCGCCCCGACGCTCGACGACGGCCCCCATCTGTCCTACGCCGTCCAGTGGTTCATCTTCGCCGGGTGTGTGCTGGTGGGTTGGGTCCTCGCCCTGCGTCGGTCGATCACCACGAACCGTCAGCGGCTCGCCGGCGCCACCGGCACGCCGACGAGCTGACCGGTCAGGGACGCAGCAGCTTGGCGAACACCAGCGGATTCGCCGACACGAGCCGACGACGCATCGGCCAGGAGACCACCCCGAACAACTCCGCCATCACCCGGCTCACGTCCACCGGAGACGAGTCGAGGCGGAGATAATCGGACCACACGTCGTCGTCGAGCGAGAAGAACGCACCGAAGAACTCGCGCACCTCGACGGGTTCCAGCTTCAGCATCATCTCCAGCCCGTAGTCGTGCAGCAGACGCGTCCGCCGCATCCGAACCGGCCAGACCGCCTCGGCGATCGGTGCCGTCTCGACGGCGCCGTGCAGTCCCGCGCCGGACACCGCATCGGCGATCGCCACGGCCACACGCGGTGCAGCACGCAACGACGCCGCAACCGAGAAGCCCGTCGCCGGGTGGACGTAGCCGGCGGCGGCGCCGAATGCCACGATCGGCTGGTCGGGCCGTGGCCGCCGTCCGCCCATCGGGATGCGGACGTACTCGGTACGCACGGCGTCGGCGAGGACGCCGTCGGGGTGACGGCCGAGCCTGGCCGCCAACCTCGGGAGCAGTGCGATCGGCTCCACCGGCGGCCGGGATGCGAGCACCGTCTCCTCCACGAGCCAACCGTCGGCGACGGGGAGGCAGTAGCAGAAGGTGGCCACACCGGCGGGTCCGATCGACGACTCGCCGCCCTGGCGCACACTCCCGACCGGCCGGAAGTCCATGAACGTCGGGCGGCCGAGGTCTCCCTCGGGAGGTTCGGCGAGTACGACGCCCATCGCCGTCTGCCACGCCGGCGGCGGCCCGGCGGTGAGCCGCTCGGCGAACGTGGCGGGCCACCCGGTGGTGTCCACCACCACCGCCGATTCCAGCCGGGTGCCGTCGCTGCACGTCACCAGGTGCCGCGACGATCCCGCGGCGGCCCACGGCGTCACGTCGGTGACGCTGCCTGCGAGATGGTCGACACCGTCACGCAACCGCCGGCGCAGGCCGCCGTTGTCGAGGAGCGCATAGCTCCGCTCGAGAGTGGCCGACCGATCGGCGTGGACGTCCATCGAAGGCATCACGCGGGCTGCCAGGAGATGCTGGTCCTCCATCCCGGCGAGGTCGTCGACCCAGCTGGCGTAGGTGTTGGTCCAGGCGTCGTCGGGTCCGACGAGCACGGTGTCGAGATGCAGCGCCGTGCATGCGGCGGCCAGTGCGCTGCCCGCGGGGCCGTCGCCGATCACGGCCACGTCGACCGGACGGGACGACGAACCGTCGAGCGGTGCGTCGGCGACGTTCACGAGCGGTCGAGTGCGGCCATGCGGCGGAACTGCTCGACGATGTCGGGCGACCGGTGGGCCGGATCGAGCGTGCGGTACACGGTCTCCACGTTGACCGCGATCCGGCCGAACTCGCCGAGCTCGTCGAACCGTTCGTCGGCGCCCATCTCACCGGCGATCTCCCGCGCTGCGTCGAAGGCGTCGAGACCCGCCTCGAAGCGGCCGGTGGCCTCCTCCTCGACATGGGCGAGGTAGTCGCGCACCTCGGTGACGCCGGACTCGTCGGTGACCGGGCCGTGACCGGGCACCACCGTCTCGACGTCGAGACCCAGCATCAGGTCGCACGCCGCGATCCAGTTCGACAGTGGCCCCGCCCACACGATGGGGGCACCTCCGATGAACAAGATGTCGCCGGTGAAGACCGTTCGGGCATCGGGGACGTGGACGATCACGTCGCCCGCCGTGTGGGCCGGCCCCACCTCCATCAGCTCGACGGTCCGCCCGCCCACGTCGAGGTCGAGGCGGCCGTCGAACGTGCGCGTCGGCGGCTCGAGCTCGATCCCGTCGAAGTGGAACTCGCCGAAGAACGAGCGGAACAGGTCACCCACGTCGCCCGGCGCTGCCACCAGGCCGGCCAGCACGGCGGGGGGCACCTCGCTCATCTCCACGGCGGCCGCGCTGGAGGCGACGATCTCCACATCGGCGTCGCGACGCGTGAGCTCGGCGTTGCCGTAGCAGTGGTCACCGTTGGCGTGCGTGTTGACCGCCGTGGAGATCGGCGCCGTCACCGTGTACGGCCGGAGAGCGTCGAGCATCCGGGACGTCAGGCGGAGGTCGAACAACGTGTCGATCAACAGCGACGACCCGTCACCGACGACGAGGCCGGCGTTGCTCCAGCCCCACCCGCCGTCGGGTTGCAGGTAGGCGACGCAACCACCGCCGATGTCGTGGACGCCATGGGTGTATCCGGGCCGGTCGAACAGGGTCACACCGTCAGTCTGTCACGACCATCAGCCGGAATCGGCTGCGCTCCAGCGGGCGGCCAGCCGCTCGGCCAGCATCGTCGTGGGCAGATGGGGGTTCGCGTGGGGGATGCTCGGGAACACCGACGCGTCGCACACGTACAGCTGCTCGTGGCCGTGCACCCGACCCGACTCGTCCACGACGGTGCCCATGGCGCACGTCCCGGAGGCGTGCACGTAGCCGCCCGCTGCGTCGAGCAGCCACCGGTCGACGTCGCCGTCGCTCGCCCAGACACCTGCCGGGGTTCCGCTGTCGTCGATCAGGGCCTCCTCCACGACGGCGGCGAACGGTGGAGTCTCCGCGAGCCGCAGGGCGAGGCGGACACCCTCGCGGAGACGCCGGAGATCCGCAGGTTCCGCGAGCAGGTCGAGATCCACCTCCGGCTCGTCCGCTGGGTCCTCGCTGCGGAGCCGGACCGTCCCCGAGCGCCCGACCGGTTGCATCAGCGCCACCAGCAGCAGCCCGTGCGACGTGTCACCGCCGGGCAGATGGTCCACGGGCAGGATCTGGATGCCGTCCCGCTCGAGCACGGTGGCCGTCACCAGGCCCCCTGCGGCGTGACGTGGGCCGTGGTACCGCAGTGTGAGCGACGCCGACGGATGGTCCTGCAGGCCTTCCCCCAGCCCGGCGACGGTCACACCCGAGCGCAACAGGATCGCCGGCGAGTGGATCGCACCGGCGCAGGAGACCACCCGGTCGGCGGCGATCTCCTCGCCGTCGACGAGCCGGACGCCCACCGCACGCCCGCCGTCGAACACGACCCGGTCGACGGCGGCGTCCGGGCGCACCGTGAGGTTGGACCGATCGATCACCGGCCACAGGTAGGCCTCGGCCGACCCGACGCGCCGCCCCTCCCGTCGGGTCAGCGGCACGGGGTGGGCGTCGGGCACCGCGGCGAGGAGCGCCAGGTCGAGCGGACCGAACTCGTCGGGATCCGCCACCTGTTCGGGGATCTCCATCCGCTGCCAGGCGTCCTCGACATCGGTCCATCCCCAGTGCCGGTACTGCGCCGGGTCACCGCGCAGCGCCAGCATGGCGTTGACCATGCTCGACCCGCCGAGGCCGCGGCCACGCAGGTACGGCCGTCGTGGCCCTCCCGGCCGCCGTCGGGCGGTCAGAGCGGGCCAGGTGCGGCCGGGCACCGCCGCCGCAGCAAAGGCGTCGTCTCCGTCCAGTTGCTCGGGGACGGCGCCGCGCCGCAGGTCGGGACCCGCCTCCAGCAGCGTGACGTGGCAGTCGGCACGTTCCGACAGCCGGGCCGCCACCACGCAGCCAGCGGAGCCGGCTCCGATGACGATCCACGAGCCGGTCACGACACGGGCGTCGATCGGGGGGTCTCGGCGGGGAGACCGGTGAGGTGGGCAGCATCGTTGTAGCGCACGAGCCGCCAGGTCTCGTCGGACGCGGAGGTGAACTCGGAGATCGACGTGTTCACGGTGTGCAGTTCGAATGCGCCTCGCGTGACGAGCCGCAGGAGGTGCCGGAACGTGGCGTCGACGACTCCGCCGTGACACGCCACCAGCACCGTTCGCCCGGGGTGGCGGTCGATGGTCTGGTCGAGCGTGCGGGCGACACGGTCGTGGAACTGGGCAACGGTCTCCCCACCGCCGGGGAACACGTCCTGATGCGGGTCACCGGTCCAGTCCGGCGTTCCGAACCGGTCGACGTACTCGACGAACGACATCCCGTCGACCTCCGGCCCGGGATCGTGCTCGCCGAAACCGGGATCCACCTCGACATCCGGATCGTCCAGCGCCGGAGCGATCAGCTCGGCGGTCTCGATCGCCCGGGCGAAGTCGCTCGACACGAGGACGGCGTCGGCGAACTCACCTGTGGCCGAGAGGCGGTCGCGCAGCCGCAGCGCCTGCTGCCGGCCGAGTTCGGACAGGCCGCTGCACGTTCGTCGCCCACCGATGGTGCGGTTCACGGTGACGTTCGACTCGCCGTGACGCACCAGGACCAGCGATGTCGACTGCCTTTCCATGACACCCGATCGTATGGCCGAGGCCGCCGACTGCGTCCCTCCCACCTCGATCCGGGTTCCGTGCCGTCCCCCGTCGCGTCCCCGCACAGTCAAGAATCGGTTGCCGCCTGCCGATGAATGGGTCGTCATGGAACAGCGCTTCGATCCACCGCCTCCGGACGGCATCCGGTGGCCGCACGACGCCCCCGACGACGTCAGGGCCTTCTTCGATCTGCCGGAACCGGCGGTCGAGGCTGCTCCCGCACTCCGGTCGGCGCCTCCTTCCTTTCCGCCACCGCCTCCCGTCGGCCCCCCGGGCGGCGGCACGGCGACGATGACGATGCAGCCGCCGGCGTTGCCCCGCGTCGCACCACCCGTGCCGCCCCCCGTGACGGCGCCCGCGGCGAGCGCGTTCGCCTCGGCGATGAACGACCACACGCCCCACGGCGCGCCACGCCCGGCGCAGAAGCGCAGGTCGGGAGGCGGAAAGAGGTTCGTGGGCGCACTGCTGGTCCTCGCGCTGCTCGGCGGTGCCGGTGCTGCGGCCGTCGTCTACGGATCCGACCTCCTGACCCTCGCCAAGGGCGAGGAGATCGTCGACGAACCGGAGCTCACCAAGGCCTTCCCGAGGGTGCCGGCGGTCGCACCGGCGATCCGGACCGCCTCGTTCACGGTGGAGCAACCGGCCGGCACGGACGGCCCCGAGTCGTACCAGGTGACCACCGACTTCGAGACCTCCATCGCCGAGGTGGTCGTCGACGGCGGCGACCGAGCCGATCTCGAGATCCTGACCCTGTTCAACGACGCCGTGGCCCGCCGTTCCGACGGCGTGATCTGGTACCAGCTGCCACGCGGCGCCTTCCCGATCGACGCCGACCTCGGCCGCGCCCGCTGGGTGCGGACGATCGACGAGCTCTTCCCCCCGGCGATCCGCCAGTGGACGACCATCGAGCGCGCGACCGAATCGGTGCTCGAGAACGAACCGATGACGCGGCTGCTGGTGTCGATCGAACCGGCCCGCCTGGCGAGCATTCCCCCGAGCCAGGTCGACGGCACCGAGCCGCCGTCGCCCCCGGCCGACGGCGACGCGGCTCCACCGACCGAGGCTGCCGCCGCCCCTCCGCCCGCTGGACAGGCGCCTGCCTCCCCCGCGGTCGACCCCTCGCCTCTGCCGACCCTCCCGCCCGGCATCACGCTCACCACCACCCCCGAGGGAGCGGTGTCGGGCGCTGTCCCGATCGAGATGTGGGTCGACGACGCCGGCGTGGTCCGCAAGCTGGTTCTCCCACCCGAGTTGGGCGGCCAGACGGTGACCGTCCAGTCGTACTCCTCCGAGCCGTGGCAACCGGCGTTCCCCACCGCCGAGCAGGTCCAGCCGATCACCGCCGAAGCCTTCTTCGAGCTGTCGGACTGACCCGACTCTCCCGAGAACCCGAAAAATGCCTCGTTCGTAGCGCCAGGCGCTACGAATCGGGCATTTTCCGGATGGGGTGAGACATTTTGTTCAAGGGGTGCCGGGGGATACGCCGCGATCCGTATGGTCGCGGCAGTGGGACAACGGCATCGACTGACCATCCGCTCGATCGATCCGGATCCTCGGGCTGCCGCCATCGCCGACAGCGCCGCCCACCTCGGCATCGCGCTCACCGGACCCGTCGACGTGGCCGACATCGTGTTCGTCGACGGCCCACTCGACGCCGACGCTCGCCTGCGCCTCCAAGCCGTCCTCGTCGACCCGCTGCTCGAACGCGGATCGTGGGAACTCCCGGCGGGCCAGGGTGTGGAGATCACCCGTCTCCCCGGCGTCACCGACAGCGACGCCGATGCCGTCCGTCACGCCACCGGCCAGCTCGGCATCGAGATCAGCGACGCCTCCACCGGGCGGCGCATCGAGTTCGCCGGCACCGAATCGCCCGAGGTGATGCAGGCCGTGGTCGAGCGGATCGTCGCCAACGCCATCATCGAGCGGTGGGCGGACGGCACCATCGATCCACCCCACGCCGACACCCACGCGCCCGACGGCTCCGGGGCAGGCGCCGTCGTGGTGCCGATCCGTGACCTCGACGACGACGGCCTGCGGGCTCTCGACGCCGACCGATCGCTCTCGCTCGACATCGAAGAACTCCGCGCCATCCGCGACGAGTACCGCCGGCTCGGCCGCGACGTCACCGACGTGGAGATCGAGACGCTCGCCCAGACCTGGAGCGAGCACTGCGCCCACAAGACGTTCCGGGCCATCATCGAGACCCGTGGGGGACCGGACGACGACACCGACGGCGACGACACGCACACGGTGGAGCCGCTGCTCGCACAGCTACGACGGTGCACCGACGCGATCGACGCACCGTTCGTGGTGTCGGCGTTCGTCGGCAACGCCGGTGTGATCGAGTTCACCCCGGGAACGACCTTGGCCATCAAGGCCGAGACCCACAACCATCCGTCCGCCGTGGAACCGTTCGGCGGCGCCAACACCGGCGTCGGTGGCGTGATCCGCGACGTGCTCGGCATCGCCCATCGTCCGATCGCCGTCACCGACATCTTGTGCTTCGGCCCCGCCGATCTCCCGCTCGCACAGTTGCCGGCCGGGTCGCTCCACCCCCGCCGGATCCGAGACGGCGTGATCGACGGTGTCGCCGACTACGGCAACAAGATCGGGCTCCCCACCGTGGCCGGTGCCGTGCTCTACGACCGGGCCTACACCACCAACCCGCTCGTGTTCGCCGGATGCATCGGCGCCGCGCCCACCCGCCCACTCCACGACGGTCCCTTCACCGGCGATCGAGTCGTGGTGCTCGGCGGCGCCACCGGACGTGACGGCATCCGTGGAGCCACCTTCTCCTCCGCCACCATGGACGCCACCACCGGCGAGGTCGCCGGAGCGAGTGTGCAGATCGGCGAGCCGATCGTGGAGAAACTGCTGATCGATGCGCTCGTCGGAGCCGAGGACCTCTACTCGGCGATCACCGACTGCGGTGCGGGAGGACTGTCGTCGGCGGTCGGCGAGATGGCCGAGGGCATCGGCGCCGAGGTGGAGCTCTCGCTGGTCCCCCGCAAGTACCCCGGGCTCGAACCCTGGGAGGTCTGGCTGTCGGAGGCCCAGGAGCGCATGGTGGTGGCCGTCCCACCCGAACACCTCCCTGCGCTGTCCGAACGTTGCCGGCGCGTGGGCGTGGACATGGCCGACATCGGCCGGTTCACCGGCACCGGCCGGCTGGTGGTGCGCGACGGAGGTGAGACGGTCGCCGACATCGACACGGTGTTCCTGCACGACGGTCGCCCACAGCGACGGATGAGCGCCGAACTCCCCGATCCCAATCGTCACGACCGAACCGGCCGCGCGGTGGCCGACCCGGCCGCCACGCTGCTGGCCCTCCTCGCCCATCCCAACATCGCATCCAAGGCCGCCACCATCCACCGTTACGACCACGAGATCCTCGGCTCCACGGTGGTCCGGCCGCTCGTCGGAGCCGCCGGCGACGGGCCCGCCGACGGTGTGGTGCTCGCCGACCCGACCGCCTCCGAGGGCGTCGCGATCGGCATCGGGGTGAACCCCTGGTACGGCCTCCACGACCCCGAGGCCATGGCCTACGCCGTCGTCGACGAGGCGATGCGCAACGTCGTCGCCGTGGGGGCCGACCCCGACCGGGTGGCCCTGCTCGACAACTTCTCGTGGGGCGACCCCCGCCGACCCACCACGCTCGGCGAACTCGTCGCCGCCGTGGAGGGCTGCTGCGCCGCGGCGCGGATGTACGGCGCCCCGTTCGTGTCGGGCAAGGACTCGCTCAACAACGAGTACGTCGGCGACGACGGCGAGCGTCATGCCGTGCCGCCGACGCTGGTGATCACGGCCGTCGCTCACGTGCCCGACGTCGACCACTGTGTGACGCCCGACCTCGTGGCTGCCGGCAACGTGCTGCTGCTCGTGGGGTCCACCGACGCCGAATTCGCCGGCTCGCATCTCGACCTCGTCCACGGCGCCCCGAAGCAGCCCGGGATCGCCCCGTCACCGGACCCCGACGCCCCGGTCACCTACCGTCACCTCCACGCGGCGATGCGCGCCGGTCTGGTCGCGTCGTGTCACGACGTGAGCGAGGGTGGCCTCGCCGTGGCACTCGCCGAGATGTGCATCGCCGGCCGACGTGGCGCCCATGTCGACACGCTGCCCCACGACGACCCCACCACCGCACTCTTCTCGGAGTCGACGGGCCGCCTGATCGTGGAGGTCGAACCACGTCGCGTCGCCGCCTTCATGAAGGTGATGGACGACCGCGCCCTGCGCCTCGGTGTGGTCGACGACACCCGCATGCTCACCGTGCCGGGCGTCGACCCCATCCCGGTCGCCGACCTCGCCGACGCCTTCAACAGTGACGCGTTCGACACCGAGACGGGCGCCTCCACCTCCACCGCCAACTCCACCGGCACCCGCACCGATGCCCGCACCGGGAGCAACTCGTGAGCCGCGTCCCCGCCGTCGTCATCGCCGGACCCGGCACCAACCGTGATCGTGACGCCGCGCTCGCCCTCGATCTCGCCGGCGCCGACGCACAGGTCGTACTCGCCTCCGAGCTGGTCGCCGACCCGTCGATCCTCGACCGGGCACGCCTGGCGGTGGTCGCCGGCGGCTTCAGCTACGGCGACTCACTGGGTGCCGGCAGGATGCTGGCCCTCGACCTGGTGGTGGGGCTGGGCGACCGTCTCCGTGAGTTCGTCGCCGCCGGGAGACCCGTGATCGGCATCTGCAACGGCTTCCAGGTGCTCACCCGCACCCGGCTGCTGCCCGGCGCCCTCGGGCACAACGCCCAGGGGTCGTTCGACTGCCGGTGGGTGGTGCTCGATCCCGTGCCGAACAGCTCCTGCGTGTGGACGCGGGGCATCGACGACCCGATCCACTGCCCGATCGCCCACGGCGAAGGACGCTACGTGCACCCCGATCCCGAGTCGCTGGCCGCTGCGGGCCAGGTGGCGCTGCGCTACCGCAGCACGAATCCCAACGGGTCGGTCGCCGACATCGCCGGGGTCTGCGACCCGTCCGGCGTCGTGCTGGGTCTCATGCCCCATCCCGAGAACCACGTCGTGCCGCGCCAACACCCGCGCCACCGCCGCGGAGGCGGAGGGCCGGCTCACCTGGGTCTGCGCCTGTTCGAGAACGGCGTCCGCCACGCCAAGGACCTCTGAATGGTCGCGGCACGCCACGTCCCGCCCGTCGAGCCGCTCGACGACGTGCACCTGCCGCTCGACGACCGCCGCGAGGGCAAGGTGCGGATCTCCTATGCGCTCCCCCACGGCCGGCGCCTGTTCGTCACCACCGACCGTCTCTCGGCGTTCGACCGGATCATCGCCTGCGTGCCGTGGAAGGGTCAGGTGCTCAACCAGCTCTCGATGTGGTGGTTCGAGCACACCCGCGACGTGGTGGCCAACCACGCCATCTCCACCCCGGACCCCAACGTGCTCGTCGCCCACGAGGCCCGCCCGCTGCCCGTGGAGGTCGTGGTACGCGGCTACATCACCGGCGTCACCGACACGGCGCTGTGGACGCAGTACGCCCGCGGCGAGCGGGTGATCTACGGGCACCGCTTCCCCGACGGGTTGGCCAAGAACACCCCACTGCCCGAGCCGATCGTGACGCCCACCACCAAGGCCACCGCCGGCGGCCACGACGAGCCGGTGTCGTGTGCGGAGGTCACCGACAGGGGACTCGTCGAACCCGACCTCTGGACCCGTGTCCAGGAGGCCGCACTCGCACTGTTCCGCCGCGGCACCGAGCGCGGCGCAGCCGCAGGGGTCCTGCTCGCCGACACCAAGTACGAGTTCGGCCTCGACGCCGACGGCGACCTGCTGCTGATCGACGAGGTGCACACGCCCGACTCCTCGCGCTGGTGGGTGGCCGACACCTACGACGAACGCCTGGCCCGCGGCGAGGAGCCCGAGAGCCTCGACAAGGAAGTCGTCCGGCGGGCCTTCGCCGACATCGGCTACACCGGCCACGGCGACGTCCCCCACCTTCCCGACGAGGTGTGGACCGCCACCACCGACCGGTACATCGACGCATACGAACGCCTCACCGGCACCACCTTCGTGCGCAGGGCGTACCCTGCATCACCACGGATACATGCTGCGCTCGCAGGACTGGAGATCGACTGACATGGCCAACAGGACCATCCCGGTACGGGCCGTCGCCCACCACGGCGGCGTGGACGACCCGCTCGGCGACGCCGTCGACGCCGACACGCCCAAGGACGAGTGCGGTGTGCTCGGCATCTCCACGCCCCACGGCGACGGTGTCGCCCAGCTCGCCTTCTTCGGCCTGTTCGCCCTCCAGCACCGGGGCCAGGAAGCTGCCGGCATCGCCGTGAGCGACGGCCGGCGGGCACGCGTGCACAAAGAGCCCGGCCTCGTCGCCAACGTGTTCACGCCCGAGACGCTCGCCCCCCTCACCGGCTACCACGCCATCGGCCACACCCGGTACTCCACCACGGGCTCCAACGCCGAACGCAACATCCAGCCGTTCCTGGTCGAGACCATGCACGGACCGTTGGCGCTGGCCCACAACGGCAACGTCGTCAACGCACCTGCGCTGCGCGAGGAGCTGCTGAACCGTGGCTTCGGCCTCACCGCCACGAGCGACTCCGAGGTGATGACCCTGATGCTCGCCGCTGCCGGCGGGCAGACCTGGGAGGAGCGCATCGAGCGCACGCTTCCTGCGTGGAAGGGAGCGTTCTCGCTGGTGCTGCTGGCCGCCGACCACGTGATCGCCGTGCGCGATCCCTGGGGCTTCCGTCCGTTGTCGGTGGGTCGCCTCCCGCACGGTGGGCACGCGGTCGCCAGCGAGACCTGCGCCCTGTCCACGCTCGGCTGTGTCGACATCGGCGAGGTCCAGCCCGGCGAGATGGTCTCGCTGCGCGGTTCCGAGCTGCACCGCAGCCAGGTCCTCGCGCCACAGCCGCGCACGGCGCGGTGCACGTTCGAGTTCGTCTACTTCTCCCGGCCCGACTCGGTGTGGGACGGCCGCAACGTGCACCACACGCGCCAGCGGCTCGGCGTGGAACTCGCCCGCGAGGCAGCCGCCGACGCCGACGTGGTGATCCCCGTGCCCGACTCCTCGATCCCCGCAGCCATCGGCTACGCGAACGAGAGCGGCCTGCCGTTCAACGACGGGTTGATCAAGAACCGGTACATCGGCCGCACCTTCATCGAACCCACCCAGGACATCCGCGAGCGCGGCGTGGCCCTCAAGTTCAACGCCCTCGCCGAGAATCTCGAGGGCAAGCGCGTGGTGATGATCGACGACTCGCTGGTGCGCGGCACCACGGCCGGCCCGCTCGTGAAGCTGGTACGCGACGCCGGTGCCACCGAGGTGCACGTCCGCATCACCTGTCCGCCGATCACCCATGCCTGCCACTTCGGCGTCGACATGGGCCATGACGGCGACCTGATCGCCGCCCGGCTCGGCATCGAGGAGATGCGTGAGCACATCGGTGCCGACAGCCTCGCCTTCTTGTCGCTCGACGGCATGATGCGCGCCGTGGCCGAGCGTGAGAGCGGCGAGGACGACGGGTACTGCAACGCCTGTTTCACGGGCCGCTACCCGATCGCCGTGGGCGACGCCCAGGCCAAGCTCGCCTTCGAGGGCGTGCTCGCATGACCCGGGTCACCCGCTGATGCGCGTCCTCGTCATCGGCAGCGGGGGTCGCGAGCAGGCCATTGCCTGGGCGTGCAGCCACCACGGCCACGACGTGCGTCTCGCCCCCGACCTCGGCGACGCCACTGCCGACGACACCGATCTGGTGATTCCCGGCCCCGAAGCGGCGCTGGTCGACGGGGTCGCCGACGAGTGTGCACGGCGTGGCCTCGCCTGCTTCGGACCGACGGCGAAGCTGGCCCGGCTGGAGGCGTCGAAGAGCTATGCCCGGGAGCTCGCCGACTCGCTCGGCATCCCGGGGCCCCGGAACGCGAGTTTCGAGGATGCGGCCGCTGCCGTGTCGTGGTGGCGCGACCTCGACGCACCGGTGGTGGTGAAGCTCGACGGTCTCGCCGGCGGCAAGGGGGTCACCGTGCCCGACGGTGACCCCGCCACCATCGCCGCGATCGAGGACGCGGCCGCCACGGGATCCTTCGTGCTCGAGGAGCGGCTCGCAGGCCCCGAGTGCTCGCTGCTCGCGTTGTGCGACGGCTCGACGGCCGTCGCGCTGCCCCTCGCCCAGGACCACAAGCGCATCGGCGAGGGCGACACGGGCCCCAACACCGGCGGCATGGGCGCCTATGCGCCGGCGCCGGTCCCCTACTCGCCCGACGAGCTGCTCACCACGTTCGTGCAGCCGGTGCTCGACCACCTCGCAGCGGCCGGCACCCCCTACGTCGGTGTGATCTACGCCGGTCTGATGCTCACACCCGATGGCCCGCGGCTGATCGAGTACAACGTGCGATTCGGCGATCCCGAGGCGCAGGCCGTCCTGCCACTGCTGGAGACGGATCTCGCCGAGTTGGCGCTCGCCGCCACGAAGGGTGCCGTCGACGAGCTGCCGCTCGTGGTGCGCAGCCAGGCGGCGATGACCGTGGTCGCCGCTGCTGCGGGATATCCGGGCACGCCCGTCCTCGGCGCCGAGATCACCGATTCGATGGCGAGTGGCGTCGTGGGGCCCGACGGCACCACCACGATCCGCTTCGACGCCGGCGTCGCAGCCGAACCCGACGGAACGCTCCGGGTGGCGGGCGGCCGGGTGCTCGCCGTCACCGGGATCGGCTTCGACCTCGCCGAGGCCCGGGCCGCCGCCTACGACCACCTCACCCGCATCCGTTTCGACGGCATGCAGTTCCGGCGCGACATCGGATGGCGATCGCTCGGCGCCGAACTCGCCTCCTACGCAGCGGCCGGTGTCGACATCGACGAGGGCAGCCGGGCCGTCGACGAGATGAAGGCGGCCGTCGAGACGACGCACGACAACGGCGTGCTCGAGGGCGTGGGCAGCTTCGGCGGCGTGTTCTCGGCGGAGGCGATCCTGGCCCTCGACGATCCGGTGCTGGTGGCGTCCACCGACGGGGTCGGCACCAAGGTGGAGCTCGCCGCCCGGCTGGGCTCGGTGCGGGGCGTGGGCGCCGACATCGTCAACCACTGCATCGACGACGTCCTCGTGCAGTCGGCGCGCCCGCTGTTCTTCCTCGACTACATCGCTGCCAGCCGTCTCGACGCCGACCTCGTCGCCGAGGTCGTGAGCGGGATGGCCGACGCCTGCCGGGCCGCAGGATGCGCACTCCTCGGTGGGGAGACCGCCGAGATGCCCGGCGTCTACCAGCCCGGGGCGTTCGACATCGCCGGCACCCTCGTCGGCGTCGCCGAACGGGGCGCGCTGCTCCCACGCGACGACGTCGCCGCCGGTGACGTCCTGGTGGGGATCGCCTCGAGCGGCCCCCACACCAACGGCTACTCGTTGCTGCGCAAGGTGTTCGACTGGATCCCGATGGACGTCGTCCCCGACGGCTTCGACCGCCCGATCGGCGACGCGCTGCTCGAGCCGCACCGCTCGTATCTCGACGTGCTCGCACCGGTGCTCGACTCCGGCCGTGTGAAGGCCCTGGCCCACATCACGGGCGGGGGCCTGCCCGAGAATCTCCCGCGCGTCCTGCCCGACGGCGTGTCGGCCGAGATCGGGCTCGACACGTGGCCCGTGCCGCCGCTGTTCCGCCTCGTGCGGGAACTGACGCCCCTGATGCCCACCGACGAGCTGTACCGCACGCTCAACATGGGCATCGGCATGGTGGTGGTGTGCGGTGCCGGCGACGTCGACGCCGTGCGCTCGGCGATCGCCGAACCCACCTGGGTGATCGGGACGCTCGTCCCGGGCGACCGCAGCGCGCGTCTCGTCCGACGGTGACGGCGGGACGGTGACGGCGGGACACCGGACCACGGCGTCCGGGCAGTCCCCCGACCCCAGCCGACGCCGCCCGGACTTTTCGTTCAGTGCGACCGTCGCCGGGGTGCCGTCTCGCTAGGTTCGACGTATGGAGCTTCCCGACGTGCCCGCCACCCGGAGGACCGGGGAGACGAGTGCGGCGGAGGGCGCCGAGCGCACGGTCGGGAACGAGCGCATCAGCGCGCGGCCGAAGCGACTGGTCGTCCTGGTCTCCGGCAACGGCTCGAATCTGCAGGCCGTCCTCGATGCATCGGCATCCGGACGGCTCGGCGCCGACGTGGTCGCCGTGGTGTCGAACCGGCCGGACGTGTTCGCCCTGCAGCGTGCCGATCGCGCCGGTGTGCCGGCCGTCCACGTCGGGGTCCATCCCGGCGAGGCCCGTGCCGACTACGACGCCCGCCTCGCCGACGTCGTCGCCGGCTTCGATCCCGATCTCGTGGTGCTGGCGGGCTGGATGCGCATCCTCACGATGAGCTTTCTCGGCTGGTTCCCCGAGCGTGTGGTCAACCTCCATCCGGCCCTCCCGGGCGAGTTGCCCGGCACGCACGCGATCGAACGGGCCTGGGACGAAGCGGTCGCCGGCACCCGCACCTCGACCGGCGTGATGGTCCACCTCGTTCCCGACGAGGGAGTCGACGACGGGCCCGTGCTCGGTACGGCCCGCCTCGACATCGACGTCGAGGCCGGATTCGAGGCGTTCGAGGCCGACGTCCACGCCGCCGAACGCCGTCTCCTCGTCGACACGCTCCGCCAACTCTGCTCCACACGCACCCGCAACCGCACGGAGGTCTCCGCATGACCCACAGCACCAAGATCCACGACGGCGACGCACGGTCGACCGTCAACGACGAGTTCTTCGACCGGTTCGAGGCGCTCACCTTCGACGACGTCGTCGTGGTCCCCGGGTTCTCCGAGACGCTGCCCGACTCGGTCGACACGTCGGCGACCTTCGCCGCCGACATCGAACTGGCCGTTCCGCTCGTGTCGGCGGCGATGGACAAGGTCACCGAGGGCCGGATGGCGGTGGCGATGGCGCGCCACGGCGGCATCGGTGTGATCCACCGCAACATGTCGATCACCGACCAGGCCTCCGAGGTGCAGAAGGTGAAGCGGTCGCAGTCGGGGATGATC
>Ga0102928_1000421_pt1 | contig 27292 bp, 23 predicted proteins | sample SalPonR1_B_D1_MG_FD_78504 | JGI IMG/M metagenome (GOLD analysis project Ga0102928, IMG submission 78504) | Salt pond soil microbial communities from South San Francisco under conditions of wetland restoration - Salt Pond MetaG R1_B_D1_MG | ecosystem: Environmental > Aquatic > Marine > Intertidal...
AAATAGGGCTCAAGACGCGCCATCTGCGCATCCGTCAGCCAGAAAAGATCAGACATGTTCACCGCTCGTTTTCGGTCGGTGAATCACGCAAACCAGCGGAAATCAATGGGTCCTGAGCCTAGTGAGGATGATTGTCCAGTGACACTTTGAATTGAAATTACTCAGTGTCAACTGGCCTTTTTAAGGGGAAAAGATGTTCGGGTATCGGAATGTCCGAAAAAAAGTTCGGCGCAAAGGGATTGAATCGAACTGGTGCATCGAATTGCAATTTCACGTTTCCCACGTCGCCGGCGAAAGATGCTTCGGCCAATCCCATGTTCGGGTTCAGAGATGGAGATCCATCCTGAACCAGCCGGAACCAGGACCAGAGCCCTTTGTATGTCTCATTGAACACCGCGCGAGAACGCGCAAAAAACTGCAAGCTCAAATCGTTGTCCTGAAGTCCGGCAACTGGCCAAGTTTGCTTCTCCCAAAATACCGGTCCATGCTGAAACTTGTGCAATGTCACACCTGAAGAAACTGCCAGCTGGCTGAGGGTGTTCGACATGAAACCCGTGCGCATTGAGAATTCAAAATAGGGTTTTCCTTCGGTGAACATGGACGCGGTAATCTGGTCAAAACGTTCAAATGCTGTTTTGGCATCCTTCGTTAGGTCAGCATTTCCCGTCAGCAGGAAAGTCGATTTCGGAATGAACACACCATCCTCTGTCTTGAAATGTGACAGATATGTTTTCTCGAAAGCTTTCAGCTTGCCCTCGGGTGCGAACAGATCGGAGAATTCAGTCAGTGGAAAATCCACATCACTGTAAGCATCGAATGGGAAGGTCATTGTCAGTGCCGCGCCGTGAGGCACAATGATCTGTCGCTGCCATTGACCATTGATAAATTCGTAAACGAACTGCATTGCGCGATCATCTAGCGTATCGGCGATACTACGCCCGAAATTGCGAATGATGTCCAGTTCCGAGCGAATGGCAAACGCGTTGAGCACTGCAAGCGGATTGACGCTTTCCGCATTCTGGAAACGCTCGAAGAGAAACTGCCCCGCTCCGTTGGTCGCAGTGCCCGCCTCTTCCAGCCAAAGGGTCACATCGCGGGCATAGGTGAGGAAAAGGTCAAACTGGCTTTTCTGCTCCCCTTCACTGCGCAATGCATCAAGATAGGGTCTGAAAGCGGTCCGGATATTGGACGCCGTTGCGGCCTCGGCGCTGGCCGATGCGGGGGCAAGAACAGGAGAGGCTTCTTCAGTTTCAGGGGCGGGCGTGTCGCCGGGGGCAGGAGCGTTCAGGTACACCTTTATGTCGGTATGTTTGGACAAGCCGCTGGCAAGCCGGTCAATCGGATTCTCGGATGGGTTGGTCAGCGCCTGCATGAGCACCTGCGCATCCCCCCAACTCGCGGCATCGCGTAACTGCAAAGCGGACATGAACGCACTCCAACTGGAGATGTAATCGGCAGTATAGCTTTGAGCCACGCGGCGAAGGATGGCGTTTTCCGTCGCGCTATCAAGTTCTCCGATTACCTCTTCATAACTGGTCAACATTGCCGATAGCTCTGGCATTTGGCCATTTTCGAAAAGCGCATTGAACCCGTCCCGTGTATAGCTACGCGGCACGAGATATATCTGTGGGTCTTCTATGGGCATGAAAACCTCGAAGAACCGCGGGCCAATCAACTGCCGAAGGTCGATCCGCTCTGCATATATGCTGCTTCGCATCAGCGAGGCGTAAAGCAATTCAGCCGTATCCAGCCCTGCAATTGTTTTGGCAACCACTGCCCGCAAGCTCTCGTTGCGTTGCTCAGGCGGTTGATTGAGCGTGAAAAGGTCCTCAAGCGTGGCTGACAGTTGCTTTTGGAAAACCCCGGATACCTCTCCCTGTGCGGCGAGGCCGCTGGAGAAATAATCTATAAGGTCCTCCTTGTAGCGCTGCTGATCGGTGTAGAGTTGCGCTTCTACCGAAGCCAGGCGCATCAGTTGAACACCATCGGCCAATGCGTTGAACGCAAAAGTTTCCTTTTCGATGAAGTCGATCAGCGTGTCCTGCAACCCTTGCGTCAATTCTTCTGCGTAGAGACGCTCATAGGTTTCCTGCATCGACCACCTGGGAAGAAACTGACGATAATGTTGTTCGTTCAACATGTCATAGCCGCTGAGACTGTCTCGGATCGGTTGGAGCATGAGAATACGCTCCACGAGAAAATCACCATCGGTGGTGATGCTGCCGGCATTCAAGTAAAACTCGTCAAAGGCTGCATTGACCTCTGAGTTGACCGCGTCGTAGGTGCGATAGTTTTCCCACAGCGCCAAGCCAAACATCCCCACCAGACCCAAAAGCAGAACTGACCAGAAAGTACTGCTCAGCCTTGCCTGGAGCGTGTAACGCCGGTTTGGCTCTGCAAGGAAGCTTTCCCTATGATAGGCCGTAGCAAGAAGGCCTGCATTTTCTGTGGTCACGCTGTTCGGGGCAGCTTCTTGACTTTCCGTCAATGGAGCGCTGTTGAAGAAACGCAGCCCTGATACTTGGCTCAGTGGGTCCACGGCAGGCATGTCTGCGCGAGCGCCAACGAATGCGATGCTTTGCAGGTTCAGCGGTGTCCGACGCGGCGGCAGGGGCTGTGCCAGCCCGGTCATGCGATCATTGAGCTGCGCCTTGAGCAAAGCAAGCTGTAAAGGCGCATTGAGCAGTGACGCGCAGAAATCCGGGGAAAGTTGTTTTTGCAGCGCGCCCAACTTGGTGGCGGTCAAGCTTTCGGTCAAGTCCTGGAACAGCTGATCGACCTGTGCCGTCAGATCTGGTGCCTCTGGGGACAAGAACCCGCCAAAGATCACGTCAGAGCCCAGATGATCGGTCAGGATGGCCGCACGGGCAACATCCGGCATATGTTCAAGCCCGACGAGCGCAACATGTACAGGTATATCAATACCGACCTGGTTGGTCGCGACATTCAATATCCGGTTGATATTGGGAATATTTCCGGTTTCGGTCGCTGCCGTCTGCATCACGCTGGCAAGCTCGTATTCCACGAACGCCGCGTTGATGGCAAGGCTCGGGCGGTTCTTCATCAGATGCCGCAGCACAATGTTCAGCAGATCAAATGACAGGTCTGTCCCAGGGGCCACCTCAATCCGGTAAGCAACTGCGGTTGGAGAGGTCCAGGTCGTCACGGTCAGACCCTTGTGGACAAGTGGCTCACCAAACGCGACGTAGCCCAGCTCGGCCATCACGGTCGAACGGGTCTGTTTCTCCATGGCAAGGAAAAGGTACCACGGCACCGCCATCCGATTGCGATCGATGATGCGGGCACGGGCACGGGCCTGGCGAAACTGCTTGGCTGCCGCCAGACGCAGCGCCCGAAGCTCAGCCGCCACCGGGTCATGCACCCAGATGCGCTTGCGGTAGAAGAAGACGACAAGGCCTCCGATCATCGAGAGCAGCAGCACTGCGCCAAGCCAGAAAAGATACGGCAGGCCAAAAAGCAAACCGCTATAAAAACGCCAAGCCAAGTAAATGAGTTGCGCGCCCATGAGAGTTGCGAAGACCGCAACTGCGGATTTCATCAAAGTACCGGACATCATTGCCGGGGCCGGGTAACAAGAGTCCCGGTTTCGCTGCTGAAGACAAAATCGATGGCGCTTTCGGTCTCGGCCAAAGAACGACGGTCTTGGAAAGTGGTATAGATTTGATGTCCCATTTGGAAGCGTGCCGCCCAGATGCCCATCGACAGCACGGCTATGGCAGTGATGGCCGCAAGCAGCTTGCGGAATGTCGGAATTTGGCGCTTAGGGGCCTTTGTGTCCCGGATCGCCCGGCCCACGGGTTTGACCTCCTCGGGCTGGGAAACAAGATTGAGGGCGGTCTCGATGCGACTGATCAACCGGTCGCGCTCGTTCTCGGTCCCGCGGGTGTATTTGCCACGATAGCCAAGCTTGAGAAACAGGTAGAGAATTTCAAGGAATTCGCGCAGGGCCTTGGGCTGCAACAAGGCCCGTTCAGCGATGTTGTAGAAACGGTCGCCACCATCGCGAAACCCAAAAAGATCCGCGACCAAGGTGCGGTTTTCCCAGCCGCGTTCCCTACTCCAAGGGCTCAGCATGACGAACTCATCCAGCGTGATGGCAAAGAGCAGACAAAGATTTTCGGCCACCGATGGCGGATAGTCGAGATTGGCGACCCGGTATTTCAGATCGATGATCGCCCGTGACAACTCCATCCGCGTCGTATTGAGCTCTGCACCCGGTGTCAGGCGGTTTAGCACCCCACATACCGCAAGCAGGTCTGCAGCTGCGTTGACAAGTTTGTTGTCGGACCCGGTGTAATTCCGCAGCGCCCGGTCGAGGTTTTGCAGATCATTGGTCGAGATTGGGGAAAGTCGGCTCATTTCAGCAGATGCAGGGTGCCCCGCGATAGCATCTGGCATGAAGCCGGCGTTTGGTGTTTCCGTAGGATGTGCAGTCATGGTCAGCCCAGCATGTAAAGGGTCGCATCCACCGTGGAGATCCGATCATCCACATGCAGGGCCAACGCCTCGCGCTTGTTAAGGAAGCGCTGCCAATGAGCACTGCTGGTGTTTATTGTGAAGAACGCCGCGTCGCTGCGGGATCGAAGTTCTGCTGGAGCTGCCGAAAGTGGTGTGAGATCGACGCCTGGCAAGCCGCGCGAAACAAGCTCCGGCATTGCCGACAACCCTGCAAGCTTGCACGCCAATGGACCCGTTTCTGCCAGCGCCGTTGCCCCGTCTGGACCCGACAGCGCCAGGATTGGACGGCGTTCCTCGGCAAGAACCTGAGAAGGAATGATCAGCCGCAAGAGCCGGCGGGCCTCGAACAGTTCAGTGTTCCATGCCAGTGCCATGACGCTGGCTGGTTTTTCGAGCGTCAGTTTCCGACGCAGGCTCCCCAACACCTCCTCAAAGCTTTCACCCATCTTCTCGGGCTCGAACAGCAATGTTTCCGGGGTCGCCTTGCCAAGGATCGCATCCATCTCCACCGACAGGCTGGCAAGGTGACTGAAAAGCGCGCGGGGCGATATACGGCCCAGATGTTTTGCGTTCTGCAAGACCAGCAGCCAACGGTTGAGCACCTGAAGCTCAAGCCGTTCAGTCATCAGGCTGGCCTCGCTGCGCATACCCTTTTCTGTGGCCACGCGGCCCGCGGCATTTGCCGCCCGCACTCGGGCGAGAGCGATTGTCTCCTCCAAACGCTCCGACAGGATGCGCGCGGCACGCAAATCAATGGCCTGGGGCATGAAAGCGCGATCGAGGATCACCCTGCCTTCGGCAGTTTTCTCCAGGATGCGTGCAATCGCAATAGTGGCGAAACCAGACAGGTCGACATTACCTAACTGCAAACATGCACCCACATCCGCCATTTCGGTCTCTACGGGCTCATTGTCCGGATCGTTCAGATCCCTCAGATCCCGGCGCACCTTTATCATCCGGGCAGTCTCACCTTCCTCGCCAAAATGGGCTGTTCCGGTGATCGCCAGCGGGACTGCGATATGAACGACCTCATCCACCAGCCCGTCAGGGATGTCCATGACCAGTTCCTTGGCAAGCCGAAAGAACAGGCGATCAGGCAGAACACCTGCAGCCATGCGAACCGCGAACTTTCCCATGGCCAGCGCATCCGTGTTCAGCTCCAGCTCGCTGACACCGTAGTCGCCTGCACATAGATCAAGCTGGGCCACTTCGTTGACATAGCGTTGCATGGCGATGTCGAAATGCTGGAAGTGTTGAGGGGCAATGAACATGCCCTCTGACCAGACAATGTTGTTAGACATCACTTACCTCCTCCAAAGAGCCATGCAAGGAGGCCAAATCCCTTCTTCTCGTCTTCGCCCTCTTCTGTGGCATCCACAGGATTACGGAACTGGATCGACACGCCGGACGATGTCACGGAAATTGTCACACCGTTGTCGAGCCGCTCGGCATCAATAGGGACGGCAGCCCGAAACTGCTGGGTGCTGAAATCGGCAAACTCCGCGAAGGCCCCAAGATAGAACACCTCCGGTTCCAGATCGAAGGCCACAAGGCGGGTTTCACCGGGATAAAGCGGAGAAAGACTGCGCTTGTCGAGCACGACACCCGCAAGATCGGGTCCATTGTCGTTGAAGATATCCCAGAAATCCGCGGCCTCGAATTCGCTGCGCGAACTGAGCTGGTAAAGGCGCACCACGATCGGATTTGCGGCATTATTGTATTGATTGACATTCGGCCCTGCCTGAACGCTGAGCGTCTTGTTCACCGGCATTGGTGGTTCTGGCTCCCGGGCGCAGGCCACAAGTAGAAACGCACCAGCAAGCAGCAATATATGATGAGAAGCGCTCATAGTTTACGCATCTCCTCTGAAAACAGCGCCATGAAGGTCCGCCTGAACTCGCCGCTGGCCTTTTTCTTGGCAAATTGCCGGGAGTGAATTTTCCAGTACCGTTTCTGACGGTTCACAAAGTGCGGGATATAGTCATCGTAATCATCTTGCAGGACAGTCGGATCCAGCTCGTTCAGGAATCTCTCGAGCGCCTGTTCCATCGCAGTGGATACCTGCTCTCGATAGTGGCTTGCACGCAGATGAGAGCCCTGAAGCGCTGGCGGCGTTTGATACTGGGTCATTTCCATGACTTCGACCGGGCCAGCAAAGGCCGGTTTCGGCGCGGCTGGCTGGGGATCCGGCTCGGGTCGCGGAGGCTCGCGCATTTCGGGTCCTTCGGCAAACGGGTCAAACATGAGATCGGGATCCAGATCCAACTCACTCGTTGAGAAACCGGTGTCAGGTTCTGGGGGGGCTTCCTCGATCTCCGCATCCGGCAAGAGCGGCGCGTCATTCGAGATGTCGGTTTCAACCACGAATTTCTGCTCTGGAAAATAGCTTTCGGGCTCTTCATCGCGTACCGTTTCCACGATACCAAACAGAAGCCTGTAGCCGGCAAAACTGATAATATCTCCGTCCTTCAGTGCCTGAGGTTGCTTCGGAGGCAGGTATTGGCCATTCATCGTGACCCCGGCGGAACTGATAGCAACAGCTGTATAGCTTCCAGACGGCGTCTTTCCGACGATCAGATGCGTTTGCGATATCGTCTCGGACAGGTCAGGCAGACAGATATCCGATGCAAAGTCACGGCCGATCGTGAACGATGTACCCTTAAGGTAGAACTCGCGTTTCATCACGTTCTCGGTGGGCGGGATCTGCAAAAGCTGGACACTCAGGGTCATGGGAACTCCGCAATGCAGCGCTGCATTTGATTGTCGAAATTTTTCAGAAACAGTGGGTTGGCATCTGTATACCGCTTGGCGAAATGCACACTCATATCTTGGCGGCGAAACGGAATTTTCCGAAACTGATCCTCGGACAGGCCGCGTTTTTCCATGAAATGCGCAAAGATCAGCTCGTATTCGAGAGCGACGTCGATATCCCCCACGATCAGCATGTTCAAAAGCGATTCCGCATCGCGCGGGCGCATCACCACATTATATCCATTGCGGTGCAGGAACTGCCATTTCGAGGTGGCGAATTTCGCGCTATAGCGTGCCGACAAGGCGTCGCCTGCATCATTGGGATCAATGTTGGAATTCAATGGCAGATACCAAGCAAGATCTTCCGAGACGACAGACGCAGAAGGCACAGCATAATTCGCCCGGGCACTGTTGGCCGATCCGACAAAAAACCCGTCAAACCGTCCTGTCTGGGTGCCCAACTGTGCGTCGGCCCAAACGGTCATGTGCAACTCGTAGGGAACATTCATCGCGTCCAAGGCACATCTTACGCGATCCACCGCGACCCCTGTCATCTCGTCGCCCTCGATCATCTGGTAAGGCGGCAAGTCCTGCGTGGCGAGCCTCAGCACTGGTGAGCTTTGGGCCAGCACTTGATCTGGCACAGTCAAGGCGCAAGCACAAAGTGCCGTCACCAACCCCCAAAACCCACGGAAGATACGTCGTCTCATCGAGATCACTCCATGCTCAGAACAACATCAGATCCGTCATGCGCCACCGTGATCGCGCGCATCGGCTTGTCCTCGATCACCCGGGCGATGCATTCCTCGGCCAGTCGCGGCAGGAACTTCTTGTTGATGATCGCCTCGAGCGCCCGACCACCGGACAAGGGATCGGAATTGGCGCCCACGACATAGTCGATAAAGCTCTGCTCCCAGCCGAACGTCGCCCCGTATTGCGCAGCAATCCGTTTCTTGATCCGGTTGAGGTGGATCTCTGTCAACTTGCTGCCGACCTCCGGCGTCAGAGGGCGATATGCAATCAGTTCAGTCCGTCCGATGAAAGCCGGGCTGAACCAGTCAAGCAGCAACGGACGCAAGTGATCGGCCAGTTCCTGTGAGGTTGGATCATCATCGGACCCCTCAACGTAATCGCGGATCTCTTCGCCTCCAGCATTGGAGGTCATGATGATGATCGTGTTGCGGAAATCGACATCATTGCCTTCGCTGTCAGCGAGATGCCCCTTGTCGAAGATCTGGAAGAAGATGTCCTGGATCTCGCGATGGGCTTTTTCCATCTCGTCGAGCAAAAGCACGCAATAGGGCCGGCGACGTACAGCTTCGGTCAAAACCCCACCCTTGCCGTATCCGACATAGCCTGCAGCAGCCCCCAGGAGCATCGAAACCTTATGGGCCTCCTTGAACTCGGTCATGTTGATCGTCGTGACCGCGTCCTCCCCTCCGAAGAACTGGTCGGCGATGGCCAATGCGGTTTCGGTCTTGCCCACACCGACGGCCCACACATCAGGAAGACGCCGATGGGCTTGCGCGTGTCCGTCAAGCCGGCACGGGAAATCTTGAGCGAGCGTGCAATGGCCGCAATGGCATCATCCTGCCCGATCACCCGCTCTTTGAGCGTGTCCTCAAGGGCCAGAAGACTTTCCGCCTCGCTGGCACCAAGATTGGCAATCGGAACACCTGTCCAATCCGAGACGACCTCGGCAACCGTGGCCTGCGTCACCCAGGGATGGACAAGAATGACCTCACCCTCTTCCCCGCTCTCGACGGTCGGTGCTACGGTGTCGTCCTCGCCCGAAGCCGCTCGCGCCGCTTGGAGCTTTTGCTGAACTTTCTCTTTCTGTCCTTCCCACATGGACATCCGGTCCGCGACCGTGGCCTGCAGGTCCTCGATGCTGGAGTTCAGCGCAGTCGGATCAAAGCCCGCATCGCCAAACATGCGCGCATCCGCCTCCGACTTGGCCAATTCAGCCTCAACGAAGCGCAGCTCTTCCTCCAATGTCTCGATCTGAACCGGGCGCGCATGCTGCGACAGGGCCACCCGGGCGCAAGCCGTGTCCATCAGGCTGATGGCTTTGTCGGGCAGACGTCGTGAGGGCACGAACCGGATTGACAGATCCACAGCCGCCTTGATCGCCTCTTCGCGCACCAGAACATCGTTATGCTTGCTCAACCCCTCGGCCACGGCACGCAGGATGTTGATGGAGGCATCACGGGAGGGCTCATCGATGGTTATGGGCTGGAACCGGCGTGACAAGGCCGGATCCTTTTCGAAATATTTCTTGTACTCGGCAAAAGTCGTGGCCGCGACAGTCCGGAACTCGCCCCGTGCCAGGGCCGGTTTCAAAAGGTTCGCGGCGTCGTTCTGCCCTTCGGTGCCCCCCGCTCCGATCATCGTATGGGCCTCGTCGATGAAGACGATGATGGGTGTCTCGGAGGCCTGAACCTCCTTGATGACGTTTTTCAGGCGCTCTTCGAATTCGCCCTTCACACTCGCACCCGCCTGCAAGAGGCCCATGTCGAGACTGACAAGATCGGCACCTTGCAATTGTTCGGGGACTTCACCCGAGGCGATCTTCTGCGCCAGGCCCTCGACCACCGCCGTCTTGCCAACCCCGGGCGCGCCCAGAAGGATCGGGTTGTTCTGACGTTTGCGCAAAAGCACATCAATGGCCTTGGCAACCTCGTTGGTGCGACCGAGAACCGTGTCAAGCGCGCCATCACGGGCCAATTGTGTCAGGTTGACCGTATATTTCTGCAAGGCGGTCGCATCACCGCCACCGACGGCATGGCCACTCTCCCCCTCGCGGGGCAGGGCTGCGATGCTCCGGCTTTGTTCGGCCGCAAAAGCTCCGAGCGCATCCGTGGACATCGGCCTGAGACCTTGCAGCGCCACGGCTTTGGCCCCCAGCGTGTTGGGCAACTGGGACACCAGGAGGAAAACCTCGGGCGTGATTTGGCCCATAGACATCTCGACAGATGCATGCAGCCAGGCTTGTTCTATCAGTTTGCTCAGGGAGCCGGACAGGGTCGGCTGCTGTTGTCCATTGCCTGATCCGTGCGGCATCTCCCGTTCCAGCTCGGATTGGAGTTCAGACAGATTGACGCCCTGATCCTCAAGAAACGCCTGCAGTTCGGCATTGCTGCCGTAAATGATGTGATAAAGCCAATGCGCCGGCTCGACCGTGGCGGTTTTGCGCTTGATAGCTTCGCCCACCGCGTTCTCGAGATCGGCTTTCAGGGATGGGGACAAACGGGCAACAAGTTTCGTCAGGCTGGCCAATGGAAGATACCTTATGCGAAGATTTCAGTGAGTTTGATGCTGGCGCGAGCGTCGGGACGGTGCTCGGGCTTCAGAAGATGATACGCTCCCAGACGATCGGCACGTTCGGGTCGTGCCGAAAGGCAAGGGGGCGCAAGACAGCTCCGAGTGATCGTGGCGTAGAAGCTCACTGGCACTGGATCGCGCAAATATTGCGCTGTGACCGAGCGGAGCTCGGCCAATCCTTGCGTATCGCCAATCAGCGTATTGAGTTCCCCGCGGTTGGCACAGGAGATCCGGACAGAGATGTGTCCCATCGGCGTGCGTCCGAACCGACCCAGAAGCGCTCCCGCTCCGAGTGCGACAGCCGAATGCGTGCAGGCGGTCAGGGCGCTCAGACTGTCGCTATCGATCGGGCGCAAGGTGTCAAATTTGGCGGAAACCGACACCGTGGATCCGGTCCACCACCCCAGCATCTCACGCAAACCCTCAAGGCTGCGGGTGCGCGACAAAAGCGGCATAAGCAGCTTTAAATAATGGGTGTCCTCCGGGCTGCGTTTAACCATACGCAAAAGCCGGGAAAGGATCGAGGCGACGGCCCGCCCGCGATCATCCTGTGTCGCCACCAGAATCGAGGCGCTACGCGCGCGCACTTCGAGCGCCAGAAACCGACGGTCAAAAATAGCCAGAAAATCGCGCAGTCCAGTGTCATCGTCATGCAAGGCCGAGAGCATCGCAAACTGGATGTGATCCGGAAGCGCACTGTCGAAGCTGGTCAAGGGCGCCTCTGCCAGCGCTGTTGTGGTGATGCCGCTGTTCTGTGCCAACGCGCCACCCGATTGCGTGCCATCGGGATAAGGATCAAACGCCGCCTCGTGCAAAGCACGCGTGTAATCCGGCACATTCAGCCGCTCGGCCTGCACCAAGGGCAGGTCGATCAGGACCCGGGCGGTCTTGTCCTTTATCCGCATATCTGAGCCCCGTGCTGTCGCTTGAAGACCTTGAAGGGGTGCGTGCGGCCACGCTCGCGCAGGCTCAATTTGAAGAACCGGTCATAGCTGACGAGGGACGCAAAATAGAGATGCAGCGCGGTTGCAAAGACATGCCGTGCAAAGGGCAGCGCTTCGACATCAAGCACGACTTCGATATGGCTGCCCGATGACAAAAGCACCTTGCGACCGATCTGCACGGGCGCGATGGATTGGGTGATTTTCACATCCCATATCGCGTTTGCCACATCGGCATAGCCGGACGGAGCGCAGAGATGCAGCGCCTCCGTGAGCGCCTTTACCGGGCTTTGAGCATCGAACACGGTGGTGAAATTGCCGTTGATCAGCGAAAGCACATCCCACAAGCGTTCTACACGCATGTCAGGCAGGATGGGGACGCTGGGCTCGTCAAGCAGCCGAAATGGTGTCTCTGCTACACGATCATCACTGAAGAACACCCGCGTGCCTGGACGCAGTGCAAAGGCCGCTTTGCCATTGGAGCAATAGAGATCTGCCACGAAATCCAGCGGCTCGGGATCGTTGCCGAGATCTGCCTCGACCGAGAAACTCACCTCGCGGCGGGCGAGATCGAACTCTCCAACGATGAACCGTTCCTGCCAGACCGGGAGGCTCCGTGCATCGCGCCGCCTGGAAGAGGTGATCTGCGGCAGCAGCGCCTCTCCCTCTGAGGTCAATTTGCGGATATCCCTGATCTGCAGACACGCAACATCCATATCCGAGGCCGAGCTCGGTTTGACCGGCACCTGTGTCCGAGCGTAGTCATATCGGACCGGGAGAGACTGGTCGAGATAGAGGTTCACGACCGGCACGACATTGGTCAGCACGTCTCCGGATCGCAACGAGGATAGCTTCTGCGCACCCTGGCTTGATAGAAAGAAACGCAGCTCGACAGGGCCTACGGAGACTTTGGAGAACCCGCCATCTGTTTCCGCGAGCGTGAAGAACGACGCCTTGTCGGGATAGGCGAGAAAGTCTCGCAGCCGCGATAGCGCCGGAGGCTGTGTCGCCTCTCGGGGCAGAAACGTGCTTTTTTCATGCCCCATCGTGAGTCCAAACCCATCGAGGGGCAACATGTGACTATGCCGCGCGATTTGCTGACCCGTCCGTGCAGGTGCATACCCCACGCCCAGCACGTCTCCGCTGAGCACATCGATCAGCCGGTGTTTGCGTCCCCCGGAAGCCGATACGTAAAGCTCCAAAATATCGAGCCCGACATCTCTCAAACCCTGGCTGTGATCGAACGGTGCCAAGGTGACGCAAATGGCCGCTTCGCAGCCTCTCAGGTCGTCAGGTACATCGAAGCCAAGGGGCGCCCGTTCCAGCGTGACATCATGGATCTCGCAGGGGTGTAGCCCAACATCGCGCACGACCGTGAACAGGCAATCCGCGCCGCCTTCGTCCAACGTCACCGACATTCGTGTGCCGGTCCCAAAGGTTACCGGATCGCTGAACTGATCTGCGCCAGCGTCCAGTTGCACAGCGCCGTAGCTGGGCGCCCCTAAAAGAAAAGTCGGAGCCAGCATCCGGATAAGATCAAGCGCGGTTTCCGGCAAGGTGTCGTCAAGCCGCTTGGCAAGACGGGCCGCATGCAGAGCCACTGAATCCGCCAACCGCTGGACATCCGGATCCGAAGAGCGCCCCGCATTGATTCCGAGCGCCTTGGCTTTTTGCGGATGACTTGTCTCGAACGCGTCAAAGGCACGACGTATGTAGTCCAGCTCGGTTTCATAATATTGGAGGATCTGGTCCATGGGTTCAGTTCGTCCCCTCGGCATATTGATCCATCCGGGACAAGGTTTTGACGATCTCTACCTTGTCGGTCCCGTCTTGGGTGCGCACCGCGCCTGCGATGTAGAAGGTCACTGAATTCTCGGTTGTGTCCTCCTGCAGGGAAATCTCGGACATCAGGGCCAGTCGCGGCTCGAATTTTTCCAGACGGTCCCGTAGCATGCGGCGCACCTGCGTGTTGCGCTGCCCCTCTCCCAGAGCCCAATCCATCGGCACGCCAAAACACAGGTTAGAAACTCTGACGTGTGGCAGCTCAGGCCCGACAACCTGTTCAGGGGCAACAGATTGCAGCAATGTCTCGACATGACGGCCAACCCGAACATCTATGCTCTGGTCGTCCGGCATGTTGAGAAAAGCAGAGGCAAAACTCATCTACGCGACCTTTCCCAGTTTGCCGGCGCCAAAATCGGTACGCAGCGTGATTTCACCAAGCACGTTGTCGATCTGGTATTGCGGCCGCACGATGACTTCGCACTGGAACCGCGCGCGGTCCGTGGAGGATTCAGAGATCCGCACGCGCGCGCCCTGCAGTGGAAACCGGGCCTGCAACTCGTTTGAACTGCTGGAACCCGAGACATAGGGATCAAACCAGTCGTTGAGGATTTGCTCACATTCGGCAGAGGTCTTGACCTGTCCGATCAGGGCGCGGATCTGAACCTTTAGATAATGTACGATCCGACAGGCAATCATGACCGATTGCAGCTGGGTCACGATCTCGGCTGAGGCCGAGCCCCCGGTATCGGTCACCGAGCGATTGCCCACGAAATAGAGCAGGTTTGTCTTGGGGCTTTCCGCAACCGGGATGAAACCCTGCTCCGAATACATATGCGCAAGATTGCGGGTCATGCGCACCTGCGCGCGCGCGCCGCGGGCGCAGCCCGTCGGAATCGGATGCTCGGTGGGGGCCAGAACAGCTCCCTCCCCCGGGGTAGCCCCGACCAGCTTGAGAAATCCAAACCAGGCGCAGCGCTGGAATTCCGCGACAGCCGTGCGCAGGAAATCATAAGCCGCCGACCCCCAAAGCCCGTCACTCTCTGAAGGCCATTGATGAAACCGAAACCCGATATCGAGATCCTCGTATCGTCCTCGCAGTTGCGTCCTGAGCATGACCAGCGCCAGGAACCGTGCATTGGGTAGTTTTCGAAGGGTTTGCCAGCTGCGATATTCCTCGCCGTTCAGGATTTTGGCGATCCGATGAGCATCCGTCAGCCACGCCGCATCGGTTTCGCCAAAAAAATCATCCGCCACACCCATGATGATCGGACACATGACGATCTCTGCCAGTTCGCAGACCAGCTGGGCCGTGTAGAGATCATCAAACTCTGTCTCGAGACTCATCGAAAGCGGATGGTCGAGCATCGCGAGTCCGAAAGGCTCACCCCCCAGGGTGTCCAACTCGCGTTGGCCCATAAGCTTGTAGAGCACCGATTGGCGCATCTCGCTTGTATAATGCAGATCCCGCGACAGCTCTTCCCAGCTCAAATCAAGGATCTTGACCTTCACCGACGGCGCCCCGCGCTTGGCCCACACAACGCTCGCCAGTCCGGTCCAGCGGACTTCCATCTGCTTGAAGTCAGGCGCTTCTAGGATCGCGTTCACTTGCGCACACAAGATATCGTCGATGTCCAGAACCGCACGACGCAGGAAAGAGGTCAGTGTTGTCAGATCGGAAAAGCGTGCGCGAAGACGGTCCAGTTGCGCATCTGGAATATCGTCCGTTCCCGCTGCCTCTGAGGACAGCGGGGACGGCGATGATACAAGAGCCGATACACCGGTCACAGGGCCGCCATCACCCGCCCGGGATCTTCGTAACCATACGCACCGAAGTCGTCAGCTCTTCCAGCTGCAACCAGGGACGCAGATATGCCACGGCGGAATAGGCTCCGGGCTTGCCCGGCTGCTCGATCACCTCGATCGTGCTTTCCGCAAGCGGTGTCTTGGAACGTTCTGCGTTCCCCATCGCGCCCGCATTGGTGTACTGATCGATCCAGGACTGCAATTGAGACTTGATGTCGGTGGCTTCCAGATTGGAACCCAACATGTCCCGACCCATGACCTTGAGGTAATGCGCGATACGGCTCGACGCCATGATGTAGGGCAGACGCGCGGAAATAGCTGCGTTCGAAGTCGCATCCGGGTCCACAAACACCTTCGGGCGTTGCGCGGTCTGGCTGCCGATGAACACGGCATGGCTGGTGTTCTTGTAATGCACCAACGGCAGGAAGCCGAGATCCGACAGCTCTTTTTCGCGTTCGTCAGTAAGGTTCACCTCGGCCGGGCAGGCCTGTTGCACATCCCCTGCATCCGACTTGAAGGTCAGGTTGGGCAATTGATCGACCTTGCCACCATTCTCCAACCCACGGATCGCCGTACACCAGCCAAAAGCCGTGAACGCCTCGTTCATCTTCAAGGCCAGGTCGTAAGCGGCGTTCGACCAGACCAGTTCGCTGTTGTCCTTGGGACGCTGGTTGCCCTCGGCATCAGTGCCCAGCTCGTGATACTCGAAGGTCTTTGCCGAACCGCCATTGGCGCCATAAGGCAGGCGTGCAAGCGTCGCCGGGAGGGTCAGGGTCACATAGCGCGATTCATCGCTGTCGCGGAAACCGTTCCAGGCCGCATAAGTCGGAGAGTCAAACCCGGCAGCCACGGGGCGGCCTTCGGCAAAACTCTCGAAGCTCTTGTACTCGAACATCGTGGCACCGGCCGCCGCCACGAACGGCGCATGACAGGCCGCTGCCGTTTCCGCCATATAGGTCAGAAGCGCCACATCCTCGTCGTCGTAGCCGAAGAAATAATCTCCGAGCAGCAGACCGTAGGGTTCACCGCCTGCCGTTCCGAACTCATCCTGGTACAGCGCTTCAAACAGCGGGCTGCGGTCCACCGCCGGCGCATCCTCGAACTGTTCGAGAAGCTCGTCCTTGTTGTAGTCTACCAGCTTGATCTTCTGCTGCGGACCGATTTCGGAATTCCGGACAACCTTTTGAACGCCGCGCCAGGAACCCTCGAGCTTTTGAAACTTGTCGTTCTGCATGATTGCCGACATCTGCTTTGACATCAGCTTGTCGATCTCGGCGACGGCCTTGCGGATCGTCACACCGACATTCTGGTCCCAGACAATGGAGCCTTCCATCGCCTGCGCGGTCAGAACCGACAAGAGTTCCTTGGTCTGGTCTGCCGGCGTCTGGGTCGTCGCTTCAAGAGCCCGATCAAGAAGGCTGATCTTTTCCTGGGCTTCCGTGGTCGGAGCTGCGCCGCCACCTGCTTCAGTTTCCGACATGATTATTCTCCATCATTTTCGGTGCTTACGCCAAGTTCCTCACCGAGCGCCTTGACCATGTCTGCATCCTGGAGGATTTCCTTGAGTACCTTCTCCAAATCCCGCGAGCGATCTGCCTTGGCCACGAGTGTCATCAGGTTTTCCCGCGTTTGCGCCAGGTTGCGCAGAGGCTCGACCTTGTCGACAATTGCATCCGGCTCGAAATCTTTCATCGATTTGAAATCCAGCTCGACCTGGAATTCCGATCCGTCGTTCTGGATCTTGTTCTCAACCGTGTAGCTCAGCTTCGGTCCGACCCGTGCCATCACATCGTTGAAATTGTCCTTGTCGACCGAATAGAAGGTACGATCGTCCAAAGCCTCTTTGTCTTCGCGGTCACCGGAATATCCACCGATCATGCCAATGATGAAGGGCAGCTCCTTTTTCTGCACCGAACCGTTATCCTCGACATCAAACGTGATGCTGACCCGGTTCTTGCTGACACGCTTTTGTTGTGCGTTCAGTGCCATGCTTTCGTCTCCTTGGATTACTTCTTCGCTTCTGCGTTGCCCGAAACCAGCTCACCGGTCTTAAGATCGAACTTGACGGTATCGCCTTTGGTCACGGCACCTGCTTCGTCTTCAACGTAGTAAGTGATGGACACGGTGGTGAACGAGATGCTCATGGTGTTCTGACCGGGCATCACATCATAGCTGGACAAGCGGCCCTGCTCGACAGTGACGATCTTGACGGGGACGAGACCCTTGCCATCGTTCTTCTGCTTGGTTTCGAGGATCTCGAATGTCTTGCCCTTGTCACCCGGTGAGAAGAACAGGGTCGACAGAACTGCAGAGGCATTGTCAGCTCCGCGGGACACCGAAAGATCCGAGATCGCAGGAACACCGACCTCTGCGTCTCCAGCAGAGCCCACAGCTACATGGACAGAGCGCGCAAATCCAAGTGTATAGCTGCTGACTGGAAAGAAGCCTTTCTTTCCCGCAATCTCTTTGATGGTGGCCATACCGGGAAATTTGTCGATCCCGTCGACCCGCATGAACAGTCCAGACATGTTGTTTACCTTCTCTCTGCTGGATTAATTTATTAGTCTAAGCATCTGATTTACCATTGAAAATCATCAACTGGTAAGTCAGGATCAATTGACCCTGGATCTTCTGGAACATCTGTCTGATCCCCAGAGACGGGCTCGGAAACAGGGGCCGCGCTGCTCGGCGTTGCCGCCGCAAGGGGTTCGGAGGCTTGCGGCGCGGCAACAGCGGCCTCCGTCGGAACGGATGGCACCGGTATGGCGGATGCATAGTTTGACAAGGTGGGATGCTCGACGCCCTCCGCAGTGCGTGATCCGCCCTTGCCAAACGTATCTGAGAACCCCTGGCTTTCGAGTCCGGTCATCAGCGCCATCTGGGCCATGCCGACACTCCCATCCGTCAGGATCTCGCGATAGAGTTCACCGGCGCTCAGATTGCCCCAGCGCACGGCACGATCCAGTAACAGGCATATGGGCGAATGCGGCTCCGTCGTCCGAAAATAGGCGGCAAGACGTGCGATCGCCATCAGTGCATCTGTCCGATTGGCTACATTGGCCGTTGGGTCAAACCCGATATTCGTCGCTCCGGCACGCGCGGTTTGCGGCGTAGTGGCCTCTGCGTCGCCAGCCAGAGCTTCGGAACTTTCAATCTGTGTCTCGTCTACAGCCTCAGCCACACCAGGCCAGGGAAATCCCATCCCTTCAACAAGCCGTTGCACCGCGGCCAGCATATCGGTCGCAAGGCGACGGCCATATCCGATTGGCGGAGGTGTCTGCCCGTGCTGGGCTGCGTATTTCTTGAGTCCAACGTCTAACCTATCGAATTGGCGCACCATTTCCTGAAGCGCTTCGATCTTCTGCATCAACCCATCGGCATCCGCCTCGAGCGCTGCACTGGTTTCCGCGCGAAGCTGATCAAGCGAACCGTTTTTCTCTGCCAAGATGTACTTGCCATAAGTCACCTCGCCGATCAGCCGATGCGCTGTCATCGGAGCGGCAAGCAAACCGCTGCCTTCGACCTCGCCCACCAGTTGAACGAAGGGCCGCAGCCGGAGTTCAGCGATCTCTGAGGCACGCGCCTCATCGGTATCGCCCTTGAGCTTTGGCGGCGGCGGAAGTGGCTGCAAATCGTCGATGCTGTCTTCAACCAGATCCGCCAGCACTGTCAGTGCCGCTGCGGTGTTCGGAAAAGGCCGGTCCAGATGCAACTGCGCTGCCGCGAACCATGTCAGGATTTCGAGATCCTTGGAGGTTTCTTTCAGGCAGGTTTCACATCGCTCCGCAAGCAGAGTCCAAGCGGTAGTATTAGCGGCTGCCAATTCCCGGTTCTCAAGAGATTCCTGCGTTTCCGACAGGCTCCGCCAAGCCGCCTGCGCTGCATTGAACGCATTGCGCAACCCTCGATAGATTGGCTTTTCTCCCTTGAGATAAATACCAAATGCGAGGTCTCCGGGTATGGGGGCCTTCAACTGTTCCATGACGCATCCGCAATCATCAGCCCTTCAAGCGCGCACCAAGTCATTGTACGACCTCCGCGACACCAATAAGGGACAAGGGTGGATAAAGGTCGAGCTGTTGCGCGGACGTCATGTTGAGAATGACCGAGTACCGGTTCAACGCCTTGATCGGCAGCGCTTGGGGGGCTTGGCCTTCCAGCAAGATTTCGGCAGCCTGGCCTGCTGCGAGACGCCCTACATTGGCGTAACTCGTGCCAATGGCCATAAGCGCGCCGCTCTCTTGCACCATCTGAGTATAGGCAGAGAAAACGGGGAGGTCGACCGCGGCGGCTGCCGCCACGAATTCGGCCTGATGTTCAAGATTGTACGAGCTGGAGCCAACATAGATCGCTTCGGCCTCTTTCGCCTTCAGCGCAGCAATCGCCTCTGGAATCTGGCTGGTCGCAACATCTCCCTCGGCATCGGGTGCATAAAGATGCTCAATCAGCGTGAACCCAAACTCCTCGGAGAGATCGCGCAGCTTTTCGGTATTGAGCGTTGAATTCAGTTCTCCGGGATGATTCAGAACACCCAGTCGATCAGGCCGGAAATACTCGAACATCAAGCGCAATTGCACCGCTTCGGGCACCCGGTTGCGCACACCTGACACATGATCGCGGCCGCTGGAGTCGTAGCTTTCGACCAAGTCGGACCCGACAGGATCCGCCACGATCATGAACAGCGCCGGAATATCTCCCAGGGCAGAGCCCCTGCCATGTTCCGCACGCGTCCCCAAAATGGAACGGGACACTGTGGTGCCCCAAGTCACGACAAGGTCCGGTCGCTCGGAAATCAAACGCGCCTGCACCTCAGAGAGCCGTTCCTTGTCACGCTCCACATCGGTCACATCGACACGCACGGGCAAATCCCGGTCTTCGAAATACCGGATGAAGCCCCGGCAGGCCTCTTCACAGCCCCGCCAGACAACCATGTGAATGCGGCTTGTTTCCGTGCTCGACACTTGTCCCTGCGCCAGGGCCGGAACCACGCTGACAAGGGCGCAGGCCGCCGTTCGCACCAATCGGGTAAAGAAACGCTCAAGCATGGGCAAACCCCTTGCCGCGCTTGACCGAGAGCGCCGCCATGGCAAGGCCAAGGAATGCCACGGTCAGACCGATGATGGCCGCCACCTGACCGTAGTCCAGCTTGACAAGAAGGCTCGCCACGACAATCGGACCAATCACTGAACCGATCCGTTCGCTAGTCCGCAGCAGGCTGAGAGCACCAGTCCGGGTGATGTCCGGGCTCTGCTCGGCCGCTTCCATGGCAGCCACGATCAGCGGCGCCTTGAGGAACGCATGAACAACCCCAAGAGCTGCAACAACCGCCAGAACCGCAGCCACGCTTGCGCTTTGATATAGCCCCACAAGGACAATGCCCGACAGCACCGTCGCCCCGATCACCATCCAGAGGTTCTTGCCAAGACGGTCGGCAAAGCTGGATGCCAGAGGGCTGATGGGAATGATGATCAGGGAGTAAAGCATCATGACGCGCCCGATTTCGGACTGTGTCGCATCGAGGCTCGCAAGATAGATCGGTACGAAAAGATAGAGAAAGCCCGTCAGGATGACCTTGGCGGGGATCGCACAAAAGAGCACGATGAGAACGAATTGCGTGTTGCGCATCAGGACTGCAACCGGGTTGCGGCTGGTACCCTGTGGCACTTTCTTGACCTCGGCCGCGGGCAGATCGGTGCTGAGCATCGACCATCCCAGAACGCCCGCAAGCATGGAAAATCCCGTGGCGATCAGGAACACTGGCTTGTATCCCAGCCAATCCGCAAGAATCGCGCCGATCGCTGTGCCACACATTGTGGCGGTCATCAGCACACCGACAAAGATCGCCATGCCACGGGCCCGGTTTTCCGCAACAACGACCGCGGCGATATAGCTTTGACAGCTTATGGTGATCACGGCGTACCCGACCGCCGTCATCGAGCGACCGATCAGGATGTCATTGGCGCTCGCCGCAAGAAAACAGATTAAATATCCGGCAATTGCCGGCAGCAACCCGGCCATGAACAAGGTCTTGTTTCCAAACTTGTCCACCAGGCGCCCGGCAAAAGGCGTGAAGACGGCAATCACGAACATGAACGCCGAGATCGGCAACCCCATCATGATGTCGCGCGCGAAGAGATCGCTCTCCGAGTGGAATTCCGCCACGAAAAGCGGCAGGAAGGACTTCTGCAATTCCTCCGCAAAGCAGAAAACGAAAAGCGGAATGCGCGCATCCATGATGGAGGCACCGCTACGCTTGTCAGTCACATACAGCCCCCGTCGGTCTCCAAAAGCAGAAAGTGCCACCCTGCGCGCGCCGTCTGCCATTTTGCGCAAAGCCGATGTCAGGGCATCGCGCAGGTGCGCATTCTGTGTATTGAGCGCATGGATGAACTGAGCAATCCGGCGGGACCCGCGTCCCACCTCGTATTGACGCAAGTCTCCCGAAGCGCGGCGGTTGATCGCGGTCTCAGCAAGCCGGAAAGGCTCTGTCAGCTGCGACGCAGAAACGACCACCACGACTTCCAGAGCCACCAACGAGACAGCAATCAGGATCACCAGCGTATCAAAGAAGACCGATGCCATCTTTCCGTTGAGGTAAGACTCATCAATTGTGGCCTCAACGCGCGCAAGAATAACGCCATCAGGCGACACATCCGCCGAAACAGTCTCCAAGCCACCGGCACCACCCAGAAGAATGGCAGTAACCTCACCGATTTCCTCGATGACGGTTGCAGCCAATTTGCCGTCCATAGCCGTGTCTCGAGGACTCGCGCTCGCTTCCCCCAAGGATCGCTCGTCGCTGCCGGTCACAGCAACCACACGCATCTCCTTGACCTCGGGATGGCTTGTGATGAGGTCATTGATGTGGGCGTCAAGCCCCCGGATCTCGTCAAAGGGAATGCCGATGCTCATCGCGTATTCGATGTCGCGCTGCACAGTGACAGCAACCGCACGCGCCTTATCCTCAAGGAAGGGGCGCAAGCCTGCGTTGAATTCGGAAACCGTAACAATCAGGCTTAGCGTTGCAGCCAGAACCATCGCGACCGTGGTGCTGAGAAACAGTCTACGGGAAAATCCCTTCATCAGGGAAACGGGTTGCGCAGCCGACTTCATGTCTGCGTCTCCGTGGTGGCTGGTGTATCAGTGAGCAACAGCGTTTCGAATTCTCGCTCCGCAGTTTGATAAGCCATATCGCCCTCGGAAATGGCGTGCCGCAGCGCGTCTGTTTCAGCAGTTTGATTGTTCGGCGACGCCGCCTCATCAAGCGAAAGGGCTTGGTAGGCATGCCGCACTGATGAGAACTGGAAAATGATAAACGGCACGAGCAGCACCGAAATCGCACCGAAAATGATCACATACGCGTTGGTCATCCGATGGAAGGTCAAGCTTGACTTTTGAATGAAGGATTCTGTCGGGGTGGTCAGGATCACAGCGCCCATGACGGCGTTGCTGCTGTCATAGAGCAAGCGACCAGTGTAAAGGCGCGATCCGACATCCAGCCGTGTAATGGAATCCCCGCTACCCAGCACGCGTCGCAAGACCTGTTCGCGTTCGGACGCAAGCAGACCCTCGGTGCCAGCCGTCAGAATCGGAACGCCAATCGGCGAAACAATGAGAATTTGTGCAATGGACGGATCACGCCCACGCACACGGTCAATCAAATCCTGAAGACCTGACATCTCATCGATGGCGAACCCGAGGGATTCAGCACGAACAACCGCGGATTCAATCGCCGCGGCAGAAATCTGCAAACGCGACGACGTGGCCTCCGCCATGAGCGCCCTGAGCTTCAGATGATTAAGCGAGCTCTGGAGAAGGAGCATTGCTCCGATTACAAAAAGGATCGAGAGAATCACCTTGACATAAATTTCTCGGAATACGTCCCAATTTGACACAAGTAATCCACCCGACAATTTGCTATTTTCTGTCCCGCACAAACCATGTGGGGATCGCACAGTTATTCGTTAGATTTAAGAAACCCTGTGACTAAGTACCTGAATGGGGGAGCGGCGTGATGCAATAGCACGTTAGTTTGAAAGGATTAACTTTCGATAATAAACGCCATTATTTTAATCAAAAACTGCGAATAAGATAATAAATAATCTTTAGTTTGTCCTCCACTCAGGCGCAGCCAGGTCCTTTAAAAGTAGGGCTTGCTCCCTTGGCATACGAAGCCCCAAGGCGAACAGGCGGCACGCAAATAATGTTTCACCGAAGGAAAGGTTTTCAGGATTTTACACGAGCATGCTGCCGAAGCGAAGCTTTCGCAGCCGTGTCGCAAGCAGGCATGTCCGATACCATTGTCAACGTCGAATTAACAACCCCAGAAGTGCCCCAGAAAAGCCCTCAACTTGTACATGCCTGATGATCAGCTGGCTGCCGTGATCGGCGGCTCCATTTTTGGTTTTGCGCGGTCCCGTGCGCCGATTTGGCGGGGTGGTAGGTGGTACTGCCACGCTGAGAGGGGTCCTGGTTCTGAAGTCACCCGTTGAAGGCGCAAACCCTGTCTCGACGTCTCCTTTTTAAGACCGATCCCTGATGGTGCGCGCCCAGGCGTGCATCCCCGTTGGGGGCTGAAAGCTTGCCAGAGTCCGCCCGTAGAAAAACTGGGAATTTCTCGTTGACCGGGCCGTAAGGCACACACATAACTGGCTTTTGATGCAACACGTGTGATGTTGTTTTGCTATCCGATAATTGGAAGGGGGTCCGACTGCGCGGGTCGGTACCGGATCACCACGACCATATCGACTGCCTTGCGTCGTGAGGTTCTGTTGGACAAGAGAAACAAATAAAGCATATTTTGCATTTCAATCACTGAGGATTGCGGCGTGGAAATGCCGCATTTCTGCTTACGCTTTTCAAGCGTTCAACGAGGATACAGATGGCTGAACAGGAATCGATACTCGTCAAGCTGACAGTTGACGGTAAGACAGATTACGATGTGGAAGGTTTTATCCTTGAGGAATCCTTGTTTGAGGTTCCGACCTACAAGGTAACGGTCCTTGATCAAACATCCCAAATGACAGCGTTTCTCGGTAAGCCCTGTACCATTGAGCTGGTCAAGGAAGTTTATGCGGACGCCAAGCCGCGTGCCTTTGCCGGGCTGGTGATGTCGGTAGAGCGCATCGTTTCGAAGAGTGGCTCCCCGGCGCTTGATATTGTCATTCGCCCCCCATTGGCCGTCTTGGCTTTGAGTGTTGGCAACGCGGTCTATGAGAAGAAGACGTCGCTTGATATTCTCAAGACGGTCCTTGAACGCAATAACCTCAAGAAGCTCACGGTGACCGGAAGTAAGCCGACTGTGAAACGTGACCTCGTGATTCAGTATAATGAGAATGATCTGGATTTTGTGCGTCGTATCCTCGCGGAAGAAGGGCTCACCTTTTATTTCAACAATGGTACCTCAGCTGAGACCCTTGTCTTGCATGATACTCAGAAACCGTTTCCCAGCAACGTCAAAGGCATCAAGCTGACCGATGCCGAATTGTCAGATGTGGAACGGATGGAAGCCCAAACACTGACGTTGAGCCACCGCTTGCGACCGGGCAAGGTCGAATTGCTGACCTATGATCCGGACAAGGCTGACAAGGCGTTGGCGTCCAAGTCTTTGACACTTGACGCCAAGACAATGGAAAAGCCTGGAATCGTTGAATACCGCCCAATGACCGTGCCGCCAGGCAAAGTCTCGGGCACGGAATTGAACGTAGCCTCCGATGCCCACCGGAGAGATGAGCTTGGCCTGACAGGGACATGCGAGCATCCCGGCATGCATCTTGGGCAGGCTCTGAATATTGCGTCTTCAGGACATAGCGAGATTGCAGGGGATTACGTGATCGTCGGGTTTCGCTATCGTCCGGTACGTGGCAACGCGTTGCATTGTACCTTCGAGGCCATCCCCAAAAGCCATAAGGCAGTCCCCGAACGCGCAGCCAAGCCTTTGATTGCCGGGGTGCATAATGCAATTGTGATTGGCGGAAAGGGGTCAAAAGCCGGAACGCCTTTCTGTGATGCGGAAGGACGTGTGCATGTGCGGTTTTTCTGGGACAAGGAAGGCGAGAATACAGTCTGGCTGCGGGTGGCCGAGCCCTATGCCGGCAAAGGTTATGGCGCCCAGTTCATCCCGCGGGTTGGGCATGAGGTCCTGGTGTCCTTCCTGCATGGCGATCCGGACGCGCCCATAATCACCGGGCAAATCTACAATGCCAAGCACAAGCCTCCCTTCATCGCCAAAAACACCACGCGTTCGGGATTTCGCAGCCAGCTGGAAGGGGAAGCCAATGAATGGGAATTCGATGACAAGAAGGACGCTGAGCTGATCGCCGTTCGGGCAGCGCGGGACTACAACCTGATTGTCAAAAATGACGTGCTGCGCGACGTCAAGAAATCGGACACCACAAAGATCGGCGAAACCTGCAAGCTCGAGATCAAGAAGGATTTTGTTACCAGTGTCACTAATGCGATCAAAGTGAGTGCCAAGAACCGCAGCGCTGATATCGAAGCTGACGACAAGGTAACCGCCAAGACCATCACCTTGGAGGCCGACAGCAAGCTTGTCTTGAAAGTGGGCAGCTCGTCCATTGAACTGTCCTCGTCAGCCATCAAGATCTCGACCCCGACACTAACGGCCGAAGGCAAATCGAAAGCCGATCTCAAATCCGGTGGTGCGCTCAGCGTCAAGGGTATGAAAGTGGATGTGAAAGCCGATACGGCGCTTGCCTTGCAAGGCATGAAGGCCGATCTGAAAGCCAGTGCAATGCTCTCCGTGCAAGGCGCGATCTGCGATGTTAAGGGCTCTGGCATGGTGAAGTTGCAAGGTGGCATATGCATGATCAATTGATGGGTGTGTGATGCTCCGAAAAATCCCTTTTGAGACGAGTGCCCACGTTATTGGGCGTTTCGCGCTCAGTGAAGACGCAGAGCAGCTGGTTCACGCAGACATGTCGCCAGAGCTGGCGCTTCAGACCTTGCACGAGAAGACCCTGTTCGTTGATCTTGTGCATTATTTTGCCCATGGCATGCCTCCCAGGGAGGGAGTATGCTGGGCCCTTGCCGTGCAGGGTGACCTGCTGTGTGAGCCAAATGTCGAGGAGCAGGCATTGCGCGCGCAAGTGGCGCAATGGGTGCGTGACCCGCAGGAAGGCACTCGCGTGGCGCTCATGCAGGCCGCTGAGGCGCGAGGTCACGAAGACCCGCTTGGTTGGCTGTGCAACGCGGTGGCCTGGAATGGTTCGGGCAGCATCGGCCCCATAGATGGTCCGGTAGTTCTGCCTCCTGCAGGGCTCCATGCGAGTGGGCTTCTCGGAGCCATTGCTCTGCTGGCAGGTGAAACCGAGGAAGATTTGGCGGCTGCCCGGCAGGCAACGTATAATCGCGGCATGGAAGTTGCCCATGGCGGCTGGCCTGGCGTGATCAACTAGGAAGATTGAATAGATGCCTGGAACACCCGCTTCTCGTATCACGGACATGCATGTCTGCCCAATGGTGACAGGAATCGTGCCGCATGTTGGCGGCCCGATTGCCATGCCTGCCGCTCCGACGGTTCTGATCGGCATGTTGCCGGCGGCTGGAATGGGCAGCATGGCTGTCTGCGTTGGCCCTCCCGACACCGTGGTCAAGGGCAGCGCCACTGTTCTCGCGGCCAAAAAACCCCTCGCGCGCATGGGCGATCAGTGTGCGCACGGGGGAACAATTGCCCTCGGGTGCCCAACCGTTCTTTGCGGATAGCCAATTGTTCCCTCTCTGATCATCACACAGTCTCTCGTCGATCACCGTGAATTGATGCGGCGGGTGCCCCTGACCTGGTACTCCCCCCCGAAAGTAAGGGGCTGCATAAGTAGAATTTTCTCGGCAAGATGAACGAGGAGATTCTGAATGAAGACAAGCAGATACACTGAGGCGCAGATCATCGCGATCCTGCGTCAGGCCGAAGGTGGGGTGCCGGTGGCCGAGCTTTGCCGTGAGCATGGCATGAGCAACGCGTCGTTCTACAAATGGCGGGCGAAGTATGGTGGCATGGATGCTTCAATGGTCAGCCAGATGAAGGCCATCGAGGACGAGAACCGGCGGCTGAAACGGATGTATGCGGACCTGAGCATGCAGGCGGATTTGCTCAAGGAAGCTCTCGGAAAAAAGTAGATCGGCCATCTCAACGCCGCGAGATGGCCGAGAATGCAGTGGCGCGACGAGGGGCGAGCATTGCGCTGGCCTGC
>Ga0102928_1000422_pt1 | contig 27286 bp, 32 predicted proteins | sample SalPonR1_B_D1_MG_FD_78504 | JGI IMG/M metagenome (GOLD analysis project Ga0102928, IMG submission 78504) | Salt pond soil microbial communities from South San Francisco under conditions of wetland restoration - Salt Pond MetaG R1_B_D1_MG | ecosystem: Environmental > Aquatic > Marine > Intertidal...
ATCAGTCGCCGTTTAAAGACTTGTTTTACTTTATAATCATTAGATGTAATTCAAAATTTATAATTCAAAATTCAAAACTAATAGCTAAAGGCTAAAGGCTAAAGGCTAAAAGTTTGAGCACAGCTGAAGGGTTCCAGACGTTGCCCTGAGCACAGCCGAAGGGTTTCAAATTCCAGGTTTTTATTTTCAGAACTGTGTTATTCAAAATTTTTAATTAATAAAAGTCTTTGGTTGTTTTCCGTTAAACTAATAACCCCATAAACTTATAAACTTATTCATCAGTCGCCGTTTAAAGACTTGTTTTACTTTGTACTCATTAGATGTAATTTAAAATTCAAAATTTATAACTTAAAATTCAAAACCTCCTAATATCGCCATATGAGTACGGTTGTGAACAGTTAGTGATTTTGATTTATTTTGAAGTTGAGAAGCCTTATAATGTAAACATCAAGATACTAGTGATAATGAAATTATAAATATTGCTAAATGTTTGGTCATTTGAAATAAATAGCTTATAATACCAAACTAATTTAATCAGAAACATACATGAGACAGTTAAAAATTACGAAGCAGGTTACCAACCGTGAGTCTAAATCACTTGACAAGTATCTACAAGACATCAGTAAAGTCGATTTAATTACAGCTGAAGAAGAAGTAGAATTGGCTCAGAGAATACGAGAAGGTGATCAGGTTGCTTTAGAAAAATTAACTAATGCTAATTTACGTTTTGTGGTTTCTGTAGCTAAACAATATCAAAACCAAGGTCTAAAATTACCGGATTTAATCAATGAAGGTAATGTAGGTCTGGTAAAAGCTGCAAAGCGATTTGATGAAACACGAGGGTTTAAGTTTATTTCTTACGCCGTATGGTGGATTAGGCAATCTATTCTTCAAGCTCTGGCAGAACAGTCTAGAGTAGTGAGACTACCACTAAACAAAATAGGTGTTATTAATAAAATTAATAAAACCTTTTCGCACTTAGAGCAAATTAATGAGCGTCCGCCATCTCCAATTGAAATTGCTAAAGAATTGGACATGACCGAATCTCAGGTAAAAGTTGCTCTAAAAAATTCAGGTCGTCATCTTTCTATGGATGCGCCATTTAAAGAAGGTGAAAATGATTCTAACTTATACGACGTCCTAAGTTCAGCAGAATCACCAAATCCAGATGACCAGTTGATGAAAGATTCGCTAAGTGTTGAAATTAATCGCGCTTTAGACACCTTATCTCAAAGAGAGGCTGATGTTATTCGTTTAAATTATGGTATTGGCAATCAGCCGGCAATGACCTTACAGGAAATAGGGGATATGTTTGACTTGAGCCGTGAACGTGTACGTCAAATTAGAGAAAAAGGCATCAGACGACTAAAACATCAATCCAAAAACAAAATGTTGAAGAAGTATTTAGGTTAAATTTTTTTTTGATGATTTAAATTTAAACCACTGTGAAAGCAGTGGTTTTTTTATTAGTGAAACTCAACTTTAAACTAATCCCGTTTTTACGGGATCTTGATTTTCATTTCCTTTCGATTCAAACTCAAGGTTGAAAAATAGTGAAGCTATGAACCTGCGTGCCGTCCTGACCTCTCTCGCCGGCAAAGGCAGGCTAATCCCGCTTTATTTTACTGAACTTATTTATGCTGAACTCATTTCAGTATCAGCTGGATATGGGGTTCAAGATCCCGATGCTGAGGGTCGGAATATTGAAACAGAATTCTCATTAGGGCCACTGTTGGTTCTGCTTCGGTGCTGTTCATAGGTTAAGAATGATAAAAAAAATGCTTCAAGCCAAGTATTCTCCAGAGTTGAATATCACTTTTAATGATAACTAGGGTAGTAGTGTCAAAACTATTGATTTATACTTTGCCTTTTGTTCTGAATTCATTGATACTAATACATAAATCAGATACAATAACAGCAACTGTTCGTCATAATAATAAGCAGGCAAATTGTTTCATTACATTCAATGGTGATGAAAACCAAATATTTAGGTAGCATTCTTAACAAACTCTAATTGATTCTTATATTGGCAGGTCTTTTATTTTTTATCTGAAATTGGCTCCATCATACCACATTTTTTACGCTAAAGCAGTGTAGAAGTAGATTAAAAAAATTAAATTGATGATGCTATTTTTTAACGACATTTTCCATCACATCCCACACGTTTTCAGCCACAATTTTATAGCCCTCAGCCGTAGGATGAATGCCGTCTGCCTGATTCAAATTAGGATTTCCTGCAACTCCTTCCAATAGAAAAGGTATTAAAGGGATATTATATTGTTTTGCTAATTCAGGAAAAATTGCTCTAAATTTGGATGTGTATTCTTGCCCCATATTTGGTGGAATCTGCATTCCTGCAAGAATTATTTTAACATTAGGATTTTTTGTCTTTACAGTATTTATAATCTCTTCAAGGTTTTTACGAGTTTCATCTAAAGGAATACCTCTCAGGCCATCATTTGCTCCAAGCTCTAAAACAAATATATCTATATCTTGCTTCAATACCCAATCAATTCTATTTTTACCACCAGCAGTAGTCTCACCGCTTAAGCCTGCATTGACTACCTTGTAATTGTAATTTAGTGAATCCAGTCGTTTCTGAATCAAAGCAGGATAGGCTTCTGAAGTATCTAAACCCAAACCGGCTGTAAGGCTGTTACCAAAAAACAGAATCACATTTTCATTCACATCTTTTTCATTGCTATAAGTTTGAGTTGATGAATCTTCGGTGTTTATTTCCTGAGATTGTCCTTCGGTTTTGTTTTCATTACGGTTTCCACATGAAAATAATAACAATAGACATAGGACTGTAAAAATTCGTCTTAAGCTTCTCATAATAATAGCTGATATGATTAAATGCTTTGCTTATTTTGCTTTTAGCATCAATAGATTACAAATGACAAAGATATTAAACGTAACCGACTTAGAGAAAAGCTATTCCAGCGGATCTAAACGACTTAAAGTACTGCAAGACATTAATTTTGAAGTCAAGGCTAAAACAACTTTTGCTATCGTGGGACCATCCGGAAGTGGTAAAACCACACTGCTGGGGCTCTGTGCCGGCTTAGACAGACCAGACTCAGGATCTATTGAGTTGTGTAGGAGTGAACTCAGCACTTTAGATGAAGACGAGAGGGCGCGTTTACGAAATCTACATATAGGTTTTGTGTTTCAAGATTTTCAACTTTTGCCAACACTAACCGCTTTAGAAAATGTGGCTGTGCCTTTAGAACTTCAAGGCAACAAAAATGCTATTGCATTGTCTAAAGAGGTACTGGGGAAAGTTGGTTTAGGAGATCGTATCAACCATTACCCTTCACAGCTTTCCGGAGGAGAACAACAACGCGTGGCATTGGCAAGGGCCTTTTCTACTAAACCGGATATTTTATTTGCAGATGAACCCACCGGAAATCTTGATGCAGAAACTGGAGAAAACGTTGAAAAATTATTATTTGACCTTAATAAAGCCTCAGGAACTACACTTGTTATTGTGACTCATGACATAGAATTGGCCAATAAAACTCAACATATCTTGAGACTTAAAGGTGGTCGGATTGTGGAAAATCAAGAAAACAAAAATTAATGGGTAAGCAAATTAATTTAAAACCCAGCGTAGGCTGGTTGTTTAAAATGGCTTGGCGTGATGGGAAGTCCAGCGGTCGAAAACTTACACTTTTTATGGCTTCCATTGTACTCGGGATAGCGGCAGTGGTAGCCATACAGTCTTTTGGAGAAAACCTAAAAAACAACATTGCATTAGAATCTAAAGCGCTGATGGGTGCTGATTTTAAGATTGACAGCGATGATCCACCAAACGAGCGCGTACTTCAAATCATAGATTCACTTGGCGGTGCGCAAGCCAAGGAAATCAGTTTTGCTTCAATGGCCGCATTTCCCGGGTATGAAGCCACTAAACTTGTTCAAGTGAGGGGAATTGAAGGCAGATTTCCTTTTTACGGAGAACTGGACACTGAACCTCAAGACGCAGCTAAACAATACCAACGTCAAAATGTTGCTTTGGTTGATGCTACAGTGATGCTTCAACTAAATTTAAAAGTTGGAGATAGCGTAAAAATTGGAAAAGTAACTCTACCCATTGCGGGAGCTCTTAAAAGTGTTCCGGGGAGCACTGCTGTATTTAGTTCTGTGGCGCCCCCCGTTATCATACCTTATAAGTATATCGAGGAGTCCGGCTTAGTCCAGACAGGAAGTCGTATAGACTACGAATTCTATTTTAAAACAGATTCTAATTTAGATTTAGAACAGTTAGATGAAAAAATAGATCCTATTCTAGATAGAGAGGAAGCAGATTTAGATACACATACTTCAACGAGTGAAAGGCTAGGGGAACGTTACGAAAACTTTGGTAAGTTTTTAAATTTAGTGGCTTTCATTGCATTACTTTTAGGTTGTGTAGGTATTGCAAGTGCCATACATATCTACATTAAAGAAAAACTCAAAGCAGTAGCTGTATTGAAATGCCTTGGAACCAGTAAAAAACAAACATTTTTGATTTACCTGATTCAGGTATTTTTCATGGGACTTATCGGCGGGTTGATTGGTACGGTTTCAGGACTAATACTACAACAACTATTTCCCATGCTTTTAGAAGGCCTTTTACCGGTAGATGTAGAAATTAGCTATTCAATACCTGTAATAATTATGGGGGTTTTGTTAGGTATTTTTATGTCTTTATTATTTGCACTTTTACCACTCATAGGAACCTTATACATTTCCCCTTTGCAAGCCATAAGGGTCGTAAAAGATAATAATACCAAATCAAGAAAAGCACTTGTTATGGTTTCATTAGCCATATTGATTTTCATTTTTTTGTTTTCTTTATGGCTATTGGAAGAATGGCAATATGCGTTATCCTTTGTAGGAGGCCTCTTGGTGACGTTTTCGATTTTAGCTGGTCTAGCGCGTCTATTCATGAGAACCATAAAAAAATACTTTCCCCATCAGTGGGGGTTTGTTGCCAGACAAAGTTTACTTAACTTGTACAGACCGCAGAATCAAACTTTAACATTAGTGCTTTCTATTGGAGTGGGCACTTTTTTAATTAGCACATTATACTTTACTAAGGATTTACTATTGGCCCAAGCCTCTATTGATGCACAAAGTAATAGCCCAAATATGATTCTCTTAGATGTGCAAACCGATCAGCGTGAAAATTTGGTAAAGACTATAAAATCAAATGATTTGCCGGTTCTGAGTGATGTCCCCATCGTTACCATGAGGGTAGAAAAAATAAAGGGTAAATCTGTTGATGATATTAGAGAGGATTCGCTGTCCAAAGTTAACAGATGGGTGCTGTATCATGAATTTCGAACCACCTATCGTGATGCGCTTATAGATTCAGAAACCCTACAGGAGGGAAAGTTTACTGCTGAAGTTTCAGATAGTGATGTAGTCCCGGTTTCAGTAAGTGATGGTTTTGCTAATAATGCGAAAGTTAGCCTAGGCGATAAGTTGGTGTTTAATGTACAAGGCGTACGTTTAGAAACGGTTATAGGCAGTATAAGAACAGTTGACTGGTCGCAAATGGACCTCAATTTTTCACTGGTGTTTCCTAAAGGTGTTCTGGAAAAAGCGCCTCAATTTAGAGTGCTCACCACCAAAGTGCCTGACGAAACCAAATCAGCTAGTTTTCAGCAGCAAATGGTCAAGCAATTCCCTAATATTTCAATCATAGACTTAAGGCAAGTTTTGAATGTGATTGAGGAATTGCTTGCAAGAATATCCTGGATTATCAATTTTATGGCTTTCTTTAGTATTTTAACCGGCATAATTGTACTACTAGGCGCCATTAGAACCAGTAAATATCAACGAATCAGAGAAAGTGTGTTATTGAGGACACTTGGTGCTAAAGCAACACAAATTATTAATATTACTGCATTAGAATATGTTTATCTCGGTGTTTTAGGTGCGCTTTCCGGAGTTTTTCTATCGCTCATCAGTAGCCAACTCTTAGCTTGGCTGGTGTTTAATTCACCATTTGTGCCATCTTTAGTGCCTTTTCTTATCCTTTTTCCGGGCATTGTGTTGTTGGTTTTAATCATTGGATTAAGTAATAGTTTAGAAATCATAAGAAAACCACCCTTAAAGGTTTTGAGAAAGGAGGTAAACTGATTTAATAGCACTAATAGCTTCTTATTTAGTATTATTTAGGTTCTTTATCCGTTCTAATAAAGATGGATGGGAGTAGTGGACTTTAACGTAAAGTGGGTGCGGGGTGAGGTTGCTCAGGCTTTTTTGAGATAATTTTTTAAGTGAACTGATCAGATAATTACTGCGATAGGTCTCACTTGCGTAATCATCTGCCTGATATTCAAAACGCCTGGATAACATGTTCATTAAAAACCCGGTTAATGTAGAAATTGGCGTGTATAACAATCCGAAAGCTATTAGTCCAATATGAAAACCAGGCTGCTCAACACCCAAAGCTTCATATAGCATAGGATTTCCAACCAGTAAAGAAAGTAGCCATAAGGTAAATCCCGTAGATAGGATTGAAATACTCAGGTTATAAATGATATGTTTGTGTTTATAATGGCCCACTTCATGGGCTAAAACGGCTACAATTTCTTCTTCCTCCAAATCTTTAATTAGCGTATCATACAAAGTTATACGTTTTTGAGGCCCAAAACCTGAGAAGTAAGCGTTGGCTTTAGTGCTTCGTTTGGAGCCATCAATCACAAAAATATTGTCTAATTGAAAGCCTACACGTTTAGCGTACTCTTCTATCTTTTGTCTCAAGCTACCATCTTCCAAGGGTGTTTGTTTGTTGAACAAAGGCACAATGAGTTTGGTGTAAAACATATTCATAATAATGCTAAAGGCACTGACCAATATCCAAGCGTATATCCAGAAAGTTTCCGGAAACTTCTGATAAAACCAAATGATTAAGCTTAAAATTGCACCACCAATAATAGCTCCTAAAACCAATGCTTTTAGTTTATCCAGCCAAAAGGTTTGAGGTGTCATTTTGTTGAAACCAAAGCGTTCTTCAATAACGAAAGTAGAATAGTAACTAAATGGTGTTGATATCATATCACCGGCTACCATTAATATTCCAAAAAACACCAAGGCGACTAAAATGGGATGGGACACGAAATCTCTTGCAATACTATCTACAAGAGCAAAACCATCTAATGTTAAAACTAAAATTAAGCCTATAAAAGATATCCAGCTGCTTATCTGACTGATTTTATGTTTTTGGGTTTTGTAGTCTTGAGATTTCTGATAGTCTTCTTCATCATAGACATCTTCCAGTTCATCCGGGATAGTATCTTGAAATTTCCTGGCATTAAGAATGTCAAGAAACTGATCAAATAAAAAACTCACTACTACTATTCCAAGAATAGTGTAGAATAACAATTGTGATGTCATAAAATTTAAGGTTTATAAAATTTAGCATCCTGGCGAAGCTGAGCCATTTTAATGGCTGCAATAGCTGCTTCTGTACCTTTGTTACCGTGCTTGCCTCCGGAGCGATCTATGGACTGTTGTTTGTAATGATCGGTTAGTACGCAAAAAATCACAGGAATGTCTAGTGTGATGTTAAGTTGAGCTATTCCATTAGAAACCCCCTGACACACAAAGTCAAAATGTTTGGTTTCGCCTTCTATCACAGAGCCAATCACAATAATAGCGTCCAGCATATCAAAACTTTCAGCTAAGGTTTTAGCACCGTATATTAATTCAAAACTACCGGGAACATTCCATCGTACAATGTTTTCCTTAAAAACATGGTGTTTAATGAAAGCATCAAAAGCTCCCTGAAACAAATTTTGGGTGATGTCTGCATTCCACTCAGAAACGACGACACCAAACTTAAAATTTTTGGCATCAGGGATGTCATTGACATTGTATTCGGACAGATTATTGCCTTCAGTTGCCATAATTTAAGACTTCATTGCCATAGCTTTGCCGAGGTAGGGTGCAAGTTTTTTAGCTTCTTCAGAATCGGGATATTTATTTTCTATCTTTTCTAAATGTTCTACGGCTTTATCGGCATTGTTTAACTCCATAGCTGTTAGAGCAGCTTTAAACAAATATTTTGGCGTGGTGTAGTTGTTATCTCTTCGTTTAGCAGCTTTTTCAAAATATCCTAAAGCTTCTTCGGGTTGCTCCAGTTGAAGAAAAGCATCGCCGATAGCACCAATGGCAAAGGTTCCGATAATCTCATCATCTGCATCGAATTCTTCCAGGTAAGAAATAGCTTTTTGATACTCACCAATATTTAAATATGAAATGCCGGCATAATAATTAGCCAAATCTCCCGATTTTGTAGAGCTGTATTCTTCTGCAATATCAACAAACCCAAATTTACCTTGAGCACCGTTAATTGCGAGTGTAAATAGAGAATCCCTTTCTTTGGCTTGTGTAGACTCTAAAGCCATGTCAAAATAGATTTGAGACTGGTTGAGTTCATTGGAAGCTTCTTCCTGCTGTGGTTGAACTATAAATCTTTCATAGCCTAAAAACCCAAGAATGCCAACAATTATGACTACAATTACCCCAATAATAACATTTTGATATTTAGATACAAACTCCTCTGTTTTAGATGCACCTTCATCAAGAGTATTAAAGACTTCGGCCGTAGTCGACTCTTCCTCAATCTTATCCTGTTTTTCTTTTTTTGTTTTGGGTTTGCCCCCGCGTTTTTGATATGTTGCCATGTCTAATTTTTAATCAGTTTGCAAAAGTATAATTTTTATTGATATAATGCTTTATTTTTTGATAATTCATCCAGGTTTATTTGTTTCCTTAGCCTAATAACCTGTACATTATACTTACTAAGCCTATGGTGTTTAAATCCAAAACCGCTTTACAAAAGATATTTATAAAACCTTTCTCAGATGCCAAATGAATGTTTAGTTTTGAACTGATTTCAAACTTATAAACTTTACATGATACTCAAGTCATTATCTTTAATCTATTATAAAAATTTTGAATCGGCTGATTTTGAATTTGACGAGAAAATAAACTGTATTGTAGGTGAAAATGGAAAAGGTAAAACGAATGTTTTGGACAGTATTTACCATTTAGCCTACACTAAAAGTTATTTCAACCCCATTACTAAACAAAATATTACCCACGGACAGGATTTTTTTGTGATTGATGCAAAATTTGAAAGAGATTCCAAAATTGAAAACATTATCGTCTCGGCTAAAAAAGGGCATAAAAAAGTAGTAAAGCGCAATGCCAAAACTTATGATAGGTTAAGTGATCACGTGGGTTTTATTCCCGTAGTCATTATATCTCCAACCGACAGAGATTTAATTCTAGAAGGCAGCGATATCCGGCGAAAATTTATGGATGCAGTGATTTCTCAGGTCGATATCATCTACTTGCATAAATTGATGAAATACAATTCTATTCTCACTCAGAGAAATGCGCTCTTAAAGTATTTTGCTGCAAACAACACCTTTGATCGAACGAATTTGATTGTTTATAATGAACAGCTGCAGGAGTTGGGACAGTATATATACCTCAAGCGCTGTGAGTTTATTGAGCTGTTTAAACCCATGCTCAAATCCCGCTATTATGAAATTTGCCAAAAGGAAGAACCTGTAGAAATTACTTACAAGAGCCAATTGCACGACCATAGTTTAGAGCATTTGTTTGAAAAAAAACTTCAAAAAGACATGGCCTTGCAATATACTTCCGTAGGTACGCATAAAGACGATTTAGTTTTTGATATAGGCGATTATCCCATCAAAAAATTTGGTTCTCAAGGCCAGCAGAAATCCTATCTTATTGCATTAAAATTTGCACAATATGATTTCTTGAAACGCAGTCAGGGTTTTAATCCTATCCTACTACTAGATGATATATTTGACAAACTTGATGAAAATCGGGTTAAACATATTGTAAGTATGGTCACCAATCAAAATCTGGGACAGATGTTTATCAGCGATACGCATGCAGAGCGCACCGAAAATGTGGTAAAGCAGCATGCCAGTAAATACAAAATGATAGAATTAAATTGATTTATTAAATTAATTCTTTTAAAATTCTTAAATTTATAATACTTATTTCAAAATAATGAAAAAATTGACTTTGCTCACTTTTGTTTTGTTGCTTTTGAATTCTTGTCAGGATGAAAAAAACGACATCAATATCAATGATATCAATGGCTATTGGGAAATTGTCCAGGCCCAAAATCCCTACGGGAAAAGTGTAATATATTCTATAAATACAAAAGTTGATTATTTTGAAGTTGAAGATAGCCTGGGGTTTAGGAAAAAGATGAAGCCTGATTTAAATGGCAATTTCACAACTTCTAAGGCTTTGGAAAAGTTTAAATGCTATGTTGAAAACGACAGTCTTAAATTAGACTATACTACACCTTATGACAGCTGGACCGAAGTGGTATTAGAATTGAATGACAGCCTGATGTTGGTTATCAATCAGAACAAATTCCTTTACACTTACAAAAAATTTGAACCAATAAACATTGCACCTTGATCATGGATAATGAATATAATACTCAAAAATTAAGTGACCTTCTTAAAGTCTTTAAAGACAAAAAAGGATTGAATGAAGGTTTAAATCAAATTGAAGTTAAGCGTGCCTGGAGTGAACAAATGGGACCGGCGATTGAAAAATATACCACAAAAATCTATTTAAAAAAACATACCTTATTTGTACGCTTAGAATCTGCGGTGCTTAGAGAAGAGCTAAGCTATGGTAAGAGCCAAATAATCAAAAACTTAAATGAAAGTTTAGGTAAGGATTTGATCAAAAAAATTGTTTTCAGTTAAGGTGAGTTCTTAAACAATAGCTTTAAAATGTAAATATTATCCTTACATTTGCTTAACGCTAATTTTATAAACAAATCAAGTTTGTTGTGGGAATGATGAATAAAAATACAGTTTTAGGTTGGGCTACTTTTATAATGATTGTCGTGGGTATGGGTCTCATCGCCCTTGGTGCTTTTAGATATAACGACGTTGCAGGCTGGGGATTTGCTTCGGTTGGTGTAGGATTCTTTGCAATTGCCTGGGTGTTTAATGCACTCAAGGGTAGAGTTTAAAGCTGCGAATTGTAGTAAGCCTCGTTTCCCGTAACTTCCTTCCCTAACCACTGAGGCCTTTCAAATGGTTCATCCTTATGTTGTAATTCTATTTCGGCTATAACCAGGCCACGGTGTTGCTTATGGAATTCGTCAACTTCAAACAAATTACCCTTAAATTCTATTTCAAACCGCGTTTTATAGAGTAAAGGCTTTTCACATAGTTCAAGTAAACTTTTGGCTTCATCGTAATCAATTTCTTTTTCCCATTCCAGCCGTGATAAACCATCGTTGGTAGAGATGCCTTTAACAGTAATGTAACCTTTAAGTCCTTTGATCCTGATTCTTACAGTTCGGTGCTTATCTTTATTCAAAAAACCCTGCACGATGTTGTAATGATTTGCCGCAAGGGATTTAAAATCTTGAGATTTTACTAAAAATTTCCGTTCTATCTCCGTTTCCATGCTAAGATTTTAAAAGCAGTTTCATGATAAAAAGTATAATGATAAAGGCTATAAACCCGAAGAGTATAAAAATACTGCCTTTGTAATATTTTTTGTGAAGCTTTTTATCGCCTTTGTAGCTAAAAATCATGATAGTGATAAAGGCTGCGACAAAAAAGGCAGCAAAAATCCATTGACCCTGTGTGAACATAACATAAAATTAAATTGCAAAATTAAAGCATAATGCGTTCTTCCATTCAAAACATTTTATAAATTTAAGTATATTTGATTGCTTTCTAAACTATACCTAGTGAAACAAAGGCTCAAACGTATTATAGACGACAACTCTACTAGGCAAGGTAGATATTTTGATGCGATCATTCAATTTTTGATCATCGCTTCTTTAGTGGCTTTAACGATCGAGACTTTTCCAGATAATTCAGAACAGACTCAGAGAGTTCTGTATTATTTTGAATACTTCTGTGTGATCGTTTTCAGTATTGAATATGTTTTGAGAATATACATTGCCGAAAAACCTTTCAAATACATTTTCAGTTTTTATGGTGTAATAGACCTTTTAGCTGTCCTGCCTTTCTACCTGACCAGCGTATTCGATTTAAGAGCCTTAAGAGCATTCCGGATTTTCAGAATTTTCAGAATGTTCAAACTCATAAGATATAATAAAGCCTTAAGGCGATTCCATATAGCATACGGGCTGATCAAAGAGGAATTGGTTTTGTTCCTGATGCTGACCTTCATTTTTTTATTTTTAGCCTCAGCGGGTATTTATTATTTCGAACATGAAGCCCAACCCGAATACTTTTCGTCTATTGTAGACAGCGGTTGGTGGGCAGCGGTGACGTTGACAACAGTTGGATACGGAGATGTTTATCCTATAACTGGCGGAGGAAAAATTTTCACTCTTTTTATCCTTCTTATCGGCGTAGGTATCATTACTATTCCGGCAGGACTTATAGCCAGTGCATTATCTAAAGCCCGAAAAATTCAGGAAGAAAATCTTAAAAAAAGCTGAAGTAAAATGAAATCGGAAGTAATGAAATTTAAATATAGGCCTAAGCAATTTAAACCATTTCTATACGGCGGAATTGTCGGAATCGCTATGGGTTTGATCTATATGATCTTCGATACTGGATTTACATCAAAATTCTTTGTACTCTATGGTTTAATAATGCTGTTTAATTTTTTTTATTCTGAAAACACACCTTATGTTATTCTTGATGAAAAAGGCATCAAAGTCAACCGGCTTTTTTCTAAACGCATTAAATGGGAAGATTATGAAGGGCTGCGGTTTTATGTCGGTGATATTCGCGTGTTATCCAAACAGAAAACTATACATATCAACAAAGAATTCCTAAATCAAGTGGATATTGAAGCTATTGAAGAGGAATTGAAATCCAGATTGCCTCATCGAAAAGCCTCTTAATAAGAAAAAAACTACTTTGAGCATGATCTTTGTAAATCAATTTCAAAGTAACTTCAATGTCACTAATAATTATTGGCTACAATTGCCATCTGCGAAATCCTGGAGCGTAGGATTATAGACGTTATTTTCTATGAGTACCTCTACTTCTGAATTGAGATTGTTTAGTAGATTTTCTATTGCGCAAAAATTCGTCAAGTTAGGCTTAGGGGCTATTGGTAAGTCATTGAAATCTGCAGTGGTTAAATATCCAATCAAAATTTCCGGAGGAAACGAAAATGAAGAAGGCCTAACTGTATTAAGATTATTTAGTCCCTCAAGACCCTCTAAATTGTCATTTCCACCAATTTCCAGGTACTCTAAAGCAGTAATCGATTCTACGCCGCTGAAATTTATGAGATTAGGATTTTATTACTCTAAGGTCATCAATTTCGGAAAGGTTTTCCAGACCCTGGAGGGAAACCAGATTAGCATTATTGGTAATGTTTACCCTTTCTGCCGTAGTTAAATTTTGTAATCCGTTCATTGAGGTTAAAAGATCATTACTGGATATGAAAAGACTCGACGAAGAAGTTCCCCCGTTTATTTCAGTCAAATTATTTAGACCATCAAGGTTTGGCAGGAGTTCATTACCCCTAATCTGCAAAGTTCCTGTTACAGTCTCTAGACTAGAAAGCGTGCTTAAATCTGTAATATTAGTATTTTGTGCATTGGGATTATTCGCGACATCTGGTCTTATATGAAGATATCCATTAATTTTGACATAATTAAATAATCCAAAATTCTCCACAACATCCTGTGAATCTAAAAGCACATCACCGTTATAAATCCCTCCGGAATCCTCACAGGTGCTAAGGGCTCCTAAATCGACTGTACTTCCGGTAAAGTTCACATCATAAACAGTTGTAAATTGATTTGTATCAAAATTAAAAATTTGAACATCTAAGTTGGTGTTGCTGCAAGTTTCTATTGTAAAGTCTATCATGCCATTTGAAATGTCAAAACTGTTATTAGAAGAGATAAATAAATATCCATTAGAAAGTGGGCTCCCACTGCAGTCTGTTACCGTACCTGTAATTGTCGTATTTAAAGTATTGTCGGTAAAAGATACATCTACTGAAGAATCGGTAGAGAATGGGCCAAAAGTTTATTCGTGAATTAAAGTATTGCATGAATCGACTACGCCATATACACGGATTACTATTTCTTCATCTTTTGGTACAAGGCCACATTCAGGGCCTTCTTTAGGATTAAGTATACCATTAAATATGATTTGGTCGATATCGGCATTGGTTATCAATTCATTGTAAGGTTTGTTTTGTGGAATATTATTGGGCAATAGATCAAAACACAATTCAACATACTCTATAGTTGTGCAACATTAGGAAAAGTGACTATTTTTTTAGATATTTACAACAAAAATAAAACATAAATGGCAACTGTTGATAATATACGAAACGGGTTAATTGATAAAATTTTATCGATTAATAACAAAGATTTTTTAGTGGCACTTGACAAATTGATTACTTCAAGTTCTTCCGATTCTGAATTAGTTAATTTGACTAAGGAACAGAAAATCATGTTAGAGATGAGTGAAGCAGACATCAAAAATGGTCGATTAGTCTCACAAGAAGCAATGGACAAACGAAATCTTGAATGGCTAAACGGATATAAGATGGACACGTACAACGGATATTCAGTATGTTGGAATACTGGAATATTGGGTCAAGCGAAACAAATCCACAACTTACTCAAAGAAATTAATTAAAATTGTAGCGCAACGAACTAAACAGATAGCTGAAACACCATTAATTTGTAAAAAAGCTGACTTTAAGGATACTCGTGTTGCATCACTTGGAAATTATAGCATTTTTTATAAGGTATCTGATCGAGAAATTTTAATTACAGCATTTTGGGATAATCGGCAAAATCCAAAAAAATTGTTAAAGATTCTGACTGACAATTAATAACGTTGCACAACAATAGCTATAGGCAATAGCTCGGGTTCGGGATTGAAAAGCGAAAGTTTGGGTTTAATTTGCTAAATTAGCTGAATAAAATAAAAATTAGGCCTTCTTGGCGCTACTGCCCATAGCAGAGCCGGTAAATCTATATTTCACCAGCTAAAGTGTGTTACTTCGCCTACATATGTATTGCCAACTCTTGTCGCAAAACCTTCTTCTTTTCAGTAACCGAATTCTTCATCAAAATACCAGAGTTCAATGTTTTCCGGTGCTGTATTTAATTGAGAATTATCAATATTAAATTCAATTTCTGCAGGCTGATCTTCCGGAATGTTCAAAGGTTCTCCGGACGGTGTTCGTAATTCTACGGCAACCATACCAAAGGTTTCAAGTGTTCGGGCATCATTATTTTCTGTTTGAGCAAATAAACTTCTCGGCATCAGCTCAAAAGTTCTTAGGGCTGTTGGGTAAGCAAAGTGCTGAAAGACTTCAACCTGACCTTGATATGGCTCGCCATCTGAAGTCAAAAATCGCCACTAAAGGTAAGCTTTGACCTTACACTGGAAGCTTCTGAAATTTCACCGGAATTGACAGTAGGCATAGTAGTAGATGTATTACCTTGTTGGTTCAACAACATGATGTCAATTCTATTACTTCCCACAAGTTTAGGTACCTCAACACGTGATCCATTAACGAATCCTTGTTTCGATGCTTTGACGTATGCATGATTTTTAAACACATTGGCATCCCGGATTACAAACATACCATTGCGATCTGTTACAGAGGATTTATTTCCAATTTCTATTTGAACATTTTCAAGTGGATTTCTGTCTTCATCTCTTATAAAACCAAAAAAGTTTCCTGTGGTTTGTTCCCCAAAGTAATCCTGTTTAAACTGTTCATCTTTTAATGTCGGATTATTATTAATGACTTGTGACGATGTATCATCATCCTGACAGGAAAATAATAGTGTAGCAATACAGAATAGGGGTACTGGTTTAATTTTTGAGAAGATTATACTACATTGTATTAAATAAAATTTTGCTAAAAGTATTTTTCAATAATTATTCCAAAATGTTAATAAAATCTTTAAATTCATAACAAATTGAACAAAAGAAACTTGAGAAAATCAAATTAGCCTGGGATTAATTGATCTCAACAATCAATTATTTTGTCTATGCAAATTCAATATAATCGGTTAATTTAGGTATTCTATATGGCGTAAAAAATTTTTGCCATGAATTGAACATAACACCAAAAACAAATATTAGAATGATAATTTATCAATCTTCCGAAACCTGGTCGGTAATACTGGTCTTAATGATATTTTTGATAATGTACTCACCCATAATTTATCTTTTGTTTGAAATTTATAAAAGTAAATTCAAAAGTTCTAGTAGGTGGCTTTGGTTTTTTGTTGTGTTGCTTTTAAGTTATTTTGGTGCGGTTACTTATTTGTTGATAGGAAGGCCACAGAGAACGAAAAAATAATACTGTGCTTGGCCGTTTACAGTACAATGAGTTTATCAAAATCTAATCATTGTAGTCGAAGCGCCTTGTTAAAAATTGCACAAGTGATAGAGCTAAATTTTTATTCATCTTAAATTAGCCGAAATTTTAGATAGATATTTAGATGACTGACAACCTGTCCTGGCACTTTATTCTAATGGCTGTGATGTATACCTTCGCAGGGGTCATGCATTTCATTGCCCCCAAGGCTTACATCAAGATCATGCCCGATTATTTTAAACATAAAGCCTTCTTAGTGAAAGCTAGTGGTTTTGCAGAGATAGGATGTGGAGCAGCTTTATTGTACGAACCCACAAAAGATTTTGCCATCTATGGCATTGTCGCTATGCTGTTCATTTTCCTTACAGTTCATATCAATATGTTAAAAGGTAAAAAAGAGGGGCGGGGTATTCCTAAAATCATTCTAATTCTTAGGTTACCTCTTCAATTTTTGCTTATTTGGTGGGCAGTTTATTATTTATAGCATGAAAGATAAAGAGGAACAACTTACCGAAAGAGAATTAGACCGTATCATAGAGATGGCTTGGGAAGACCGTACAACCTTTGAAGCCATAGAATTTCAATTTGGCTTAAAAGAAAAAGAAGTCATAGAAATTATGCGCCGAAACATGAAGACTTCAAGCTTTAAGATGTGGCGAAAACGGGTTCAGGGTCGGTCTACGAAGCACCAAAAATTGCGCAATAATACCAAAGGACGCTTTAAATCTTCACGACAGCGCAATATAAGCGGTAATAAAATCTCCAAGCGTTAGGAGTAAATTTGGTTTAAGACTTTAGCCAATCTTATCCCGGCTTTATGGAGTTGTAAATTCAGAGTGTCATACCAGTCGTACATATATTTGTACCCTAAGTTGTCTCGCTCATTTGCAGATTTATAAACTTTTCTGGTTAGAACTCTAGTGTCTTCAACCCAATCTATAACATTTCCTCGGGCAAAATCCGTTATTTCTTCTGGTGTTAAGACTGTTTTATTTTGAGCCATTTCAGAGTAGCTCATGCCATAAGAATTTATCATTTCCGAATCCCATACCCGGTGAAAGTTAGAGTCTTCACCAAACCAGTCTACTTCAAAATCATTGGCTCCACGATCTTCTTTTAGTCCAAAATGTAAAGGTTGATGCATATCACCAATCAGATGAATGAGCATTTTTAAGTAAAAGGTCTGGTCGTCATCATCCGTGGCGGGATCTTTTAAAACTTCAATGCAATACTCTATGCCCACGACGATATCACCATCTTCATTTTTCTCAGATTCGTCATAAGTTTCATCTAGTGGCGCATTAGCGTAATGCCAAACTTTAAATTCATCGTACCGGTCATCAGATTTTATCTCGTCTGCATAGGTTGAAGCCATAGCCAAACTTTGACCATGTAAAAGTAAATTTATTCTAGCCTTAGCTTTTTCGCTTAAATAGTGGTTGGCAATTTCAGCTACTGTCCGATGACCGGTTTTGCCCCAGTCACCGTTGGCATAAGCTTGAAAATAAATCAGGAGTAAAAGAACTAGGGAAATATTTTTCATAAGGTGATTAATTAAATAGCATTGAAAATGAATTAATTTTGTAATTCATGCAAAATTACAGGATTAGTTTAATCTACAGGTTTTAATGTATATGAATTCTATAAAATCTCCCCTAAAGCTAGCAGATATTTCATGAGATGCAGACCTCCTTATTGATCAATTAAAAGTAAATTTGTACAAAGCAAATATTAAAATTGAGAGCAATCGTCTAAAATAGATAATTGCAATTTATGTTTTTATGCTGTATATTTTAGGAGCAAACTATAAATCATTTGCAAATTTAATGTCTTAATTATTTTGATATTATGAAGTTTACCTTTGTGTTATTATGCTTTTTTTGGATGCCATTTTTTATCGCTCAAAACTCAGTTTCACAGCATATTGAAATCAATGACCTTATAGATGGTACACTTCTGCAGCCTCAAAAATTAAATTCAAAAACTTTGGCGATTATTATTCCTGGTTCAGGGCCTACAAATCGAGACGGAAACCAGTCTGTGGGAAAACATAATAGCCTTAAAATGTTGGCTGAATTTCTTGTAGAGCAGGGCATAGCCAGTTTTAGATACGATAAACGCATCCTGAAACTGGCTAAAATTGAGATGCTTGACGAATCTAGACTACGTTTTGATGATTTTGTAAAAGATGCTGCAGATGTGGTCAACTATTTTAAGCTTTATCACAATGAAAGTTACGAGTTTGAAAATTTTATTATAATAGGTCACAGTCAGGGCGCGCTCGTCGCTCAACTGGCAAGTTTAAGGACAGCAGTCAATGCTTTAATTTTGTTATGTGGTACTGCACATCCCATTGATGAGGTAATGCTGAGCCAAATCCAAAAGCAGGCACCGTTTCTTTACGAAGATCTCAAAACAGCGTTTGATTCTATTAAAACTGTGGGTTACGTTAATGAGTTTAATCCTTTGCTAAAGACAGTCTTACGAAAAGATGTACAGCCTTTTATGGGGTCGTGGATGAAATACAAGCCTACAACAATTGCTCAAAAGATAGAAATTCCTACCTTAGTTATAGGCGGCACTACCGACATTCAAGTTCCGGCAAAAGACGCAAAAGAATTAGCTGAAAACTTTCAAAATGGAGATTATGCCATCATCGAAAATATGAACCATATTTTAAAAACCATTGCTGATATAGGTTTGGAAAACCAAAAAACTTATATGAATCCTAATCTTCCGCTTTCCGAAGAACTTAAATCTGAGCTGGAAACATTTCTAGAAAAATTCAAATGATGTATACACTTATCGCCTTAGACATAGACGGCACTCTACTCGACAAGAACAAAGCCGTTTCGGCAAAAACCAAATCAGTTATTAATGCTGTTTCAAATGCTGTTCCGGTAGTATTGATTTCATCTCGAATGCCTAAAGCAATGCGATATTTACAAAAAACGCTGAATATTTTAGACCTGCCTTTAGTGGCTTTTAATGGAGGGCTGGTTATACACCAAAATGAAATTTTATCGCACACAGGTATAGACTTTCCAACATTTAAGACAGTTCTTGAGCAAAATGAAGATTTAGACTTACACCTTAGTCTGTTTCACAATGACGAATGGTATGCACCACAAGACGATTTTTGGTCCCAAAGAGAAATTAAAAACACCAAAGTCAAGCCTGTTTTTAAATCTAATGTACAGGTTTATAATGACTGGAAAGTCTATAACAAAGAGCCCCATAAAATTATGTGCATGGGCGAAAAGCCTAAAGTTGATGAACTGTTTAAGCGCTTATCCAAAATTGAAAGCGACACATTGCACCTTTACCGTTCCAAACCCACTTATATTGAGATGGCACCGCGACAGATTTCAAAGTTGTTCGGATTAGAAGTATTGCTTCAAAAGATATACCCAAAACTGAAATTAGGTGATATCGTTGCTTATGGAGATAATTATAATGACATAGAAATGCTTCAAAATGTAGGTCTAGGTGTGGCTGTTGATAATGCTAAAGTTGAAGTCAAAGCTGTGGCCGATGACATGACAAAGTCCAATATTGAAGATGGTGTAGCTTTACATCTTCAAAAAATATTCGATGTAAAGCTTTAGCTTCTTAAGATAATCTCTATTTTTATCCAAAATTTAAGGATGGATGACATAACTCCCGCACCTTTATTTACAAACGATGGCATAGTTTTTAGCCTGCTAATGGTTGTTTTAGGACTGATATTTTTTACCTCCCAACTCCAAAACAAGTTTTGGAAAACTTTTTATAAGTATATTCCGGCCTTACTGCTGTGTTATTTCTTGCCGGCAATTCTTAATTCGTTAGGAATCATATCAGAACATTGGGATGAGGTACAGCCCGACGGAACTGTTGAAGAAAAATCCTCACAGCTGTATTATTTCGCTTCACGATTTTTGTTACCGGCGTCATTAGTTTTATTAACTTTAAGTATAGACCTAAAAGCTATTGCCAATTTAGGCTGGAAAGCCCTGGTCATGTTTTTTATAGGAACTCTTGGCATTGTCATCGGTGGACCTATTGCTATCTTAATTGTATCGCTTATTTCACCGGAAACTCTTGCGGGAGCCGGTCCGGATGCCATTTGGAGAGGGTTATCAACATTGGCGGGAAGTTGGATTGGTGGTGGCGCCAATCAGGCAGCTATGCTTGAGATTTTTGAATATAACGATGATAAATACGGCGCCATGGTTCTTGTGGATATTGTGGTGGCTAATGTCTGGATGGCGATTTTACTATTTGGAATAGGCCAAAGTAAAGCCATAGATCGCTGGCTTAAAGCTGATAACTCTGCCATAGAAGACTTAAAAAAACGGGTGCAAGATTATGAAAAGCTGGTGTCTCGAAAATCTACACTTGCGGACGTCATGAGTATTTTAGCCATTGGTTTTACAGGGGTGTTATTGGGGCACTGGTTATCTGGTATTATCTCTGAGGTTTTAGTCTCAAATTTCGAGGTGTTTTCCGACAAGTCCTCAGCCTTAAGTTCATTTTCAAGCGAATTCTTTTGGTTGATTACCATAGCTACCGCATTTGGAATTATTTTATCTTTTACCAAATTCAAACGCTACGAGGGCGTAGGAGCCAGTAAGTTTGGTTCAGTCTTTATATATATTTTGGTGGCTACAATCGGTATGAAAATGGATTTAACCACCGTGACTGAAAACCCCGGACTTCTCGCTATTGGTTTTATCTGGATGACCATACATGCTTTGATGCTTATTTTTGCTGCCAAGGTCATCAAAGCCCCGTACTTCTTTATGGCTGTGGGCAGTCAGGCCAATGTTGGTGGCGCAGCTTCGGCACCTGTGGTAGCTTCTGCTTTTCACCCATCGCTTACAAGTGTTGGTGTTTTACTTGCGGTTTTTGGCTATGCCGTTGGGACTTATGCCGCCATAGCCTGTACAATTTTAATGGAAATAGCTTCAAACTAAAAATATGAACAAAAGAATACTTATTTTAAGTTTTGCATTAGGACTTATAGCTTGTGAAAGTCAAAAACCTGATTTCATTATTGAAGGTAAAATAGAGGGCCTGAAGAAAGGGAAGTTGTATTTACAAAAAATTAAAGACTCAACGATTGTAAATATAGATTCTGTAAAATTTTATAATAACAATCAATTTAGGTTTGAAAGAAAACTCGATTATCCAGATGTCATGTATCTTCAATTGCAAAAAGATACCATCGAAAAGGCAGATAATTTTGTTTCGTTTTTTGCAGACAAAGGAAATATTTCAGTAAATGCGGAACTCAATAAGTTTATGTTTGCCGAAGTGAAAGGTGATTATCCTAATCAAAAAAAGTTTCAGGAATATTCGAAAACCATTAAACGTTTTGGAGACCAAAAGTTGGATTTAATTAAGGCTGAAATTGAAGCCAGAAAAAGCAGTAATCAGGATAAACTGGACAGCGTAAATGAGGCATACAACAACATGAATCGAAGACGATATTTATATGCTGTAAATTTTGCATTGGTTAACCCCGAACTGGAGGTTTCCCCATATATTGTCATCAATCAGGCCAAGTACATCAGTAAAAACTACCTGGACACGATTTATTCGGGTTTGAATTCAAAGGTTCAAAAATCCTACTATGGCATTAAACTAAAGGAATTGATTGATGAGAATTAAATATACATCTAAAGGTTTTCTGTTCAAATACCAGGATTTGATTTTAGTTAATCTGTTAATTATAGGTTTTAGTCTATTACAATCCTGTGAAAAGTTAGAAGATAACAGAAGAATTCTGCTTAAAGGTCAAATTTCTAATCCGGAGATATTAAGCCAGAACAATGTTAAGGTATTTGCAACATTCGATCATTCATTAGATTTTGATTTTGATAACGAAAACATCCTAGGTCAGTCCTCCATCAATCCGGATGGCAGTTTTAATTTTATTATACCTGCACCTGTAAATGATGAAATTTACCTCCAGGTCAATCCGGAAAGAGAAGAAGAAAGTCTAAATACAAATGCGATTTCCAGCCTTAGCCTTATCATTTCAGCACCGATAATTAAAGCAAGAGAATTAATTGAGATAGAGGAATTTCAACTTAGGGAAAGGGCAACTATAAATCTTAACTTCAACTATGTTTCTCCAGAAACCTCAACGATAGACTGGCAACTAACTTATGCTGATACCAATTGCATTACATATTTGGATCTTTTATCGGAATCGTCAATAGCAGACTTGTGTAATTTTGGAATAGTGACATCAGGCCAAGTTCAGAACGAAGATCAGACCCTTACCTTTAACAGTTTAAGTGACACTGACGCATTACTTTCATTCACCATAAACGATGGAACACAACAAACGATCACCATACTGCTTGATTCCATTGAAAACGACTTTGAAATTGAATATTAAAGCAACTATACTCCTCTTATTTTTAATACCTGTTTTGCAGCTTACAGCTCAGGAATCCGATCAGGACGAAATTATACTAGACGAATATACAACTATAAGTGCAGGTTTGTTTTTACCTATTGCTACAGGAGATAATTTTGTTTCAAAAGGCATGAATGTTCCTTATGGCTTCGACATCAACTTTGACTATCATTTCAGGTTTAAATTATTTGTCGGCGCCAGGTACCAATATTTACGGGCTAATCCCGAAGAGGTCAGCCTGGTAGGAAATTTCGACAGAACCAACGTCAATCTTTACGGTATCAATCTGGGCTATACGGTTAGTATATCAGACCGATGGAATATCCAACCGGTCTTAACTTACGGCGTAACGACATACAACAACAAAAAAGATTTTTCAGGCGATGGCCGCGGAAGAATTAAATTTAGCGACGATGCAACCAGTTATTTAATTTCTGTAAACCTCAATTATAAGCTGAACGCTAAGACCCATCTATTCTTTAAACCTGAATATCGATTAGATTCAACTGAAATCAAGGCAGCTGATGAAATACAGCAGTTTTTTGAGAGCGCCCAGTTCCTTAATTTCCAATTTGGACTAAGAATGAAATTCTTATAGTTCTCTCTAAATTCAATACACTAAACACGGTTAAAATATTACTAATTACGCTCATTCATAGACAGAGATTATAAAGATTTGTTTTTATTTACATTCAATAAATAAAGTCATGGTAAACACAAATCAACAATACGTCATTTTAGTTGATAATAATGATAATGAGATTGGAACAATGGAGAAGATAGAAGCCCATGAAAAAGGCCTTTTACATCGTGCATTTTCAGTCTTTGTATACAATGATAGAAAAGAATTGTTGCTTCAGCAACGGGCACTGACAAAATATCATACTCCGGGTTTGTGGACCAATACTTGCTGTAGTCATCAAAAGCTAGGCGAAACCAATATTGAAGCCGGACAAAGACGACTTATGGAAGAAATGGGTTTTTCGGTTCCCCTGGAAGAAAAAATGGCATTCACTTACAAAGCTCCATTCTCTAACGGCCTAACAGAACATGAATACGATCATATTTTAGTTGGTCATTACAACCAAGAGCCGCGTCCAAACCCGGAAGAAGTTGAAAGCTGGAAATGGCAAAAAGTTGAAGATATCGCCAAGGAGATTTCAAAACATCCTGAGCGATATACAGCCTGGTTCAAAATTATTTTTGATAAATATATAAATGCTATCGCTAAAGAAACTAAAATATGAAAGTCACCGTACATCGTAAAGCCCATTTTAACGCCGCACACAGGCTGTATAGAAAAGATTGGAGTGAAGACAAAAATGATGCTGTTTTTGGCAAATGCAATAATCCTCATTTTCATGGACACAATTACGAATTGGTAGTTTCTGTAACTGGTGAAATCGATCAAGATACTGGCTATGTGATAGATATGAAAGTTTTGAAAGACCTCATAAAATCTGAGGTAGAAGATGTTTTTGACCACAAAAACTTAAATCTCCAGGTCGAAGAATTCAAAGACCTTAACCCAACAGCTGAAAATATCGTGGTGGTCATTTGGGATAAGTTGAGAACGCACCTTAAAGAAGAACATGACCTAAGTGTGACACTATATGAAACTCCAAGAAATTTTGTAACCTACACCGGCGAATAACATGAACAAAAACGATACACTACGAGCCTTTACAGCAATTGACCAAAATGGGGATAAATTTGATGCTTCAAAATACATAGGCAAAACACCATTGGTTATTTATTTTTACCCAAAAGATTTTACACCTGGTTGTACAAAAGAGGCCTGTACCTTCAGAGACCGATACCAAGACTTTCAGGAATTAGGTGCAGAAGTTATTGGCATAAGTGGAGATAATGAAAGTTCACATAAAAGATTTGCGAAAAAATACAACCTGCCTTTTACCTTATTATCAGATCAAAATGGTCAGTTAAGAAAACGTTTTGGTGTAAAGAAAAACCTTTTGGGCTTGATACCGGGCAGAGAAACTTTTATATTTGATGACGAAGGAAAACTTGTGTTGAGGTTTAACAGTTTAAACGCTGAACCTCATATCAGAAAAGCCCTAAAAACGTTAAAAGACATCAAAAGTGACTAAACTATACCCACTGAAATTCAAGCCTATCCTAAAAGAAAAGATATGGGGAGGCCATACGCTGAATTATAAATCTGAAACGCTAAGTAAAGATACTAAAATTGGGGAATCTTGGGAGCTTAGTGGTGTTGAAGGCAGCGTTTCTATTATTGAAGATGGGGCGTTAAAAGGCGAGAATCTCAATTCTGTATTAAAAACTTACAATCAGGATTTGGTCGGGGTTTCAAACTACAAGCGTTTTGGAAACGAATTCCCTTTACTTATCAAATTCATAGATGCTAAGAAAAACCTTTCGGTACAATTACATCCGGATGATACCATTGCCAGAGCTAAACACCATTGTATGGGAAAAACCGAGATGTGGTACATCACAAAATCTGATAAGGGATTTATAATAGCAGATTTTAAAGATAAAATCGATAAGGGCAACTACATCAAACGGGTCAAAGACAACACCTTGCAGGAAGCCCTTAAGTATATTGATGTTGAGCCCGATGAGGTTTATTTCATCGCACCGGGGCTTATTCACGCCATTGGTGAAGGTGTGATGTTGGCAGAAATTCAACAAACTTCGGATATCACTTATAGGATTTACGACTGGAACAGAGTAGATGATGAGGGCAATACCAGAGAACTTCATCAACAGGAGGCTTTAGACGCCATAGATTTCACTTCCAAAGAGCCTAAAGTTGATTATGACAACAAAAACAACACCCTTAATAAAGTTGTACACAACACTTATTTTAAAACAGATTTCTTACCAGTAGAATCATATTGTAAGATAGATTTGTCTGAAAAAGACAGTTTTAGCATTTTAATGAATGTCGGCCCAGATGCTGATCTTCAGTGTGATGGAAAATCATACACTTTCAAGAATTACGAAACCTTTTTGATTCCAGCTGTGATTTCGCAGGTTGAATTAAAGGTTAAAGCGGGTAAGTTTTTAGTGGTTCATATTTAAATGTGAAATATATTTTTAATTTAAAGCTTAAAAATTCAAAGGCTATTGTATTTTTGGTACGGCTAAGCCAAACCTAACATATGACCAAACCAACTCCCAAAATAACCGGGTTAATCATAACGCTTAACGAAGAGCAGAATGTTGCTGAAGTTATCCAAAACATCGATTTTGTTGATGAGATTATTGTATTAGATTCATATTCAGTAGACAAGACTGTTGAAATTGCCCAGTCTTTTGATAAGGTTAAAGTGTATCAGAACAAATTTGAGAATTTTACCGATCAGCGCAACTTAGCTTTAGACTATGCCACACACAATTGGATTTTGTTTTTAGATGCTGATGAACGCCTTACGCCAAAACTCAAAGAGGAAATCTTTCAAACTATTCAACAAGAAAATACAGCTGAGGCGTATTATTTCTATAGAAAGTTTATGTTTAAAGGTAAGCCACTACACTTTAGCGGATGGCAGACCGATAAAAACATAAGGTTATTTAAGAAAGATGCTGCACGTTATTCCAAGGAACGTTTAGTACATGAAATACTACGCGTAAAAGGTCGCACAAGAGTAATGAAACATAAATTAATCCATTATTCTTATATAAATTACCACAGCTACAAGCTAAAAATGAAAAACTATGCTCAATTGAAAGCAAGGGAACTTTACATGAAAGAAATTAAGCCAAATATTTTTCATTTTTACATTAAGCCTACCTATAAATTTTTGTACAAATACATTATTAGACTAGGTATTTTGGACGGTAAGCGCGGTTTTATCATTTGTTACCTTAACGCTTATAGTGTATATTGTCGTTATCCTTATTTAAAAAAACTATATCAGGAAGAGAGTGAAATTGTTTAAGGGGTTCAGGTTTTGGGTGCCGAAAGTTGTACGAACATGCTTATAAAACTAACGAATTTTCAACTCTTGTTTTATGGCATTTCGGGTTTCTAGTTTTATTTTTTGGTTTCAGGTTTGGGTTTTCGGATTCCAGACGTTGCCCTGAGCACAGCCGAAGGGTTTCAAACGCTGCCCTGAGCTCAGTCGAAGGGTTACAAAATTATAAATTCCAGGTTTTTATTTTCAGCACTGTGTTATTCAAAATTTTTAATTAATGAAAGTCTTTGGTTGTTTTCCTTTAAACTCATACCCCCATAAACTTATAAACTTATTCATCAGTTGCCGTTTGAAGACTTGTTTTACTTTATAATCATTAGATGTAATTCAAAATTTATAATTCAAAATTCAAAACTAATAGCTAAAGGCTAAAGGCTAAAGGCTAAAAGTTTGAGCACAGCCGAAGGGTTCCAAACGCTGCCCTGAGCACAGCCGAAGGGTTTCAAATTCCAGGTTTTTATTTTCAGCACTGTGTTATTCAAAATTTTTAATTAATGAAAGTCCTTGGTTGTTTTCCTTTAAACTCATA
>Ga0102928_1000424_pt1 | contig 27256 bp, 25 predicted proteins | sample SalPonR1_B_D1_MG_FD_78504 | JGI IMG/M metagenome (GOLD analysis project Ga0102928, IMG submission 78504) | Salt pond soil microbial communities from South San Francisco under conditions of wetland restoration - Salt Pond MetaG R1_B_D1_MG | ecosystem: Environmental > Aquatic > Marine > Intertidal...
AGATAGGCGGCGCCAGCGTAGCGCAGCGCCTCGAAGGCCCAGGCGTTGGCTCTCATGACCGCCGAGAAACCCAGCGCCGCGGCGATCCCCCAGCAGGCCGAACCGGTCACAATGCCCAGCGCCACAGCCATCCCCGACGTGCGGCCATACCGCATCGAGGTGCCCGATATCGCCAGCGTTGCCGGGCCGGGGCTGCCTGCGGCCAGCATCCAGCCCAGCAAAATCACCGGCAAGGGGATCAGAAGATCAGTCATCGCCGCACCTCGTCCATCAGGCGGCGCATCTCACGAATTGCCGGGTCCAGCCCCATGAAGATCGCCTCGGCGATGATGAAATGACCAATATTCAACTCCTTGACCTCAGGGAATGCCGCGATCGGCTGCACGGTATCGAACGTCAGTCCGTGGCCCGCGTGAACCTCGAGCCCCAGAGAATGTGCGAAGGCGGACATCTCGCGCAGGGAGTCCAGTTCTCGGTCGCGGTCGTCGGCGCGACCTTCGGCCTGCGCATCGCAATAGGCTCCGGTATGCAGTTCGACAACCTGCGCGCCGATACGGTGCGCTGCTTCGATCTGGCGTGCGTCTGCGGCGATGAATATGGACACGCGGCACCCGGCCTCGCGCAGCGGCGCGATGAAATGCGCCAGCCGGTTCTCCTCGCGCGCAACTTCGAGCCCGCCCTCGGTGGTGCGTTCCTCGCGCTTCTCGGGGACGATGCAGACAGCATGGGGCCGGTGTCGCAGGGCGATGCGCTGCATTTCCTCGGTTGCCGCCATCTCGAAATTGAGCGGGGCCTCAAGCGCCTCGGTCAGCGCCTCGATGTCGCGGTCCGAGATGTGGCGCCGGTCCTCGCGAAGATGCGCGGTGATCCCGTCGGCGCCGGCCGCCTCGGCCAGCTTGGCAGCGCGCACCGGGTCGGGATAGGCCCCGCCCCGGGCGTTGCGCACGGTGGCCACATGGTCGATGTTCACGCCCAAACGCAAGTCGTGCATCCCTGTTCTCCATTTTTCTGCCGCGCGAGGCTAGCGCCACGCCGCCGCAGGTGAAAGCCGGCTTGCATGACAAATCCTGAATTGGTCCATCACGGGCCATGCGGCGGCCCCTTGCCCGTGTCCGGCCCGGCGGGCGGCTGCTTGAGCTTGCGCAGCTTGGCCTTGAGCAACTTGCGCCGCCTGTTCTGATAGGCATGGATCACTCGCACGGCCAGATAATAACAGATCGTCGCCGTGATGACGCCGGGAATGATCGAACCGATCATGAAAGGAAAGAAGGTCGTCTGGTAAAAGGCCTGAAGACCCTCCCATTGCATCTCCTCGGGCGAGAACAGTGCACGCAAATTGTGCCAGATGTCGGTCCAGGCGGCAGAAATCTCGGCGTTGATATCCAGCCGTCCCGGCGCCTGCCCCAGCAGCATGTGCCCGAACCACAGCGAGGTGGCCGCGATCGGGATGTAGGTCAGCGGGTTCCCGAAAAAGGTCGCCAGCAGTGCAGCGACAAGGTTGCCCCGCATCAACCCGGCCAGAAAGACCGAGATGAAGAAGTGCAGCCCGAAGAAGGGGGTGAAGGTCACGAAGACCCCGGCCCAGATGCCACGCCCGATCTTCTCGGGGGTGTCGGGCAGCCGGCGCACACGGTACTGAACATAACGCGCCGCCCGCCCCCAACCGCCGCGCGGCCAGAAGAGCTCGAAGATGATCCGCCAGATCGGGCGTCTGTCCCTGCGTCTGAAGACCACCTGTCGCGTTCCCGTCCTAATCCTGGCGTTCGACCGCCCCCGCCCTCGCGGGGTCGCGGTGACGGCTGATCGCCGAGACGTGGCTCTCCGCCTCAAGCGCCGTCATGATCCTGTGCATATGTTCCACGTCGCGCAGGTCAACCTCGATCAGCAACCTGTAGTAGTCCGGTTTGCGGTCAATGAAGACAAGGTCCGAAATGTTCGCGTCCTGCTCGCCGATCAGCGTGCAGATGCGGCCCAGGACGCCGGCGTCGTTGGTGATGGTCAGGTCCATGGTGACCGTGTTGCCAGGCCGGTGCGTGCCCTCGGCCCAGTGCAGGTCGACCCAACGGTCGGGCTGGTCTTCGTACTGGGCCAGGACGTCACAATCTATGGCATGCACGACAACGCCCTGACCACGCTGGGTGATCCCCACGATCCGTTCGCCCGGCACCGGCTGGCAGCACTGAGCGCGACGCAAGGACTGGTCGGCGGCCAGGCCCACGACGGCGCGGCGCGGCTCGATCTCGGGGCCGTCGGCCTCGGCCAGTTCTGGATAAATGGCGCGGACCACCTCGCGGCTGGTCAAGTGGGCGCTGCCAAGCTGTTCCAGCAAGTCCTCGGTCTTGGCCAGCCCCATCGCCTTGGCGGCGGTGCGCAGGGCCTTGTCGGTGGCTTTCTTGCCGATATTCTCGAAGGCCACGCGAGCCAATTCCCGGCCCAGCCGGATGAACCGCTCGCGGTCCTCTTCGCGCAGGGCACGGCGGATGGCGGTCTTGGCTCGGCCAGTCACGGCGATATCCACCCAGGTCACCTGAGGACTCTGACCCTCGGCAGTGATGATCTCGACAGACTGTCCGTTCTTGAGACGTGTCCAAAGCGGCACGCGCAGCCCGTCCACCTTGGCGCCCACGGTGGCATGACCGATCCGGGTATGTATGGCATAGGCGAAGTCGATCGGTGTCGCCCCGCGCGGCAGCTTGATCACATCGCCCTTGGGCGTGAAGCAGAAGACCTGATCCTGGTACATCTCCAGCTTGACGAAATCGAGGAATTCGTCGTGGTCATGCCCCTCGTCCAGGCGTTCGGTCATGGAGGCGATCCAGCGCGCTGGATCGACCGCAAAGCGGTTCTCTACCCGTTCGCCATCGCGATAGGACCAATGTGCGGCGACGCCGGTCTCGGCAACCTCGTGCATCTCGCGGGTGCGAATCTGCACCTCGACACGTTTGCCGTCGCGCCCTGAGACAGTGGTGTGAATGGAACGGTAGCCGTTCGACTTGGGCTGGCTGATATAGTCCTTGAACCGGCCGGGCACCGCGCGCCAGCGCTGGTGGATGACGCCCAGAACGGCATAGCAGTCGGCCTCGGTCCCGGTTATGATGCGAAAGCCGTAAATGTCGGAGAGGCGCGAGAAGCCCTGGTCCTTTTCCTGCATCTTGCGCCAGATCGAATAGGGCTTCTTTGCACGGCCATAGACCTCGGCCACCAGGCCCGCGCGGTCCAGCTCGGTTTCCATGTCGGTGGTGATCTTCTCGATCACGTCACCTGTTTCGCGTTGCAGCGTGATGAAGCGGCGGATGATGGAATTGCGCGCCTCGGGATTGAGTACGCGAAAGGCCAGGTCCTCCAGTTCCTCGCGCATCCATTGCATCCCCATGCGGCCCGCGAGCGGGGCATATATATCCATCGTCTCGCGCGCCTTCTGGACCTGCTTGTCCGGACGCATGGACTTGATGGTGCGCATGTTGTGCAGCCGGTCGGCCAGCTTGACCAGTGTCACCCGTAGATCGCGAGAGGTGGCCATGAACAGCTTGCGGAAGTTTTCGGCCTGCTTCGAGGCCGCATCCGTAAGCTGCAGGTTGGTCAGCTTGGTGACGCCCTCGACAAGATCTGCGATTTCACGCCCGAAGCGTTGCTCTACGGTCGAAAAACTGGCCTTGGTGTCCTCGATGGTGTCATGCAGCAGGGCCGTGACGAGGGTGCCGTCGTCCATCTGCTGCTCGGCCAGGATGCCCGCCACGGCAACCGGATGGGTGAAGTAGGGCTCGCCAGAATGACGGAACTGCCCGTCATGCATCTCCGCCCCGAAGGCGAAGGCATCACGGATCAGATCCTCGTTGGTCTTGGGGTTATAGGTTCGGACCAGCCCGATCAGGTCATCTGCCGCGATCATGCCCGGTCCGTGTCCGCCCTTACTTCTGGCCCTGGGCTTCCATCAGGGCGCGCAGGAGCTTTTCCTCGCTCATGTCGTCCTCGACGGGGGCGTCGGCCTGTTCGCTGCCGCCACCCATGAGGATCGCCATCGAATCTTCTTCGGGCTCATCGATCTCGATCTGGGTCTGGTTCGACTCGATCAGGCGCTCGCGCAGGTCATCGGCCTGCTGGGTCTCGTCTGCGATCTCGCGCAGAGACACGACCGGGTTCTTGTCGTTGTCGCGGTCCACGGTGACGGGGGACCCGGCCGAAATCTCGCGTGCCCGGTGCGCGGCAAGCATCACCAGCTCGAAGCGGTTCGGAACCTTGTCTACGCAGTCTTCAACGGTAACGCGGGCCATGGGGGCACTCCAATCGGTCGGTCTGGTCGTCGGTGAAAGCCGGTGCATAAAGCCTTGACAGCACTTTGACAAGGCGATTTCGGGATCGTCAAAGGGGTTTGACCCCGGCAATCTCGGGTTCGGGGCACGCAGCGTACATCTGTGCAACGGTCAGGCCCAGTTCGGGGTGGCGCCAGCCGTCGGCCACATCGGCCAGGGGCACCAGAACGAAGGCCCGATCCTGTATCCGCGGATGCGGCAGAATCAGCTCCTCGGGTGCTTTCCTTTGTTGCTCGGACAGGTGCAGGTCGCGCCAGTGCGCCTGCGTGACCGGGTCCGGCAGCACAAGATCCCCGACCGCTATCAGGTCCAGATCCAGGCTGCGCTGTCCCCAGCGTTTGCGCCTGGTCCGGCCGAATTCGGCCTCGATCTCGTGCAGGCGGGTCAGGATATCGCCCGGGGCCGCCGCGCTGTGAAAGGCTGCCGCGGCGTTCACGAAATCCGGCCCCGAGCCGGCGGGAAAGGCCGGTGTGGCGAACAACCGGCTGATCGCAACGCCGTCGCCGAAGGCCGCGCGCAATACCTCACCTGCCCCCTGCACCGTCGCCCGCGCCCCGCCATAGGGCGAGTCACCGTTCGACCCGAGAGCGACAAGGATCAATCTTTCGATGGTGCCCCTAAGGAAAGGTTGTTCCATGTCATATTGCTCTTACATTCTCCAAGCTTCGCCGGACTAATACCACTCAGAACAAACCCCAACCGGTGAATCGCCATTGGAAGGAAAATTCATGTTCTATCGCGATGAGCGCCTGGCGCTCTTCATCGATGGATCGAACCTCTATGCCGCCGCCAAGGCACTTGGGTTCGACATCGACTACAAGCTGCTTCGACAGGAATTCATGCGTCGCGGCAAGCTGCTCAGGGCTTTCTACTATACCGCCCTGCTTGAGAATGACGAGTATTCGCCGATCAGGCCGCTGGTCGACTGGCTGAATTACAACGGCTTCACCATGGTGACCAAGCCCGCGAAAGAGTTCACAGACAGCCAGGGCCGACGCAAGGTCAAGGGCAACATGGACATCGAACTGACGGTCGATGCGATGGAGCTGGCCCCCCACGTGGATCACATTGTCCTGTTCTCGGGCGATGGCGATTTCCGGCCGATGATCGAATCGATCCAGCGCAAGGGGGTGCGCGTTTCGGTCGTCTCGACCATTCGTAGCCAGCCGCCGATGATCGCCGACGAACTGCGCCGCCAGGCCGATAATTTCATCGAGCTGGAGGACCTGCGCGAGGTCATCGGGCGCCCCCCGCGTGAACCGCGCGAAAGCCGAGTCGAGGCCACAGCCGGGACCGAATGACGCCAGCGCGGCCAGGGCAGTCCGAACGCCCGCCGTCGCCTATTGCACCTGCTGGGCGGCGGCGGCGTTAATCTGGTCATGACGCGCGATGATCCCGTCCGGCCAAGAGTTCTTGATATAGGCCAGCACCTGCAGGATTTCCCGGTCTGTCAGAACATCCTCAAAGCCCGGCATGTCGCTTTCGTAGCCATCGCCGACCACCGCGGCGACCCCGTATTTCGTCAGCATGAACAGCTGGATGTCCGGATGATGCCAGGTATGGCCGGTCTCATCATGCGGCGGGGCCGGCATCCGGCCGCTCTCCTTGGGCTGGCGCCAATCCGGCTCGCCCCCCAGGTCGGCGCCGTGGCAACCGGCACACTGCGCCTGATAGATCCCCGCACCCGCGGCGACGGCGCCGGGCACATCATTGGGCAAAAGCTGCCCCGGCTTCTGATCGGCAAGCGCCGATACCGCAATCACGGCACCTATCCCCCCGATGCCGGCAAGACTGGCAAGCCTGTTTCGCATGATTTCATTCTCCTCTTTGAAAGGCCTACCGTGCCGGGGGTCCCGCGCTGGAAGGCAAGCCCCCTTTTGTCTCACCGCGTTCTGGACGTGTCCGCCCCAAGCCCCTAGGTTCGGCACATGACCAAGCCGCCCCTAACACTGCTTCTGGCCGCCCCGCGGGGGTTTTGCGCCGGTGTCGATCGCGCCATCAAGATCGTCGAGATGGCCCTCGATAAATGGGGGGCACCCGTCTACGTGCGCCACGAGATCGTGCATAACAAATACGTGGTTGACGACCTGCGCGCCAAGGGTGCGGTCTTTGTCGAGGAACTGGACGAGTGCCCGGATGATCGCCCGGTGATCTTCTCGGCCCATGGCGTGCCCAAGGCCGTTCCGGCAGAGGCCGCAAAGCGCAAGATGATCTATGTCGATGCCACCTGCCCTCTGGTGTCTAAGGTGCACATAGAGGCCGCCCGCCACGCCGAGAACGGCCTTCAGATGATCATGATCGGCCACGCCGGTCACCCCGAAACCGTGGGCACCATGGGCCAGCTGCCCGAGGGCGAGGTCCTGCTCGTGGAAACCGTCGACGACGTGGCCCGGGTGCAGGTGCGCGACCCCGAAAGGCTGGCCTTCGTCACGCAGACCACGCTGTCTGTGGATGACACGGCCGATATCGTCGCCGCCCTGCAGGCGCGGTTTCCCAATATCATCGGCCCCCACAAGGAAGATATCTGCTACGCCACCACGAACCGGCAGGACTCCGTCAAGGCCGTGGCGCCCCGGGCCGATGCCCTTCTGGTGGTGGGCGCGCCCAATTCCTCGAATTCCCGGCGACTGGTCGAGGTGGGGCGCAAGGCGGGCTGTCCTTATGCACAGCTGGTCCAGCGGGCTGCGGACATCGACTGGCGCGCGCTTGACGGGATCGCTTCGGTTGCCATCACCGCGGGTGCCTCGGCCCCCGAGGCATTGATCAACGAGGTGATCGACACCTTCCGCGATCGCTACGATGTCACGGTCGAAACCGTCGAAACCGCCCGCGAAGACGTGGAATTCAAGGTGCCCCGCGCCCTGCGCGAACCGGCCTGAGGCACCTGCCCGCTTGCCAAGCGCGGGCGTCCGGATCATCTATTGCGCCATGAAGGATATACCCCGCTCCGCCCTCGTGCTCGGCTTTGCCGGGCTTCTGCCCTTTCTCTGGGGGGCAGTGACCGTGTTGCTCCCGGATTTGGGGATGCAATGGATGACGCGGCTCGGCGGGCGCTTCATAGGACCCTACATCCAGATCGCCTATGGCACAGTGATCCTTGCCTTCATGGCCGGGGTCCTCTGGGGTTTCGCGACCCGGGCGACTGGCCGACTGGCGGCGATCGGCTATGCTCTGTCGGTGCTCCCTGCGCTTTGGGCCTTCTTCATGGTGGGGGGCGGCGCGGTCACCGCCGCGGTCAACCTCGCCACGGGCTTTGCCGGACTTCTGTTGCTGGACTGGTTCTTCTGGAACGCGGGGTTGGCTCCGCGCTGGTGGATGGCGCTGCGGCTGCCACTGACACTGGTGGTCGTGCTATGCCTGTTGCCAGTGATCCTGTGAACCGCGGTCTGCGCGGGCCGTTTTCCCGGTTGCATTCCGGGGCATCGCCAAGGCAAAGAGCCGTCGCGACAATCACGACCCTGGGATCACCCTGACCGCCCATGCCTGATCTTTTCGCGTTCACAGACGGTGCCTGTTCGGGCAATCCCGGCCCCGGTGGCTGGGGCGCGCTGTTACAGGCCCGCGATGGCGACCGCGTGCTGCGCGAGAAAGAACTTTCGGGCGGCGAAGCGGGAACCACCAACAACCGCATGGAACTCATGGCCGCGACCGAGGCGCTGAACGCGCTGTCACGGCCCAGCCGCGTTACGATCGTGACCGACAGCAACTACGTCAAAGACGGAATCACGAAATGGATTCACGGGTGGAAGGCCAAGGGTTGGAAGACGGCCCAGAAGAAGCCCGTCAAGAATGCCGAACTCTGGCAGGCGCTGGACGCCGCCGCGGCGCGCCATGATGTGACCTGGGAATGGGTCAAGGGCCATGCCGGCCACCCCGAGAACGAACGCGCCGACGAACTGGCGCGCTTGGGCATGGCGCCCTTCAAAGGCTAGGCGGTTTCGGGCGGCTGCCAGCCCTTGAGCACTTCGGACACCGGCGCGGGCCGCCTGCCCGGACGCTGCAGTTCGAGAATTTCGACGGCGCCATCCCCGGACCCAACGGAGAAACCGCCATCGGCCGATATGTGCCCGGCGGGCAGGTTGCGGTCCGCCCGCCGGGCGCGCAGGAACTTTATCCGCTCGCCGCCGATATCGCTCCAGGCGCCGGGAAAGGGCGACAGGCCGTTGATCTGACGCACGATCCGGTCGGTGGCGTCGGACCAATTCACCCGCGCCTCGGCCTTGTCGATCTTGACCGCGTAGGTCACGCCCTCTTCTGGTTGGGGGACGGGCGTCAACCCGTCGAGATCGCCAAGCGCCGCGACGATCAACCGCGCGCCCATGGCCGATAGCCGGTCATGAAGCCGTCCGGTCGTTTCCTCCGAACCGATCAGCGTGGACTCGCGCAGCAGAACAGGGCCAGTGTCCAGCCCCGCCTCCATCTGCATGATGCAGACCCCGGTTTCGCTATCCCCCTCGATGACCGCACGGTGGATCGGCGCCGCACCGCGCCAGCGCGGCAGAAGCGAGGCATGGATGTTCAGACAGCCATGCGCCGGCGCATCCAGAATGGCCTGCGGAAGCAAAAGACCATAGGCCACGACCACGGCGACATCCGCGCCTAGCGCGGCGAAATCCGCCTGTTCAGACGCCCCCTTCAACGACACCGGATGGCGCACCGGCAGGCCCATCACCTCTGCCCGCGCCTGCACAGGGGTCGGGCGGCGTTTCTTGCCGCGCCCTGCCGGCCGGGGCGGCTGGCAGTAGACGCACGCGATCTCGTGACCCGCCCCCGCCAAGGCCTCAAGCACCGGCACGGAAAAATCGGGCGATCCCATGAAAACGATGCGCATGCGGTCCTCCTGCTAGCCGACCCGCAGCTTCCGGGCCTTGCCGATCAGCCGGTCGCGTTTCAGACGCGACAGGTGATCGAAATACATGCGCCCGTTCAAGTGGTCGATCTGGTGCTGCACACTGGTCGCCCAGAGCCCCACGAAATCCCGCCGGTCATAGGTCCCGCTTTCATCCATGAACCGCACCGTGACGGCGCGCGGCCGCGAGATGACCGCCGAGACGCCGGGCAGGTTGGGCGAGGCCTCTTGGTGCTCGCGCAGTTCGACGCTGGCATGAAGCACCTCCGGGTTGGCCATGCGGATCGACTGTCCGCGCTTGTCACTCGCATCCACCACAGCCAGCCGCAACGGCACGCCAAGCTGCACCGCCGCCAGGCCGACCCCGGGCATCGCATCCATGGCCTCGACCATTTCATCCCAGAGACTGCGGATGTCGTCCGTGATCGCCTCCACCGGGTGCGCGGGAGTGCGCAGAAGCTTGTCGGGCCAGCGAACAAAGGGGCGCGGCGACATTCAGGCGCGGGCCTTCTCGCGCTTGAGCTTGACCATCCGACGCGTGATCATCTGCCGCCTTAGAGGCTTGAGGTAATCGATGAAGAGCTTGCCGTTCAGGTGGTCGATCTCGTGCTGCACGCAGGTCGCCCAGAGCCCGTCGAAGTGCTCGCTGTGTGTCTGCCCGTCCAGCCCCAGCCACTTGACCGTCACCTCGGCGGGGCGTTCCACGTCCGCGAACTGTTCCGGTATGGACAGGCAACCCTCCTCGTAGACGTTGGTTTCCTCCGACGTCTCGGTAACCTCGGGGTTAATCAGGACCATGGGCTCGGGCGTCGCCTCGGGGTCCTTGATACAATCCATCACCAGCAGCCGATCCATCACACCCACCTGCGGCGCGGCCAGCCCGATGCCCGGCGCGTCATACATGGTTTCCAGCATGTCGTCGGCCAGGCGCCGGATGTCGTCAGTCACTTGGGCAACCGGCGTCGCAACCTTTTTCAGGCGCGGATCAGGGTGGATCAGGATCGGTCTCAGACTCATGAGAAGCCATTTATGTGATTGCACCACGGGGCGCAATACGCGCCCCTTGCACTTGGCGCGGGGACAGATAGCTTCGCATCCGGCCAATACACGAGGAACCAATGAGCTTCGACACACTGACCCACCGCATCGGCTCCGGCTCCACAAAGTGGGACATGATGCAATCCGCCTTCGGAATCTCGCCTGACGAGGGCCTGCCGATGTGGATTGCCGACAAGGATTTCGAAGCACCGGGTTTCCTGCAAGATGCCATGCGCGGGCTGATGGAGCGCGCTGATTACGGTTATTTCTGCGACTTGGACACGTTCCACGAGTCGATCCGATGGTGGCAGGACGCGCGCCATGGCTGGGACATCGACACCGACTGGATTTTCACGACCTACGGGCTGGGCAATGCGATCGCACTGACCATCCAGTGCTTCACCGAACCCGGCGATCACGTGGCGATCCTTACCCCCGTCTACCATGAATTCGCCGCCAAGATCGGCCGGACCGAACGCGTGGTGACCGAACTCCCGCTGGTGGTCCGGGATGGTGTCTACGCGCTGGACTTCGACTCCTTTGAGGCGCGCATGACCGGCAAGGAAAAGATCCTGCTGATCAGTTCACCGCACAATCCCGCCGGCCGCGTCTGGACGCGCGCGGAATTGCGGGACATGGCCGCGTTCTGTGAACGCCACGAGCTGCTGCTGGTCTCGGACGAAGTGCACGGCGATCTTGTTTTCGAAGGCCACAGCTTCCTGCCGTCGCACCTGGCCGTCCCAGGGATCGAATCGCGGCTGGTGACGATGAGCGCGGCGTCCAAGACCTTCTCCATCGCGGGTGCGCGCACCGGTTACATGATCATCCCCGACCCCGACCTGCGCGCCCGGTTCAACCGGTACTTCCGCGGCTTCGACATCAGCCCGAATCTGCTGGGCGTCACGCTGACACGTGCCGCCTACAGCCCCGAGGGCGCGGCCTGGGTGGACCAGCTGGTGCCTTATCTGCAAGTCAACCGCGACCTGTTCTGCACCGGGGTCGACGCGATACCGGGGCTCAGGGCAATGCCGATGGAAAGCACCTACCTGGCCTGGGTCGATTTCGCCGGAACCGGCATGGATCAGGCCGAGATCCACGCCCGGCTACGGGACAGCGCCCGCATCGCGGCGACCCCCGGGCACACACTGGGAACCGGCGGCGAAACCTTCATGCGGTTCAATCTGGGCACCCAGAAGGCAAGGGTAAAAGAGGCCCTCGAACGCCTGTCAAAGGCTTTTTCCGACCTGCAGTGAAGCGATCAACGCGGCAAGAGGGCGATCGGGGCATCCTCGTCACGTTCGTAGTCGAGCGGGGCACCATCGCCCGAGGCGGTGTTGCGCTTGAACTCGTAATGCATCAGGTCGCCCTCCGCCTCGGCGGCAACGATCAGGCATTGCGACAGGTGGCGCGAACCGTCGTAAAGGTCGACCAGTCCGCGCAAATTCGGCGCATCCTCGATATCGACCGAAAAGCCGGACTTGCGCAGCCGTAGAACGCGGTAATGCACGCCGCCTGCCTCGACGCGCAGGCGGCTCTTGCGGACCTCGGCCCGTCGCTGGGCGGCACTCAACTCGCGCTGCAACTCTTCCGGCAGAAAATCGGTCATCGAATCCTCCTACTCCGGGACACAGCATGAGGTGAAAGCGTTCCACGTCAAGACAGGTCCGCGACCACTGCGCGCGGCCTCCGTGATGTGCAGGGCGCCATCGCGCCCCAACCACCAGCGCAGACCTGCGCCGGCCGGCAGCGCCTGTGCGCATGTGCGGGGTTAGATGCGCATTCCTCGCCCTTTGCGCGCGATCCGCTTGGCCCTATTTTCACCCCAGAACAATCAAGGGAGGCTGCCATGGGCCAGCTCGTCAACGGCAAGTGGGAAGACACCTGGTACGATACCAAGTCGACAGGTGGCGCCTTCAAGCGTGATACCTCGCGCTTTCGCAACTGGCTTACCCCCGACGGCAAACCCGGACCGTCCGGCGAGGGCGGCTTCAAGGCAGAAAGTGGCCGGTATCACCTCTACGTTTCCTACGCCTGCCCATGGGCACACCGTGCGCTGGTGTTCCGCCAGCTGAAGGGCCTGACAGATCACATCGGCGTCTCGGTCGTGCATCCCCATATGCTTTCGGATGGTTGGACCTTCGAGACGGATTTCGACGGCGCCACGGGCGACCAACTCTACGGGCTGCCTTTCGCCCGTGACATCTATCTCAAGGCCGATCCCGAGATCTCGGGCCGCGTCACCGTGCCGATCCTCTGGGACCGGCAGCGCGAGACCATCGTCTCGAACGAAAGTTCCGAGATCATCCGCATGTTCAATTCGGCCTTCGACGGGCTGACGGGCAACAGCGACGATTATTGGCCAGCAGACCTGCGCGACGCGATCGAGCCGATCAACGCTCGCATCTATGACACTGTGAACAACGGCGTCTACAAGTCCGGCTTCGCAACCACGCAAGAGGCCTATGACGCCGCCGTGCATCCCCTGTTCGACAGCCTCGGGTGGCTGGAAGAGCACCTGTCGCGCAACCGCTACCTGATGGGTGACCGCATCACCGAGGCCGACTGGCGGCTCTGGACCACGCTGATACGGTTCGACCCCGTCTATCATTTGCACTTCAAGTGCAACCGAAAGCGGCTGATCGACTATCCCAACCTTTGGGCTTTCACCCGCGAGCTTTACCAATGGCAGGCCCCCGATGGGCCGGTGTCGGAAACCGTCCACATGGGCCACATCGTCGAACACTACCACTACAGCCACGAAACGATTAACCCCAGCCGGATCATTCCCATAAATCCGGTCCTGGACCACGACGCACCACATGGGCGCGAACGCCTGCAGTCCGTAGCCTGACGCAAGCCAGGCCGGATCTGGCATGACCGCCCGGCGGCCGCCCGCGCGCCGCCGGGCCCGGCCGCCATGCGCCCTTGCCCGGCCGGGACAACTTGCTAGGCTCCGTACCATAGAATACCGGAGTCCCGCATGCGCGCCCTTGCTCTTGTCCTTTCCCTGCTCGCCGGCCCCGCCGCCGCCCAGACCTGCGGCGGCAGCTTTTCCACGTTCGTCAATGAACTGCGCGCCGAGGCCGTGAACCGCGGCCACCAACGGGCAACCGTAGACGGTTTCTTCCGCGGCACGCGCCGCGACCCCGATGTCATCGCCGCCGACCGCCGCCAAGGCCATTTCCAGCTGAATTTCATCGATTTCTCGGACCGCCTGATCGCCCAGTACAGGGTGGACAACGGCAAGTACTACGCCAACCAGCTTGACAGTCTCTTTGACCGGATCGAAGCGCGATATGGTGTCAGCCGGGGCGTCCTGTTGGCCTTCTGGGCCTTCGAGACCGACTTCGGTCAGGTGCAGGGCGATTACAACACGCGCGATGCGCTGGTCACCCTCGCCCACGACTGCCGCCGCCCCGACCTCTTCCGGCCTCATGTCTTCGCCGCGCTTGAGCTTTTCGCGCGAGGGAGCTTTGACCCCGACACCACCACCGGCGCCTGGGCCGGCGAGATCGGCCAGGTCCAGATGTTGCCAGAGGATATCCTGACAAATGGCATCGATGGTGATGGCGACGGACGTGTGACGCTCAAGACCTCATCGGCTGATGCGCTGATGTCCGGGGCGGCCATGCTTTCGGATCTCGGCTGGCGGGCGGACGCCCCCTGGCTCCAGGAAATCCGCGTGCCCGACACTCTCGACTGGTCGCTGACCGGGCTTGACCAGCCGCGTCCCACTTCGGACTGGGCCGCCATGGGTGTCACCGCGCGCACCGGCAGCCTGCACCAGAATCTCGAAAGCGCGGTGCTCCTGCCCATGGGCCGCAAGGGCCCGGCCTTTCTCGCCTACCCGAATTTCAACGTCTATTTCGAGTGGAACAAGAGCTTCGTCTATGTGCTCACCGCCGCCTATTTCGCCAATATCCTGGAAGGTGCGCCACGCTTCGATCCCGGCAACCCGGACCCGGGGCTTTCCGGTCAGGAAATCATCGCGCTGCAGGAGAAACTCGTCGCGCGCGGCTATGACGTCGGCGGCATCGACGGCATCATCGGCGCGATGACCCGCGACGCGGTGCAAAAGGAACAGGTCCGCCGCGGACTGCCCGCCGACGCCTGGCCCACCCGCGACCTTCTCGACGCGCTCTGACGTCCGGTTTCTCCGGGTCGAAAAAACCGAGAGAGAGTCGCGCTTGCGCGATGGGATCAGAGCCCTCTTCCGGGACGGCGGGCGGGGCGCATTTGCCGGGCCGGCAAAAAGCGGGGTCTCGCCGGCTCTACCGCGGTCAGGCGACCATCTTCTCGGCGGATTTCAGGTCGACGGAAACCAGCTGACTGACCCCCTGTTCCTGCATCGTGACCCCGAACAGGCGGTCCATCCGGCTCATCGTCACAGCATGGTGCGTGATGATCAAAAAGCGGGTGTCGGTGCGACGGCACATCTCGTCGAGAAGGTCGCAGAACCTGCCCACGTTGGCGTCGTCCAGCGGCGCGTCCACCTCATCGAGCACGCAGATCGGCGCGGGATTCGCCAGGAAGACGGCGAAGATCAGCGCCAGCGCGGTCAGGGTCTGTTCCCCACCTGACAGCAGGCTGAGGGTCGAGAGTTTCTTGCCCGGCGGCTGGCACATGATCTCCAGCCCGGCATCCAGAGGGTCGTCGCTTTCAACCATGACCAGCTTGGCCTCACCGCCGCCGAAAAGGTGCTTGAACAGCATCCCGAAATTCTCGTTCACCTGCTCGAACGCCGTCAGCAGCCGTTCCCGGCCTTCCTTGTTCAGGCTGGCGATGCCGGACCTCAGGGCGCGGATCGCGTCTTCCAGGTCGGTCTTCTCCTTGAGCAGGGAATCGTGCTCTTCCTGCACCTCGCGGGCGTCCTCCTCGGCACGCAGGTTCACCGCGCCCAAGGCGTCGCGCTGACGGCGCAGGCGGGTCACGTCGGCCTCGATCTTCTCGGCACCGGGGATCTTGGCCGGATCGGTATCCAGCCGCGCCAACAGCTTGTCCGGCGTGACCTCCTGCGCCTCCATGATGCGTTCGGCCGCAGTCTCTACCGTCTCGCGCGCGGCCTCGGCGCGGGCCTCGGCGCGGGCGCGGGCCTCGCGGGCCTCTCCGGCGACACGCTCGGCCTCGCGTTCGGTCAGACCGGCCTCGCGCAGGGCCGTCTCGCCCCCGGCCAGCGCATCGGCAGCGACCTGACGGCGATTCTCGGCAACCGTAATCTCCTCGGTCAAAGCCGCGCGCTGGGCCGCGATCTCCTCGGGAGCCGAGTGCGCGACCTGCAACTCTTCCTCGCTGGTCGCGCGCCTGTCCTCCAGCTCGGCCGAGCGTTTCGACGCGGTTTCCAACCGATGCTTCCAGCCCGATATCTCCTTTGTGACCTCCTGGCTGCGCTTGAGACGCGCCTCGCCCTCGCGGCGCAGTTCGTCATGGGCCGACCGCTTGGCCATCATGGTCATACGCGCCGCCTCGACGGTCATCTTGACGTCCTCGACATTGGCGCGCGCAGCGTCAAGATCACCAAGGGTCTCCAAACCCGCCTCGGCCTCGGACAAGGCTTTCCGGGCGGCCTGCGCCTCGTCCTCGTTGCGCGTCACGGCAAGGCCCGAGCTTTCCAGCTTGCCCTCGGCCAGGTTGCGATCGGCCTCGGCACGGCTCAGGGCACGGGCGGCCTCGGCCACCTGGGCATCCGCCGCGCGGCGCGCCTCGCGGGCGGTACGTTCTGCCTCGGTCAGGTCCGCCATGCGCTCGGTCAGGCTGTCATGGGCCAGGCGCGCACCATGGGCCTTGGCATTGGCCTCTTCCAGGTCGCGCTTGAGTTCCACCAGCCGATTGAGTTGCTGAAGGCGCAAAGCAGCGGCCGAGGGCGCGTCTTCCGCCGCCGACCGGAAGCCGTCCCAGCGCCAAAGGTCGCCCGCCATGCTGACAAGGCGCTGACCGGGCAAAAGGTCCTTTTGCAGGACCGGGCCATCGGCGGCGTCCACCAGCCCTACCTGCCCCATCCGGCGCACCAGGACCGGCGGAACCGAGACGAAATTGGTCAGCGACATTGTCCCTTCGGGCAACGCCTGGGGTTGGGTATAGCCGGGCAAGGCAACCCAGCCCGAGCTTTCGGCATCCTCGACCACCGGCGCACGCAGATCGTCCGCCAAGGCCGCGCCAAGCGCCTTTTCATAGCCGCCCTCAACCCGCAGCTGGTCAAGCAGCTGTGCGCCTTCCTCGGCATCCCTGTCCACCATCTTGGCCAGTGCGCCCACCTCGGCGCGCAGCGCATTGGCCTCGCCCTCGGCCTCGGACCTCTGTGCGCGGGCATCAGCCTCGCGGCCCTGGGTTTCACCGCGGGCGGTCTCGGCTTCGGACAGGACCTGTTCGGCCCTTTCGGCAGTGGCGCGAGCGGTGGTTTCGGCCTCTTGCGCGGCAGCATGATCCGTGGCGGCCTTCTCCAGCGCCGCTTGCGCTTCTTCCTGTGCGGCCTTGGCGCGCGCCGCTTCGGATTCGGCCTTTTCGAGGGTCTTTCGATTGTCTCCGATCAGGCGATTGGCAGATTGGTGCCGCGCGGCCAGGCGGGCCACGTCCTCGGTCAACTGGCTCAGGTCAGTCTCACGGTCTTGCAGGACCTGGGCAGCGTCATGGGCCTCGGACTGTGCCGCTTCCAGCTTGGCGGCGTGGCCTTCACCCGCCTTGGCAAGTTCGCGGGCCTCCCATTCCAACCGCTCGATGGTTTCGCCCGCGTCCCTGTTCAACCCGGCCTCACGGTCCATGTCGCGGGTCAGCTGTTCGATCCGCGCTGTCAGGGTCTCGATGGTCTGTTTCGCGCGCGTTTCCTGGTCGTTGAGCGTATCACGCTGAACCTGCAATCGCTGCAGGACAGCCGCCGCAATGGCCTCTTCCTCGCGCAGGGGGGGCAGGGCCTCCTCGGCTTGGGCACGCGCCTTGGCCGCCTCCCGCGCGGCAGTCTCGGTCCGCCCGGCCCATGTCGTTTTTTCCGTCAGCGCCGCCTCGGCCTCCGCACGGGCCACGTCGGCCTCTTGCCAGCGGCGATAGAGCAAGAGCCCCTCGGCCTGACGCAATTCCTCGCCGATCGCGCGATAACGTGCGGCCTGGCGGGCCTGGCGAGCCAGTTGCTGCAACTGAGCGGCCAGTTGTTCGATCACGTCATCGACCCGCGCGAGGTTGGTTTCCGATCCCTTCAACTTCAATTCGGCCTCGTGGCGCCGCTGGTAGAGGCCGGAAATTCCCGCCGCCTCTTCCAGGATGCGACGGCGTGCCTTGGGCTTGGCGTTAATCAACTCGCTGATCTGGCCCTGCCGGACCAACGCGGGCGAATGCGCGCCGGTCGACGCATCGGCGAAGAGCATCTGGACGTCGCGCGCACGGACGTCCTTGCCGCTGACCTTGTAGGCGCTGCCCACGTCGCGGGTGATGCGACGGATGATGTCAAGGTTTCCCTGGTCATTGAACGCGGCGGGCGCCAGCCGGTCGGAATTGTCGAGGTGCAGCGAGACCTCGGCATGGTTGCGCGCGGGCCGCGTGGCCGCGCCGGCAAAGATCACGTCCTCCATCCCGCCACCGCGCATGGCGGTGGGACGGTTCTCGCCCATGACCCAGCGCAGTGCCTCCAGCAGATTGGACTTTCCGCAACCGTTGGGCCCGACGACCCCGGTCAGCCCATCCGCTATCACCAGGTCGGTGGGGTCAACGAAGCTCTTGAAGCCATTGAGTCTGAGGCGGGTGAACCGCATGGGCGGGTTTCTCGTGTCTGATTCCTGTCCGGTGATCATGGTGGGCTGCGTTTTCCATTTCTGTCAACGCACCACGCGCTTATATGGGTGCTGGCCGGAGATTATCCACAAGATATTGATCGCATTGCCGCCTCAGACACCACCTAGACGTCCATTACATTTCACTATTGACATATATTTTTGGCTCGTCCATATTCCAAATATTACGAATTTGCCATGTATCAGGAGGCAACCATGTCCCACACCACGCACCGTCCGGCGGACGCCTATTCGCCGCTCTACTTCCTGGCCTCGCTGGGGGCCGGTGGCCTCGCGGTCACCTTCTTCATGTACCTGATGTTCTGGGTGCCGCATCCCGACCAGCCTGTGCCCGTGTTCGAGGACATCATGGCGGCCTTCCAAACCGGCGGGCTGCCGCTTCAGGCCGCGATCCTCGTGGCCGTCACCGGCATCGCCGGCTTCGCCTTCCTCAATATCAAGCTGCTGATCTGGAACCTGACCCGGCTTTCGGCCTTCTCCAAGACCGAGAAATTCGACAAGCTGGTCAATTCCAACGCGGAGACCACCCTGCTGGCCATGCCGCTGGCGTTGGCCATGACGGTGAATGCCATGTTCATCCTGGGCCTCGTCTTCGTGCCCGGCCTCTGGGGCGTCGTGGAGTACCTCTTCCCGATGGCACTGGTGGCCTTTGCACTGATCGGCTGGATCGCGTTCCGCCGCATCGGTGCCTTCCTGGGCCGCGTCTTGTCCGAAGGTGGCGTCTTCGACGTGACCGCGAACAATTCCTTCGCCCAGCTTCTGCCCGCCTTCGCGCTGTCGATGGTCGCCGTCGGCCTGGCCGCCCCCGCCGCCATGAGCACCGTGCCGCTGACCGTGGGCATATCCCTGATCCTGTCGATCACCGTGGGCACCATTGCAGCGCTTTATGCAGTGGTCGCCGCCGTGCTGGCATTCAACTCGATGCTGCACCACGGCACCGCCAAGGAAAGCGCCCCGACCCTGATGGTCGTCGTTCCGATCCTGACCGTGTTGGGCATCATGATGCTGCGTCAGAGCCATGGCCTGCACACCACTTTCGAGGCCAACGGCGCCCCGGCTGACAACCTGATGATGACCACCATGATCCTGGCCGTGCAGGGTGTCTTCCTGGCCCTTGGCCTGCTGGTGCTGCGCCGTCAGAACTACGCCGACGCTTACCTGCGTGGTGACGGCAATTCGCCCGGCGCCTACGCACTGGTCTGCCCCGGTGTCGCCCTGTCGGTCATGACCCACTTCTGGATCAACAAGGGCCTTGTCGGCGCTGGCCTGATCGCCAAATTCGGCGTCGCATACTGGGCCTTCAGCGGTGTCGCCATCGCTTTCCAGGTGGCCATGATCGCCTTGGTCTTTCACCTGAACCGGCGCCACTTCCGCCGGCCCGCCGCGGGCCATGCGGTCCCCGCCGAATAAACCCAACGGCCTGAACATGATGAACGGGCGCGCCTCGGGGCGCGCCCGTTTCGCTATATTGCCAGCGCCCCCGACCCGTGCCACCGTCTCGCCAAAGGACAAGAGGTGCCCCATGCCCGACACGATCCGTGTTCCGAACGATCTTGACAGTTTCTGGATGCCCTTCACGGCCAGCCGCCGGTTCAAGGACAACCCCCGGCTGCTGCACAAGGCTGAGGGCTGCTATTACACCTCGGTCGATGGCAGGACGCTGTTCGACGGCACCGGCGGCCTCTGGTGCTGCAATGCAGGCCATGCCCACCCGAAGATCACGCAGGCGATTCAGCGCCAGGCCGCCCAGCTCGACTTCGCCCACAGTTTCAACCAGGGCCACCCGATCGCCTTCGAGGCCGCCGCGCGCGTTACCGACCTGGCGCCGGGCTTCGACCATGTCTTTTTCACCAATTCCGGGTCCGAATCCGTCGATACCGCGCTCAAGATCGCGCTGGCCTATCACCACCACCGGGGCGAGGGAGAGCGCCGCCTTCTGGTGGGACGCGAAAAGGCCTATCACGGGATCAATTTCGGCGGGCTTTCCGTGGGCGGGCTGGGGCTGAACAAGGGGCAGTTCGGCACGCTCTATCCCGCCACCGCGCATTTGCGGCAAACATCCCTGCCCGGGAACGCCTTTTCGCGCGGACTGCCGGACAACGGCGCCGAACTGGCCGACGACCTGCAACGCCTGTGTGATCTGCATGGGGGCCACACGATCGCCGCCGTTATCGTTGAACCCGTCAGCGGCGCAGGCGGGGTCTATCCGCCGCCAAAAGGCTACCTGGATCGCCTGCGCGAAATCTGCGACGCCCACGGCATCCTGCTCATCTTCGATGAGGTCATCACCGGCTTCGGGCGCACCGGCAACGCCTTCGCCTACCAGGGCTTTGGCGTGAAACCCGACCTGATCACCTGCGCGAAGGGCATGACCAACGCGACCGTCCCCATGGGCGGCGTCCTGGTCACGAAAGAGGTGCGCGAGGCCTTCCTGACCGGCCCTGCCAAGATGCCCGACCTTTTCCACGGCTATACCTATTCGGGCCATCCGCTGGCCTCGGCCGCCTGCATCGCGACGCTGGATGTCTACCGCGACGAGGGCATATTCGAGAATGCCGCCGCCATGGCCGCCCCGTGGGAAGACATGCTGCACGCCCTCAAGGGTCTGCCCGGCGTGGTGGATATTCGCAATTACGGCATCGTCGGCGCGGTCCAGCTGGAAACGAAAGGCGCCGTCGGCGATGCCGGGCGCGCGGCCTATGAAGGGCTTTGGGAAAAGGGCCTGATCGCGCGGCCGGTGGGTGACAGCCTGTGCCTCTCACCGCCCTTGACCATCACAACCGATCAGATCGAGGAGATCGGCAGCAAGCTGCACGATCAACTGACCGGTTAGACCACTGTGGCCAGATCCGACAGCCGCATCGTTGTCGACAATGCGTCCTCGTCCACCTGCAACTCGATCACCGCGAGCGTACCGGCCAGGCGCGCACGGTCGAAGGCGGCCGGGAAATCCGCCGTCGCCGAAACGACCTCGCCATGTCCGCCATAGGCGCGGGCAAGCGCGGCGAAATCCGGGTTGGCCAGTTGAGTGCCCGAAACCCGGCCCGGATAGGTCTTTTCCTGGTGCATGCGGATCGTGCCATAGCGGCCGTTGTTCGCCACGATCACGATAGGCGTGGCCCCGTGCTGCACGGCGGTCGACATCTCGTTCAGGGTCATCTGGAAGCATCCGTCGCCCGCGAAACAGATCACGTCCCGGTCAGGATGTTCGATCGAAGCCGAGACACCCGCCGGAAACCCATATCCCATGGAGCCGCTGGTCGGGGCCAACTGGGTCCCGTAGCGCTTGTAGCAGAAATACCGATGCAGCCATGCCGCGTAATTGCCCGCGCCGTTTGTCAGGATCGCGTCCTCCGGCAAGGTTTTCGACAGCCAAAGGACCACCTCTTCCAGTTTTACCGCCCCGGGGGTTTCCTGCGGTGCCACCCAGGCCTCGTAATCGGCGCGTGCCGAACCGGTCCAGTCCGCCCAGTCCCGCCCGCAGGCAGGCAGCTGCGACAAGGCGCTGATGAAGCTGGCAGCATCCGCCGTGACCGCCAGGTCGGGCTGGTAGACCCGGCCCGGTTCGCCCGGGTCAGCATGGACATGGCAGATTTGGCAATGGGGATCGGCAGGGTCGATCAGCGTGTAACCGCGCGTTTCGATATCCCCCAGCCGCGAGCCGATGACCAGTATCGCGTCTGCCGCCTTGACCCGCTCGGCCAGCGCCGGGTTCATCCCGACGTTCAGGTCCCCCGCGTAGCAGCGATGGCGGTTGTCCAGATAATCCTGCCGCCGAAAGCCCAGCGCCACCGGCAGGCCCTGGGTTTCGGCAAAGGCCGCAAGGTCCCGCGCCGCGTCTTGCGACCAGTGTGGCCCGCCCACCACGACCAGCGGACGCTCCGCGCGGGCAAGCCAGTCAAGCGCATCCTTTGCGGTGCTGGAATGTGACGGCGCCAGTTCTGACTGGCGCGCGCGAATCGCCGGCGGGTCCACAGGGGCCGACAGCATGTCCTCGGGCAGGGCCAGAACCACCGGACCGGGCCGCCCGCTGGCCGCGACGGAAAAGGCCCGGGCGATGTATTCCGGCAGGCGCTCGGTCTGGTCGACCTCCGCGACCCACTTGGCCAACCCGCCGAACATGGTGCGATAGTCGATTTCCTGAAAGGCCTCGCGGTCGCGGTGATCGCGCGCGATCTGCCCCACGAACATCACCATCGGCGTGCTATCCTGCCGCGCGATATGGATGCCCGCGCTGGCATTGGTGGCGCCCGGTCCGCGAGTCACGAAACAGACGCCCGGCTGGCCGATCATCTTGCCATGGGCCTCGGCCATCATGGCCGCGCCGCCCTCCTGACGGCACACGATATTGGCGATGCCGCTGTCATGCAGACCGTCGAGCGCGGCAAGGAAGCTCTCGCCGGGTACCGAGAACACCCGCCGCACCCCCAGCCGATGCAACTGCGCCACCAGGATTTCGCCACCGTGACAGGCCATTCCGCGCTCCCCTTCGCAATTCCGCACAACCATGTGCCACGCAGCGCGGGGTGGCAAGCCGGGGCCGTACGGCTATGTGGCAGCTAAACCAAGACAAGAGGGAACCCCATGTCCTACCTTCTCGGCCTGTCCGGGTCCTTGCGCCGCACTTCGACCAACACCAAACTGATGCGTGTGGCGTCCCGTATCTACGACCCCACGGAATTCATGGAGGGCGACCTGGACCTGCCCCTCTACAATGGCGATGTCGAGGAAAACGGAATTCCCGAAAAGGTTCAGACCTTGTCCGACCAGGTCAGCGGGGCCGAGGCCGTCATCATTTCGTGCCCGGAATACAACAAGGCGCTGTCGGGTGTGATGAAGAACGCCCTCGACTGGGTCAGCCGGACCAAGGGCAACCCCTGGCGCGACAAACCGGTCGCCATCATGTCGGCGACAGCCGGGCGTGCGGGCGGCGAACGATCGCAATCCTCGCTGCGGCTTTGCCTGAACCCGTTCCGTCCCGTGGTGCTCCCCGGCCCCGAGGTGCTGATCGCGGGCAGCGGCGACGCCTTTGACGAGAATGATGAACTGGTCAACGAGGCCTCGGTGCGGATGCTGACCGACCTGATGGATCAACTGCGGGCCATGGCGCGCCGCTGATCGCAAGGGCCTACAGGCTGGCGCGCGGGTCGAACGAGGCCGGGATACGGTCGTGGCCCTCCAGCACGAGATCGGCCATGACCTCGCCCGCAAGCGGGGCCATACCGAAGCCGATCTTGAACCCGCCATTGGCCAGGAACTCGCCGTCACGGAACGGATGGCGCCCCAGCATCGGCGCGCGGGTGCGACTGCGCGGACGCACGCCGGCCCAACGGCGCAGTTCGGGCGCATCGGCCAAGGCGGGCAGGGCACCCCGGGCACGCGCCAGCAGGGTCTCGCACTGGGCGTCGGTGACATCGGGGATGTCGAATTCACGTTCCGTCGTCGATCCGATGGCCACCGTCCCGTCCGCGTGGGGTACGATGTGCAAGCCATCCACGAAAAGTTGCGGCATCCGCGCGGCGTCATGGTCCAGCAACACAGCCTGTCCCTTGATGCCCGCGCCCACCAGGCGCGTGTGCCGCGCGGTCAAGTCCGCCAGACCCTGCCAGCCGGTGGCGTGGAGGATCTGCCCTTCGCCCCTGCCCTCGGGCACGATCTCGCCCCCCTTTGCACGGATGGCCGCAGCCAGCGCGTCACAGGCCTTTGCGGGATGCAGCCGCGCCGTCAACGTATCATGGATCAGGTAACCGGTGGGCGTTTCTGGCACCCAGTCTCCGCCTGGCCTCCGGATCACTTCCCAGGTGGCGCGGCCTCGCCAGAGTTGCCCCGCGCCCTCGGCCCTGGCCTTTGCACGGGCAAGCGCCTCGTCATCCGCCACCGGCTGCCAGCGTCCGGTGCGGCCATAGCCAGGCGACAGGCCGCCGATCCGTTCGACCTCGTCCCAGAACGCCTCGGCCATCAACAGGCTTTCGAGTTGGAACGCCTTCTTTTCGTTCCACTGCTCGGGCACATGCGGGGCCAGCGCCCCGACGATACCGCCCGAGGCCCCGGCCCCTACGCCACCCGGATCGACCACGCGTACCCGGGCCCCGCGCCGCGCACAGCACCAGGCCACAGACAGGCCAAAGGCCCCGGCCCCGAAGACGGTCATGTCCACCATTGCCAATCCCCCGTTTCCCGACGCATCGTCACCGCCGACGGCATAGGACAGAAGACGATGACAGACCAGCGGGCGCAGATCGACTGGCGCGACGGGCATGTGCCCGTCTCGACGCGTTTCGATGATCCCTATTTCTCGCTCCAGGACGGCGTGGCCGAGACCAACCATGTCTTCCTGGCTGGCAATGACCTGCCCCCAAGGTTCCGAGACGGATTCCATATCGCCGAGCTTGGCTTCGGCACGGGATTGAACTTTCTTGTCGCGCTCTCGGCCTTCCGGGCGAGGGGCATCGCGGGCAGGCTGCACTTCACCAGCTTCGAGGCCTACCCCTTGGCACCCGCCGATCTGCAACAGGCCCTGTCTGTGCATCCCGGCCTGCCGGTCGAATTATTGCGCAACGGGGTGCCTGATGCGCTGGAGGGGTCGGATTTCGCATTGCAGGTGATCCCGGGCGATGCGCGACAAACCCTGCCGTGCTGGACGGGCAGGGCCGACGCATGGTTTCTGGATGGCTTTTCCCCCGCCAAGAACCCCGAGCTTTGGGGCGACTCGCTGATGGCGCAGGTCGCGCGCCACACGGCACCCGGCGGCACGGCCGCGACCTATACCGCGGCCGGTCATGTGAGGCGCGCGCTGGACCAGGCCGGGTTCGATGTCATCCGCACGCCGGGATATGGCCGCAAACGGCACATGACCCGTGCGAGGCTGCGCTGATGCAGTCCAACGCCCGCCTCGGCATCCTGTTGATGGTCGCCACGACCTTCGTCTTCGCGATGCAGGACGGCATCAGCCGCCATCTGGCGCGCGAATACAATGTCATGATGATCGTGATGATCCGCTACTGGTTCTTCGGGCTGTTCGTCATGACCATCGCGCGGCGGCAGGCAGGATCGATCCGGGCCGCGGCGCGCACCACTCAACCCGTCCTGCAGATATTCCGAGGCCTGCTGCTGGCCGCCGAGATCTGCGTCATGGTTCTGGCCTTCGTCTACCTGGGGCTTGTCGAAAGCCACGCGGTCTTTGCCTGCTACCCGCTGCTGATCGCCGCGCTTTCGGGCCCGGTGTTGGGCGAAGGCGTGGGCTGGCGGCGCTGGGTGGCCATCGGCGTGGGCTTTGTCGGCGTGCTGGTCATCCTGCAACCGGGGATCACAGTGTTCCAGCCCGCCGCCGTCATCCCGCTGATCGCAGCGACGATGTTCGCGCTTTACGGCTTGCTGACACGCTATGCCGCGCGACGCGACACTGCCGCCACGTCCTTTTTCTGGACCGGAGTCAGTGGGATGGTCGCCCTGACGCTTGCCGGCATCTGGTTCTGGGAAAGCATGACCACCTTCGACTGGGGCTGGATGGGGTTGCTCTGCATCACCGGCGCACTGGGTCACTTTCTGCTGATCAAGACCTACGAGGTCGCCGAGGCAAGCGCCGTTCAGCCCTTCGCCTATCTGCAACTGGTTTTCGCATCCGCGCTTGGTATCGCGGTGTTCAACGAAACACTCGAACCGAATGTCGCCATCGGCGCCGCCATCGTCGTCGGGGCCGGGCTCTTCACGTTATTGCGTACCCGTCGCGGCACCTGACAGATCGGCCGGGCGCGGCCGTGGGCGCAGGGTGGGCAGGCCCATCCCATCGGGGCGCAGGCGGGGGCGGATCACCGGCGCGGCACCCCTCAAAAGGGCGCGGAACGCCACTTGGCCGGTGTTCCCTGTCAGTCGTGCACGGTAGACGGGGATGCCCTCGGTCACGCGCATGACGTAGTTGCGCGTTTCGCGGAAGGGGATGTGCTCGATCCAGTCGACCACGTCGATCTCATCGTTCCGAGGGTCGCCACGGGCTTCGATCCAGTCGCGCACGCGCCCTGGCCCAGCATTGTAGCCCACCGCGATCAGGACCGGGCTGTCGCCGAATTCGCCGCGCAGGTAGTCTAGGTATGCGGTGCCCAACCGCGCGTTATAGGGCCAATCCAAGACCAGCCGCGCCCGCGAATAGGGCAGGTCCAGGTCCACAGCCATGTCCTGCGCGGTGCCCGGCATCAACTGCATCAGGCCCAGCGCGCCCACGGCGCTGCCGGCGTCGGTACGGAACTCGCTTTCCTGCCGCGCGATGGCCAGGGCGAGGGCGGGTTCGACCGGCATCTCCATCTCGGCCATGGGATGCAGGGGGAAATGGTGGTCCTGCACCAGCAGGTCCCGGCGCAGGGCGGATTTGGCCACGAGAACGGTGAAGAAGGGCTCGTCCAGTTCCATCAGCAGATTGCCCATCTGGCCAACCTCCTCGCGGTCGAGGGTCCGGGCGAGGTCGGCCAGAAACAGCACCGCCAGCCCGCGCTCGTTCCCCGAAAGCAGCAGCATGGCGGCGCGGAACCTGTCGTCGGCCAAGAAGGCGGCCCCTTGCCAGTCGGGAAAGACCTCGCCCCCCGCCACCTCTGACGCCAGCGGTTGACCGAGACGCTCTGAGGCCAGCAGGCCATAGAAGGTCGTCTGGTACCGGGCGGCGCGAGCATAGGCGGCACGGGCCGCCTCTGTTTCGCCCAGCGCGTCCCGTGCGCGGCCCAGCCAGTAGCCGGCGCGCCCCTTTGAAATCGGCGTCGAGACCGCCGCGGCGAAGGTTTCGAAATGGTTCAGTGCCAGGGCGGGATCGTCCAGGTAGGTAAGTGCCAGGTAGCCTGACAGCCACTCCAGGTCGGCGAAGGACGCGCCATCGTCAAGAAAATGCCGACTTGCCAGGTCATAGGCGATGCGCGGCTCGCCCTCGCGCATCTGCCACCGGGCCAGGATGCGACGCCAGCTGGCCCAGCGCCATGGGTGCACCAGCGTCTCGGCACTGGCCGAGCGATCGCGCAGCAGGGCCACGGCCTCGGTCCAGTCGCCGCGCCCGGCCAGCCAGTTGAACCGGTCATAGGCCAGCGCCGGGTCGGTGCGCAGGCGCTCCGGGACAGCCGCCAGCCTGGTGTCGATATCGTCGGCCCCATCGATATAGCCGATGCGGGCGCGAGCAAGGGCGCGCGTCTCGTCCCCCAGCACAGGCAGCAGTCGGGCCGCGTCCTCGGTCCGCCAGCGCCAGAGCATCCCGTCCGCCCGCGCGGGGTGATGCGGGGCCAACAGTGCGGGGTATTCCGCGAAAAGTG
>Ga0102928_1000425_pt1 | contig 27240 bp, 25 predicted proteins | sample SalPonR1_B_D1_MG_FD_78504 | JGI IMG/M metagenome (GOLD analysis project Ga0102928, IMG submission 78504) | Salt pond soil microbial communities from South San Francisco under conditions of wetland restoration - Salt Pond MetaG R1_B_D1_MG | ecosystem: Environmental > Aquatic > Marine > Intertidal...
AAAGGGCTGCTGCAGGGGAGGGGGTATCACGAGATCCCAATTGAAGCTGAAGGATTCCTTGCGCTTCACCCGGTGGCGGCGCACCTCCTTTACCCGCTCTTTCATGCGTCTTGCCGCGGTTTTCGGATCGCCGATGATAATCTCGTAATGTCCGGCAATGTCGTTGCCCAGCGTGCTGCGTAGAAATTCATCGATTTCCTCGAAGTAACCGGCACTGCAGGCCGGGGCGAGAAAAAACAGCGGCAGCGGCATGCCGGCGTTGGCCGGATGCAGCTTCATGCCGAGCAGGAACAGAATTTCCTCGGCCGTGCCGACCCCGCCGGGAAACACGATGATGCCGTGAGCCAGGCGGACAAAGGCCTCCAGGCGCTTCTCAATGTCCGGCAGAATGACCAGCTCGTTGACAATCGGGTTGGGTGATTCCGCCGCGATGATCCCGGGCTCGGTAATGCCCACGTAGCGGCTGTCGCCGGTGTTCTGCTTGGCATGGCCGATGGCAGCACCCTTCATGGGGCCTTTCATGGCGCCCGGACCACAGCCAGTGGCGATATCCAGGCCGCGCAGGCCGAGCTGATAGCCGACCTGCTTGGTAAAGTCATATTCCTCGCGAGAAATGGCGTGTCCACCCCAGCAAACCACCAGCTTTGGGGGCACGTCGCTGCGCACGATATTGGCGTTGCGCAGAATGCGGAAGACTGCGTCGGTGATGCCGGGGGAGCTGCTCAGGTCGAAGGCGAGCTGGTCCGCTATCTTGTGCTGGGTAAATACAATATCGCGCAGGGCGGCGAACAGGTGATTGCGAATGCCCACAATCATGCGGCCGTCGACAAAGGCTTCGGCCGGGGCGTGCATCAGCTCGAGCTTCAGTCCGCGGGACTCGGCGACGACGCGCAGATCGAAATCCTGGTAGCGCTGGTAGACCGCACGGGCGTCATCTGTGTCTCCGCCGGTGTTGAGCACGGCGAGAGCGCAGCGCCGGAACAGCTCATGCAGATCGCGGTTGGCGCTGGCCAGGCTGGCCATTTCCCGCTGTGACAGCAGGTCGAGGCTTTGCAGGGGGCGCACAGATGCGTGTGCGATCGTGTCGGGGCGGGGTTCAGTGCTGATTGTCATGGCCTGACGATAGCCGCTAGCGTGTCGCTTGGCCAGTGACCGATGAGGCCCGGCGGCGTCTGCGGGTTCAGCGTTCGGGAAGCCAGCGTGCCAGTGTGCGCTGCCACAAAGACTCCCGACGCGGCGGCACAGCGGCGCCCGTCTTACGGTGTGCGGGCGGGACGCCATGTTCCGCGTACCACTGCTCCCACTCGTGCGGCGTCAGCGTTCGCGGTACATAGGACTCATCGGTGTGCTGCTCGGCCTGTCGCTGCAAAGACGTGTCCGCCGATTCGCCCGGGCCGTCGACGATTTCCCGGATTCTGCGCTGTTGTCGTGTTTCCATGCCGCTGTTATAGCGCAATCGGAGGTGGAAAAGCAGGCCTGCCCTGTGGCCCCGGGTTGTTCGAGTTGCGTCCGGGGGCGATCCCGAAAAGCCTTGCAAGGGGCCGGTGGCAAACCGTAAGGTGGGGGAATGAGATCATGTGCAATGCTGCAACGCTGTTCCGATTGCGCGTCAGAGGGCCGGTTTTTTAATGCCGGAGCAGCCTGAGTGCCGGCAAGAGAGGAATGTTGACACGGGACGAAACACAGCACACCTGGTCCAGTCTGCTCAAAGCGTCGGTCAGTCTGCGGCGGGAGCTGCACCAGCTGCCCGAGCTGAGCTGGTCTGAGCACCAGACGGCGGCGCTGATACGGGAGCGGCTCGACCGCCTGGGTATCCAGTGGCGGGCCTGTGCCGATACCGGCACTCTGGCAACGCTGGCGCCAGCGGCGGCCGGTCGCCACATTGCCCTGCGCGCGGATATTGACGCCCTGCCCATCACGGAAAACTCCGGTATGGCCTGGAGTTCCCATCATCCGGGGTGCATGCATGCCTGTGGCCACGACGGCCACACTGCAACCCTGTTCGCGGCGGCCGAGTGGCTGAAAACGCAGGAAAACCATCTCCCCGGTCCGGTAACGCTGCTTTTCCAGCCTGCGGAAGAAGGGGGGCATGGCGCGGACGCGATGATTCGCGAAGGCGCGCTTGAGAACGTGGACGCCATTTTCGGCTGGCATAACTGGCCGGCCATTCCTATCGGGCATGCCGTCTGTCCGGATGGCGCTGTCATGGCGGGCAACGGGACCTTCCGGCTCGAGGTGCGCGGCCAGGGTGGCCACGCCAGCCAGCCGGAACTCTGCCGCGACCCCGTACTCGCCGCGTCGGCCATTGTTCAGGCGATGCAGCAGGTGGTGAGTCGGCGCCTGCCGGCCCAGGGTGCGACGGTTGTCAGCATTACCTCAATCGATGCCCGCAGCGGCGTTACCGTGATTCCCGATACCGCCGTGCTCGAGGGCAGTTTTCGCATTACCGATCCCAGCGACCGAGAACCGCTGTCGGCCATGATCACCGAGGTGGCAGAAGCCGCCGCCAGGGCCTACGGTGCAGAATGCGACGTGACCATCGACAGACGTTACGACCCCACGGTCAACCATCCGCAGGAGGCGGATATCATGCGCGGTGCGCTGGTGGATGAATTTGGCGCTGACGCGCTGAACGCGCCGGTGCGGGTGCCGATCATGGCCTCTGAGGACTTCAGCTATTACCTGAAGCACATTCCTGGCGCCTTCGCCCTGATCGGCGCGGGCGACGGGCAGGCGTGTCACGAGGTGCCATGCCACAGCTCGCGCTATGACTTCAACGATGCGCTCATCGCCCATGTCGCGCGCGTATACGCGCGTCTCGCGGGAGCGCCCCTGCCCACCTGAGCAGGAACCGCCGCGGCAGGCTGTCAGCCGTGGCCGCGACCCGATCGGCTTTATTTAACGACTTTCAACGATTATCAAGGAGATATCATGGACGCATTCACCAAGTGGGAATCAGAGATCCGGGGCTATTGCCGCCTTTACCCGACCGTCTTCAAATCCGCCTCCAATGCACGCCAGGTGGATGAAAACGGCAAGTCCTATGTCGATTTCTTCGCCGGCGCCGGGGTACTGAATTTCGGCCACAACAACCCGCGTATGAAGGAAAAGCTGATCGAGTTCATCCAGAACGATGGCGTTGCCCATGGCCTGGACATGCACACGACGGCCAAGCGCGACTTCATCGAGCGCTTTGCCGCAACCATCCTGGAACCGCGCGACTGGAACTACAAGATGATGTTCATGGGCCCCACCGGCACTAACGCAGTGGAAAGCGCCCTCAAGCTCGCACGCAAGGTTACCGGACGGCAGACGGTGGTGGCTTATACGTCGGGCTTCCACGGCATGACGCTGGGCTCACTGGCTGCCACGGCCAACAGCTATTTCCGCAATGCGGCGGGGGTGCCTCTGAATCACATACTGCGCCAGCCCTTTGGCTGCGAGAAGCCCTGCGTCGGCTGTACGCTCGGCTGTGGCATGGACTCGGTAGAGCGTCTGCGCTCCGAGTTTGAGGACTCGTCCAGCGGCCTGGAGCCGCCCGCGGCCTTCCTCGTCGAAGCGATACAGGCGGAAGGTGGCGTACACGTCGCCAGCGCGGAATGGCTGCAGGCGGTTGAAAAACTCGCGAAGGACCTGGGCGCCCTGTTCATTATCGATGATATCCAGGCCGGCTGTGGCCGCACCGGCAATTACTTCAGCTTTGACGGCATGGGACTGGATCCAGACATCATCACCCTGGCCAAGGGCATTGGTGGTTTCGGCACCCCCCTGGCCATGAACCTCGCCAAGCCGGAGCACGACAAGCACTGGTTGCCGGGTGAGCACACGGGAACCTTCCGTGGCCAGGGTCTCTCCTTCGTCGCCGGCGTGGAGGCGCTGCGCTATTTCGATGACGACGAGCTCATGAACGACGTCAAGCGCAAGGGTGAAGAGATGCATTCCCAGCTGCAGGCCATTGTGGACAGCTATCCCGATCACACCTTCCAGGTGCGCGGCAAGGGCATGATGCAGGCGATTGATCTCGGTGACGGTGCTCTGGTGAAAGCCATTGCGGCGCGCTGTTTCGATAACGGCACGCTGTTGGGCGGCTCTGGCACCGGCGGCGGCACCATCAAGCTGATTCCGCCGCTGACGATTCCCGATGCCGACCTGCAGGAGGGGCTCAACACACTCCGCGAGGCCATTGCGACAGAGATAGGAGAAGCAAAAGCGGCATGAGACAGCGCGATGACATGACATTCCCCTTTGAGGAGTATGTGCGCCGACTGACGGAGCTGCGAGAACGAATGGCCGCCAGGCTCCTCGACGCCGTGGTCATTACCGACCCGGAAAACCTGATGTACCTGACGGACTACCAGACCACCGGGTATTCGTTCTTCCAGGCACTGGTGGTGCCACTGGAGGATGAGCCCTTCATGATTACCCGGCACCTGGAAGAGTCGAATATCCACGCCCGCACCTGGCTGGAAAAGACCCGCCCCTATCCGGATACGGGCGATGCCATTCAGATGCTGGTGGAGGCGCTGCGCGAGTTCGGCCTGTCCACGAAAAATATCGGCTACGAGCGCAACAGCTATTTTTTCCCGGCCTACCACCAGGACGCTATTCACACCACTTTTCTCGACGGTCGTCTGATCGACTGCTTCGGTATTGTCGAGGAGGGACGGGTGTGCAAGTCCGCCGTGGAAATCGATGTCATGCGAAAGGCGGCAGCTGCCACGGAAGCGGGCATGCTCGCCGGCTTCGAGGCATGTGCCCCCGGCGTGACCGAAAACGAGATCGGCGCCGCCATTTCCTCGGCCATGTTCCGGGCCGGTGGCGAACCGCCGGCGGTCATGCCCTACGTCACCTCGGGCCCGCGCTCGATGATCGGCCATGCCACCTGGGAAGGTCGTACGGTGCAGCCCGGCGAACATGTATTCCTGGAGGTGGGCGGTTGTTTTCGCCGCTATCACACAGCCATGATGCGGACCGTTGTCTGCGGCCAGCTCACCCAGGCCATGCACAGCACGCAGGAGCGCATGAAGTTTGCGCTGGACGAGGTGCATACGCAGCTACGGCCGGGCCTCACCGTGTCGGATGTCGACAACCTGGTGCGCAACATCATCGCCGATAATATGGTCGGTGCACGCTTGATTACCCGTTCCGGGTACTCCATCGGCATCGCCTTTCCGCCGAGCTGGGACGAGGGCTACATCGTCAGTCTCAAGCAGGGGGATTCGCGCGTGCTGCGCGAGGGCATGACCTTCCATATCCTGCCGTGGATGTGGGGTGTGGAGGGTGACAAGACCGTCGGCATCTCCGACACCATTCTGGTAACCGCAACAGGCTGTGAATCCTTTTTCACGCTCGACCGCGATTTTGTCGTCAAGCCCGAAGGCGCGGACAGCCAGAAAAACCGCGACCCGGCGACGGCGCCCAAGTCGGTGGAATCCGCAAAGGACGCCGCATCCTGAGTGACCTGCAGTCAAGGAGCCGCAAACCATGTTGAAAGTGATCGATCCGACCACGGGAAAGGACCTGCATGAGTATCCGGTAGCAGACGCCGGGCAGGTAGAGCGCTGTCTGGCAGACGCGCAGTCTGCCTATTCTTCCTGGCGGTCCACCCCGTTTGAAGACCGGGCGCAGGTGCTGCGCGCCGTCGCCGCACTGATGCGTGAGGATGTCGAGACGCTCGCGCCGCTGATGACCGCTGAGATGGGCAAGCCCATTCGCGAGGCGCGCGGTGAAGTGGAAAAAGCCGCCTGGTGCGCCGAGCACTACGCGGAGCATGCAGCGGACTATCTTGCATCCGAAACCATGGCCTCGGACGCGACCCGCAGTTACGTGCAGTATCTTCCGCTTGGCGTGATTCTGGGCATCCTGCCCTGGAATGCGCCCTTCTGGCTCGCGTTCCGCTTTGCGGCGCCTACCCTGATGGCGGGCAACACCTGTGTCATGAAACACGATTCGCATGTGCCCGCCTGCGCCGTGGCGATCGCGTCGCTGTTTGAGCGCGTTGGCGCGCCGGCGGGGATTTTCCAGAATCTGCCGCTGCAAACTCCCGAGGTCGAGGCGGTGATTCGCGACCGGCGGATCCGGGCCGTGTCGTTCACCGGTTCTGATCGCGGTGGCGCGGCGGTGGCGTCGACTGCCGCGTCGGAAATCAAGCCGGCGGTGCTGGAGCTGGGCGGATCTGATCCCTGCCTGGTGCTGGCCGATGCCGATCTCGAGCAGGCGGCGGATGTCATCACCCTGTCGCGCATCATCAACGCCGGACAGAGCTGTATTGCCGCAAAGCGCATCATTGTCGAGTCCTCTGTGTATGAGCGCATGCTCGAACTGCTGTCAGAGCGGCTGGGTCGGCTGCGGTTGGGTGATCCCCGCGAGGAGGATACGGACCTCGGGCCGATTGCACGGGCTGACCTGCGCGATGAACTGCACCGGCAGGTAGAGAAAACCGTGGCCGCCGGTGCACGCTGCCTGCTCGGCGGCACATTGCCGAGCACGCCCGGCTTTTTTTATCCGGTAACGCTGCTGGCCGACGTCACCAACGACATGGCCGCGGGCTGTGAAGAAACCTTCGGCCCGGTGGCCGTGGTTATGCGCGCCGACTCAGCCGAGCACGCGGTGGCACTGGCCAACGACACCGATTACGGACTCGCAGCCGGGGTGTGGACGACGGCAGAGCGTGGCGAAGCCATCGCGCGTGAACTGGAAGCCGGGCAGGTGGCGGTCAACGGTATTGTCAAGACCGATCCGCGCCTTCCCAGCGGCGGCATCAAGCGTTCGGGCTACGGCCGTGAACTCGGTCCCCACGGCATCCACGAGTTCGTGAATGCCCAGCAGGTCTGGGTTGGCCCGAAGCAGTAGCTTGCCCATAGCGACGTCTGCCGGCAGCAACCAGCCGACCGTGCCGTCAGTCGCCCCGGCAGCTGGCCAGCAGGCGCACGAGGTGCGCTGATCCGAGCCGGTTCAGGTGCGCAATGTTGTGCTCGGGAATAGCGTCAGGCTCTGGGTGATGAGCGATGGCCTTCTCCACATCGGCCTCGCGCAGCAGGTGCAGCATCGGGTAGGGCGAGCGGTTGCTGTAGTTTTCGGCATCGTCGGCGGCGGTACCCGCAAAGCGGTAATCGGGATGAAAGCTGGCGATCTGTAGCTCGCCGATTGCGCCACAGCTGTCCAGCAGCCCCTCCGCCAGATCCAGGAACTGGTTGTAGTCGTCAAAATCCTGCAGTACCTGTGGGTGGATCAACAGGCTCGTGGCGATATCACGGCAGGTCCGCAGGTGGTGGATTTCCGCCTCCAGCGCTTGCAGCAGCAGACGCTCGGTGTTGCACGACGTGACGCAATAGCGGACGCGGCCCGCATCGACCTCACGGCCGGCGAAAGGACACAGGTTGAGGGCGATGACGACGCGCTCCACCCAGCATGCGGTGTGCTGGCGAATAGTCTGTTCAGAAACGATCACAGTCTGGCCCGCTTATGGCGTATGGGGCTGATGCCGGGCATCAGCGATGCCAGCAGTTTACAGCGCGGCGCGGTCTCGGGGGAAATTTGGCGCGTCGAGGGCGCGCGGATAGCGCGGCTCAGTAAGGACGACGGAGAGGATCTGTGAGCAGGCAAGCAGACAGCCAGCAGAACGCCACGCACCGGCAGGAGGCGGGGCGGGGCAGTGCCCGGAGCCGGCGATGGCGTCTGCTGTGGCTGTTCCCGATTGCCCTCGCCTCGGCTCTGCTGTTTGCCTGGCTGACCTGGATCAGTCCCTATGGCTATGAGGCACCGGCGGATCTTGCCGCGATCGACCCCGATCGCGAGCACCGGGTATTTGTGTATGGCACGCTGCGCCAGCCGCTGGTGCGTCGCCTGGTGACAGGAAAATGGATCGAAACCCGTGAGGCGACCCTGCCGGGCTTTGCGCAGCAGGGACTCGATCTTGAGCGCCGTCCGGGCGCAGTGACCGAAGGCGAGGTGTTCACGGTGGCGGCGCCCACCCTGGCGCGCCTCGATCGTTATGAGCGACTCGGTATCCGCTACGAGCGCGTGCCGGCGACGCTGGCGAACAATGAACAGGTCTGGGTTTATCGTCGTCTGGACGCGGAGTAACTGCAGGCCTGGGTGTCAGTGCGCTCAGCCCCGCTGCAGCGCCAGCAGGGCTGCAACATCAAAGGGTGGCGGGCAGGGCACGAGGGCGGCCTCAGCCTCCCGTATGGCGAGCATGGACATGCGATCGGCGAGCTCATTGCCCTCGATGCCGGCGTGCCCCGGCACATGCAGCACGACGACCTTCTCAGCCAGCTCCAGATAGAGGGCGTGGGCATCCTGTATCAGGGCCAGGTTCATGATCGGCCCGCTCTTGCGCGTCCAGCCGCGGGCTTTCCAGCCGAAGGCCCACCGGGTGACGCAGTCGATAGCGTAGCGCGAATCGCAGTGAATGGCCGTCTGTCGGCCGGCGTCCACGGCTTTCTTTGCCAGTCTCAGGGCGTGAAGCAGTCCCTGCAGTTCCGCGGTGTTGTTGGTGCCAGCTGGATTGAACAGGCCGTACCAGAGCTCGCTCAGTGCGTGGTCGCGGTATACGGCCAGTCCTGTTCCCGCCGGCCCCGGGTTCGGATCGCAGGCGCCGTCACAGTAGATGTCTACCTCGTGCCAGCGCGGGTCCTTCTTCGCTACATTGTCGCCAGAGGACTTAGATTTCCTGTCTTTTGGTGCTTTTTTTGTGCCTGATGACTTGCCGGGACCGGACTGCAGCGCGGCTTCCGCCTCCGCGCGGGTGGCGAAACTCTTATAGCGGGCGCCGGCCACGCCTTTCACCTGTTTTTCTGCCTCCGGCCAGCTTGCATAGATGCCGGGCGCGAGCCCGCGCCAGACCACGTAGAACTTCTGTTTTGCCACAGTGTTACCCGCTGCTGTGAGACGCGCCCGGTGTGAGCGGTCCATAAATGTGCGGCAGTCTAACAGACTGGCAAGCGCGGTCTGGCGCCGTGGCGTCAAGCCCTTGTTAACCCCGGCCACTCGTGTCAGATTTCCGCTGCCCCGTTATCTATCGTCCCAGGAGTGACACATATGCATTCAGTCGATCCCACCCGTGAGCAGTTTGACGCCTTCAAGGCACTGCCCCGCGACACGCCGATCAACATGCTCAATCTCATCCGCTTTAACGATACCGCGGTGTACCCCGATGGCGAGCGGGTAACGGGCGCGCAGGCCTACGCCCGCTACGGCGAGCACAGTGGTCCCATATTCCGCAAGCTCGGCGGTGACATTCTCTGGCGCGGGAAGGCTGAATGCCTGCTTATAGGGCCAGCGGAGGAGCACTGGGATGTGGCCTTTGTCGCACGCTACCCTACCGCAGCCGCGTTCATGGCCATGGTCACGGACCCGGATTATCAGGCCATCGTGATTCACCGCCAGGTTGCCGTCGCCGACAGTCGGCTGCTGCGCCTTGCGTCCGAGGATGTCGGAAGCGGGTTCGGTGGCTAGTTCCGTCGGCAGATAAGCGCAGCCCGAGTAGGGTATACTCGAAGCGATGAAACATGACCGACGCCAACAAAGGAGTGATGCGATGAAGGCAATGCGTTTTGGGGTCTGGCTGAAGGTGCTGGTGCTGGTCTTCAGCGGCTGGGCGAGCGCTGCGCAGGCCGCAGTGATCGGCACCGCGGAGCATCTGCAGGCGACGCCGACGCCGGCTGAGGTCGCTCAGCTGCGCGAGTCGGTTGAGCAGCAGCTCGTGCGGCTCGGCGTTACCAACGAGGATGCCCTCGCTCGCGTTGCGGCGCTGTCCCGTGACGAACTGCAGCTGCTGGCTGAGAAGATCGATGAACTGCCCGCCGGCGGCATTGCCGCTACGCTGGGTGTGGTTTTCATCGTTCTCCTCATTCTTGAGCTCGTGGGTATCACGGATATTTTCACTGCTATCTAATCGCTGTCTGCTGACCTTGCTGCTGGCGGTCCTCGCCAGCTGCACAGGTCGGGAGATCGCTTTCCCCGAGCCGCCCGCGACGCAGCTGGCGGCTGTTCCGTTTTATCCCCAGGACGCTTATCAATGCGGTCCCGCCGCGCTGGCGACGGTGCTGGGCTGGAGCGGTAGCGACGTGGACCTGGACGCGCTGGTTTCCAGCGCCTACCTGCCGGGCCGTCAGGGCAGCCTGCAGCCTGAGATCATTGCGGCTGCGCGCCGCGCAGGGCGTATTCCCTATCCGATACCTGCGGCCCCGGCGTCCATCGGTGCGGAGCTCGCCGCGGGGCATCCGGTGCTGGTGCTGCAGAATCTGGGCCTGAGGTCGTCACCGCGCTGGCATTATGCCGTTGTGGTGGGCTACGACCCGGTTGCTGGCACTTTTATTCTTCGCTCGGGAACCGAGCGGGCGCGCCGCGAGGACGTGCAGCGCTTCATGGCCAGCTGGCAGCGGGCCGATTACTGGGGCCTGGTGGTGTTGCCGCCGGGCGATTTGCCTGCCAGTCAGCAGGCGGCAGAACCTCTTGTGCGCGCGCTGGCCGATACCGAGGCCTTCCTGCCAGTGCAAGACGCTCTCAATACCTGGGAGCGCTTTCTGACGCAGTGGCCTGATGAGCCGGACGTTCTTTTTGGTAGTGCAAATGCCCGCAGGCATAGTGACAACCCCGCCTCTGCGGCGGCGTTGTTTCGCCGTCTGCTGGCGCGTGATGCGGATCATCTTGCGGCGCGCAACAATCTGGCTGACCTGCTGCTCAGTCAGGGTTGTGGGCAAGGTGCGCAGCGGGTGATGGCGGACATTGAGGCCGCCGCCGTGCCAGCGCATCTGAAGCACGTCATCGCAGACACTCAGAGCGCCATTTCACGCCATACGCAACAACACGACAGTGATGCCGGTCAATGTTCTGACTGGTGATGCCCCCGGGAGGGGGCATCAGCCGATTGACGTCAACCCGCCGCTTTTCCGGCCCTGGCCGCTTCTTTCTCTGAGGTAGCGTCTGCCGACGCCAGCTGACCACTGGATGACTCCAGGTGAGCGCGGATGAACCACTGGAACAGCTCCAAGTCGGCTGACTGACCGAGCAGGAGATCCTCGGAGACCGGATCGATTTCGCCAAGCCTGGCGATCGCCTTGCGGTGATCGCCATTCACGCCGTCGTAAACCACATCCAGCGCAGCAAGGTGTTCCGTCGCAAGTGCCCGACCCAGTGAATAGTCGGTCCAGCTGCGACGCTCCGCCACTGACGCGGGCGTGCCTACAGGCTCCCCGCCGAGCGTTGCGATGCGTTCCGCCGTGGCATCCACCATGGACCGCACCGAGTCTACCTGTGGGTCCAGCATTTCGTGGACCGCAATAAAGTTGGGCCCGACAACGTTCCAGTGCACGTGCTTGAGCGTAAGGGCGAGATCGATCAGGGCAACCATGCGGTTGTCGAGAATACCCGCCACTTCACTGGCGGTGGATTTGTCCATTCCTGGTACGGTGAAATTCGTCTTTGTCACGATTCCTCCATCATCTGAAATGTGAGATCACGCTAACGCAGTTTTCCGGCAATTCCAACCCCGGACTAGTGGGTGACCGCCTCGTAGGGCGGCGGCACGCTGAACTGTCTGCTGTAGACGTGAACACGCCGCGTCGGCTCGCCCGCGGGGGTTACCACCGGAAGACCGGCCTTCACCCAGTCCAGAATACTGCCCTGGTAGTTGCGCGCCTCAAAGCCGGCTTCAATCAGTTTTTCCGCGTAGTCAGCGCTGCGTACGCCGATAGTACAGTAAGTAATCACTTTTGCTTCGCGGTATGTATCAGGCTGGGCTTCGAACTCACCCTTGCTGATCGCTCCCGGAATGACGGACACGGCGATCTCCTCTGGAGAGCGCACATCCACCAGGACGACATTGCCCTTGTGGGCCCCTTCTGCCATCAGCGTCTGTACTTCCTCCAGCGAGACAGACTCGACGTCAGGGGCGCTGCCGAACCAATCGGCCTGCGCCGGCAGGGCAGCTGCCGCGGTCAGCAGCAGCGCAAGCAGCCAGGATGTGATGCGGCCAGAACGCGTGTGTGGTTGCATGATCAGTGCCTGCGTGACAGTAGCTACCGTAATGGTAGCAGTTCCAGCGCGTGTGCCACGCCGATTGCTGCGATGCCCGGGCCCGATTGACGAACTGCGGCCCTGCCAGTTCTTTGCGTTTACCCGCAAGCGACGATCCAACTTGCCCGACCCCCGGCGTCTGCCTACTATCCCGGGCATGACCGACAGCAAGCCGCCACTACCGCGCAAGATCCTTCACATCGACATGGATGCTTTCTATGCCAGTGTCGAGCAGCGCGATAACCCGGAACTGCGTGGCAGGCCCGTTGCCGTTGGCGGATCGGCTTTGCGGGGCGTGGTGGCGGCGGCGAGCTACGAGGCACGGGTGTTCGGTGTCCGTTCGGCAATGCCATCGGTCACGGCAAAGCGGCGCTGTCCGGACCTGGTGTTCGTCAAGCCACGCTTCGACCGTTATCGGGAGGTGTCTCGCCAGGTGCACGCGGTGTTTGCCCGGCACAGCGAACTGATTGAGCCGCTGTCGCTGGATGAGGCCTATCTGGACGTGACCCGGGACAGGCAGGGAATTGGCAGCGCTATCCGCGTCGCCCAGTGCATACGGGCAGAAATTCTGGCCGAAACCGGGCTGACGGCCAGCGCCGGCGTCAGCTACAACAAGTTTCTGGCCAAAGTCGCGTCTGACCAGAATAAGCCGGATGGCCTGTTCGTGGTGTTGCCTGATGACGGGGCCGCCTTTGTCGCCAACCTGCCGGCACAGCGTTTTCACGGTGTCGGCCCGAAAACGGCCGCCCGCATGGCGGCGCTCGGCATCCATACCGGTGCCGATATCCGTGATTGCTCGCTGGCCTTTCTGCAGCAGCACTTCGGCAAACAGGCGCTGTACCTCTACCGCGCCAGCCGGGGACAGGATGGACGCCCCGTGCGCCCGGACCGCCAGCGCAAATCCATTGGTGCCGAGCGCACCTGGGACGCGGACCTGAGCGGTGAATATGCCCTGCGGTCGGCGCTGACGCAGATTGTGGAGATTGTCTGGCCCCGTATCGAGCGCCAGGGTGCCCAGGGCGGCACCCTGACGCTGAAGGTGAAGTTTGCGGATTTTCAGCAGATCACCCGCGCCTGCTCGCCGACAGTGCCCATTGCCACGCGGGCGGCGCTGGCGCAGTGCGCTGACGTTCTGCTGTCCAGGCTGCTGCCGCTGGACCGGGGCGTTCGTCTCCTGGGTCTGGCGCTGTCTGCACTGGAGCCCGCGGGTCTGCGCACGGTGCAGGCCGCAGACGACGGCACCGGCGGTGACACGGCATTCGCAGATCTCGCCGAGCCGCCGGCGCAGTACCACCTTCAGTTCTGAGGGCTGTGCGTTGGTCCGCAGTGCACGCCGCGGCCTGTGCTACCCTTTTCGGCGTCTTTTTATTGAGTAGAGCCTGATATGACCAGTCACAATGATTATCTCCAGATCGGCGAACGCCTGATGGCCTGTCTCGAAGCCTGCGATGTCGATGCGACACGCAGCCTGTATACGCCGGACGCGCGTATCTGGCACAACTTCGACCAGCGATTCCAGCCACTGGAGGAGAACCTGAAGTCCCTGCAGTGGATGCACCGAAAGCTCAGGAACCTGCGCTACGATATCAAGCGCCGGGAAGCGATCCCCGGTGGCTTCTATCAGGAGCACGTGGTGCGGGGCACGCTGGCGAACGGCGAGGAATTCGCTATGCCAGCCTGTGCCATTATCAAGATCGAGAACGGTCTGATCGTGTCGCTTGATGAGTATCTGGACAGCGCGCATACGCAGGCGCTGATGGCCTGAGTGAGCCTTTAATGTCACCGGCACAGTCGTGTCGGTCTTGCTCAGATGACAGCACCGTGACATGGCGGACGTAAAACCTTCATCGAACCGTAACGGCAACACCACAGAAACGTAACACCCTTCACCTAGCTTATACCCAAGGGCGGGGATAATTTTCTCCCGCACCTGCAACTACTCAGTCCTGTCGCGCTATTAACGGATCTGCGGGGGCGCGGCATAGAAGCTAGGAGAAGGGGTCATTTTGAATCAGAATAGAAAGCATCGCTCACAACGCGTATTCCCGCGTACACCATTGTTTGTCGGCATCGCCTGCGCCTGCGCGTCAATGACGTCGCTAGGCCAGTCTGACGAAGAACCTGCAAACGCCAACGGAAACCGCATAGAAGAGGTCATTGTCGAGGGTCGCCGCGTTACCGAACAGCTCTCGCAAACGGCGATCGACTTCACCCGCTACGGCACCCAGGTACAGTTGATTGACGCAGCTAAGATTGAAACCGGCGGTTTCACCAACTTCGGTGAGCTGGCGGCGGGTCTTATCCGCGGCGCCAACATCGGCTATTCACCGGATGAGGGCGAATTTACCATCCGCATCGACGGCGGCACCGACCGCGATACGCTGCTTCTTCTGGACGGTATGCCCACCTTCGACCGCGGCACACCGCTGGAGAGCATCTGGCCGGCAACGAGCATCGATCCGCGAATGATCGAAAGCGTCGAAGTCTTCCGCGGCGGACAGAGCCTTTATTATGGCGGCAACGGTGGCCTCGGCGTGGTCCGCGTCAACTACAAGCAGCCCTACGCTGGAGAGCAGGTCCAGGGTGAGTTTGGCGTCTACGGTGGTGCTTTTGATACGCGCGAGATGTATGGCAACGTCTCCATGCCACTGTTCGGTACTGACAACCACTCCATCATGTTGTTCGGTCGCTCCTACGAAACCTCTGCGCATGAGCTGTTTGATCGGGAGGCGCACGTCGACAATGTCATTGCCCTCGGCGGTTACCACGAGTTTCCCTACGCCTATAATCTGCTCGGCGCCAAGTATCACTGGCAGATCGGTGACGAGACAGAGCTGCGGCTGGGGGCGCAATACGCCACCGTGGACTTCCGTGACTCGTTCCCGAACATCACGGTTTACCAGCCGAACTACACTGAATTCCCTATGTACAACATGTCTTTCAAGTCGCGTTTCCGCGAGAACACAACGATCGACGTCGAAGGGTATTACGTCGCGCCAAAAATCTACAACACCGAACTGGATGCGCGCATCTGCAACACACCCCGGCTGCAGGACCTGAGCCCTGACGTTCAGGCCATTGCAGCGCAGCAGGGCATCACCGGCTTTGACACCGCAGCTGACTTCGAAAGCTTCGCCAACGGCGTCGATGCTCTGCCCGCGGGCTGTGTCACCAACCCCTTCGGCAATCGTGGCCTCGCTGCAGTCTCCGCCCAGGAAGGCTTTTACGTGGATGACGATGGGAATCCCTACGGTACATTCGACAACCCGTTCCCTGTCGGCAGCCCGATTGGCACGGTGATCCAGAGTACGGCCAGTTTTGGCAGCGGTGTGCCGACCAAGGGCTTCGGTGATGTCGATCAGTTCCGTGCCGGCTATATCGACCTGGGAATCAATGGTCGGGTGCGCACGGAGTGGAACGATACGTTCACCACAGTGTTCGGCGTGCAGAACATCACTTACTTCGATGACTCTGAAGACGAGTACGGGATGACCGACGACGAAGTGAGCAGCACCGGTGTCTACGCCGATCTGCAGGTGAGCCTGGATTTCCTCAACGGCACCAACTTTTCTGTTGCCGTGCGGAATGACTTCAATGATCCCTACGATGACGAGATGATCTGGAAGTACGGCTTCCGCCAGGAGCTCCCGGGTGGTTTCTATTTGCGCTCGAACGGTGGCACCTCCTACAGTAACCCGACCCTCACGGAAATCGGCGCGCGACAGGGCCGGGTCATCAACTCCGAACTGCAGACACAGTCGGTGGAGACCTACAGCCTGGGCTTTGGTATCAATGGTGAGGCCATGGGCGGCACCTACAATATCGAACTCGGCTATTTCGATACCGAAATCGATGATCTGTTCGGCGCCAGCTCGGTTGAGCGCGTCTGCCCTGAAGTGGGTGCACTGACCGGCGAGACCGATGTTGTACAGAATATCCGGCGTCCCACGGGTTTCTGCCAGTTCGCCCTGCAGCAGTTCAATGCCGGCGTGTTGAACGGCAATGAGGTAGTCAGCTTCAACCGCGACCAGGTGCAGGAGATTCAGGGCATCACGCTGGATGCTTCATTCAATATCGCCAACTGGGACTTTGACTTTACCTTCACCGATATGGAATCGCTGGAGCCGAATCCGCTTTTCGGTGCCACCGCGCTGGCAGCGGGGACCGGAGTGGCGCAGGACTTCGTGGTGCCTGGCGCTGCGGGCAGCGATAGCGAGCGCCAGTCGTCGGAACGTCCTGAGTGGTCCGCTGCCACGCAGATCAGCTTCCGGCCGACGGAGCGCTGGGTCATCGCGCTCAACACGCGCTTCCAGGGCCCGGAGTGGGCCTACGCCGGAAACACCAATGGGCGGCTGGTCGACGAAAATGGCCAGCGCACCAATCCCGACCTCAACTTCGGCGACTACGTAGTCGTGAATGGCTCAGTGCAGTACTTCATGGGTGATTCACAGCAGCATCGATTCCTGCTGCGCGCCGTGAATCTCTTCGATGAGGATTATTTCGAGCGTGCCAGCGCCAGCGCCGACCAGCGCGTATCCCGCGCCGGCGTCCGCGGCGAGATCGGTCGCTTTGATCCGGAGTACTACTATCAATATGGATGGAACGGCAAGCCGCGCTCCTTCTGGCTGCAGTACGAGTACAGCTTTTAAGTAAGCGTAGCCGTCAGGCATGTCGATTCCCCAGACATGCCTGACGGATTCTCGTTATTGCCAGAACCTCATCAAGGAGCTTCCCATGTTTAAACACAGGTCAGTAGCAACGCGTGTATTCGCCCTCTTGTCCCTGTCAATTCTTGCGCTTGGCGCGGCGCAGGCCGACGAGGCGCGCTGGTGGCGCGGCAACACCCATACTCACAGTTGGTGGAGCGACAGTGATGCGCCGCCGGCGCGTTCGGTCTACAGCTGCGGCGAGGATATCGAAGAGGTACTGGCACGCCTCGTTGTTGTCAATGCGAAACGCCAGGGAGAATAGACATGATTTCACGCAGACGTTTTATTCTCACCAGCGGCTCGGTAGTGCTTGCGACACCTGCCCTGTCGGGTCTTGTGGGCGCCGCCCGGGACTATCCTTTTACGCTTGGCGTGGCTTCGGGCAGTCCCTCGCCGGATGGCTGCGTGCTGTGGACGCGTCTTGCGCCGGATCCGCTGAACGGCGGCGGTATGCCTTACGGGCCGGTGGATGTTCGTTACCGGGTGTGCAGTGACGAAGCGATGAAGCGCACCGTGCGCGACGGTCTGTTTACGACGGATGAGAATGTAGGCCACAGCATACACGTGATTCTGGAAGGTCTGGATCCCGGGCGCGAATACTGGTACCAGTTCTATCTCGGTGAGGATGAGAGCCCGGTAGGCCGCACCCGCACCAGTGACCCGCTGGCGCGCGACGTGAAACTCGCCGTTGCCACCTGCCAGTCCTATGAAAGCGGCTTTTACGCTGCCTATGCAGACATGGCCGCCTGGGCGCCAGATTGTGTTATCCACGTGGGTGACTACATTTACGAGGGTGGCATCGGGGCAATCGGTGAGCGCACGCGTGAATCGAATGGAAAGACGTTCACTTATCGCACCGTGCGCCAGAATAACAGCGCCGAAATCGTGACCCTGTGGGATTACCGTAACCGCTACGCACTCTATCGCCTGGACAGCGACCTGCAGGCAGCCCACGCCGCGAGTCCGTGGATTGTTGCCATGGATGATCACGAGGTAGACAACAATTGGGCCGGCCTCACCCCGCAGGATCCCTGGAAGCAAACGGACGTTGAGTTCCGTGTCCGTCGTCAGGCCGCCTTCCGCGCCTATTACGAGCACATGCCTTTGCGTGAACCGCCGCGGATTCGCGGACTCGATTCGAGCCTGTCACTTTATGGAGCGTACCGCTTCGGCCCGGCCCTGGTGCATCTGCTCGACACCCGCCAGTACCGCTCTGACCAGATCCCCGTGGATCGTGTCTCGCCCGAAGCAGCAACAGCCATGCTGGAAGACCGTAACCGCACCATGTTGGGCGATGCACAGGAACGCTGGCTGCTGGACTCGCTGAAGCGCGGTAATGCGGCATTCAACGTGCTGGCCCAGCAGACCTGGTTTGCGCCGTTTAACTACAGCGACGATCCCGCGCGGCCAGACGTCAACATGGATCAGTGGGATGGCTACCCACGCCAGCGACAGCGGCTTGTCGATGCTATGAGCGGGCGGGAGAACACGGTGGTGCTGAGCGGCGACTGGCACTGCGCTAACGCTTCGACCCTCCATCGCGATCCCCTGGATGCGCGTTCGCCGCAGGTCGGCTGGGAATTTGCGTCCACCTCCATCGCCTCACACTGCCCCTGGGCCGATCGCGTGCACACGGCGCAGCCTTACAACCCGCACGTGCGCTACACGAACGGTGATCAACGCGGTTATCTGCGCTGCAGTGTGACGCAGGACGACTGGCGTACGGACTACCGCGTGGTGGAAGATGCCTACAGTCCGGATTCCGCAGTGAGGACGGATTATACGGTAAGCACGCGCGATACCTGATCAGTGTGGACTTGCCAATGCGGCTGCCTGCGCGCGCAGGCAGCCCTGTTATGAGCGTCGCGTCAGGATTCCGATTTCGGTGCTTTTGGCGGCCAGGGAAAGAAGCTGCTGGTGCGCTCGATATAGTCGACATAGCCGGGGCGTGAGCGCTTCAGGCGACGCTCGAGCAGGGCGGCGCCGCTCCACTTCACCAGAATAAAGGTCAGGAAGATCGGCGAGACGATGGCCCAGCGCCCGGTCGCCGTCTCTGCCGCGATAAGATAGAGACCCCACCACACACAGGCATCGCCAAAATAGTTCGGGTGCCTGGTGTAGCGCCACAGTCCCTTGTCCATGACCTGGCCTTCGCTGGCCGAATCGGCCTTGAAGCGGGCCAGCTGCCAGTCACCCACTGTTTCGAACAGAATACCAGTCACCGCGAGGGCCGCGCCCAGCATAGCGACAATGCCCAGCGATGCCGGCGTGGTCTCGATCTGTCCGAGCTGCACCGGGAGCGCCACCAGCCACAGCAGCGGGCCCTGCAGGAGAAACACCTTGCGCAGGCTGAACAGATGCGGATTGCCTGGCGCCTTGGCCAGCAGCGCCACGTAGCGGCGGTCGGCGCCCTCGCGCCGCCAGCGCAGGAACAGGTGCAGGCCCAGGCGTATGCCCCAGATAGCGGTGAGGAGCAGCAGCAGCTGCTGGCGCACGGCGCCGTCGCCCACCATGGCGTAGGTCGTGCCGGCCACGATCACCATGCCGAGCGCCCAGAAGCTGTCGATGAAAGAGACGTCGCGCAGGGGAATGCTGAGCATCCACAGGGCGGTCATCAGCGTCATCACGATCAGCAGGTTGGTGCCGAGGACGGTCAGCAGTAACTCCATGGTGAGGCTTCTCCTTGATAACGTCGGGTAGGCGGCTTACGAATCAGCGGCCCGTGGAAAGATCCGTAACATGCACCGTGGCCGCCATGCGCTTTTCCAGCGTCGCCGGGTCACGGTGCAGCGCGGCGCGCGTGGTCAGCGCGAAGATGTCGGTGTCCATTTCATGAATGTTTTTCTCGATGGCCTTGATGCCGGCCCGGGCGATATCTTCCGGCTTTTCCTTACTGCCGGCAACATGGCTTGCCATGCGTGTGTCCACCGAGCCGACGATCAGGCAGCCGACCTGGGTTTCCTGATCTGCCAGTTCCGCGCGCAGGATGGTGGTCAGTGCGTGTGCCGCGAACTTCGACGGACTGTAGCCGCCCATATTGGGCACCGCGAGGATGGCCCCCACCGACAGCACGTTGATGATCGCTCCGCCGCCATTGTTTGCCAGAATGGGCGCGAAGGCGCGTGACATGGCCAGCGGCCCGAAATAGTTCACATCCATCTCATTGCGGGCGGCGTCCATGCTGTCGGCGCCCAGCAAGCGTTCATTGTGGAAGGCGCCGGCGTTGTTGATGACAATCGATACATCGCCGCAGGCGGCTGCCGCGGCACTGACCGACGCATCGTCCGTAACGTCGAGGGCAACGGCAACTGCGCGATTGGGAAAGGCCTTCTGCAGACGATCGGCATTTTCCAGCTGGCGTGCACCGACGTAGACCTTGCTTGCGCCGGCCGCCAGCAGTTCGCGCACGAATGCCTCGCCGATGCCGCGATTAGCGCCGGTAACAATGGCGACGCTGTTTTTTACCTGCATGTTTCTGCTCCGTTGTGGGCGTGTTCGGTGGTGTGTCAGGAGAGGCGTGGCCTGCCGTGCCTCGCGCCGGCTACGACAGCGCGGTCAGTCATTGCCGGACGCCGCGTCCGCCTGCTCAGGAGGCGCCATGTTCTTCGAGTCATAGTAGTCGCGCCAGCGTAAGATCAGGCCGTCGCGGAATTCATAGGCTTGCATGAACGGCTGTTGAATCGTGCGCTGATGTTCGTTGTCCCAGAGTTCCTCGTGACCTTCGACTAGCAGCAGCTCGCCATTTTCCGCATGATTGAGGATATCCCAGCGCTTCTGTTCGTAGTTTCCCGAGTAATTGGTGAGAAACTTGCGCATGGTCTCCTTGCTGCGGATCGGACGGGCGCCCATGTCCCAGTAATATTCAATGTCATCGCTCAGACAGGCCAGCACGGCGTCAATATCGCGGCGCTCCCAGCAGGCAATGAGATGGCGAACGGCGTCCAGTTTCGTGCCCATGCAATTCTCCTCTTGGTTGCAGACTGCAATTTACGGTGTTAAGCGGCGGGGAACAAGCGCGGCGGTGACGGGTTTTCGTCTTGAGAATGCCGGCTTCTCCTTTTTAACTTCTGTAAACTGATGCTATCTTCGCCTTTCCGCAACTGCCTGGGACCAGCGCCGTTTGGCGCGCACAACAGTGACGGATCAGAACGAGACCACCAGCACCTGCAAGAATTGCAATACAGCGCTCAGCGGCCCCTATTGCCATGCCTGCGGCCAGCCTGACAGGTCGGCCATCCGCTTTTTTGGCGCGCTGGTTCACGAGCTGTTTGAAGACGTCTTCAGCTTCCGGTCCCGGGCGGCCAGAACGCTGTCTGCGCTGTTTTTTCGCCCCGGTTTTCTCACCTGCGAGTATATCGCCGGTCGACGCTACCGCTATGTGCCGCCCCTGCGGCTGTTCCTGGTCACCAGCCTGGTCTGCATATTCTTTCTCTGGCTGCTAAACCAGACCGGGGGTGAGCGTGTGATAACGATCGCGCCGGACGAGGCTGCGCTGGAGGCCGGCGAAACGGAGCCACGCGACAGGCTGGCTTCAGAGTTGCAGGGCGTGGAATTCATCGATGGGCGGATTTTTGTGAACATGCCCTGGCTGTCTCCCGAGAACAATCGCCAGCTGGAGGCGCGACTGCAGCGAAGCGCCGAGCGTATCCGGAACGATCCGAATGACTTCATCGGCGATCTGATCGAGATGATCCCAAGGAGCATGCTGTTTCTTGTCCCCCTGTTCGCGCTGATGATGCGCCTTAGCTATCCGTTCGCAGGGCGCTATTACGTTGAACACCTCATCCACGCCGTACACGGTCACGCCTTCCTGTTTCTTGCCATTCTGCTGCTGGTGGGGCTGCAGACCGCTGCGTCCGCGGCGAGCCGGGGCGGGCTGGAATCGCTGTCCTCCGTACTCGATGGTATGGAAACGGCCCTCGCCGTGTGGATGCCCACGTATTTCCTGCTATCGCTGAAGCGGGTCTATGCCCAGAGCTGGCCTCTGACGCTCTGGAAGTGGTTGCTGCTGTCGCTGGCGTACCTTGTGCTGGCGACAGCGGCCGCGGGGGCGCTCATATTCCTGGGCGTGCTGCTGGCCTGAAATGGTGTCCCGGCGCTGCCACGCCAGACGCAGTGCCGCCAGTTAGTGCCGTACCTGTTGCTGACGGATGCTGTTCAGCATCCTGAGCTGGATGGCCACTGCGAACAGCTTGCCATGCAGCATGCGTGCTGGCGTGTTTCACCCTAACCCCTGGTCCAGGTCGCTGGCGTCGTGGCGCTCCGGAACCCGCTCTTCTTCCGGGCCCCAGACGCGATTGACCCGTCGACCGCGCTCGACGGCGGGGCGCGCTGCAATCTCGTTGGCCCAGCGGGTCACGTGTTTGTAGGAGGTAACGTTGAGGAAGGTCTGGGCATTGTAGATATCACCGATCACAAGCACGCCGTACCAGGGCCAGGTGGCGATGTCCGCCACCGTGTACTCATCGCCGCAGAGGAAGCGGCGCTCGGACAGATTGCGGTCCAGCACGTCCAGCTGGCGCTTGACCTCCATCGCATAGCGATTGATGGGGTATTCGTACCGTTCAGGGGCGTAGGCGTAAAAGTGTCCGAAGCCGCCGCCCAGGAAGGGGGCGCTACCCATCTGCCAGAACAGCCACGACAGGCATTCCGCCCGCGCTGCCGCTTCGGTTGGGAGGAAGTGGCCGAACTTCTCCGCCAGGTACACCAGCATGGCGCCGGACTCGAAAAGCCGGGTGGGCGGCGATGTGCTGTTGTCCAGCAGGGCTGGAATCTTCGAGTTCGGATTGATGGCCACAAAGCCGCTGCCGAACTGTTCGCCCTCGCCGATATTGATCAGGTGGGCATCATACTCCGCATCCTGTACGCCAAGGGCCAGAAGCTCCTCCAGCATCACCGTCACCTTTACCCCGTTGGGGGTGGCCAGGGAGTATAGCTGCAGGGGGTGTTTGCCTATCGGCAGTTCCCGGTCGTGGGTCGGGCCGCCGATCGGTCGGTTGATGCTGGCAAACTTGCCGCCGCTCTCGCTATCCCAGGTCCAGACCTCGGGTGGCGTGTAGCCGGTGTCCTTGCTCATGCTGGTGTCTCTCTGTGATGGCTGTCGGATTGTGCCTGTCGGAAGGCGATGCCCTGCGCGTTGAGCTGTGCGTCCATGGTCAGCGCCTGCGCCGCTGCCTGTGCCTTTTCAGGCGATGTCAGCTGTTCCAGGTGATGTTGTGCGCGTTCAAGCACCGCTTCCTGCAGCAACTGCAGATACCGGCCGCTGTCGCGACCGGTTTCACCCTGGGCACCGCCAGCAAGTGCGGGCCCCAGCGCAGCATAGTGCTGCAGCTGGTCACACAGCATATCGACCTGTTCGGGCCTGAAGGGCAGGGCGCTGAAATGCGTGAGATACATCATAGCGGGATTGCGCGCTGCGAGGGTGCGGACTGACGCGATATAGGCCTCGGGGTCGAACTGCGTGGGCGTGGTGGCAGGCAGCACGAAATCGCCCTCTGCAAAGCGCAGGCCCGGGTAGCTGATGCCGAACATGTCGCCGCTGAACCATCCCCGGCTCTGTTCGTCCCACAGGCAGAAATGATGCTCGGCGTGGCCGCGGGTGTGCACGGCCTGCAGCGTGCGCTCACCAATGGTGAATGTTGCGCCATCCTCCAGCACGCGCGTACGCTCGGCTGGCGCCGGGATAATATCGCCATAGAGTGCCGTAAAGGTCTCCTGCCCATATACCTGAATAGAGCTCGCTACCAGCTTCCCGGGGTTGATCAGGTGGCGCGCGCCGCGCGGATGAACCAGGAGCTCTGCCCGGGGAAACTCCTGCAGGTAGCGCCCGGCGCCGCCGGCGTGGTCCAGGTGCACATGCGTTGGCACGATGTAGCGTATCTGTGAGTCATTGATATGGAGGTGGTTCAGGGTACGCCGCAGATTGTCGAGACTGTGGTTGGTGCCGGTTTCAACCAGGGCATACTCGCCGCTGTCGCCAACCAGGTAAAAGCAGGCAAGTTGCGGCTGGACATAATCGGCATCAATGCAGACGATGTTTTCGGGAAGTGTATGAAAAGGCAGCCTTGCTGCTTCGCCATCGGATGCCGAGCTGGATACTGTGTGGGTGGTGATGGCCTGTCTCCCTGTTGTGCTGTGGAGGTTGTACTGTATAGGGCATGCGAGAGCGCTCTGGGCGCGCCGGATGCCTGCTCTTCGCTTCATTGCAGGCAGCATACGTAGCGGCGGGTTGTCGCGCAAACGCGCAGGCTTCAGCGCATCAGTCGCGCTTCACAGCAGCGCGGCGATACGGTGGCGAAGCTCGGGCAACAGCTCTTCCTCGAACCAGGGGTGCCGTTTTAGCCAGCCGCTGTTGCGCCATGAGGGGTGCGGCAGGGGAATGACAGCGGGCGCGGATTGCCGCCAGTTGGCCACGGTTTCGGCAACCCTCGCCGAGGCGGGCAGGCGCAGATAGTGCCGCTGTGCATAGCCGCCGATCAGCAGCGTCATCCGCACCCCGGGCAGTCGGGCCATGACTGACGGATGCCATGTCTCGGCGCAGATGCGCGGTGGCGGCAGGTCGGCGCCTGCCGCGCTGTACCCCGGGAAGCAGAAGGCCATGGGCACGATCGCGATGCGAGAGCGATCGTAAAACGTCGCCGCGTCCACGCCCATCCAGTCGCGCAGACGGTCGCCGGAGCGGTCCAGGAAGGGCGTGCCGGACTGGTGCACACGCAGGCCCGGTGCCTGGCCAATCACCAGAATCCGGGCGCTGCTCTCAAACCAGGTGACAGGCCGCGGTGCGTGGGCTGTCCGGGTTGCGGCAAAGCGTTCCTGGCACAGTCGGCAGTCGCGGATCTGTGCACGCAGCGTCTCCGCGGAAGACACCGTTACTGTCGTTTCCTGTTTCAGCTTCAGCGTGTTTTTCACTCTGATCGCCCCCCGCATTGCGAAGACTACATTACCCGCACCGGGCGGTCATCGTTGCCGGAAATGCGGACAAAAAAAGGGGCCCCGCAGGGCCCCTCTGGTTTATCGACATCGCCCGCGGGCGGTATCGATGATCGTGCCGTGGTGCAGCCTTACTTCAGGTCGAAGCGATCGGCCTGCATGACCTTGGTCCAGGCTGCCACGAAGTCCGTGACGAACTTCTCCTTGGAGCCGTCGAAGGCATACACCTCGGCGACGGCACGCAGCTCACCATTGGAACCGAACACCAGGTCCGCTTCCGTGGCTGTCCACTTCAGGTCGCCGCTGTTGCGGTCGCGTCCCTGAAACACGTAGGGCTGGTCTTCTACCGGCGTCCACTTCGTGGACATGTCGAGCAGATTGACAAAGAAGTCATTGCTCAGCGTGCCCGGGTTCTCCGTGAACACGCCATGCCCGGCGCGAGCCGCGTTGGCATCCAGGGTGCGCATACCGCCCACCAGGACCGTCATTTCCGGCACGGTGAGATCCAGCAGGTCGGCGCGCTCTACCAGCAGTGTTGCCGGTGAGTGCTCCAGGCCTTCGCCATAATAGTTGCGGAAGCCGTCGAACCTGGGCTCCAGCACCGCGAAGGACTCGGCGTCGGTCTGCTTCTGGGTCGCATCCGTGCGGCCAGGCGCAAAGGGCACTTCAATGTCGTATCCTGCCTTGCTGGCCGACTGCTCGATAGCGGCGGCACCGCCAAGAACGATCAGGTCTGCCATGGAGACCTGCTTGCTGCCGGCCTTGCGGTTGAAGGACTTCTGGACCTTCTCGAGCGCCTTCAGGACCTTGCGCAGTTCACGCGGATCATTCACCGTCCAGTCTTTCTGCGGAGCCAGGCGGATGCGCGCACCATTGGCGCCACCGCGCATGTCGGTGTCGCGGTAGGTGGCCGCCGATGCCCAGGCTGTGCGTACCAGCTCTGATGTGCTCAGGCCCGTGTCGAGAATGGCCGCCTTGAGACTGGCGACATCGCTGTCGTCGATCATGTCGTAGTCCGCCTCGGGAACCGGATCGGTCCAGATAAGCTCTTCATCCGGTGCCGTGGAGTTGACGTAGCGCGTCGTTGGGCCCATATCGCGGTGAATCAGCTTGAACCACGCGCGTGCGAAGGCGTCCTCAAACGCATCCTGGTCGTTTAGGAAGCGCATGCCTATCTTGCGGTAGGCCGGGTCTTCCTTCAGCGCGATGTCGGTCGTGAGCATCATCGGTGCGTTCTTTTTGCCTTCCACGTGCGCATCCGGCACGGATCCATCCAGGGCCCCGTCCTTGGCGGTCCACTGCTTGGCGCCGCCGGGGCTTTCCGTCAGCTCCCACTCGTTGTTGTACAGGTTGTTCAGATACAGCATGGTCCATTGGGTCGGAGCCTGGGTCCAGGCGCCTTCCAGGCCGCTGGTCACCGTGTCTTCCGCGTTGCCCTTGCCGCAGCTGTTCTTCCAGCCAAGTCCCTGCCGCTCCACGCCGGCGGCGGCGGGCTCGGGGCCCAGGCAGTCGGAGGGTTTGTGGGCACCGTGCACTTTACCGAAGGTATGACCACCGGCGATCAGCGCAAAGGTTTCCTCGTCATTCATGGCCATGCGGCCGAAGGTGGTGCGGATGTCATGCGCGGCCTTCTTCGGGTCCGGGTTGCCGTTGGGACCTTCCGGATTCACGTAGATCAAGCCCATCATGGACGCACCGAGAGGATTCTCCAGTCTGCGCCCATCGTCGTAGCGCTCTTCGTTGGCCAGCATGGCCTCTTCCGGACCCCAGTACACCAGATCGGGCTGCCAGTCGTCTTCGCGTCCGCCGGCGAAGCCGTAAGTCTTGAAGCCCATGGACTGCATGGCGACATCACCCGCGAGCACAATCAGGTCGGCCCAGGAGAGGTCGGGGCCATACTGCTGCTTGATTGGCCACAGCAGACGGCGTGCCTTGTCGAGGTTGGCGTTGTCGGGCCAGCTGTTCAGTGGCTCAAAGCGCTGCTGGCCGCCACCGGCGCCGCCGCGGCCGTCGCCGATGCGGTAGGTGCCGGCGCTGTGCCACGCCATGCGAATGAAGAACGGGCCGTAGTTGCCCCAGTCAGCAGGCCACCAGTCCTGGGAGGTGGTCATGAGGTCTTCAATCTCTGCCTTCAGCTTGTCGAGGTCGACAGTCTTGAAGCGCTCGGCGTAGTTGTAATCCGGACCAAGCGGATTGTGACTCTCGGCGTTCTGACGCAGTGGCGCCAGATTCAGCATCTTTGGCCACCAGTCCTGGTTGGTCTTTGCTTCGCCCATGGCCAGCGCGCTGCCCGGCGTCAGGTGCGACAGCGCTGCCATAACCGCGATTGCGGGAAGTGTCTTCTTGAACATAGTTGTATCCTCTCAGTTTCTGATCGGTTCAGCCTGTCAGTGTCGACACGCTTATCCGTATCGCCCTGACCCGCAGGGCAGGTGCCGATGTCACCCATGACGCGATCGCATCATTGGCTTTACCTGACTAAGAATAATCCGATTGAAAAGCATGATCTAGACGAAAAAATCGATTGCGGTTAGGGTGAAATCCGATAAGCGCGATGCCTGTGGGCGGGCAGGTCAGGGAT
>Ga0102928_1000428_pt1 | contig 27184 bp, 29 predicted proteins | sample SalPonR1_B_D1_MG_FD_78504 | JGI IMG/M metagenome (GOLD analysis project Ga0102928, IMG submission 78504) | Salt pond soil microbial communities from South San Francisco under conditions of wetland restoration - Salt Pond MetaG R1_B_D1_MG | ecosystem: Environmental > Aquatic > Marine > Intertidal...
ATAAATCCTCATGGTTGCGCTGCGGTGGACGCGACCGATCCGTCCTGTGCCCAGATCGCGCTTGCGCGTGGTCAGTTCGGCAGCCTTGCTCCGCCGGGGCGGTTTCGCTACCGCGTACATATCGGTTATATGGTGCCGGACAGGGGCGACAAAGGAGCGTCTCGCTCGCCTCGCGGTCCTGTCGTCCGAGCCTGACCCGGGATGCACCGGCGGCGTGTGATGATCGGGGCCATTCTTGTTTGCGTCGGGTATGCCAGGTGTCGTCGTCGAGGGGCACCTATCGGGGATATTGGGGCGTGGTCCAGCGCAGCGGCGGGCGCCGCCGACAGGTTGAAGATATGAATATGAATATAAGTCAACACGCTAGATTGTCGGTGGCCCCGATGATGGACTGGACCGATCGGCACTGCCGGTTCTTTCATCGGCTCATGTCGCGTGAGACGCTGCTTTATACCGAAATGGTCACCGCCCCCGCGCTGGTTCGTGGCGGGGCGCGGCATCTGCTGCGTTTCGACCCGGCCGAACAGCCCGTGGCGCTGCAACTGGGGGGCTCGGACCCCGCGGAACTGGCACAGGCCGCGCGCATGGGCGCGGACGAGGGCTACCGCGAGATCAACCTGAATGTCGGCTGCCCCAGCGACCGGGTCAAATCCGGCTTCTTCGGCGCGGTGCTCATGGAGCGCCCGGCGCTGGTGGCCGAGTGCTGTGCCGCGATGATCGCCGCCCAGCCCGCCGAGGTGACGGTGAAATGCCGCATCGGCGTGGATGACCAGGACCCCGACGAGGTGCTGCCGGACTTTCTGGAAAGGATCCGGGCCGCGGGGGTGCGGCGGGTCGCGATCCATGCGCGCAAGGCCTGGTTGCAAGGGCTTTCCCCCAAGGAGAACCGCGATATTCCGCCGCTTGACCACGATCTGGTCCACCGGATGAAGACGGAATTTCCCGATCTTCACCTCTCGTTGAACGGTGGCATTGCCTCGCTTGCGGCAGCGCAGGATCACTTGGCGCGCGGAATCGACGGGGTAATGATCGGACGCGCGGCCTATCACACGCCCGCCGAGATCCTGCTGGATGCCGATCGTGCGATCTTTGGCGGGGCCGCGGGGCCGGATCGACACGCGGTGGTCGAGGGGATGCGCCCCCATATCGCCGTTCACCTGGCCGAGGGCGGCAAGCTGGCCCAGGTCACGCGTCACATGCTGGGGCTCTTCGCTGGCCTGCCGGGGGCGCGGCAATGGCGGCGGGTGCTGTCGGAACAAGGCCACCGAGACGGTGCCGGGCTGGACGTGCTGGACCGTGCGCTGGCGGCCATGGAGCAGGCGGCGGCCTGAGGGATTGCAGCCCCTCTCTCCGGCGGGCATGAGGGGCCGGAAGGGGGACGGATCATGCCTGACGTGACACTTGTGATCAGCATGGGCGCCATGCTGCTGGCCATCGGCGCCTTTGCCGGGGTGTTGGCTGGGCTGCTGGGCGTCGGCGGCGGTATCGTGCTGGTCCCCGCCTTCTACCATGTCTTTGCCGGGCTGGGCTATGACAGTCCGCAACTGATGCAGATGTGCCTGGCCACCTCGCTGGCCACGATCATCGTGACCTCGGCGCGCTCGGTGCTCAGCCACAACCGCAAGGGCGCGGTGGATTGGGATATCCTGCGCAGCTGGGGGCCGGGTATTGCGCTGGGGGCCGCCATCGGCGTGGCAGTGGCCGCGCAACTGCGCTCGGAGGTGTTGCAGGCCATCTTCGGCGGGCTGGCGCTTGCCGTGGCGCTTTACATGGTGCTCGGACGCAGCGCCTGGCAACTCGGGCAGGCCATGCCGACCGGGCCTGTCAAATGGCTGCTGGCCCCGCTCATGGGGCTGCTGTCGGTTCTGATGGGGATCGGGGGCGGCAGCTTCGGCGTGCCGGTCATGACGCTCTACGGCCGGCCCGTGCACAGGGCCGTGGCCACCGCCGCCGGCTTCGGGGCGATCATCGCCGTGCCGGCGGTGCTGGGCTTTTTGCTGGTGGACATGGCGGTGGCACCGCCGCTCTCGCTGGGGGCGGTGAACCTGGCGGCCTTCGCGCTGGTCATTGCCATGACGCTGATCACCGCGCCCTGGGGGGCAGCTCTGGCACACCGGCTGGACCCGAAACCGCTCAAGCGGGTCTTCGGGGCTTTCCTCATGGTGGTGGCGCTCAACATGCTGCTTCAGGGCCTGTGATGGTGGATGGACGGGGATACAAGGTCCTGCGCGCGGTGCCGGGTCTGCGGGCCTGGGCGGATGCGGCCCGGTCGGTGGCCGAGATCGCGCTCGATGACCAGGCGCTGCGCGATCGCTGGTTGCGCCATGGCGGCACCTGGTTCGTCGGCGTCGAGGCCCTTGCGAACGATCCCGATGGCGGCCTTGGCGGCGTGCCGATGCCGCGGGACCTTCGCGGCATCTGGCCCGGGCGCTGGCACCGGGCGCAGCTTTCGGCGATCTATCCCGGTTATCCCGGGCGCGACGACTCCGAAAGCGAGGCCGCCCACCGCTTTCGCCGCATCCGCTGCGGGGCCCATGTGGACGGGTTGCACCTTCAGGACGGGCGGCGCGTCCTGCGCGAACCACATGCCTTCGTCCTGGGGATCGGCCTGACGGATGTCGAGGACAGCCCGCTGGTCGTCTGGGAAGGCAGCCACGAGATCATTCGCAGAGCCCTTGCCGGGGCCGAACTTGGCGACGACGTGACCGAGGCCTACAAGGCCGCCCGCGCAGAGGTTTTCGAGCGCTGTGCCAAGGTGCCGGTTCCGCTGCGCCCGGGCGACGCGGTGCTGGTCCACCGCTTGGCCGTGCATGGCATTGCGCCCTGGGCGGGCGGAGGCCTTGACCCGCGGCTCACGGCCTATTTCCGGCCGCTTTTCGAGCGGTCAAGCGACTGGACGGCACGCCGGCCCTAAGGGGACGGCCGCCGGTCAGTCGAGAAAGGCCTTTTCCACCACGTAATGGGCCGGCTTGGAATTGGCGCCCTCTTCCAGCCCGTAGTCCTCGAGCATCGCCTTGAGCTCTAGGTTGAAGTCAAGGTTGCCGCAGATCATCGCCCGGTCGGTTTCGGGCGAAAGCGGCGGCACACCCAGTTCGTCAAAGGCCGCGCCCGAGCGCATCAGGTCGGTGATGCGGCCCATCCGGGGGCTGTCCTCGCGGGTGGTCGTGGGATAATAGTGGATCTTGTCGGCGAAGTCCGCGCCCATCAGTTCGGCCAGCAACTCGTCCTTGCGAATGCTCTCGATCAATTCCGCGCCATAGGTCAGCTCACCCGCTTCCCGGCAGGTATGGGTGATGAAGACCTGGTCGTAATCTTCGTAGGTCTGCGGATCGCGCAGCAGCGAGGCGAAGGGCGCAAAGCCCGTGCCGGTGGCAAAGAACCAGATGCGCTTGCCCGGCAGCAGCGCGTCATGGACCAGCGTGCCCACGGGCTTGGGGCGCAGGATGATCCGGTCGCCCGGTTCGATGTGCTGCAACTTGCTGGTCAGCGGCCCGTCGGGCACCTTGATCGAGTAGAACTCCAGCTCGTCATCCCAGGACGGCGAGGCGATGGAATAGGCGCGCAGCAGCGGTTTCTGTTTGCCCGTCTCCGGGTCCGGATCGCCCATCAGGCCGATCATCACGAATTCTCCCGAGCGAAAACGCAAGGATTGCGGCCGCGTCACCTTGAAGGAAAACAGGCGGTCAGTGTAGTGGCGCACCTCCTTCACCGTCTGGGCGTCGGGAAGGTCGCGGGTGGCCTTGAGGGTGGCAGCTTCGGTCACGGGTGTCATCTCTGTCATTCTTGCATCGAGGCATGTATCCATGCCCCTCTCCCTTCTAGTCGTTGATCTGTGTCATTTAAAGGTGTGCCAGGGACACCGGTTTTCACGACATCGCGGTGCGCAGCCGCGCCTGGTAGTCATGGGCGCGCCAATCGGCGCGGGCCAGCCACTGTTCCTCGGGTTGGCGCGCGGCCAGGTCGGCGTCGATTTCCACCTCGTCGAAACCGGATCGCCGCGCCATGGCGTACTGGTCGGCAATGACATGGCCCGCTGCGCGCAACCGGCCGGCGTAGCCCAGTCGTCGCAGCCGGACGGCCAGGGTGAAGCCGCGCCCGTCCGAGAAGCCGGGAAAGGCGATGCGGATCACCGGGGCGGCCAGCAGGTCGGCCAACCGGGCCGGGTCGGTGTCGGGGGGCAGGTCCAGCCCGACGGTGCAATCATTGGCGGACCAGTCCGCCAGCGGCACGAAGCTGCCGGTCCGGTCGTCGGGCGCAAAGCCCGCGTCTGTCACGATCACGCTCATGGTCCTTTCCATTCACCCGGCCGCAGAGCGGACCGGTTTGCCATCCACGAAATGGATGCCGCATTCATCCTTGTCCTGACCCTTCCAGCGGCCCGCGCGCGCATTCTCGCCCGGGGCGACGGGATGGGTGCAGGGGGCGCAGCCGATGGACGGATAGCCCTTCGACACCAGCGGATGGCGCGGTAGCCGATTCTCGGCCATGTAATCGCGCAGGTCGGCGGTGGTCCAATGGGCCAGCGGGTTCACCTTGATCCGCGGCACCGCATCCGCGGGGCGGTCGACCTCGAAGAAATCCAGCGCCGCACGTTTCCCGCCCTGGTAGCGTTTGCGCCCGGTAATCCAGCCGTCGAAACCGCGCAGCGCGTCCTGCAACGGCTCGGTCTTGCGCAGGGCGCAGCAGGCGTCGGGATCGTGCAGGTGCAGCAGGTTCTCGGTGTCGGCCTCGAACAGGCGGGCGCGGTCGGCGCGGATCACGCGAACGTTTTGCAGCCGCAGCCGTTCGGCCACGTCCTGCTGGTATACAAGCGTTTCCGCGAACAGCATCTCGGTGTCGATGAACAGCACCGGTACGTTTCGGTCGATCACCGCCGCCATGTGCAGGAGCACGACGGATTCCGCGCCAAAGGAACTGACCAGCGCGATGTGGCCCAGCCGGGTCAGCGCATGGTCCATGACGGACGTGGCGGACTGGTTGCGAAAGCGCCGGTTCAGGGTTGCGGCGCGGTCCTCAAGTGGCATCGGCGCCATCCTTGGGATAGAGGAGCGCCTTGAAAGGGGCCGGACCAAGGCGGCGGTAGGCCTGCAGGAAGGTCTCGTCGGGGCCGGCGCGCAGGTCGAGGTATCCCAGCACCAGCCGTTCGATGGCCGGGATGATCTCGTCGGCCGAAAAGCCCGGCCCGGCGCGTTCACCGATCGCCGCCGTTTCCGTGTGGTCGCCGCCAAGCGTGACCTGGTAACTCTCCATTCCTGCGCGATCGAGGCCCAGGATGCCGATGTGGCCCACGTGGTGATGGCCGCAGGCATTGATGCAGCCCGAGATCTTGATCTTGAGCGGGCCGACATCGTGTTCGACCTTGAGTTCGTCGAACCGCGTGGCGATCTGCTGCGCGATGGGGATCGACCGGGCCGTGGCCAGGGCGCAGTAATCCATGCCGGGGCAGGCGATGATATCCGAGACGAGCCCGACGTTGGGCGTGGCCAGCTCCGCCTGTTTCAAAGCCGCATGGACCGCGGGCAGGTCGGCTTTGGCGACATGCGGCAGGATGACGTTCTGTTCATGGCTGACGCGCAATTCGTCATGGCCGTAGCGTTCCGCAAGATCGGCCAGCACGCGCATCTGGTCGGCCGTCGCGTCGCCCGGCGTTGCCCCCTGTTTCTTGAGCGAGACCGTGACGATGACATGGTCGGGCCGCCAGTGCGCGGTCAGGTTAGTATCCGCCCAGGCGCGGTAGACCCTGTCGCCGGCACAGGCCCTTTCATGAGCCTTGGCAGGTCTGGTCTCTAGGTTGGGCCTAGCAAAGCTATGTTCGATTTGTGATAATAATTGCCAATTCGGACCGCCAAAACCGGGCCTTATATGTTCGAATTCTTCTTCCACAAGGCGGCTGATCTCTTCGATGCCATGTTCATGCACGGTGATCTTGATCCGCGACTTGTACTTGTTGTCGCGCCGTCCCAGCAGGTTCCAGGTGCTGACCACGGCCTCGGTGTAGGGCAAAAGGTCCTCTTGCGGCAGGAACTCGCGCAGGACCTTGCCGATCATCGGCGTCCGGCCCAAACCACCGCCGACGATCACCCGATAACCGATCTCGTTGTCCCGCTCGACGGTCTCCAGTCCGATGTCGTGCGCGCGAGTGACGGCGCGGTCATGGCCGCTCCCCGATACCGCGATCTTGAACTTGCGTGGCAGGAACTGGAACTGAGGGTGATCCGTGGACCATTGCCGAAGAAGTTCGGCAACCGGGCGGGGGTCGGCGATTTCATCCGCCGCGGCCCCGGCGAAATGGTCGGCGGTGACATTGCGGATCGTGTTGCCGCTGGTCTGGATGGCGTGCATGCCGACATCGGCCAGCGCCTCAAGAATGTCGGGCACGTCGCGCAGTTTCGGCCAGTTGAACTGGATGTTCTGCCGCGTGGTGAAGTGACCATACCCCTTGTCCCAACGGTCGGCGATATGGGCCAGTTGCCGCATCTGTGTGCTGTTGAGCGTGCCATAGGGGATGGCGATGCGAAGCATGTAGGCATGCAGTTGCAGGTAGAGCCCGTTCATCAGGCGCAGCGGCTTGAATTCCTCCTCCGTAAGCGACCCGTCGATACGGCGTTCCACCTGGGCGCGAAACTGGGAAACGCGTTTTTGAACAAAGGCTTCGTCGAAGGTGTTATAGTGATACATTACGCCTTTTCCTGTTTGCCGTGGGTGTAGTTGGACGGCCCGCGCGTGCGGAACGCCTCGCGGAAATGGGCGGGGACAAGACCGCGCTTGCCCGCGGTGGCGTCGGCCAGGTAGGCGCCCACGACGAGGTGCGCCTCGGCGGCCGCCTCCAGCAGGCGCAGTTCGGCCGTGGCGGCGTCTTCGATCAGTTCGGCCTGTGCCAGGTCCGGCGACCACTCTCCGGTTTCGGTCCGCCAGACCGCGTCGCCTTCCAGCAGTCGGTTCGCGGTCACGACCTTGGGGGTAAAGGGGCGGGGCATGTCAGAACGTCTCCTGTGCCTGGGGGGTGTCGGGCAGGGCGGCCTGCGCGCGGCGCGGCGCCAGCCCGATGAAGGTCAACGCTGGACCGTTCAGCGCGGCCTGCTCCATGTCCGGTTCCATCCGGCCCAGCGTTGTTTCAAGCGTGCGCTGACCGGGGCATGACGCGTTCTCGACCACTGTCACCGGCGTGTCGGGCGCGCCCCCGTGCATCAGCAAGCGGCCCTGGATGAAGCGCGCAGCACGCTTTCCCATGTAGATCGCCGCAACGGCGCCCGGAACGGCCAGCGCGCGCCAATCATGATCGGCGAAGCCCTTGGTGTCATGGCCGGTCAGGAACCGGACCTGGCTGTTGCGACCGCGCTTGGTCAGGGATCGGCCCAGGCTGGCACTGGCTGCGGCGGCGGCGGTGATGCCTGGGATGATTGCATGGGGCAGTTGATGGGCAGTGACTGCCTTGATTTCCTCGTCCAGACGGCCGAAAACCGTCGGATCGCCGCCCTTGAGCCGCACGACATACGCCCCGGCCCGGGCATGGGCCACGATCAGGGCGTTGATGTCATCCTGCCCCATGGCCTGGCCAAAACCATGTTTGCCTGCGTCGATCATCTGCGCCTCGCGCCGGGCCAGTTCCAGCACGCCGGGGCCGACCAGCCGATCGTGGATCACCACGTCGGCGGCATCCAGCGCCTTGCGCGCCTTGAGCGTCAGAAGCTCGGGGTCGCCCGGCCCGGCGCCGACGAAATCCACACGGCCCCGCGCTGGATCGCCCGACAGGTGCCGTGCCAGCAGGTCGTCCAGCGCCGATCCCGCTGCCGATTCACCGCCCTGATCCATCGCGCGCGGGCCGGCGTTGAAATAGTAGTCGGCCCAGAAAGCGCGCCGCGCGCGGCCGAAGGGCAGATTCTCGGCCATCTTGCGAAAGCCCTTGCCGATGCGGGCGAGAGAGCCAAGCGTCGCGGGCAGGCGCGCCTCGAGATCCGCCTTGATCCGGCGGGCCAGTACAGGGGCCGCCCCCTCGGTGCCGATGGCAACGGTGACAGGGTCACGATCGACGATGGCGGGGGTGATGAAGGCGCTGTCGGCCAGGTTGTCCACGATATTGACCAGCGCCCCCTCGGCGCGGCCGATGCGGGAGGTCTGCGCGTCCAGCGCGGCCTCCTCGTCGGCCGCATAAACAAGGGCGGCGCACAGCGCATCACCGGGCAGCATCGCGCGGCGGTGAAGGGTCAGCAGGCCGCGCGCCGCCCAATCCTCGATTTCGGGCGCCGGGGCCGCCGCGAAAACGGTGATCCGTGCTGTCGTCTTGAGCAGCAGGCGCAGCTTGGCGAGCGCCACCTCGCCGCCGCCGGACAGAACAACGCGGCGGCCGTCCAGGTTCAGGAAGATGGGGAAATGCTGCATCGTTGCCTCCGGTTTCTGCCGGCAGGATAGAAAATTTTTCCAAGATATTTGAGTTAGTCTTGCCAAAAAGGACCATTTGTTTCATGTAGGCCAAAATTGAAAACAGACGTTCATATTCGAGAAGGGGGGTGAAATGCCGGTCCGGATAGATGCGCTCGATCGGAAGATCCTTGAAGAGCTGCAACGCGACGCCGGCCAGTCGCTGGACGAGATCGCCCGCCAAGTGGGGTCGTCCAAGACGCCCGTCTGGAACCGGATTCGCAAGATGCGCGAGGCCGGGATCATCGGCCAGCAGACTGTGCTGCTCGATGCCGAGGCCCTGGGCTTCGAGGCCTGCTTCTTCGTCCTGATCCGGACCAGTGAACACGAGGCCGATTGGCAGGCGAAATTCCTCCAGGCCCTGCGGGACCGCCCCGAGGTGCAAGAGGCGCACCGGCTGGCGGGCGACATCGACTATATCCTGAAGGTGCGTGTGAAGAACGCCCGCGCCTACGACGCCTTCTACCAGGCGCTGATTTCCGAGGTGCGGGTGCACAACGTCACCGCGCTCTTATCCATGGAAGAGATCAAGTCGACCGTGGCGTTGCCGCTCTAGCCAAGGATGCGGCTGAGTTCGCGCAACAGTTTCTCGCGGATGGCGCGGGGATAATCGCGGTGCCGCCGCGCGGTGATGACGAAGCCGTCGCGGGTGATGACGGCGCCCCGGTAGAAATTCGTGATTGCCAGCCCCATGCTCTCGATGGCGATGCCGTTTATCGTGACCCCGGCGCGTTCTGCGGCGCGCACGGCGGGTCGGGTGTCGCCGCCAGCGTTGGGCGTGCCATCGCCCGAGACGTCGATGACGCGGCGCTCGCAAAGCGGGGCGCTGTCGAACTGGCGCAGGGCAAAGGTCAGGGCCTCGCCGGGGGCGGTGTCCGACAGCACGAAAGCCCGCGGCATGGCCCGGGCTTGGGCGGCGAAGGCGCGAACATCGGTCCGACTGCGCAGCCGGGTCCAGGGGATCGATACCGCCTGTCGGCCTTCGCCGGACCATTGCATCACGGCCAGCGCGGATTGGCCCCGGACGATCACGTCCATGACCTCGCGGTCGAGCAGGGCATCGGCCAGCCCGTCGACCTGGAGCCGGTATTCGGCCACGTCGATGGAATTGGAGACATCCATGGTCAGCAGCAGCGCGGTTTCGCAGGCCGATAGCGGCTGTGCGAGGCACAGGAACAGGGATACGAGCGAGGCTTTCATCCAACCAGTTTGGCCGACAGGGAAGAGAAGGGAAAGTGCAGGCTTCTGTTGCCAGGTGCCTGCGAACCCCGCCAGACCTTGCTAGAGGGCTGGGCTTGAAGTTTCGGTCTCGTTACCGCTTAGGCGGCAACGGCGACCGGAGCACGATTGTCGTTGGCAATTATGCTTTGGTGAACCGATAACGGTGGTATCTCACCGGGACAAAGCTAACCCCTTTAGACGTTCGTCGATCCTGTTTCGGCCCCATGGTCCCCCAACGAGGGTATCTGGTGGAGCCGCCGGGTACCGCCCCCGGGTCCGATCCGCTTATTACGAGCGCGTTTATGTCCATAGTCCCGAAGGACGCCCCGAATATGCGCTCGGTGGTCGGCGATTTCAAGGGCGATCAGGGCCAGTGTGCCCAGAGCAGCCAGGCCGCGGGAGGCCATTCGAATGCCAGAAAGATCAGCACCTTTTTCAACGGTGGACGGTCCATGAGGATCGACAGCGCCCGGCCCGCCCCGGCGCCCAGGTAGGCGATCCCGAGCGCGAAGTAGGCCGGCGCCCCGGCAACAAGGCACCAAAGCCCCAGCGCCACGAAAAGCCCGCCGGACCCCGCGCGCAGTTCGCTCAGGCCCATGGTGCTGTGGGTCGGTGCCATGTCGAGCGCGCCGGCGGTGTAGCGCGGGGCCAGCAAGCCGAAGCTGCCGAAGACGATCGTGAGGAGGGCAATCAGGATGTCAATCAAGGGCATGCGTCATCTCCTTTGATACAGTAGTCTAGCCCTTGAGGGGCAGACAAAAAGGGCGGCCCCGAAGGACCGCCCCTTCATCCGGCATTCACGGGTTTCAGAATCCGGCCTTGATCCGTTCGAAAGTCTCGATCATCTGCTCGCGCAGCGCGATATCCATCGGCCGCTGGGCCAGCACCGGCGCGTCGGGCTGACCCATGCCGACAGCCTCCAGCGTGTCCGCGTCAAAGCTGGCCATGGCGTCGGTGTTTGCGTGGGCATAGCCCCATTCGCTGACCATGTACTGGGCCGACGACGGTTGCAGCCAGGCCTCGACGAAGTCATGCGCCTGCTCTTCCGATCCGGGACCGTCGACCAGGTTCACGAAGCCGCAGAACCACTGCGAGGAGCCTTCCTCGGCCTCGCGGTTGAAGGAGACCGGGTGGCCCTCGTCGGCCAGGCCGACGAAGCTTTCGTTCCAGGACCAGGCCACGGTAACTTCGCCGGTGGCCATCAACTGGTTCAGTTCGGCGCCGTCGGTCCAGTAGGTGCGGACGTTGGCATGGGCCTCTCGGAGCCAGTCCGCGGCGCGCTCGAAATCCGCCTGCGTGGCCTCGGTCCAGTCCGTGGTGCCGGTCGCAAGGTAGGCCAGCGCGAAACTGTCATCCACGTTGTCGGGCAGCGAAGTGCGCCCGGCATAGGCGGGATCGGTGAAAATCTGCAGGCTTTCTGCGTCCTCGGCGCCTACCTCCTCGGTGTTGTAGAGCAGCGCCGTGGCGCCCTGGTCGGCGGGAATGAAGTAGACGTCGTCGCCATCGGTGAAGACGGGATCGTTGCGGAATTCAGCGGCCACGGTGGCATACGTCGGGATCTCGCTGATATCCCATGGCTCGATCAGGCCGGCGTCACGCCATTTCTGCACCGAATGCGGGCATGGCCGCGAAACGTCGGCGCGAAACCCCGAGCGCAGTTTCTGAAAGGCTTCTTCCTCTTCGCCGAAAAAGGCGAATTCGGGGGCTGTCCCGTAGGTGTCGATGTAGTCCTGGTAAAACCCTTCCTCCTCGTAACCGGACCAGTCGAACACAAGAAGGTCGGGGTCCTGGGCCGAGGCGGCGGTGGCGATGGCAGCGGCGGAGGCCGCGCAGAGGTATGTTTTGACGGACATTCCGGTCTCCCATTGAGTCAAGTTCGCAGACGCTAGTTTCCACGCAGGCGTCAAGCAAGGGGCAAAGCCCGGCACGGCGGCTGGGGCTTGCCGCTGGGCCGCCGCTCTGCCAGTTTTCAGGGCAGTTGGGTCATTTCGGCCCCTGCACGAGGACTCGCACAGGTGATGATCACGCCTGACTATTGCCGTATCATGGCACGCTACAACCGGTGGCAGAACAAGGCCGTCACCGAGGTGGTGGAACAGATGTCCGCCGATGACCTGACCGCCGGGCGCGGCGCCTTCTTCGGGTCGATCCTCGGCACGCTCAATCACCTGCTCTGGGCGGACCTGATGTGGATGTCGCGGCTGGACGGGCGTGACGGACCCGGGATTACGCTCGCCGACAGCCCGGGCCTGGCGCCCGACGCGCGCGAATGGGCGCGGATGCGGTTCCTGGTGGACGGGCGCATCCGGGAATGGGCGCTTGCGCTGGACGCCATCGACCTGGTGGGCGAGCTGACGTGGTTTTCGGGGGCAGTGCAGGCCGAGATGCGCCGGCCGGTTGCGCTCTGCGTGATGCATATGTTCAACCATCAGGCCCACCATCGCGGCCAGGTCCACGCCATGCTGACCGCTGCCGGACATGACCCGGGGCCGACCGACCTCGCCATGATGCCGGAGGCGCAATGACATGACGCTGATGCTTGCCATTCTCGTCGCGGTGATCGCCTTCCTGTGGTGGTCCCATCGGCGTGCCCAGGCCGAAGCCGGTCTCGATGCGCCCAAGTGTGTCTGGCTGGCCACGGGCGAGGCCCGCGGGCGATTGCGCGAATACCGCTGCGACACCTGCGGGGCGACCGGATACACCGCTGCCGACGGACCGCCCAAAACCTGCAAGAAGGACTTTGCCGGACGCGGCTGAGGCCGCGGGTGTTGGCCCCTCCGGGTCGGTCGCGGCGCAGGAGAGTCGTTTTCCGACCGCCGTTCGCCTCAACTGCTTGTCTTCTCAATTCAAGGGCTGTTACGCTTTGCCGCAGGGAAGGGTGGCGCTGAGGCTGTCCAGTCCCCTGAGAAAAGAGTCGAACCCGGGCGTTTGCAGCGTTTTCGCGGCCCCGGACAGACCGGACAGGAGGGAACATGTTCAAACATATCATGATGCCTGTCGACCTGGGCCATGCCGACAAGCTGGACCGGGCGATGACAGTGGCCGCTGATCTGGCCAAGCACTACAGCGCCAAGGTGACCTTTGTCGGCGTCACGGCCAGCACGCCGGGGTCGATTGCGCGCACCCCCGAGGAATACCGCGAGAAACTTGCCAAGCTTGCCGCGGCCCAGGCCGAGCTTCACGGCTCCACCACCGACTCCCACGCGGTGTTCAGCCACGATCCGGCCGTAGATCTGGACGATCACCTGATCAAGGCGTGCGACGCACTGGGCGCGGATCTGGTGGTCATGGCGACGCATCTGCCGAACATGGCCGACATGTTCCTGCCGTCCCACGGCGGTGAACTGGCGCGCCATACCGACATCAGCGTATTCCTGGTGCGCCACGCCTGAGGGCGGGTGCGCCGATCTGGGAACCAACTACAGGGAGGCCATACATGGCCGATGAATCTGCAAACCAGGGCATCCCCGAACCCGAGGGGCATAGCCAACTTATCGATACCGACTACGAGATCGGTCAGGATAATATCGAAACCAAGATCGGGCCCTTCGGGCTTGATATTCACAACCCCGTCTTCGTGATCTCGGGGCTTACCGTGATCGCCTTCGTGGCCTATGCGCTCATCGCGCCTGGCCACGCGAACGCCCTTTTCAACGGGGCTGACGTCAGCGACTCCTGTACCGCGGGCGCATTCTGCGACCTTGGCCTGCGCGTCTTTCTGACGTCGAATTTCGACTGGTTCTTCCTGCTGGGCGCCAACGTCTTCGTGATCTTCTGCCTGTTCCTGATCGTCAGCCCCTGGGGTTCGGTCCGTCTGGGCGGGTCCGAGGCCAAGCCCGACTATGGCTACCCCGGCTGGTTCGCGATGCTCTTCGCGGCCGGCATGGGCATCGGCCTGATGTTCTTCGGCGTGCTGGAGCCAGCCTATTACTTCGGCACACCCTGGGGTGACGCGCCATTGGGGACGGTCCGACCGTTTGACGAGAACGGCGCGATCATCGCCGGCAACGTGGACGAGGCCCGCCGGATGGCTCTGGCTGCGACCTCTTATCACTGGGCGCTGCACCCCTGGGCGATCTACGCGATCGTTGCCCTGTCGCTGTCGCTGTTCAGCTATAACAAGGGCCTGCCGCTTTCGATCCGCTCGGCCTTCTACCCGATCCTCGGCGACCGGGTCTGGGGCTGGTGGGGCCACATCATCGACACCCTTGCCGTCTTTGCGACGCTTTTCGGACTGGCGACCTCGCTGGGGATCGGTGCGCAGCAGGCCAATGCCGGTTTGAATTACGTTTACGGCATTCCCGACAACGTGACGGTTCAGGTTCTCCTGATCTGCGGCATCACTGCGATTGCCTTGGTGTCGGTGCTTCGCGGGCTCGACGGCGGGGTCAAGGTTCTGTCGGAGATCAACATGGTGATCGCGGCGGCGCTGTTGCTCTTCGTGCTGTTCACGGCCGGGGCGGTGAGCATCATGAGTGAATTCGTGACCGGTCTCGGGGCCTATGTTCAGGAGGTCGTTCCGCTGTCGAACCCCTTCGGACGTGAAGACACAGGCTACATGCAGGGCTGGACGGCCTTCTACTGGGCCTGGTGGATCAGCTGGTCCCCCTTCGTGGGCATGTTCATCGCCCGCGTCAGCCGGGGCCGCACCGTGCGCGAGTTCATCACCTGCGTGCTGATCATCCCCAGCCTGGTCTGCGTGTTCTGGATGGCTGTCTTCGGTGGCTCGGCAATCAACGACATGATCGCCAACCCTGACAGCTCGGCGGTCATCGACAACGTGATCACCAACTACAACGACTCGGTGGCGCTCTTCGCCATGCTGGAAGGACTGCCACTGGCGGCCATCACCTCGACCATCGGCATCGTGCTGGTCATCGTCTTCTTCGTGACCAGTTCGGACTCCGGTTCGCTCGTGATCGACACGATCACCGCGGGCGGCAAGGTCGACGCGCCGGTGCCCCAGCGGGTCTTCTGGTGCACCTTCGAGGGGCTGGTTGCCATCGCGCTGCTGATCGGCGGCGGGCTCGGCGCCTTGCAGGCCATGGTCATCTCGACCGGTCTGCCTTTCACCATCATCCTGCTGCTGATCTGCTACGCGATCATCCGCGGCCTGATGAGCGAGAAGCGCGGCTGATAGCTGCCGCACACCACCGATCCGGCGGGCCGTCCCATACGGGGCGGCCCGTTTTCGTTGATCCGGCTTGATCCTGCCGGGGCCGGGCTATCTGTTGGGGCCGTCGAAACCGAGGGACAACCGAATGACCAGCCCCATCATCCTGTGGTTCCGGCGCGACCTGCGCCTGTCCGATCATCCAGCTTTGACCGAGGCCGCCGCCTCGGGCCGCCCGGTGATCCCGGTTTTTCTGCATGACGAAGTCGTCTCGTCCCTGGGGGCCGCCCCCAAGTGGCGGCTGGGGCTGTCCGTCGCGGCCCATGCCAAGGCGCTGTCGGAAAAGGGCGCGCGGCTGATCCTGCGGCGGGGCAGGGCGCTGGAGTGCCTGGCCGACCTGGTCGCGGAAACCGGTGCGGGGGCGGTCTGGTGGACCCGTGCCTATGACCCCGACAGCATCGCCCGCGACACCGAGGTCAAGACGGCGCTCAAGCAAGCGGGGGTCGATGCCCGGTCCTTTCCCGGCCACGTGCTGTTCGAACCCTGGACGGTCGAAACCGGCACGGGCGGCTACTACAGGGTCTATACTCCCTTCTGGAAGGCGGTGCGCGACCGCGACGTGGCCGAAGCGCGGCCTGCGCCGGGGCGCATTCCCGTGCCCGAAGGCTGGCCCGCCTCGGACGACCTGGACGACTGGCACCTGGGCGCGGCCATGCGGCGCGGCGCGGATGTCGTGGGCGCGCATGTGACCGTGGGCGAGGACGCCGCGCGCGGTCGCCTCGGCGCTTTCATCGCCGAGGGCATCGACAACTATGACGAGGCGCGCGATTTTCCCGCCCGCGATGGCACGTCGAACCTCTCCGAGAACCTGACCTACGGCGAGATTTCCCCGGTCGCGCTGTGGCACGCGGGCCGGCGCGCCATGCAGGAGGGCAAGCGCGGCGCCGAGACCTTCCTCAAGGAGGTCGTCTGGCGCGACTTCGCCTACCACCTTGTCTATCACACCCCTCGCATCACCCATGCCAACTGGCGTCCCGAGTGGGACGCCTTCCCCTGGAACACCGAAGCGACCAAGGCGGTGACCCGATGGAAACGGGGCCGCACGGGCGAACCCTTCGTCGATGCGGCCATGCGCGAGATGTATGTCACCGGCACCATGCACAACCGCGCGCGGATGATCGTGGCCTCTTACCTGACCAAGCACCTGCTGAGCCACTGGCGCATCGGGCAGCGCTGGTTCGAGGACTGCCTGATCGACTGGGACCCGGCCAGCAACGCCATGGGCTGGCAATGGGCCGCAGGGTCGGGCCCCGATGCCACGCCCTATTTCCGGGTCTTCAACCCGGCCACCCAGCTGGAGAAATTCGACCCCGACGGACACTATCGCCGCCGCTGGATCGCCGAGGGCCAAGCGGCACCGTCGGCCACGGCGCTGTCCTTTTTCGACGCCGTGCCGCGATCCTGGGGGCTGGCCGCGGCTGAGGCCTATCCCGCGCCGATCGTGAACCTGAAGGAGGGCCGTCAGACGGCGCTCGACGCCTACAAGGCCCGCGATTTCTAGACAGGCGTGACAGCTTTTGCGTAAGCCGTTAACATTTCTGCAAAACCGTTCGCCGTGCCGGACCGTAAAAGCCTGAAAAAGGACAAGGACGGAAAAGACCAGATGATCCTGACCACCACCGAGGGCCAGCGCGACCTGCCGCGCTATTTCACCCCTGTTTTCGACAAGCTCAAGGCGCTGCCGCGCGGGCGGCTGGACATAACGCTGCCCGACGGGCGGCACTTTCGCGTCGAGGGGAAGGACCCGGGCTACGTCGCGCAACTGGATGTCCACGATCCCGAGGTCTTCGCCCGCCTGATCCGCGAGGGCGACCTGGGCTTCTGCGATGCCTACCTGGACGGTGACTGGTCCACGCCGGATCTCATGGCCTTCATGGACCTGGTCCATGACGAGGCCGACGAGGTCTACGACGGGTTCCCGGGCCAGGGCCTGGTACGAGCCTATGAAAAGATGCGCTTCTGGCTGCAATCGAACAGCAAGCGGCAGGCGAAGCGGAACATTTCCTATCACTACGACCTGGGCAACGATTTCTACGGGCTCTGGCTGGATGACACGATGACCTATTCCTCGGCCCTGTACGAGACCGGCCAGGAAAGTCTCGAGAAGGCCCAGACCCGCAAGTATGCCTCGATGGTGGATCAGATGGGCGCGCAACCGGGCGATCATGTCCTGGAAATCGGCTGTGGTTGGGGCGGCTTTGCGGAATATGCCGCCCGCGAGCGCGGCCTGAAAGTCACAGGGCTGACCATAAGCAAGGAACAGTTGAATTACGCCCGCGAGCGTATCGAAAAGGCGGGCTTGTCCGACAGGGTCCAGTTCAAGCTGCAGGATTACCGCGACGAGCGCGGCGCCTACGACGGTATCGCCAGCATCGAAATGTTCGAGGCCGTGGGCGAACGGTACTGGCCGGCATATTTCGACACCCTTCGCAAGTGTCTCAAGCCAGGGGGGCAGGCCACGCTGCAGGTGATCCTGGTCCAGGACAAGAGGTTCGAGGCCTACCGCAGCGGTGTCGATTTCATCCAGAAATACATATTTCCCGGCGGGATGCTGCCTGCGCCCAAGGTGCTACGGGCCGAGATCGAGCGGGCCGGGCTAAGCGTCGTGCACTCCGTCGAGTTCGGCCAGAGCTATTCCGACACGCTACGGCGCTGGTACGACACCTTCAACGCCACGTGGGATGAGGTGGCCGCGCTGGGCTTCGACGATCGCTTCCGCCGGATGTGGAACTTCTATCTTACCTCTTGCGCCGGAACCTTCCGCAGTGGAATCTGTGACGTGACGCAGATCACGGTGACCCGCGGGGCCTGACATCGGCCCGGGCCGCCCGTCACGAAGGGGAGAGAGGCCATGCCGACAGCCGCGCGGCTTACCGGGGCGATCCTGTTCGGGGTCCTGGCATGGTATGTCTCGGGGCTGATCGTGCCCCGGTTTCCCGAAGGCACGGACCTGGGGTATTTCGTGGTGGTGAACACCGCGATCGGCGTCTTGTGCGGCTGGCGCCTGGCCGGGCCGCGCGCCGGAACCGGCTATGTCGACGCGATCAGCTATGGCGTGACGACCACCGTGGCGCTGGTGGTCGTGGCGCTGTTCACCAACTCGCTTGTGATCATGATCGAGAACAGCCTGCGCAAGTTCTACGACACCCCGGTCGAGGCCGTCGTGGCCATCTTCGAACTGATGCTGGAGCATGGGCTGCTCATGGCGACGCCCCTGATCATGGGCACCTTGGCCATTGGTGGCGTGCTGGCCGGGCTGGCGACCGAGTTCATCGGGCGGCGGTACAGCTGATGGCACCGGCTCCGGCTGACCCGCTTCGGCCGATCTTCCTGTTCGGCACCCTGCTGCACCCGCCGCTGTTCGAGGCCGTGGCGGGCGAGGCCGCGCCCTTTCAGCCAGCCCGGCGGCCCCGGCACCGGGTCGCGCGCGTCGCGGGGCAGGATTTTCCCGTCATGGTCGCGGGCGGCGCGGCAGCCTATGGCGCGCTGGTGGCCGACCTTTCGCCCAGTGCCCTGGCGCGGCTGGATTATTACGAGGCCGCCTTCGGCTATCATCCCGCCGAGATCGAGGTGATCGACGCTGCCGAGCGCCCGGTCGCGGCGCTGGCCTATCTGCCTGCCCCCGGCCGGTGGCAGGCCTCGGCCGAGGCCTGGTCGCTGGGAACATGGATCGCCGCCCATGGCGCGCGCACGCTGGACGCCGCCGCCGAGGCCATGTCGCTGCACGGCAGGGTCCCGGCGCAGCTCATGGGACAGCGCCATGCGCAGATGCTGGCCCGGGCCGACAGCCGGATTCGGGGCGCCGCGACCCCGCCCGCAGGCGGGCCATCGCGCGACGAGGTCACGCTGTTGGACCTGCGGCGCCCCTATATCAACCACTTTGCCGTCGAGGAGGTGGACCTGTCGTTTGGCCGTTTCGATGGCACCATGAGCACCGCGGTGGAACGCGCGGTCTGGTGCGCGGGGGACGTGGCCATCGTGCTGCCCTACGACCCGCGGCGCGACCGGGTGCTGCTGATCGACCAGTTCCGTGTCGGGCCCTATCGGAGGGGCGACCCCTCGCCCTGGATCACCGAGCCGGTGGCAGGCCGCATCGACCCCGGTGAAACCGCCGAGGAGGCCGCCCGGCGCGAGGCCGCCGAGGAGGCGGGCGTGAGCTTTCGCGCGCTGGAGTGCATCGCCGCGGGTTATCCCAGTCCCGGCACCACGACCGAGCACTTCCACCTGTTCCTGGGCCTGGCCGACCTTCCCGACGATCTGCCGGGGCCGGGCGGCAAGGCGGACGAGAACGAAGACATCCGCTCGCATCTCATGGACTGGGCCGATTTCGACGCGCGGCTTGCTGCGGGCGGTTTCCGCCTGGTTCCGCTTGACCTGGCCGGGCATTGGCTGGCCCGAAACCGGGACCGGTTGCGCGCATCCGCTTGATGTTGACCGGTGCGGGTCATACACCTGATGGACATGTCAACGAAGGGCCTGCCATGACCATCCGCCACGACCTCGCCGACGCCATCGGGAACACGCCCCTCATCAAGCTGCGCCGCGCCTCCGAAGAGACCGGCTGCACCATCCTTGGCAAGGCGGAATTCATGAACCCCGGCCAGTCCGTCAAGGACCGGGCGGCGCTGTTCATCATCCGAGACGCGGTGGAGAAGGGCCTGTTGAAGCCCGGCGGCACAATCGTCGAAGGCACCGCCGGCAACACCGGGATCGGGCTGGCGCTTGTCGGCGCCTCGATGGGCTTCAAGACCGTCATCGTCATCCCCGAGACCCAGTCCCAGGAAAAGAAGGACATGCTGCGCCTGGCCGGGGCGGACCTGGTGCAGGTGCCAGCCGCGCCCTATCGTAACCCCAACAACTATGTCCGCTACTCCGGCCGCCTGGCCGAGGAAATGGCGCGGCACAGCAACGAGGGCGTGATCTGGGCCAACCAGTTCGACAACGTGGCCAACCGCCGCGCCCATGTCGAGACCACCGGCCCCGAGGTCTGGGACCAGACCAACGGCAAGGTCGATGGCTTCATTTGTGCCGTGGGGTCGGGGGGGACCATTGCCGGGGTGGCCGAGGCCCTGCAGCCCCGCGGCGTGAAGATCGGCCTGGCCGACCCGGACGGCGCGACGCTCTACAACTATTACACCACCGGCGAACACAAGGCCGAGGGCGGTTCTATCACCGAGGGCATCGGGCAGGGGCGTGTCACCGCCAACCTTGAGGGGTTCACCCCGGACATGGCCTACAACATCCCCGATGCCGAGGCCCTGCCCATCGTCTTCGACCTATTGGAACACGAGGGCCTCTGCCTTGGCGGGTCCTCGGGGATCAACGTTGCGGGGGCCATGCGGATGGCCCGCGAGATGGGGCCGGGCCATACCATCGTGACGATCCTGTGCGATTATGGCACGCGCTATCAGTCCAAGCTCTACAATCCCGATTTCCTGCGTGAAAAGGGCCTGCCGCTGCCCGGGTTCCTGGGGTCCGCGCCGCGGTCGATCCCCGGCGTCTTCGAGGACCAATGACCGCCCTCCTGCGCCTCCTGGTTGTGGTCGCGGTGCTGGGCCTGGCCGGCGCGGCGGCCGCGCAGGTCGGTTCGCTCGTGCCCGATCCGTCGGAGTCCGAGCAGCGGGAAGCAGACCCAGCGGCCGGGCAATCGGACGCGGAACTGGCCCAGCGGGCCGAGGCCCTGCCGCCAGCCTTCGAGGACCTGGGCGAATGGGAAAACCTTGCCACCCGCGTGGAGGAAGCCTTGGCGGCCGGGCGGGTTTCGACACAGGTGCTCGATGACCTGCGCGGTCAGCTTACCGTTTGGCGCGACCGCTTCCTGTCCCGGCAAACGATCAACCGCGACCGCATCACCACGCTGCGTGACCAGATCGCCGCTCTCGGCGATCCGGTCGAGGACGAGGACCCCCGCGTCACCGCCCGCCGGTCCACACTGAGCGAACGGCTGCAACGTCTCCGCGCTCCGGGCCTGCTGGCGCAGGAGGCCCATGAACGCGCCGACGGGCTGATTGCCGAGATCGACACCATCATCCGCGATCGCCAGGCCGACACCCTGCGCGAACGCGTCCAGTCACCGCTGAACCCGCTGGGCTGGGCCCAGGCGCTGAGCGGGCTGGTTGATGGCTATGGCCTGATCCGGGCCGAGGTCCTGTCCGAGTGGAACAACGAGATCCGGCGCCGGTCGGCGCTGGAGGCGCTGCCCTTTTCCGCGCTCTACCTGCTGGCCGCGATCGTGCTCTTGACCCGCGGTCCCCATTGGTCTGAGCGTCTCCAGGGGCGGGTGACCACACGGTCGAAACGGGGCCGCGGGGTCTGGCGGTTCCTGCTCTCGCTGGGAACGGTGGTCTTGCCCTACCTTGGCGTGGTCGCCCTGGTGCAGTCGATCGAGATACTCGATCTCGTGGGGCGGCGCGGTGCGCTGGTGCTGGACAGCCTGCCCCAAGCCGCGCTGATGCCGATCCTGGGGCACTGGATGTCGCGGATGCTGCTGTTCCCGACAGTCGCGGGGGCCGCCCCCGCGCTGGAGGTGGACGAGGATCTGCGCGGCCCCGGCGCCCGGCTGATCGTCTTGATGGGCTACGTGCTGGCTCTGACCCTGGTGCTGACCGCCTTCATGGACGCGACCGCCTTCGACGCCGTGCCGCGCGCGGTGCTGATCTTTGCCTGCGGGTTGGCCTTGGCGGTGGTGCTATGGCGGCTGGCGCGCGTCCTTCGCACCACCAATGCGGAGCCGGCCCAAGAGGACGAGACCGATCCGGCCGAAGTGGACGCCAGCCAGGAGCATACGCCTCACGGCTTTCGCCTGATTGCCCGCCGCCTGCTTGCAAGGGCCCTGACCCTGCTTGCCTGGATCGGCGTGCTGGCCGGGCTGCTGGGTTACGTCGCCGCCTTCGAGCTGCTCGTTGTTCCGGCGGCAATCTCGCTTTTCGTGCTTGGGCTCCTGGTCATTCTGCAAAGGCTCTCGGTCGATCTTTACACCCTGTTATCAGGCATCGAGGACGGCGCGCAGGATGCCCTGATCCCGGTCCTGATCGGTTTTGCGTTGTCGCTGTTCTCGCTGCCGGTCCTGGCGCTTGTCTGGGGCGCCCGGCGGACCGACCTGACCGAGCTTCTGGCTCGCGCGCAGGAGGGGTTTGCCATCGGTGAAACCCGCATCTCGCCGACCGATTTTCTGACCTTCGCGCTGGTCTTCGCTGCTGCCTATACTCTGACCCGGCTGTTGCAGGGCGCGCTGAGGTCCTCGGTGTTGCCGCGCACGAAGATCGACATCGGCGGACGCAACGCCATCGTCGCCGGCACCGGCTATGTCGGCATCGTGCTGGCCGGGATCCTGGCCATCACCACCGCGGGGATCGACCTTTCGGGCCTGGCCATCGTGGCCGGTGCGCTCTCGGTGGGGATCGGCTTTGGCCTGCAGAATATCGTTTCTAACTTCGTGTCGGGGATAATCCTGCTGATCGAACGGCCCATAAGCGAGGGCGACTGGATCCAGGTCGGCACCGAAATGGGCTACGTGCGCGACATCTCGGTCCGGTCCACCCGGATCGAGACCTTCGACCGCACCGATGTCATCATCCCCAACGCCGACCTGGTCAGCGGGCAGGTCACCAACTGGACCCGCGGAAACAGCGTGGGCCGGGTCATCGTGCCGGTGGGCGTCGCTTATGGCACGGACCCCAAGACCGTCGAGGACATCCTGCTGGAGATCGCCCGCGCCCATCCGTTGGTGCTGGCCAATCCCGCCCCGGCGGTCCTGTTCCAGGGCTTCGGCGAAAACAGCCTCGACTTCGAGATCCGCGCGATCCTGCGCGACGTGAACTGGGTCCTTTTCGTGAAATCCGACATGAACCACCAGATCGCCCGGCGTTTCGCCGAAGAGGGTATCGAGATTCCCTTCCCGCAGCGCGACCTCTGGCTGCGCAATCCCGATACCCTGCGCGGGCCGGGCGCGCCACAGGCGCCGGAGGGGCCGGTCGGCGACGCTGCGCGCCCCGCCGACCAGTCGCTCGCCACGGATACCGACCCCGATGGCGGAGAGGCCGGATGACAGAGGCCCTGTTCCGCGCCGATCCCTACCTGCGCGCCGCCGAGGCCCGGGTGACGGCCCTGACCGAGGAGGGCGGCATCATTCTCGACCGTACGATCTTCTACCCCGCCGGCGGCGGCCAGCCCGGCGACGGCGGGGTGTTGCGCTGGAAGGGCGGCGAGATCGAGATCGCAACGACCGTCAAGGCGGACGCGGACGACATCGTTCTTGTCCCGGCCGAACCCGCCGCGCTGCCGGGGGTGGGCGCGGTGTTGAACCAGGAACTGGACTGGGACCGACGCCATCGCCACATGCGCGTGCACACGGCGCTGCACCTGTTATCGGTGGTCATCCCGCTGCCCGTCACCGGTGGTGCGATCACCGCTGAAAAAGGGCGGCTGGACTTCGACATGCCCGAGGCGCCCGAGGATCGGGACGCGCTGGAACAGACACTCAACGACCTGATCGCCTGCGATTTCGCGGTCACCGAGGAATGGATCACCGAGGCCGAGCTCGACGCGCGGCCGGGACTGGTCAAGACCCTCTCGGTGGCGCCCCCGCGCGGCACCGGCACGGTCCGGCTGGTGCGGATCGGGGCAGGGGAGAACACCGCCGACCTGCAACCCTGCGGTGGCACCCACGTTGCCCGGACCGCCGAGATCGGACGGGTGCGCCTGGGTAAGGTCGAGAAGAAGGGCAAGCAGAACCGCCGCGTCCACCTGCATCTGGGCCGCTGAAACATCCAGTGCTACGATTAGTTTCCGCTGGACCCTTGCATCGCCCCTGCGTTTTTGGGTATCCCCCGCAACGGAGCGGTGGCCGAGTGGTCGAAGGCGCACGCCTGGAAAGTGTGTAGGCGGGAAACCGTCTCGAGGGTTCGAATCCCTTCCGCTCCGCCACTATCACCCTTTCGAACCCGTTCAGGCCGCCCGTCCGAGGCCGAATTTCTCCTGTTTTCAAAGGGGTTTGCCCGGTGAGTGCGAACCGCTGAGACGCGGGGGCGCGGCGACTTCCGTCTCTGAATGGCCTCTCGTCTCTGGTCGAGCGAACCGCGCCGTTTCCGGGTCGGTCGAAAGTTTCCTCGCCTTTCCAATGGTCTGGCTCGCAACACCGCCAAAACTGCACGCCCTGTTTCCATCGCTATCGACCGACACAGAGACCGAACATGCATTCCGGTGGCACGCTGGGCCTACGTCATGACGACGTGGCGGCGATCCTGCAGCGCGGCGAACGGGTGCTCTCCCGCCGGGAGGTGCGCGAGTATGAGGCCCCGCGCCGCGACTTCGAGCCCGCCCCGGTCGTCAATGTCACCATCCAGACCCGCGACGTCGAGCGCTTCCGCCAGTCGCGGACGCAGGGCAGGGGCACGGAGGACGTGGGCGTGACGATCGCGCAGCGCTGCTTGTGGAGGATCGGCTTGGTCATTTCCGGCGCCCAGCTCGCGCGCCGGGTGTTCGCGGCGGCGGACGCTCCACGCGAGCCTCCGACGGCCTGCGGCCACCGCCGCTCCCACACCGGTTCTCGCGGGCCAAGGTACACCGGTCCATTCCAGCGCGTTCCGATGACGGCGCGGACGCGGCTTTTTTGCGGTCGCCACTGTCGAGGGTCTCGCCTCGCAGTGCCAGCGGCCGGATCGTCTCTTTCTTCAGGCCGCATGGGCGAGTTCGTGGATGCGAAAGGCCGGTCGGCTTTCCAGGTGGTGCCGATTGTCAAAGCGAAGACAGGTTCGAACCAGTCTGCCAGCACCACTCGTCCTGTAGGTCGAGGGTGCAGGTCAGCCCATGCGGCCGGCTAGAACTTTGGATACAATGGATGACTCCCCCCACGAGCTTTAATGCAACGACGCCCCTAAAGTGCTATTATAGAACCTTAATGCGACAAAAATGTTGCCAAGGGGCTTGCGGCGCGGCAGAGTAGATCCTGGAACAGGGAGAAGGATTCGGGCGAAGCGCTTGGCTTGGCGGCTTTGGTGCCCAAGTGCTGGTTGCTTGTACCCCGAGGGGACTCATGTGGTGTGTCCTTCGGAGTGGAATCGCCGAAAGGCAAGTCCACAATGCGCTTCGGGCCTAGAGCTGGAAGAAACATGCGCGCCATAATTTGCTGAGCCCACCTACGGAAAATGGAGGAGGTCGTGCGCAGAATAACGGAAATGCTTATTTTGACGCTCCGTGGATTTTGCGCCTTCCTGATAATCGCCAGTGTGGGGCTGATCGCCACGAATTCGATAGGGCGATATGCCTTTCATAATTCAATTGTTTGGGCCGAGGAGGTTCTGGGTTTTGCCCTGGTCTGGATGGTGTTTGCAGGTGCTGTACTTGTGACAGAAAGAAACGAGCATCTGAGTATGAGCCTGTTCACGGAAAATGCGCCTTATTGGGTGCGGCAGCTGCTTGGCATGTTTTCGGATATTCTGCTGTTGGTCATTGCATCTTTCATTTCCTACCAAGGCTTTGAAGCGATCTCAGACATTAACTATGTGAGTCAGGCAGCCAGGCTGCCACTGAACTTCGTGAACGCGGTAATTCCTCTCGCTTTCGCGGCGATAACAGTCATTCTGGCGATCCGTATTGTCGCCCGCTTTCCAAATCTCATGACCTATAAGCGGGGTCAGGACCTCGATGCGTCAGAGCAAAGTGATGTCTCGGAGTCTTCGAAGTGACACTCTTTACGATCCTGGTGCTGCCGGTACTCCTGCTTATTCTGGGCGCACCGGTCTTTGCGGTGATAATGGCGTCGGCAACGATCGCCATGATCTTCACCCTCGATCTACCTATCACGCTGACCCAGACGGAATTATTCGGTGGGGTCAATAACTATAGCCTGATCGCCGTTCCATTCTTCATTTTTGCTGGTGCCATAATGACAGCTGGAAGAATGTCAGAGCGCCTCGTGAACCTTGTGCTGTCAATGATCGGCTGGATAAGGGGGGGACTCGGTGCCACCATTGTTGGAGCCGCGACCGTTTTCGGCGCAATTTCGGGATCGAGCCCTGCTACCGTCGCTGCTATTGGTGGGTCGATGTATCCGTCGCTTCTGCGAAATGGGTACCCTGACCACGTCGCTGCGGGGCTGATCGCATCTTCCGGTGCGATCGCGGGGATCATTCCGCCCAGCATCGCGTTGATACTTTACTCTGTGGCGGCGGAAGAGTCGGTTCGGGATCTTTTCATCGCCGGAATTCTACCCGGTATGTTTATTTCGTTGCTGATGGCTACTTATATTGTTTTCACGGCTCGCAGGCTTGGGATCAATGACAAGCGCAAGTGGTCATTGGCGGGGACGTCGAAAAGTATTCAGCAAGGCAGCTGGGCCCTGGGAATGCCGCTCATCATACTCGGCGGCATATATGGCGGTATTTTTTCTCCAACGGAAGCCGCTGGGATCGCATGCATCTACGCGGCTTTTGTTTCACTGGTCGTCTATCGATCAATGTCCCTGCGCGAACTTTGGAAAGTAGCTGCGGATTCGGTTTTTCTGACAGCGCAGGTCTTGCTGATAGTGGCGGCCGCATCGATTTTTTCGCGCATGATTACCATTCTCGGCATTCCACAGGATCCTGTGCTGTGGATTTCAGGCTACGACTTGTCGCCGATCGTACTTCTCCTGGCTTTGAACCTGTTTCTTTTGGCGGTCGGGTGTCTTTTGGATCCGGTTTCAGCGATCCTTGTACTCGCACCAATCCTGAAACCCATCGTGATTGCGGCCGGAATCGATCCGGTTCATTTTGGTGTAGTGATGACGGTCAACCTGATGATTGGCATGTTCACACCACCTTTCGGCTTGAATATCTTTGTCGCTCAAGGTGTGTTCCGGCTTCCGATACGGGTTCTTTATCGGGGAATCATGCCTTTCGTATTCGTAAATGTGGTGGCGTTAATAGTCGTAAGCTTCTGGCCCGCGCTGTCACTCTTTCTGGTTGGTCTTCTGTAAAGGAAACTAGGGCTATCAATGTGGAGGAGGAAAGGAATGAATATACTCAATAGGGGCTTGTTTGGTGCAATCTTCGCCTTATCGGTCGGCGTGCCTGCGTTTGCCCAGGAAACCATGCGTATCGGCTTCGCGACGGTCAATGACCCGTTGCACGAGGTCACGAAGGCATATGCCGAAGAGCTTGAAGCGCGCACTGACGGTCGTATCCGTGTTGAGATCTTCCCGGCTGGTCAGCTTGGGAACATCCCCAACCAGATAGAAAGTATCAGGATCGGTGCGCAGGCGGCCTTTGTTTCGAGTTATGCCCGAAAGTTGGTGATGGGCTGAGGTAGGCGGCATATCATGGCGGTGTTCAAAAGCGCCGTCGTTCTCAAAGAGAAAGGATATGCCACCATGGCCAAATCTACCGTTGTCCC
>Ga0102928_1000435_pt1 | contig 27049 bp, 28 predicted proteins | sample SalPonR1_B_D1_MG_FD_78504 | JGI IMG/M metagenome (GOLD analysis project Ga0102928, IMG submission 78504) | Salt pond soil microbial communities from South San Francisco under conditions of wetland restoration - Salt Pond MetaG R1_B_D1_MG | ecosystem: Environmental > Aquatic > Marine > Intertidal...
CCCATGTCGGGGGAATATCGCTGCCGCCTTCGATAGAGTAGCGGTTTCCGGTTTGAAAAAGCATGGGATCCGCAGCGATCCGCCCGGCAGCCAGCCCCTGTCCAAGTGAGAAAGCGGAGGCTTGGCGAATCAGAGACGAGGGCACGTGCGAGAAGGCCGTTGCCACGTGTTCAATATCGGTCGCGGAGTTCATCCTCATCAGTATGAGGTTCTCGCACTGCGAAAGCACATTGACGTGCAATTTCTGTGGACGCTGTGTCACCAGCAAGAGATACAACCCGAACTTTCGGCCCTCTCCCGCTATCGCGGCCAGTTCTTCAGACGCCATCGCCTGGAAACGATCAGCCGGGGTCTGGGGGCAAACGTTGTGGGCCTCGTCTATCACGAGGAGCGTCGGTTCCCGATCATGCCGCGCGTTCCAGAAATGCGCGACAATGCTGGCCGCCATCATAGAACGCTCTCCGGACGACGGAAGGCTGCCGAGGTCGAAGACGAGGGCGCGCCAGTCCTTGGGCACGAGGTCTGTCATCGCAGGCACGTCCGCGGGCGCCCAGATTCCCAAGTCCTCCACATCGAGGTTCTCGATGCGCATTGCGAGGTCGCGGGAGGCATCATCGAACACCGCTGCCGCGCGTTGGCGAACATCACTCAGCGTATATTCGGTGGTACCGATCTCTCGAACGATCCGCCGAAACACATTGAACTCGCGGGCGTCTCGGAGCGGGTCCATATCCAACACCAACGCCTGCTGAGCAATCGGCAACCGCCCGAATCTCGACCGCAGCGGTTTCTGCCCCGGCCGCGTCCCGTGGACCGACAGCTTGCTCACCGCCATATCGTAACGATCAGCCAAGGCAGCATGGACGGCTGGTTCTACGCCTATTTGGTCGGCATCGCAGAGTTCACCCAATCGCACGTAGTCCGAGTTCGGGTCGAGCACTGCAAGTCTCAGATCCGTCTCCAGCAGGAGGCGCTCCAGGATAAGGCCGAGCGAGTATGTCTTGCCGGAGCCGGATTGGCCGCACACCAGCGTGTTTCGGCCGAAACCGGCAGCTTGAAGTGTTGCCGGCGGATCGTCGGCAACCCGGCGCATCGTGCCGATCTCGAGGCTGGCCTTCTTGCCTCGCAGCCTTTCGAAGTGAGCTTCCACGAGCTCGGGTCCCGCTATGGAAAGGGAAGCCAATCCGAAAGCGGTCGCTGTTCCGCCAAGCGCTTCGAGGCCGTCCGTGACGGCACGGATCGCGCCGCACCCGGTGACCTTCGTTCCCCCCGAGCCGTCGACAACCTCGATGTCGATTATCTGACCGAGGTACGCGGCTCCGCTGCCTGCTTCGATATGGACATATCCTCCTATTTCCAGTCCCGCGCCAATGCCAGCGGTGAATTCGAACGAATGCCCGTCGATGGAATACGCCGTGTTATCGTGTACCATGAGACAAGGATGCTTTCAAAATTGTTGCCACGCCTAGCCGCTTAGCATCAGCGCCGGGTCTGTCAAACAATCTCGGATGTCCGTCACCCCGTCAAAGCCATGCGCTCTAGCCGGAATAGCTGATGATCCTGGCTGATGCGGTTGCTCCATCAGGGCGCAATGGCGGTGCGCGACGTCCGCTACGGGTTCGTCAGCCTTCCCAGCTCAGGACGTCGCGATCAAGGGGGTCAGGTCATCTCCATACATCAACGCCTGAAGACGCGGCCGGTCGAGGATCTCGATCTTCCCGTAGCCGAGACGCAGCGCGGCGATGGTTTCAAGCTCGTGGAGTGCGGCATTCGTCCTGCGACGCGATAGCTTCGCGATTGAGGCGAGTTCGCCTTGCGTCAATTCGAGGCGACCATGCCAGCCCGGTCCGCCCCGGTCTATCCGCAGGAGACACGCACTCACCCGACTTACCGGCTGGGACAACCCCAGAGCCTCCGCCGCATCGATCAGCAGGCGCATGTTCGCCATGGCCATCAGGAGCAGGTATTGATGCATTTCCGGATATTTGTCGCAGAGGCGGGTGATCTCCGCCCGGCTGAGGCGCAGCAGCCGCGTATCCCGCTGCACGAGGATGTCAAAGCGACGTGGTTCACCCGTCACGGCGGCCAGATCGCCGATCCACCAACCGGGCCCGACAACATGCGCCAACGCGCGATCGCTGCCCCACAACGGCAAATGCATATCGAGACGACCGGACACGATGCCGAAAATGCCTCCGGCCGGGTCTCCCGCACGATAAATCGAATGCACCTCTGCCGCCGTGATCCGGTCGCAGCGGCGCGCGATTTCGTTCCTGAGTTCTAAAGAGGCTTGCGAGAGCCACCCCATTCCATCCAGCACGGATGTCTCCCCTCCAACCCTCAAAAAAGTTGTCGAATTGTGCATCGCGGAACAGTCTTCTGCGATGTTCAAGTACTAACAGAAACTTTATGCAACCGTGATCAGAACGCATCAATATGGATGGACAAGATGAACAAGCTCACTGCCGAGTTCATCGGAACCTTCTGGCTCGTCTTTGGAGGATGCGGGAGCGCAGTCCTGGCGGCAGGCTTTCCCGAGATCGGGATCGGCCTTCTCGGCGTGTCTCTGGCCTTCGGCCTCACGGTGCTGACCATGGCCTATGCCGTCGGTCACATCTCCGGCGGGCATTTCAATCCGGCGGTGTCCCTGGGGTTGGCGATGGCCGGCAGGTTCGGCTGGGGGGACTTGGCGCAATACTGGGTCGCGCAGGTTCTTGGCGGTCTGGCCGGCGCGGGGGTTCTCTTCACGATCGCTTCCGGCGCGCCCGACTGGGCAGCGGGCGGTTTTGCTTCCAACGGGTACGGTGTCCTCTCGCCAGGCGGCTACGGGCTCTTGTCGGTCATCGTTATCGAGGTCGTGCTCACGGCGGCGTTCCTCGTCATCATCCTCGGCGTAACGTCGAAGACCGAGTTCGCAGGCTTTGCCCCGATCGCGATCGGTTTGGGGCTTACGCTCATTCACCTGATCTCGATCCCGGTGTCGAACACCTCGGTAAATCCGGCGCGGTCTACCGGGGCTGCGGTGTTCGCCGAGACGGCGGCAATTTCCCAACTCTGGGTGTTCTGGGCTGCACCGCTAGTCGGCGCGGCGTTGGGAGCGCTCATCCACAAGGCGCTTTCTTCGCAACGGGTGGATACGGTTGCCGCTTAACGACGAATGGAAATAGGAGTGACACTTTCGTGGCGGAAACAATGAAAACGGGCGCTCTGGCTGTGGTCGCGATCCTATCGGCTGTCGCCTTGACATTCGCAGGCCAAGCCGTGGCGCAGACCGAACCTGATGCGGGGCTCGAGGATGTCCGCACCCAGGTCGCCGAGGCGATGGATGCCATAGCGGCCTATTCGGTAGCCCAGCGCGAAGCCGCGATTGCAGAAGCCCGGGCAGCACTTGACGCGATGGATGCGGCCGTCGCGGCGCGTCAGCAGGAGATGCGCGAAGAGTGGGCGCAGATGACCGAGGCGGCGCGGGAAGACGCCAACGAGCGTCTGGCAGAACTCCAGTCAGCCCTGATCGGTCTGGCCGAGCGGGTCGGCACGCTTCAGGCCGGGGCGGACAGCGCATGGAACGAGTTGAACGGCGGTCTTGTCGCGGCATGGGGCGAGCTTTCTGCAGCCGTGGAGGCGAGCCTTGAGCCCATGCGCGGGTCCGAGTGACCCGCACGGCGCTGAGCGGCGCGAGAACCTGAGGAAAGTTGCGCTGGCCGAGGCCGCGTGAGCAAACGAGACGAAAGGTCACACAATGGAAGAGACGTTCGGCTTCTTCGACATTTTCTGGTCGATCTTCTGGCTGTTCCTGATGCTCGCGTGGATCTGGGTCGTGATCTCGGTTCTCGCCGACGTTTTTCGCAGCAGGGATCTGCGCGGCATATCCAAGGCGCTCTGGGTGCTGTTCATCATCCTGATCCCGTGGCTCGGCGTGCTGGCCTACATCATCGTCCGGGGGGACCGGATGGAGGCCAACCAGCTCGAAACAGCCAAGCGATGGGAGGATGCCCAGAGGGATTACATCCGCAACATGGCAGGAATCTCGCCCGCGGCCGAACTCGAGAAGCTCGCGGCGCTGAAGGAGCAAGGCGTGCTGACCGAAGAGGAATTCACCAACCAGAAGGCGCGTGTCCTGAACGCGTGATAATGGCCAATCCCCAGGATGCATGAACAAACACAGGGACCTAAGATGCGATCGAAATCCAAAAGTCTCGCTCTTTCGGCAGCCTCCGCGCTCTTTCTCGCTGGTTGTGATGGAACCGGAGAACGACAGCAAGGCGGCGCCGTCATGGGCGGAATGTTCGGAGGATTCCTTGGCGCGACCGCCGACGATGAGGACCGCGTCCGCAATGCCGCATTGGGGACGGCGGCCGGTGCGATGGCGGGCGGGATGGTCGGGGCAATGCTGGACGCACAGGCGGAAGACCTCAGGTCATCGCTCGCGAACGACGGCATCATCGTGGAGAACACCGGTGAGTTCCTTCGCGTGACGATGCCGGGTGGCCTGTTGTTCGACTCCGACAGCGCAGCGATCCAGCCTTCGGTGCAGGGCGATCTGCGCGCGGTGGCGCGCAACCTGATCGAATACCCCGACAGCACCGTCGCGGTTGTCGGCCATACCGACGACACCGGGTCGGCCGAATACAACCAGGGGCTTTCGGAACGCCGGGCCGAGGCTGTGGCCGGCGTTCTCGTCCAGCAGGGCGTCGCGCCCGCGCGTGTGCGCGCCAGCGGGCTTGGCGAGACGCAGCCCGTGGCGAGTAACAGCACGCCGGAAGGCCGTCAGCAGAACCGCCGGGTGGAGGTCATCATCCGACCCAATGCCTGATAAGTGCCGCCTTCCGCGCCTCACGGGAAGGCGCCCTGTAACACGAAATGTCGTGTCGCCTTTGCCAGCGGCCGAAGCGCTGTCGATGCCGGCTCTACAAAGAAGAGGAGGGTTTCCTTGGTCCGGTTCCTGATTTCCACGCTCGCCTATCTCTGCGCAAACGCGGTCGGCCTGCTGCTCTCCATCGTCCTTCTGCCCGGCTTCGTCATCGATCCGCTGTCCTTCGTCGTTGCCGTCGCGGTCTTCTCGCTGGTTCAGACAGTGCTCGGACCGCTTGTGACCAAGGTTTCTCTCAAGAACTTCCCTCAACTCATGGGCGGGATCGCGCTTGTCACGATCTTCGTCGGGCTGTTCTTGACCGACATCTTGATGAGCGGGATGAATATCGGCGGCATCGCGAACTGGCTCGCCGCCACGCTTCTTGTCTGGATTGGCAGCCTTGTCGCGTCGATCCTGCTTCCCCTCTACGTGTTCAAGCAGTTGGCCGCGAAGGCCGGCTGACACCGCGGCGCTGTGTCCGGCCGAGAGGGCGGCACGGCATCGACCAACGGAGAACGAAATGAAATACTGGTTCCTCTGGCTCGTCGTCGGGATCATCTCGATCATCGCTGGCATCGTCGCTTTCGCCAATCCGTTCGCCGCCACGCTGACGGCTGAATTGCTGGCAGGCTACATGTTCACCGCCATCGGCATCCTCACCTTCATATCTGCATTCCAGGACCAGGGATGGGGCGCACGGATCTGGGCCATTCTGCTTGGCGTCCTGATCACCGTTTTCGGGCTGAGCCTCGTCATGAACCCCCTCGAAGGTGTCGTCCGACTGACCTTCATCGTTGCGGGCCTCATGATGATTATTGGAGTGTTCCGTCTCGTTATCGCCTTCACGCCCATGGCGGCAGGCGCACGTGGCATCCTGGTCGTGGCAGGCATTCTATCCATCGCTCTGTCGCTGATGATCTTCACCAACTTCCCTTGGTCGAGCGCCGTGGTGCTCGGCATCTTCCTCGCGATCGAGCTCATCTCGAATGGGGTTTCACTCATATTCATCGCGCTCGACCGTCGGGAGCCGGACGCCACCGCGTGACGTTCTGCGACAGAGCTCATCGCGCCGGCCGCCCGGCGGCAGTTGCGCAACTTGAGGCGAATGAAGCGCTTTCGGTCGGCCGGCGACGTTGCCTTTCCGATCGCCGCTCGCCACGGCGGCGCGTTTAGTGAACGGACGATGACCCATGGCATCCGGGACAGCCGCAACGGTCTATGAGCATATCACACTTCCCGCTCTCGGGATGGTCACGACGGCGCTCCTGCTGGTTGTTCTTCTCCCGGGTTTCGCAATCCTCGGCTTCCTGATCGGCCGCGCTGCGCGTAACCGGAGGCTGGCGGCCGGGAAGGACGTGGAGCTGCGTGCCGGCGAGGCTTCCTTGGGCGCGATCATGGCGCTGCTCGGATTGTTGCTGGCATTCAGCTTCGGTAGCGCGCTTTCGCTTCTCGAGGCGCGGAAGGCCGACGTCATCACCGAAGCCAATGCGCTCGGGACGGCGTTCCTGCGGACCGATTATCTTCCCGAGCCGGGACGATCCGAACTGAGGCGCGCTCTCTATGATTATGCGCAGACCCGCCTCGTCCCCGAGGCCGCGGGAGTCGCGTCGCGGGACGAAGCGCGAGCCTTCATTGAACGTAGTCTCATGGCTCAGGGACGCCTATGGCCACTCACCATCAAGGCCACGCGCGATCAGAGTCCGCCGCCCATCGCAACTTTCGTCGCGGGAGCTGTGAACGACGTGCTCGACGCGCACCAGCTCCGGATGCGCAGCCTCTCCGTGCCCATTGCCGAACTGTCCCAGATCATCATCCTCGTGACGGCGCTCGCCGCGCTCTTTCTCCTTGGAAACCGCTCTGGGATCGCGGGACGCCCGCTAACATGGCGCAGCTTCATGTTCTCGGCCTTGCTCTGCGCCGTGATGATGACCGTGATCGACGTGCAGCGTGCCGCACAGGGATTCATTCGGGTGGACCAGAGTGCCTTGAGGGCCACCATACTCGATATGGAGGCCGGTTTGCGTTGAGTGGTAAACGGATTGACTTATCGGGGACTAAACTGCGGCGACTGGGGTGGGGCACACCGGCACCGAGCGACTGATCCTGCGGCCCGTCCCCGGCGAGGAGCTGCCGGAATGCCGCATGACCTTCCCGGGCGGGCCTGCCATGACGCAGGAGCGCCGGTTCTTAGACGCGCTGACGCAGGTGATCGGTTTGGAGATCGGCCCCGATGGCGCCGTCATCCTGCGTGGCCCCTCGAGTCCGCTCGTCACCGCCCGCGCCGCCATCGACGGCAGCGCGCCCTGATCCCGGCGCCGCGGCTCAGAGCATCCACTCGAAGGGCAGCCAGCTCATGAAGGCGACCATTCCGCGCTGGAAGGAGGTCGTGTTGGGTTCGCTCTCGAAGGTGATGACCCGGCCGTCCGGGCGCGTCTCCTCCCAGGAGATATCCCCGTTCTCCAGGGCAGAGACCGCGTAGAACGTCTCCAACCGGTCAAGCGCGCGGGACAGGTCCGTCGCGATGACTGGGCTGTCGATCAGGAACCCCATCTCGGTATTCAGCGCCGCCGAGCGCGGGTCGAAATTGAACGACCCGATGAAGATGCGTTCGTCGTCCACGGCGAAGGTCTTGGCGTGGAGGCTCGACTGCGATCCGGTCAGGATCTGCGCAAGCGAGGTTCCTTGGGGCCGGTCCGGTCGTGCCTTCAGTTCCAGGATCTCTGCACCCCCGCGCACCAGCCGGTCACGGTAGCCCATCCACGCGCTGTGCACCACGGGCACGTCCGTCGCTTCGAGCGAATTGGTGACCAGACGGGTGCGTACTCCGTCAGCCAGGTAGCTCTCCAGCAGGGCCGTCCCGGCTTCACCCGGGATGAGATAGGCCGAGACGAGGTCGACCTTCTCCGCCGGACGGGCCAGAATGTCGGGCAGTTGCCCGATCAGCAGGTCCTCGTCGGCGGCCTGTCCCAGCCCCTTCGCGGGGTCGTCGCTGACCAGAGCGACGGTCGTCCATTCGAGGGTGTCCTCGCCGGCCAGCACGCGCGAGACCACAGGCGCCGCATCGATCGCCGCGACGTAGTCGGACCCGCGCGCGCTTTGCCGGGCCTCGGCGACCGCGGCCGCCAGGTCCTCCAAGCCATTCTCCGAAGGCGGCAGCACGTCGGCGGCGGCGTAGGACGACCCGCTGGTCCAGTAGGCGTCGAAGTTCTCCGAGACCTCTGCCGCTGCCGGCCCCACCGCCAGCGCGTCGAAGTCGAAATAGGCCACGCCCTCGCCATAGGCGAAGTAGATGTCGCCGATGTTGCGCCCGCCGATGACCGTCGCCGCCCCGTCGAAGGTCATTGACTTGTTGTGCATGCGACGGTTCAGCCGGAAGAAGTCGAACGCGTAGGACAACAGTTTCGGGCTGCGCATCGTGAACGGGTTGAAGATGCGGATCTCGACGTTCTCCATGGCATCGAGGTCGGCCAGCACGTTGTCGAGGCCCGGAATGCCGTTGTCGTCGAGGAGCATCCGCACCCGGACCCCGCGCTCGGCGGCGGCCCGCAACTCGTCGAGAAGGAGCCAGCCGGTCGTGTCCATCTGCCAGATGTAGTACTGCACGTCGATGGTCTCTTCGGCGGCGCGCGCCAAGAGGATCCGCACGGCCAGCGCGTCGCGCCCGTCGGCAAGGGGCACGACACCGCTCAGGCCCTCGTTCTCGGCCATCCGCGGCAGGATCGCCGCGCCAAGACGGGTCTCCGCACTCGCGGGAATGGCGGCCGAGGCTTCGCCTTGGGGCAGATCGGGAAGCGGATAGGCAAGTCGCAGTGCGAAGACGGCCAGCGCGACGACGATCGCGAGTGTCAGGAGAAACCGCAGGAAACGCATGCCAAGCCCTCGTTCCGATGAACCTCGGTCAAGTAGTGCACGCGCCGGCCTGCCACGGCAAGCCTAGGCGCCTGTCAGGACTCGCTGTTGGCTGGCGGGTAGGGATCGGCGCGTTCGGACAGCAGCACTGCAATGAACCGGGTCGACGCGAAGCTCGACGTCACGATGATCAGGATCGAAGTCATCGGGACCGCCAGGATCGCCCCGGAAATGCCCCAGAGCGCGCCCCAGACGACAGGGCGACAAGGACGACGACAGGGCTCATGTTCGGTTTTCCGTCCGATCCAGCTCGGTTCGAGAACTTTGCCGACCCAGGTCTGCGCGGCGACCAGCAGCGCGAGCAGGATCAGTGTTGTCTGGAGCGAGGCGAACTGACCGAGCGCCAGGATCACCGGAACGGCCACGCCAAGATACAATCCGACATAGGGGATGTAGTTCGGCAGCGCGATGGTGATCGCCCATAACAGCGCAAAATCCACGTCAGCGCGGCCGGGATCTTGCGCGGGACGGTCTCCCTCTCGGCCTTCAGGAACCCGGCATATATGACGACAAGGAACACCGTGACGCCCACCGAGGTGAAACCGCCCAGCGCCGCCAGAACGATCCGCTGCAGGTCAATCCTGTCGAGCGTCGCGGCACCGATCTCGGTCCAGATCGTCTGCGCTTCCATGTCGAAGCGTCGGGCCAGGGCCTGCATGACGGTGTCGAGGTTCTGCTGATACCGCGGCAGGACGTCCACGATGTCCCGCACCGTCGCCGCGACGACGAAGGCAAGCCCGAGAATGGCGGCCGTGAACGCAGCCAGGACGAGCGCCTTCGGCAGGACCGCCGGCACCGCTCCGAGGATGGGAAGGCGGCTCAGCGTCTCGGACGCCGAGAGCATCACGGAGACCAGAATCAAGGCGGTGACGATCGTCAGGATGATCGTCCGCCCGGCCACCAGAAGCCAGCCGACCGCGATCACCAAGACCACGGCGAGAACGAGGTTCAGAAACGGGGCGTTCTTCAAGGGGCGGTCCGGATCGGGACGGGCGGTTGGTGTCAAGCTGCGATCAATCCCGCGCGGGGTCAGCTCCGTGCCGGAGCGGTGGCCTGCGATGCGGGATGGATCTGCGAGGCAGTTCTTCTATAAGCGACCGTGTCCGGAAGCGGACGAGGGAGGTTTATCGTGATCGTCACCGGCATCGTGAGTGCGGTCGCCGTCCTTCAGGTCGCCGCCTTCTATTGTGCCTGGCGCGCCGTCACCTCGGCGCGCACGCCACAGGGAGCGGTCGGCTGGGTCGTGTTCTTGCTGTCAGCGCCCTATATCGGCGTGCTGCTTTACCTGTTCCTCGGGCATCACCGCTACCGGGGCTACCTGATCTCGCGCCGCACGAGCGAGCGCGTGATCGACGGGGTGCGTCAACTCGGCGCCGCCAACGCGCCCGAGGCGCCGCCGCGCGTTGATCCCGCGCCCTTCGAACGGATCGCCGACCTGCCGGTGGTCCGCGGCAATGCGCTCGTGCCGCTGATCGACGGGCAGGCCACCTTCGATGCGATCTTCGCCGCCATCGACGCCGCCGAGCACTATGTCCTGATCCAGTTCTTCATCGTGCACGACGACCGGATCGGTCGCGGCTTCCGTGACCGGCTGACCGCCGCCGCGGAGCGGGGCGTCACAGTGCGCTTTATGGCCGACGCAGTGGGGAGCAAGTCGCTGCCCGGGTCATACCGGGAGGCGCTGCGCCGCGCCGGGGTAAAGGTCGCCGATCCGACCGCGGGAAAAGGGCCGCGCAACCGGTTTCAGATCAATTTCCGCAACCACCGAAAGACCGTGGTCGTCGACGGCAAAGTCGGCTTCACCGGCGGCCTGAACGTCGGTGACGAGTACATGGGGCGCGATCCGCGTTTCGGTCCTTGGCGCGACACGCACCTCGAGATGCGCGGCCCGGTCGTGGCGCAGCTTCAGCTGATCTTCGCCGAGGACTGGCACTGGGCCTCCGGCGAGGCGCTGGGCGAGCAGGTCGACTGGAAAGCGGCCAGGGCCGACGAGGATACGGCCGCGCTCCTGGTGCCCACCGGGCCGGGCGACAGCATGGAGACCGGCGCGCTCTTCTTCTTCTCCGCCATCGCCGCCGCGCGCGAGCGGATCTGGATCGCCTCGCCCTATTGCGTGCCCGACACCGATATCCTGACGGCGCTCAAGCACGCCGCGCTGGCCGGGCGCGACGTGCGGCTTCTCTTGCCCGAGATGATCGACCACCATATCCCCTGGCTTGCCGCCTTCGCCTATTTCGACGAGCTGCGCGAGGCCGGGGTGCAGATCTGGCGCTACCAGCGCGGCTTCATGCACCAGAAGGTCGTGCTGATCGACGACGCCTGTGCCGCCATCGGCACGACAAACCTCGACAACCGGTCCTTCCGCTTGAACTTCGAGGCGATGGTGATGGGCTTCGACGACGATTTCGCCGCCACCGTCGCTTCCTTTCTCGAGGAGGATTTCGCCCACGCGACGCTTCTTGACAAACCGCTGGCCGAGCAGGCCGTCCGCGTCCGCTACGGCGCGCCCGTCGCGCGGCTCTTCGCCCCCCTGCTCTGAGGACGGCTCAATCGGCGGAGGTGGCCGGAGCGCCGCGCAGGCCGGACAAGATGTCAGCCACGGTCTCGCCAAGGCCCTCGAAGGCCGACGACACCGCCTGCTCGATCAGCGCCTCGGGGTCTGCGCCCAGATCGGTGACGGCTGCGGTCAGGTCAGCCAGCTGCGCCTCGACGCCGGCGATGCGCGCCTCCAGCGCGGCGGTGTTCTGCGCGCCGTCGTCACGGCGGGCGGCAAGGTCGGCGCGTGCGGCCGCGATCTCGTCCGTGAGACTGACGATCTCTGAGCGCAGCGGTACGACCGTCCGGGCCGCGGTGCCGAGGGTTTCGCTGACACGTTCGGCCGCGGAAAGGGCGCTCCACGCCATCCAGAGACAGACGATCGCCAGGATGAGTGTGGCGTTCAAAAGCGCAAGAACGAGGTTCCTCACCGTTCGCCCCAGGCGTCTCTCGGCCATGACCTCCTTCTCCCTCGTATCCGTACGGTACCGGTCGCCGCTGAAGCGTGGCATTTCGCCATTCAGCTCCCCGGTACCGTTCCCTCCCTTATCACACGCGCTGCGATCGCAGGAAACAGCATCACCGTCAGAACGGCCGCAACCACCAGCGACGCCCCACACCATCCCGGCATCGCCCCACGCTCGACGGCGAGCGCGGTGACGGCGACCACCAGTGGCAACTGCGTGCCCGAGTGGAACGCAAGGGCGACCCGCTCGCGCATCGGCAATACGTTGCGGTAGAGCCACAAGGCCGGTACCCCACGCGTGGCGAGCATCATCAGCGCGAAGACAGGCACGAGCGCGATGGCCGCCGCCGATCCCGCCAGCCCGCCGACGTCCATTTCCGCGCCTGACTTGACGAAGAAGATCGGGATCAGGAACCCGTAGCCCACTGCCGACAGCCTGTCCAAGAGCGCGTCGTGCAGATCTTCTGGCAGGAGCGCGCGCAGCACCGCCCCCGCAACGAACGCGCCGAGCACTAGGTCGAGGCCTAAGCTTTCGCCGAAAAGCGCGAAGGTGATGGCCAGGAAGATCGCCAGCCGGATCGGGAACTGGCCTGAACTCGCCATCGTGTCGTGGAACACGGGCGGCAGGGTGAAGCGCCGAAGCCTGTCAGCCATCGAGATCGCCAGCACCGCCGTCAGCGCGAACGCGACAAGGATGACGCTCTGCATGCCGAAGCCCGACACGCCGGCGAGGATCAGCGACAGCGCCACCAGCGGCAGCGCCTCGCCCACCGCGCCCGAGGCAAGCACGTACGGCCCGTATGGCGGCTTAAGGAGCCCGTCATCCTTGAGGATCGGCATCAGCGCGCCGATGGCCGTGGTGGCGATCGCGATGGCAACGAAGCCCGCCGCCGGGAAAAGCCCGAGCGCCTGCCCGCCATAGGCCAGCACCAGCGCGATCAGCAGCGAGAGAATCCACCCGCGCAGCGCCAGCCGCGTCGGCTCGCCGCGAACCTGGCTCGGGTTGATCTCGAGTCCCGCGATCAGGAACAGGATCGCCAGGCCCAACTCGGCGAGCGTATTGAGGATCAGGTTCTCGCCGATCAGCCCCAGGCCCTGCGGTCCGATCACCACGCCGAAGCAGATTTCCAGAACAACGGCGGGAAGAATCGCGAGTCGCAACAGCGCCGGGATCAGCGCCGCCAGCGCCACGGCACAGGAGACGGCGATCGCGCCGAGCGCCATGTCCGCAGCCTCCATCCGAACACCCCGCGAATCCCCCGCTTTCCACGCCAGAGTGCCCGCTCGTTCCGCGAAAACAAAGCGCCCCGCGCACCGCCCCGAATCGACCGTGGCCGGCGAGTCAACAGCACACGGCGAGAGTTGTCAGGTTGGGACAACTCGTCTATGCGAAGGGGTGCTTTCATCCAAGATACGGAGACCATCGCATTGATCCGTTTTCTTCTTTCGACCGTCGCATATCTCATCGCCAACGCCGTCGGCCTGCTGGTGGCCGTGCTCCTGCTGCCCGGTTTCACGATCGACCCGCTGGCCTTCATTGTCGCCGTCGCGATCTTTTCTCTCGTGCAGACCGTGCTCGGCCCGCTGATCACCAAGGTCTCGTTCAAGAACTTCCCCCAGCTGATGGGCGGCATCGCGCTCGTGACGATCTTCGTGGGGCTGTTCGTGACGGACATCTTCATGGCCTCGATGGAAATCGGGGGCATCGCCAACTGGCTGGCCGCGACCTTGCTGGTCTGGATCGGAAGTCTCGTGGCGTCGATCCTCCTGCCGATTTACGTCTTCAAGGAACTGGCAGAGAAAGGGCGTAACGCCTGATCCGGCGCAAGGCGCCGGTGTTGCCGGAGATCCCCGTGATTGTGCCGGTCTGGTGCGGCAAGCCGATGCGACGGTGGACTGCGTGAACCGAGATCGGCTGTTGCTTGCGGCTACCGCGATCGCGCTCGGCGCGGCATCCGGCGCGATCGCCTCGGTGACTTACCTCGCCATGATCCTCCTGCAGGAGGCGATCTGGTCGCGTGCGTTTGACCTGCGCTGGCTGATCCTGCCGATCACGGCACTCGGCGGCGTCCTGATCGGACTGACGCGGCTGAAATCGTCCGGATCGGCGCTGGAGGCGCAGATCGCGCAAGCCCGCCGCCCCGAACGGACGCACCTGCGCGAAACCTTCTGGGTCGCCGTCGGCGCCATCATCGCCGTCGGTTTCGGCGGCGCGATCGGGCCCGAAGCGGGGGTCATCGCCGTCACGACCCAGCTTTCCGCCTTCGTCGCGGTCCGGCTCGGACGCACGGCCACCGAGCGCGGGATGCTGGCAGGGGCGGGCGTGTCGGGCGCGCTGGCCGGCACCTACGGCTCGCCCGCCGGCGGCCCTGTCCATGCCGAGCGCGAGGGCGACATCCCCAGGGTGATCATCTTCGCCTCGGGCATCGCCGGATTCGCGGCCTTCGTGCTCGTGGCCGAGACGCTCCGGCCCGGCGTCCTCGCGCTCATGCGCCTGCCCCGCCTAGACGCGGAGACGGGCGCATGGGACACGCTGATCGCGCTCTTTCCCGCCGCCGCCGGTGCGACCGTGGGCGGCCTCTATCTCGTCTTGCGGCAGCGCCTGTCGAAGATGCTGGACAGACACTTCGCCGTACCGTTCTGGCAGCCGGTTGCCGGCGGCATCGCCCTCGGCCTGATCTGCACAGTGTCGCCGCTCCTCCTGTTTTCGGGACATGGCGAGATCCGGGACGTGCTGGCCATCGGCCTCGAACAGGGCCCGGCCCCGCTGATCCTGCTCGCAGCGGGCAAGGCGCTCGCCTGCGCCGTCTGCGTGGCCGCGGGATGGCGCGGCGGCGTGGTCTTCCCGATGTGTTTCGCAGGCGCCGCGCTCGGGGCGGCGACGCTGTTCGTGCTGCCCGGCGCCGATCCCGTGCTGGGGGTGGCGGCGGGGATGGCCAGCGCCGCGGCCGTCGGCATGGCGCGGCCGCTGGTCGCCGGTCTCGTGATGCTGTTCATCCTCGGCGGCGGCCTGGCGGTTCCGGTGTTCGTCGGGACCCTGGTCGGATGGGGCGTGCTGCGCCTCCTGCCGGTCTCTCTGCGCGAAGGCGCCACCGCGCATGGCGGGTGACGCGCGCCGGCCACAGGTCGCCGGGCCTGTGGCGCAGGGGTGACGGACACTGTCCGATTTTATTTGAAACGCCTGTCATTATGGGGTTCTAGGGTCGGTATTAGAGTGGATCGGTTCGGACCGGGAATTCCCGGTGCCAGCCAAATCGAAAATTTTTTGAGGGAGGAGTTCATGAAATACTGGTTTCTCTGGCTCTTGGCCGGGATCGCCTCGGTCGTCGCGGGCATCATCGCGCTCGCCAACCCGTTTGCTGCCACCCTGACGGCCGAGCTTCTGGCGGGCTACATGTTCACAGCGATCGGCATTCTCACGCTCCTGTCCGCTTTCCAGGACCAGGGGTGGGGCGCGCGTGTCTGGGCCATCCTGCTCGGCGTGCTCATCACGCTGTTCGGCATCAACCTGATCGCCAACCCGCTTGAAGGGGTTTTCCAGCTGACGCTCATCGTAGGAGTCCTGATGCTGATCATGGGCGTTTTCCGGGTCATCATCGCCTTCACGCCGATGGCGGCGGGCGCCCGCGGGTTCCTGATCGTGGCGGGGCTCCTGTCGGTCGTCCTTGCGGTGATGATCCTGACCAGCTTCCCGTGGTCCGGGGCCGTGGTTCTCGGCCTGTTCCTTGCGATCGAATTGATCTCGAACGGCATTTCGCTGATCTTCGTGGCGCTCGACCGCAAGGACCCCGAGACGGCCTGACCTGATCGAACAGCCCCCGTCGGAGGCGGGAGCCGAAGCCCGATTGGGCACGCGAGCGGCGAGGACACAAGCGGGGGATCGCATGCAGTACGGCTCCAGACTGGCGAAGGTGACGTGTCTGGCAGCGGTCCTCGCGGCCGCCACCGTTCTCGCCCGCCCCATGCCGGCCACGGCACAGGACCAGGCGGGCGTCACGCGGGGCGTCCCCTACCTGACGACCCGCAACCGTACCGGCGACACCGACCCCGGCCGCTTCTACGGCGAAGAGCGCGGCACGCTCGAGGCGGGCCATTGCGACATCGCCGAACGGCGGTTCGAGTTCCTGTCGTCAGCCGCCGAGGCCGCACCGTTCTACATCCCCGAGGAAATCCTCCGTGTCGAGAGTGTGCGCCCGGTCCCCGTCGCCGACCTCATGGCCGATTTCAAGGCCCGTAGCGGCGACGGCGCACCGCTCCTTTACACGCACGGCTTCTACATCGATTTCGAGAAGGGCTGCCGTCGGGCGACGATCCTTCAGGAAAACGCCCGCCTCGAAGGGCGCTTCCTCTGGTTTAGCTGGCCCTCGGACGGGGGGCTCTTCAATTACACCCATGACGAGGCCGACCTCTACTGGAGCGTTCTGGACCTCGCCGACGCAATCCTCGATCTCGAAGGCCGCTTCGGCCCAGAACGCGTGAACTTGGCCGGACACAGCCTGGGCGCACGGGGGATGGTCCTGGGGATACACGACGTCGGCGCCCAGCGTCCCGATGTCAGGCTGGGCGACGTCGTCCTGCTGGCGCCCGACATGGATTTCGACGTCTTCTCCCGGCTCCTGCCGCGGATCCGGCCGATCGTGCGGAGCATCACGGTCTATGTCGCCCGGGCCGACCGCCCCCTGGCCCTGTCCGAGCAGGTGCACGGCTATCCGCGTCTCGGCCAGGCCGGCAACGACGTCTCGCGTCTCGAGGGCGTCGAGGTGATCGACTTGAGCGACCTGCCGGTGCGCAGCCCCACGGGCCATCTCTACCACGTCTACGATGCGCTGGTCGGGGCGGACATGGACCTGCTGCTGAACCAGGGTCTGAGCGCCTCGGAGCGCCCGAACCTGCGCCAGGCCGGGCTGAACCTCTGGCGGCTCCAACCGCAGGAGTGACGCAGCCGGCAGGGCGCGGTTCAGAGGGGAGGACATCTCTAGTGCAAACCAACTCGGAGGACATCATGAAACTGAGAAACAGAAGACCGGGCCGCTTTCTTGCAGGGGCGATCGGTTTCATGGTCGCGATCGCGGCGGCACCGGTCGCCGCGCAGGATCTCGATCCGTCGCTCGGCGCCGAGGCGGTGTCCGTGACTGGAGAGGGCCGCATCCTTGTGCGGAACGGCGAAACTACCTTCGATTGCGCCCTCCTGTCGGGGTCGGCGGCGGTCGAGCTTGGCGACTGCCAGCCGCGGAGCGCCGCGGATGAAGACGCCGTTGCCGTACTCTCGGGGCTCACCGAGGATGACTGGAAGGCGCTTGTGCGCGACACGATGCTCGACGCGGACTGCCGGCTGTCGGCGCTCGGCGCCGTGGCCGATGTATTGGCGGCGGCGGCCGAGGCCAACGGCGTGTCGCCCGAGACCATCGACCGCGCCCGCGCGGCGCTTTCGGCCCGTGCCGAGGCGGCGGTGGCCGCGATGGTGCGCGATGGAAGCCTGACCTGGCGCGACGGCGAGCTCGCTCTCGACGCCTGCCCATGATGCGCCCGCCGCCGGAACATGCCGGCGCACCGCGCCTTCCCGACCTGACCGCGGATCGGTTCACATGCGCCTGATCGTTACGATCTTCCGCGGCCTGCGCGACGTCTGGCGCGATGCCCGGGTGCGCGGTCTTCTGGTTTTCGTCTTCTCGATGATCGCGCTGGCGACGATCACTTTCTGGCTGCTCGAGGGCTGGTCACTTCTCGATGCGGCGTTCTTCTCCGTCGTCACGATCTCGACCGTGGGCTACGGCGAACTGGTGCCGCAGACCGTCCCGGGAAAGCTGTTCGCCATGTTCTACATCCTCGTCGGGCTGGGCATCTTCGTGGCCGCGGCGAGCGCCGTCGCCGAGGCGCTCTTGCGGCGGCGCGATCAGGACAACGACAGGAATTCGTGAGGTTCTCGCATCAGCAGGGCTGAAAGGAAAGCGCGTGCTGATCGCGCGGGACGGCGCGACGCTCAGGCTGCATCCTTAGGGGCGCGCGTGAGGTCGAGGAACACGTCCTGCAGATCGGCCTCCTCGGTCGCGACGTCACGGATGCGAAGCCCCGCGTCCCGGACGGCCTCGAGGATGTCGCCCGGCGAGGTAACCGAGCGGCGGTAGGAGAAGGCGAGTGCCCCGTTCGGGCGACGCTCGACCTCGACGCCCTCGGGAAGATCGGGGTCACGCGCGGGCAACTTCTCGGGATGGATGACAAGCGTCTTTGCGTCGAGCCGCCCGATCAGCGCCGCCTTCGTGTCACGGGCCACGACTGCGCCGTGGTTGATGATGGCGATCTCGTCGCACATCTCCTCGGCCTCCTCAAGATAGTGCGTCGTCAGGATGATCGTCATGCCCCGCGCGTTCAGTTGCCGCACGTTTTCCCAGAGCATCTGGCGCAACTCGATATCGACGCCCGCCGTGGGCTCGTCGAGCACGAGGACCTGCGGCCGGTGAACCAGAGCCTTGCCAAGAAGCAGGCGCCGCCGCATGCCGCCCGAAAGGGTGCGCGAATAGGCGTCGGCCTTGTCTGCGAGGCCGATCATCTCGAGGATCTCGTCGGTGCGGCGCTGCGCCTTCGGCACCCCGTAGAGCCCCGCCTGCACGTCGAGCGCGGCGCGCGGGCTGAAGAAGGGGTCGATGTTGAGTTCCTGCGGCATCACGCCGATCGCGGCGCGGGACTGGCGCGGATTCACATCCTGATCGAAACCCCATATCCGCACCCGCCCGGCCGTCTTGAGGACGAGACCTGCCATGATGTTGATGAGCGTCGACTTTCCTGCGCCGTTCGGCCCGAGAAGGCCGAAGATCGATCCCTTCGGCACCTCGAGGTCGACGTCCTTCAGCGCCTCTTTCGGAGCGAGCTTGCCGCTTCCGCTGTAGACCTTCCTCAGTCCTTCGATCTCGATCGCGTTCGCGCTCATCGCTTCCGTCGTCCGTCTTGTCCGCAATGGGCCGTTGCGTATCATGCGAGTGTCCGATAGCGAAGCCCCGGAAAGTCACGCGAGTAGCATGAGAGAAATGACGCAAGAGCCGCCGGAATCAGAGATCGTATCGGCCTGGCGCGTGGCCTGCGACGGCGGCGAAGGCGCGCTCGGCCATCCCCGCGTCTGGCTGTCGATTCCCCACGATCGCGGCTGGATCGACTGCGGCTATTGCGACAAGCGGTTCATCCACGAAAGCGCCGCCGACAAGGTCGGGCGGTCTTAGGTCAGACGACGACTTCCAGCGCGTCCTGCGCGCCCACTCCGAAGACCCGTTTGTAGCGCTCGACCTCGTCCTTCGGACCCATCGCCTTGTTCGGGTTGTCCGAAAGCTTGACCGTCGGCCGCCCGTTCGCGGCGACCGCCTTGCAGACCAGACTGAATGGGGCGAGGGCATCGTCCCCAACCAGCCCCCGGAAATCGTTCGTCAGAAGCGTGCCCCAGCCGTAGCTGTCCCGTACCCTTCCGGCGAAGCGCCGGTGAAGCGAGACGATCTTGTCGGCGTCGAGTCCGTCTGAGAAGATCACCAGCTTCTCCTTCGGATTCTCCCCGCGACGTCTCCACCAGTCGATGGCGATCTCCGCGCCCTTAACCGGATCCCCCGAATCGATGCGGACCCCGGTCCACTGTGCGAGCCAGTCCGGCGCGTGGCGCAGGAACCCCTTCGAACCGTAGGTGTCCGGCAGTATGATCCGAAGATTGCCGTCATGCTCCCGGTGCCAGTCGGCCAGTACTTGATAAGGTGCCTGCGCCAGGTCCTCGTCGTTATCGGTCAGCGCGGCGTAGACCATCGGCAATTCGTGCGCGTTCGTCCCGATCGCCTCGATGTCGCGCCGCATGGCGATGAGGCAGTTCGAGGTGCCGATGAAGGCATCGCCCAGACCTTCCATCATCGCCTGCACGCACCAGTCCTGCCACAGGAACGAATGGCGGCGGCGGGTGCCGAAGTCGGCGATCCGCAGGCCGGTCTCGCCGCGAAGGAGTTCGACTTTCTCCCAGAGCTTGGTCATCGCGCGGGCGTAGAGCACCTGAAGCTCGAACCGCCCCATGTCGCGAAGCACAGCGCGGCCGCGCAGCTCCATCAGGACGGCAAGGGCCGGAATCTCCCACAGCATGACCTCGTGCCACTTCCCCTCGAAGGCCAGTTCGTACTGCCCGTCCTTCTTCTCGAGATGATAGGGCGGCAGGCGCAGGTTCTCGAACCACTCCATGAAGTCCGACCTGAACATCTGCCGCTTGCCGTAGAAGGTGTTGCCGCGCAGCCACGTGGACTCGCCGCGCGCGAGCGACAGGGATCGGATGTGGTCGAGTTGTTCGCGAAGCTCGCCTTCGTCGATCAGGTCTGCAAGCCGGACCGACGTCGTGCGATTGATCAGGCTGAATGTGACGTCGACGCCGGAATTGTTGTGAAAGACCGACTGACACATAAGGAGCTTGTAGAAATCGTTGTCGATCAGGGACCGGACGATCGGGTCGATCTTCCACTTGTGGTTCCAGACGCGCGCGGCGAGGTCGACCATGCCGGGACTCCCATGAGGCAGAACGTTGCTAAAGCATGGCCTTGCGGGTTGTCCAGATTGCGGGTCAGACCAGTTCCACCCCTGCCTGCCTCATGCCATGCTTCGCGGAGGCGAGGGAGCCGTCGAGGTCGATGGCACGGCACAGGCTTTCCACCACCCGGACCCCAAAGCCTAGGGCGGCCGCATCAACCGCTGAAAAGTTCACGCAAAAGTCGGTGGCGAGGCCGACGAAGGTCACCGTGTCGACGCCGCGCGTGCGGAGATAACCCTCGAGCCCGGTCGGCGTCTCGTGATCGTTCTCGAAGAAGGCCGAGTAGCTGTCGATGTGAGGCCGGAAGCCCTTGCGGACGATCACATCGGCCTTGTCGGTGTCGAGCGTCGGATGGAAGGCGGCGCCGTCGCTGCCGATGGTGCAGTGATCGGGCCAGAGAACCTGCGGCCCGTAGGGCATGTCGATCATCTCGAACGGCGCCTTGCCCTTGTGCGAGGAGGCGAACGAGGAATGGCCCTCGGGATGCCAGTCCTGGGTCAGCACGCGGACCGGAAATTCCGGCAGAAGTGCGTTGATCGGAGCGACGATCTCGTCGCCCTGCGCGACGGCAAGCCGCCCGCCCGGGCAGAAATCGTTCTGCACATCGATGACGATCAGGGCTTCGTTGGCTTTGCGCATGAGTGTCCTCCGACGGTTGCCATTGCGTAGGTCGCCCGTGGGCGCCGGTCAACCGGGCCTTGCGACGCTGGCCACGCCCGGCGTAGACCCGACCCATGCCAACGGTTGCCGCCCTCTACAGGTTCACGCGATTCGAAGATCCGGGCGCGCTGCGCAAACCGCTGCGCGAGCTCTGCGTGTCGTGCGGAGTAAAAGGCACGCTCCTTCTCGCGCGCGAGGGGATCAATGGAACGATCGCGGGGACGCGCCAGGGGATCGACGCCGTGCTCTCGCACATTCGCGGCCTGCCGGGATGCGCGGACATAGAATGGAAGGAGAGCCCGGCGGCGCAGATGCCCTTCAATCGGATCAAGGTCCGGCTGAAGCGCGAGATCGTGACGATGAGGCAGTCCGACGTCGACCCGACCAGATCGGTTGGAACCTTCGTAGATCCGGCCGACTGGAACAAGCTCATCTCGTCTCCCGACGTGGCGGTCATCGACACCCGCAACGCCTACGAAGTCGCGATAGGAACGTTCGAGGGCGCCGTCGATCCCGGTACATCCAGCTTCAGCGACTTCCCGGCCTGGTGGGAGGCCAACAAGGCCCGATTTCATGACAAGAGAATCGCGATGTTCTGCACCGGCGGGATCCGATGCGAGAAGTCGACGAACTACCTCAGGGCCCTCGGTGTCGACGAGGTGTTTCACCTCAGGGGCGGGATCCTGAAATATCTCGAGGACGTGCCCGAAACCGAGAGCCTCTGGCAGGGCGAATGCTTCGTCTTCGATCGAAGGGTGTCGGTGAACCACGGGCTTCGCGCCGGCTCACACGTTCTTTGTCACGCCTGCCGCCGTCCCCTGTCCCGAGAGGACTGGGCCCGGCCGGACTATGAGGCGGGAACGAGCTGTCACCGGTGCATCGGAGAGTATACCGAGGCCGACCGGGAGAGGTTTCGCGAGAGGCAGAGGCAGGTCGATCTCGCCGCCGCCAGGGGAGAGGATCACCTCGGCTGATGGTCGCCGCGCGACTGCTCGGCCGCCTGGTCCTCGAGAACCTGCGTCACCTCTTCCTCCGTCGCGGCCAGCGCGATGGTCTCGGGGGTGGTCGTGCGCACGCCGGGGACGGGCGTGAAATCGACCTTCTCTTCCTGAGCGACCGGCGGCCGCCGGCTGATGCGGTAGATCGCCTGGAGGATGATCAGAACATGGGCCGCGGCCATCGTCATGAAGAGCCCTGTGGGTCCGACGGTGGACATGGCCGCGCCCGCGGCAATGGGGCCGACGATTGAGCCGATCCCGAAGACCATCAGCAGGCCGCCGCTGATGATGATGAAGTTGCCGTCCGCGTTGTCGTTCGCATGGGCGATGATGACCGGGTACATCGAGTAGATCGCCGCGCCGAAGATGGCCACGAACACGAGGTTGAGGTCGCGGCTTTCGGGCTGCACCACGATGAAGGCGGCGTCGGCCGCGAGCGCGAGGACGGCGATCCCGATCAGAACCTTCCGCCGGTCCACCCTGTCCGAGAGCGTGCCCACCGGGATCTGAGCCACCGCGCCGAGAAGGATCGGCAGGGCGTTGAAAAAGGCGATGGCCGCGACGGCGAGGCCGATCTGCCCGCCGTAGACCGCCGCGAGGGTTCCGAAGGAGCTGTTCGCCACGCCGACCATGAAGACCGCGAAGACGGCGACGGGAGAGTTCTTCCAGAGAGCGCGGAGGTCGATGCGGACCGAAACGAGCGGTTGTGGCGAGGCGGTCGACGAAATCGCGGTCGGAATGAGGGCGAGCGCGTAGAAGATCGCGGCGAGAACGAAGAAGAGGTAGCCGCTTGTGTCGCCCATGGTCAGGGTAAGCTGTCCGGCGGTGGAGGCCACGAGGTTGACCATCGTGTAGATGCCGAAGACGCGGCCCCGCGTCTGCGGTTCGGCGCGCTCCGACAGCCAGCTTTCCACGATCATAGCCGCGCCCGCGAAGCAGAAGCCCGAGAGGGCGCGGAGCGCGATCCAGGACCAGACGTCGATCAGGAGAAGCTGAGCCAGGATGGTGACCGCGGCGAGGCTCGCCATCACGCTGAAGGACCGGATGTGGCCGACGCGGGCGACGAGGCGGGCGGTGTAGAGGCAGCCCAGCACGTAGCCCAGCGCCCAGCCGGTGCCGAGGAGGCCGAGGGAGAAGGCCGAGAAGCCCTCGGCGGTGCCGCGGACGGGCAGGATCAGGCCGTGGATGCCGCCGGCGAAGAGGAGAAAGAACGAACCGAGAAGGAGCGCGCTGATGGGGAGAATCGATCTGACCACGGCGATGTCCGGCTGTTCCTGGCGAGTCGGATCCTCAATGGCACATCGGGAGGACGGTCTTCCACCCTCGGGGCGGACTTCGTGGGGGTGGGGGCGGGCTGGTGCCGGCTGCGCCGGCCGCCTCCGGCGGGAGTATTTGGGCCGAGATGAAGCCGTGAGCCGGGGATGTCCGGGTCCGGACGGCGGGTCAAGGCGTTGTTTCGAGTTATGCTATCACTAGCAATTGTCCCGGACGTTTTCAGGTGCGCGTGCTTTCCGACCGGGGGCGGTGTCCGCCGTCGGAGAAGTTCCAGGCGTCCGAGCGGGTGAGGCCGGTGGCGCGGGAGAAGCCCTCGGGCCGCGCCACGCGCGGGGCTGGAAGGCCCCCTGAGAGCCTTTCGCGCAGGAAGGTCATCGGATGCTTGCGGAGGGTGAGGCGCATCGACACGTAGTCCTCGACGACCTCCTCGCCCTCGGTCATCGCGGGCAGGAGAGCGACGGGCTCCACGATTCCTTCCCCGTCCATGTCGCCGCCGAAGAGAGGGAGTGGCTTGTCGGAGGTAAGCGCGCGGGCATCCCAGAGCGCCTCGCGCCGGGAGAGCCCGAGGGTGGCGAAGGCGTCGGCCTCGGCGAGGGCGCGAAGCAGCCGCGGCTCGAGGCCCGCGCGACGCCAGACATCCTCGACCGTGCGGTAGCCGTTGCCGCGCGCGGCGGAAATCCAACTGCTCTCCTCCTCGCGCATCGACTTGATCTGGCGGAAGCCGAGACGGAGCGCCAACTGTCCGTCCGGCATTCGTTCCATGACGTTGTCCCAGTAGCTCGCGTTGATGCAGACCGGCAGCACCGCGACCCCGTGCTCGCGCGCGTCGCGGACGATCTGGGCCGGGGCGTAGAAGCCCATCGGCTGGGCGTTGAGGAGGGCGCAGGCGAAGATGCCGGGATGGTGGCGCTTGAGCCAGGCCGAGGCGTAGACGAGAAGCGCGAAGGAAGCGGCGTGGCTTTCGGGGAAGCCGTAGGAGCCGAAGCCCTCGATCTGGGAGAAGCAGCGCTCGGCGAACTCGGCGTCGTAGCCGTTCGTCAGCATGCCCTTCATGAAGCGGTCGTGGAATTCGCTGACGTTCCCGTGCTTCTTGAAGGTGGCGAGCGCCCGCCGCAGCCGGTCGGCCTCTTCGGGCGTGAAGCCCGCGCCGACGATTGCGATCTGCATCGCCTGTTCCTGGAAGAGCGGCACGCCGAGCGTCTTGCCGAGTACCTGGCCCAGTTCGTCGGAGGGAAAGCTCACATCCTCCTCGCCGTTCCTGCGGCGGATGAAGGGGTGGACCATGTCGCCCTGGATCGGGCCCGGGCGGATGATCGCCACCTGGATGACGAGGTCGTAGAAGGTGCGTGGGCGCATCCGGGGCAGGAAGTTCATCTGCGCCCGGCTTTCCACCTGGAAGACGCCGAGGCTGTCGGCCTTGCAGAGCATGGCGTAGGTCGCGGGGTCCTCGGGCGGGAGCGTGGCGAGCGTCCACTCCGTACCGTGATGCAGGCGGATCAGGTCGAAGGCCTTGCGAATGCAGGTGAGCATGCCGAGGGCGAGCACGTCCACCTTCAGGATGCCGAGCGCGTCGATGTCGTCCTTGTCCCAGCAGATGACGGTGCGGTCCTCCATCGTCGCGTTCTCGATCGGCACGAGTTCGTCGAGGCGGCCCTCGGTCATGATGAAGCCGCCGACGTGCTGGGAGAGGTGGCGGGGGAAGCCCTGTATCTCCTTGATGAGCGCCATCGTCTGCGCGAGGCGGCGGTCGCAGGGGTCGAGGCCGATCTCGCGCAGACGCTGGCCCTCGAGCCCTTCGGTCGAGAAGAAGCCCCAGAGCTGGGATGAGATCGCGGCGATGGTATCTTCTGTCAGCCCCATGGCGCGGCCCACCTCGCGGATCGCGCGCTTGCCGCGGTAATGGATCACTGTGGCGCAGAGGCCGGCCCGGTGGCGGCCGTAGCGTTCGTAGATGTGCTGAATCACCTCCTCGCGCCGCTCGTGCTCGAAATCGACGTCGATGTCGGGAGGCTCGTTCCGGGCCTCGGAGACGAAACGCTCGAAGACCATCGTGCCGATCTCGGGGGAGACGGAGGTGACGCCGAGGCAGTAGCAGACGACCGAGTTCGCGGCCGACCCGCGGCCCTGGCAGAGGATGCCGCGGGAGCGGGCGAACTGCACGACGTCCTGGACGGTAAGAAAGTAGGGTTCGTAGCGGAGCTTTCCGATGAGGGTCAGTTCGTGTTCGAGCAGGGTCCGCACCTTGTCGGGGGCGCCGGAGGGGTAGCGCCACGCGAGACCCTCTTCGGCGAGGCGGCGGAGGCGCTGGGCGGCGCTTTCGCCGGGAGCGACTTCCGAGGGGTATTCGTAGCGCAATTCGTCGAGGGAGAATGTGCAACGGGTCGCGATCTCTCCGGCCCGATGGACGGCGTCCTCATAGCCTTGGAAGAGGCGCAGCATCTCGGCCTCGGAGCGGAGGCGGCATTCGCCGTTCGTGAGTGCGGCGCGGCCGAGATCGTCGACCCGGCGGCCGGTGCGGATGGCTGTCAGGACGTCGGTGAGGCGGCGGCGGCGGCCGTGGTGCATGAGGGGCGAGGCGGAGGCCGTGACGGGGATGCCGAGTTCGCGGGCGGTCCGGGCGAGGCCGGCGAAGCGGGCCGGGTCCTGCCCGTCGTAGCGGGGGACCATGAGGAGGTGGCACTGTCCGGGGAAGCGGCGCACGAGGCGCTTCGCCTGCGGGGTCCAGTCGCGGAGGCCGGTGCGGGGCGGGTGGATGAGAAGTTCCATTCCCTCGCCCCGATCGAGCAGGTCCTCCATCCCGAGATCGCAGGTGCCTTTTCGAGAGCGGAGCCTGCCCTCGGAGATCAGTCGGCAGAGCCCTCCCCAGGCGGCGCGATCATGGGGGAGGGTGGTTGCGGCAAAGCCGCAGCGGAGAACAATGCGGGCGCCGGGGATCAGCCGGGTGGCGGTGCGGATGTCGGCGGAGGGAGCCGGTTTGTGCGGAACAGTCTCGAATCCGGCGATTGGCTGGGGAGTGTCCTCGTCAAAGGAGGTGCCGGATTTCCGGCGGAGCGTGCCGCCGGGGTAGTCGTCGGCCGGCCCTCGGGGACGCCAGCCGTTGGGGAGGGCCGGGCCGATGGGGCCGTCCACCTCCGCCTCCTCTCGGAGCCGGACCTGCCGGGCGATCTCGCGGGCGTGGGTATGGGCACGGACGATGCCGGCGACCGAGTTCTCGTCGGCGATGCAGAGGGCAGGGAGGCCGAGAAGGGCAGCGCGCTCGACATACTCCTCGGGGTGGGAGCCGCCGGTGAGGAACGTGAAGTTCGAGGTGATATCGAGTTCTGCAAACATGGGACTCGCGACTATATTCACGTTTTGTTCCCGTGTGGAGTCGCGACTGCGTGAGTAGATCAGCCGGTCTTGCGGAGCTTGAGCATCAGGTAGCGGTTGTTGGCGAGGAAGGCTTCGGAGGTGCGTCCATCGCCGCGCAGGCGTTCGTCGAGACGGCGGCGGCGGCGGTCGCTGACCAGTGTCCTGAATGCACGGATCAGGAGCCAGCGCGTCTTGGGGCGGCTGGCGGCGAGTTCGTCGTCGATTCGGGTGATCGCCTGCCCGAAGACGCGGAAGAGCGCGGCCTCGAGATCGATCGAGGGGGCGACGGCTTCGGTGATGTCCTCGTCGTAGAGGACCTCGACGGGAAGTTCGGCAAGCGCGTCATGGAACCGTCGGATCGAATGGCCGCCGCCGACGATGCGGACCTTGCCGCCGCCCCTGAAGCTCTCGGACCGGAAGCAGTCTGCGATGAGGACATGACCGCCTTCGGCGAGGAGGCCAAGCGC
>Ga0102928_1000436_pt1 | contig 27015 bp, 21 predicted proteins | sample SalPonR1_B_D1_MG_FD_78504 | JGI IMG/M metagenome (GOLD analysis project Ga0102928, IMG submission 78504) | Salt pond soil microbial communities from South San Francisco under conditions of wetland restoration - Salt Pond MetaG R1_B_D1_MG | ecosystem: Environmental > Aquatic > Marine > Intertidal...
AGTGCCGGACTGCGCGAGTACAGCGGGATGATGCCGGTCATCAACTGCACGGTGGACGTCTGCCCGGCGAGGTACCCGAGCGTGGACACGAGGTCGTAGCCGTAGATCTCGGCGCCCCAGATGAGATCGACGCCCGCCGCCTCGAGATCGCGAGCCTGCCCGGCCAGTTGCTGCGGGTCGCCGTTGAACCCGATGGTGGTGGAGATCTTCATGGACGCCGACCGTAGTGCGGCCGGGTCGTCACGCCGGTCCCGGCATCACGCGACGTCGAACCACAGCGGGTCGGTGCACTCCGGCTCGGCGTTGTAGTTGATCGTGATCTCCTCGCCGGCGGGGATGTCACGCAGGGCGACGTACACGACGACGCCGTCGTCGTGCTCGTGGAAGTAGCGGGCGTTGGGCGTGAACGAATGGTTGTAGAGCGATCCGTACCCGAGGGCGAGCGCACCGCTGCCGTCGCTCCAGTCGAACCAGTACCCGGCCAGCGCCGTGTCGGAGATCGCGTCGAGATCCTCCGCCGGCAGGACCAGCACCGGGCAGCGCTCGATCTCCTCCCCCTCGGCGACCGCTCGGCGGGTGTGCACTCCCATCCCGTGCAGTTCGGATTCGGCGACGTAGAGATCGACAGCGGCCGTCACGGCCGCAGTGTGCCCTCGCCTCCCCCGTTTGCGTTGCAGAATTTTCGCGGCGGCCCAACATTTCCGTCACGCAAACGTGGTGGAGAGGGGGTCAAGGAGAGGGGGTCAGGGGGTGGGGGGTGACGAGGTGGCGGCGACCACGCTGCCGAGCTTGCGCAGGGCGAGCTTGAACCCGATCGCTCCGAGCCGCCCCGCCACGGGCGCCAGGAAGCGGGGCAGGTGGGGCACGGTGACGTCCTCGTGCCACTCCAGCACCGTGACGTCGCCGTCGGGCCGCACGGTGAACCCGGCGGTGCCACCGAGCACCGGCCCCAGCTTGTCGACCGTGCACGTGCCGATCCCGGTGGCGTCGTCGAAGTCGCATCGCGTCACACGCATGCGATCCTCCAGCACCAGCGGCCGGTAGCCGCTCCACGCCGTGAAGGTGTAGCCGACCTCCGCCGGGTCGCCCTCGCCCGGGTCGACCGTGGTGGCCGGGATCCAGTCGGCGTGCCCCGGCCAGTCCACCAGCACGTCCCAGACGCCGCGCACCGGCGCCTCGATCCGTCGGACCACGTCGAACTGCACCGGCGTCATGGTGACGATCGTGCCAGCTCACGGCCGGTTTTGCTCGTCGGACGAGAACGGCCGGCCGAACGGAGGGTGTGGGTGAGGTCCACTCGATCAGGCGGCGGGCGCCACTCTCACCCGCCTCGGGCGTCGTTCAACCGCACCAGGCCGTCGAGGATCAGGTCGAGGACCAACTCGAAACTGCTCGACGTCCTGCCCTCGAGGTGCTCGTGCACGTGGTGGATCGTGTGGGGGAACCGGTCCGGGTCGAGGCCGGCGAGGAACTCGTGGGCACCGGCCTCGAGGTCGTCGCTCGATCCGACGGCCATCCCGATCTCCTGCAACGTGTACCCGAGCACGTGGTTGCCCACCGCGTGGTAGCCGTGGTGGGCCAGATCGGGTGCCAGGCCGCTTTCGGCGAACAGCCTCAACAGCACCTCCATCTGCCTGCTGCGAGCCGGGCCCGGCATGTGCTCGAGCCAGGCGCCGGCCGCCCAGGGATGACGGATGAATGCTGCACGCGTGGCGACGACCACCGCACGCACGGCGGCGAGTGGTTCGGCATCGGGCTCCGGATCGCCGATCTCCGCGGCGACGGCATCGAGCATCAGCCCGATCAACTCGTCCTTGTTGGCAACGTGGTTGTAGAGCGACATCGCCTCGAAGCCCAGCCGTCGGGCGAGTTTGCGCATGCTCAGCGCCCCGATGCCCTCCGCGTCGGCGAGCGCGATCGCAGCATCGACGATGCGTCGGGTGTCGAGGGGCGGGCGCCGGGTGTCGGTCATGTCGCTGTGTGGGGCTGCGATCACGATCGGGGTCTGACCCCGATCGTGATGGGTCGGTGGATGGCTGTCCGGTGCCAACCCTGCGGGATTCGATCTTGACGAACATACACCGTACGTTCTAGAACATACGGTGTACGTCGATGACGCGTACGTCAACGAGGAAACGACCCCGACACGAGGAACCGCACATGTCCGACCCGAACCCCACCTCGAGCCCCCAGGGCACCACGGCCCGCACCGGCTCGGATGCCGGTCATGCGCAACCCGCGACCATGCGCGCCGTGGTGGCCCGCCGGTACGGCGGCCCCGAGCAGCTGGTGATCGAGGAGATCGACACACCCCGACCCGCCCCGGATGAGGTGCTGGTCGCCGTGGCGGCCTCGTCGATCAACGCCCTCGACTGGCACTTCCTCACGGGCACTCCGTACGTGATGCGGGCGATGTCGGGCCTCCGCACGCCGAAGCGGATCGTCCACGGCGCCGACCTCGCCGGAACGGTCGTCGCCACGGGCTCGGCCGTCACCCGCTTCGAGGTGGGCGACCGCGTGTTCGGCGAGGGTGCCGGCGGAGGGTTCGCCCCCTACGCCACCATCGCCGAGAGCAACGTCGCGGCCATCCCCGACGGCGTGTCGTTCGACGCCGCCGGTGCGACGCCCGTGGCCGGTCTCACTGCCGTCCAGGCGCTGCGCACGCACGGTGCGGTCCGCAAGGGCGACCACGTCCTCGTCAACGGCGCCGCCGGCGGCGTCGGCACCTTCGCTGTCCAGATCGCCGTCGCACTCGACGCCGAGGTCACCGCCGTGTGCAGCTCCCGCAACGTCGACATGGTCCGGCGGCTGGGTGCCGGCCACGTGATCGACTACGAGCGGGACGATTTCGTGCAGGGCGGGCCACGCTTCGACGTGATGCTCGACGGCGTCGGCAACCGGACGCCTGCGGACTGTCTGTCGGTGCTGCGTCCCGACGCCCGCTACGTGGCGATCAGCGGACCGAAGACCAACCGCCTGCTGGGTCCGCTGCCGTACATCGTGCGCGCCGGCCTGTCCTTCCGTCGGGCGGCGCCGTCGTTCCACCAGTTCACCGCCGCACCGAACGCCGACGACCTCGAGTTCCTCGGCGGGCTGATCGCCGACGGTCGAGTGGTACCGGAGATCGATCGCGTCATCGGCCTCGACGAGGTCCCCGACGCCATGGCCGAGGTCGGCACGGGCCACGCCCGCTCGAAGATCGTCGTGGCGCCATCCGCCTGACGGCTCCTCGCCTCAGGCGGCCGTGACGTCGGGGGTCGGGGAGTCGTCGTGTGCGGCCGTCTCGGCGGCACGGACGATCCGGCGGAGCATCGTGGGAAAGATCGCCGCATGGAACGGCACCAGCACCGACCAGTAGAGACGGCCCCACACCCCCTTGGGCACGAATCGGGCCCGTTGCACCACCCGGGTGCGGCCGTCGTCGGTGCGACTGGTCGCCCACTCCAGCCAGGCGTCGCCGGGCACCTTCATCTCGGCGTGCAAACGGAACAGATCCGGTTCCGCCTCGACGACACGCCAGAAGTCGAGCGCCTCGCCCACCGAGATCTCGTCGGGATGCCGGCGGCCGCGTCGCAGGCCGACGCCGCCGATCATCTGGTCGACGATCCCGCGCAGCCACCACAGCGGCCCGAACCCGAACCAGCCGCGCGTGCCGCCGATCCCGCGGACGGTGCGCTGGAACTGCTCGGGAGTCACCTCGGTGATCTCCGCCCGACAGTCCTGCCACGCCGTGCCGCCCGACCAATCCGGGTCCCACGGACGAGGCTGCGCGGCGCGCATCTCGGGCCCGAGCCCCGACCAGCGGGTGGGGATGTCGAGATCGTCGATCGCAGCGATCGCCGTGCTGATCGCCGTGCGGGCGTCGAGCGGCTGGTGCGACGACAACATCGACGCCGAGTCGTCGGTGACGACGACGTCGTGGGTGAGGCTCGAGATCAGCTGGCGCGACAGCTCGCGGGGCAGAGGGGTGGTGAGGTTCACCCAGTGCGTCGACAGGCCCGGAGTGAGGACCGGTACGGGCACCACGAGACGTCGGCGGAGACCCGCCTCCTCGGCGTAGAGGTCCATCAGCTCGCGGTAGGTCATCACGTCGTCACATCCGATCTCCACGATGCGGTGCCCCTCGGGAGCACGGCGGTCGAGAGCCGCCGTGAGGTAGGTGAGCACGTCGGCGATGGCGATCGGCTGCACCCGGGTGGACGTCACCCAGCGCGGCGCGATCATGACGGGGAGGATCTCCACCAGGCTGCGCAGCATCTCGAAGGAGGCCGAACCGGCGCCGAGCACCACGGCGGCACGCAACTCCGTGACGGCGAGCGACCCCGACGCCAACTCCTCCCCCACCCGGTGCCGTGATCGCAGGTGCGGCGACAGGCCGTCGGCGTCGACCCCCAACCCGCTGAGGTACACCACGTGGCGGACGCCGGCCTCCTCCGCGGCGATGCGCGCATTGTGGGCGCTCTGGCGCTCGCGCTCCTCGAACCCCTCGCCGGTGTCGAGTGAGTGGGCGAGGTAGACGATCTGGTCGACTCCCTCCGTGGCGGATCGCAGCGAGTCGAGGTCGAGGAGGTCGCCTTCGACCACCTCCACGTCGGTGACCCAGTCGGCGTGGGTGAAGGTGCGCGGCGAGCGGGTCATGCACCGCACGAGTGCGCCGTGGCGCAGGAGTTCGGGCACGAGCCGGCTGCCGACGTACCCCGATGCGCCGATCACCAGGACCCGGCCGCCGTCGCGCAGCCGCGTGGTCGACTCCTGTGACTCGGCGGACGGACTCGCGGACTCGGGCATTCATCCAGCCTTCCCGCTCACGGCGACCGTCACACACCTGTACGCCGGTGGAGCTTCAGTCCGAGGTGCCGGCGCGGTCGAGTTCGGCGACGAGGCCCGTCAATCGGAGGTTCGCGGCCAGAGCGAAGCCACGTACACCGGCATCGCGGCAGACGTGGTGACCCCGATCCGCAGGGCGGTCATCGTGCGATCACCACCACGTCGGCGCAATCACCTGGTCAACCCGTGGTCGACCCAGCCGACTCGGCGAGACGCCCGATGCCGGCCACGGTGGACACCATGTTGGCGTGGTGTTCGGCCAGACGACGATCGAGGATCTGCGCTTCCTTGTCGGGCATCGCAGCGATGGCCGGCGTCAGCCCGGACGGGCCGGGGCCGAGGATCAGTTCGTAGCGCAGCAGCGTGCCCGCGGTCGTGGGCGACAGCCGGAAGCGCCAACGCGAACCCGGATCGTCGCGGTCGACCGTGGCCCACCCGAACGCCCGCTGCGGCTCGTACACGTCGACGAAGCTCTCGACCTCCCACTCGCCGACCCGCTCGTGGCGGTTGCGGCCGATGAACGAGGCGCCGAGTGCCGGACCGTCACCGGTCCATCGACCGCCGAGGTACTCGGGCGAGAACTGCGACGGCAGGTCGATGTCGGTGACGAGGCCCCACACCACCTCGACCGGGGCGGCGACCTCGAGTTCCACCCAGGTGCCGGGGCCGTCGGCCAGGGTGACGGGGTCGCTCGGGCCGTGCTCGAAGGTCCGCGGTCCTCCGTCGGGAGTGGCTGCCGATGGTTCGCTCATGAGCCGTTGCGCCGATCCTCGATGCTGGTGCCGATGGTGGTGCGGGGGTGGGTGTGTGCCGACCCTGATGGCCGGCTGCCGACGCTACTACGCTCGGCCCGACCCCGAGATGGCCCCGGAACCTCGCTGTCGGCGTGACCACCCAGGGCAGTCTCGGGCCGACCGGGGAGGGGCTCGTGGCCGACACCACACCGACGCACACAGACATTTCCGACGATGCCGACGCCGTCGCGTCGATGACGACGTCACGACCACCGGGGCACGGCTCGGTGCGCGCCTACGACTGGATCGGCCACCATGTCGCCAACCGCCCGGCCAAGGAGGCGGTACGTGATCTCGGTACCGGCCGCAGCTTCACCTACGCCGACCTCGATCGCCGCGTCGACACCATCGCTGCGTACCTCACCTCGCTCGGGATCGGACGCGGCGACCGTGTCGCGGTGCTCGCGCAGAACGGCGTGGAGTACTTCGACGTGCAGTTCGCCTGCGCCCGCACGGGCGCGATCTGCGTCCTGCTCAACTGGCGTCTCACCGTGACCGAACTCGACTACATCTTGAACGACAGCTCGCCGATGCTGCTCGTGCACGACGCATCGTTCACCGAGCCGGCGGAGGAACTGCAGAGCCGGTGCTCGATCGGCACGCTGCTCGCCATCGACGGCGGCAGACACGGCAGCCCCTACGAGACGGTGCTGGCCGAGTTCGACGGCTGCCCGGTCGAGCGTGCCGACCTCACCCACGACGACGTCATCACGATCATGTACACCTCGGGCACCACGGGGCTGCCGAAGGGGGCGATGATCACCCACGGCATGAACTTCTGGAACTGTGTCAACCTCGGCGTGCCCGCCGGCGTGGGGCTCGACACCGTGCACCTGAACGTCCTGCCGCTGTTCCACACCGGCGGCCTCAACTGCTACAGCAACCCGGTTCTCCACGCCGGTGGCACCGTGGTGATCCAGCAGGCGTTCGAACCGGCCGAGACGCTGCGGATCCTCGGTGATCCCGAGCAGGGCATCACCCACTTCTTCGCCGTGCCCGCCCCGTACCAGTTCATGATGCAGCACCCCGACTTCGACGACACCGACCTGTCGCGTCTGCGCATCGCCGGCGTCGGTGGAGCCCCGTGCGCTCTGGCGATCATGGAGCGCTGGATGGAGCGCGGCGTGCTGCTGGCGCAGGGCTTCGGCATGACCGAGACCAGCCCGGCCTGCATCTTCCTCGATCCCGGCGACGCGCTGCGCAAGATCGGATCCACCGGCAAGGCGCTGCTGCACACCGAGTTCCGCATCGTCGCCGAGGACGGCGCCGACGCCGGCCCCGACGAGGTGGGTGAACTGTGGGTGGCCGGGCCGAACATCACCCCGGGCTACTGGAACCGCCCCGACGCCACCGCCGACGCGTTCGAGGGTCGGTGGCTGAAGACGGGTGACGCGGCGCGGGTGGACGACGAGGGCTTCGTCTACATCGTCGATCGGTGGAAGGACATGTACATCTCGGGCGGCGAGAACGTGTATCCGGCCGAGGTGGAGAACGTGCTGTACCAGTTGCCCGAGGTCGCCGAGGCGGCGATCATCGGCGTGCCGCACGAACGATGGGGCGAGGTCGGTCTGGCCGTCATCGCCGTCACGTCCGGCTCCACCCTCGATCGGTCCGCCGTGGTGGCGCACTGCGCAGCCCGCCTCGCCAAGTTCAAGGTGCCCAACGACATCACGATCGTCGAACAGCTTCCCCGCAACGCCACCGGCAAGGTGCTCAAGCGTGAGCTGCGGGCGCAGTTCGTCGACGCCGACGCGCCGGCGATCTCCTGATCCGGCCGGTGGGCTGCGTCACGCCGCCGTCACCGTCGCCGCTCGATCGAGGAGCGTCGCCGATCCACGGGTGGCTTGCGCGACGGTCTTCTCGTCCACCACCACCAGACTGCTGCGGCGGCGACGGCGACCAACAGGACGACGGCGGCACCGCGCAACACGGCCGCCAGCAGCAACAGTGCGACGCCGACACCGGCGACGATGGCGAGCGCCCACCATCCGGCTGCTGTGGAGCGGTCCACGCCCGACGTCAGTCGAGCACGAACGTGACGAGCATGTTCACCTTGTAGCCCGAGATCTTGCCGTTCTCGACCTGTACTTCCTGCTCCTTCACCCAGGCCGACTTCACGTTGCGGAGCGTCTCGGTGGCTCGGTCGATTCCCTGTGCGATCGCGTCGTCGAAGCTCGTCTCCGACATGCTCGAGATCTCGCTGACTCGTGCGACACTGCTCATCTCTGCTCCTTCATCGTGGTTGGGTCATCGCCATTGCGGTGACGGCGGGACCCTTCCCCACCGGTGCCGACACCAAACGGAGCGGGGGCAGGTTCACGGCTTGAGTTCGGCCAGGTCGAACCGGTGGGTCTCGCCCGGGCCGACCGTCACCTGTTCGGTCTTCACGGCCACCTCGACGCCCTCGTCGCTCACGGTCTCGCAGCGCACGCTCAGCTCGTTCTGGGTCACCTCCACGAAGAGGTCCCAGTGGGTGCGGAAGTGCAGCGTCAGCACGAGGGACTCCACCTCCTTCGGCAGCCGCGGGTTGAAGCGGACGACGTCGCCCTCCACGCAGAGGCCGGTGTACGCCCGCTGGACCAGGTCGATCGTGCCGGCCATCGCTCCGAGGTGGATGCCTTCGGGCGTGGTGCCTCCCTGGACGTCCTTCACGTCGCTCTCCAGAGCGCGGCGGTACCACTTCCAGGACGCGGCACGGTCGGATCGGGCGAGCACCCAGGCATGCACCACGCTCGACAGGGTGGAACCGTGTGACGTCCGCGCCATGTAGTAGTCGACGTTGGCGGGGATGTCGTCGGGCCGGAACCGGTATCCGAGATCCTCCAACAGTGCGACGAGTTCGTTCGCGGAGAGCAGGTAGAACAGCATCGCCACGTCGGCCTGCTTCGACGCCTTGTACCGGTCGGGCGAGTCGCCTTCCGCTTCGAGGATGCGGTCGAGCCGGGAGATGTCGCCGTACTTCTCGCGATAGGCCTCCCAGTCGAATTCCTGCAGGTCGCGGTATCCCTCGAACTGCTCGATCAGGCCGGCGCTCATGAACGGGACGAACATTTCCGTCGAGACCCGTCTCCAGCGGTCGAGGCGCTGCTCGCCGAGGTCGAGCTCGTCGCACAGTTCAGCTCTGCGCCGTGGGGGGAGCACGTCGAGGACGTCGAGTGCCCGCCGCAGCACCCAGGCGGCCATCACGTTGGTGTAGGCGTTGTTGTCGAGGCCCGGCTCGGCGGCACCCGGGTAACCCGTGTGGTATTCGTCGGGTCCGATCACGCCGCAGATCACGAACCGCTGACGGTTCGCGTCCCAGTCGGCGAGGTCGGCGAAGAAGTCGGCGATCTCCAGCAGCAGCGGCGCACCCGCTTCGTCGAGGAACTCGTGGTCGGCGGTGACCTGCCAGTGCCGCCAGACGTTGTAGGCGACGGCGATGCCGGAGTGTCGTTGCAGATGGGTCGGGTCGGGATTCCATCGACCCGAGCGGGGGTTGAGGTGCCACTGTTGGCTCTCCTCACGCCCGGTGCTGCCGCTCTGCCAGGGGAACATCGCGCCGCGGAACCCGAGTTCCCGAGCGGCGCGCCGGGCCGCTGCGAGCCGGCGGGACCGGTAGCGGATCGCCGCCCGGGACCGGAGCGGGAACCGGAAGTCGAGGAACGGCAGGACGAACAACTCGTCCCAGAAGATGTGCCCCCGATAGGCCTCCCCGTGCCACCCGCGAGCGGGGATGCCGACGTCGAGGTCGGCGGTGTGGTCGGACACGGACTGGTGGAGGTGGAACATGTGCAGGTGCAGGACGAGGTCGGCCCACTCGTCGCCGGAGCGCAGCTGCAGGCGGCTGCGTTCCCAATGACGTCGCCACGCCTCCTTCTGCGACTCGAACAGCGAGTCGATCCCTGGTGCACCGTCGAGGGAGGTGACGACGTCGTGCAGTGGTTCGTACCCTCCGCGATGCCGGGCCGATGCCAGCGCCACCACCTTGCGCACGGTGACCTGGCGTCCCGGTTCGAGCCGGCCGCTGCGCTCCACGTAGGCGTGCTTGCCGTCGGTGACCACGCGCGGCTCGTCGGGCTCGGACAACCCGTCGATCTGGATCCGCGCCGCCACCGCGACCCGCAGCTTCGACGACGGTGTCCGGGCGACGACCCAGACGTCGTTGGTCGGACAGGTCGAGTGTTGCATCCGGTGTCTGACACCGGATGCAACGTCGGTCCGGCCACCGACTTCGAGCACGTCGAGGTGGCGGCCATCGAGGGCCTGGTAGCGGTCGACGCCTGCGTTCTCGACGGATCCGTCGATGCCCGCCCGGACGGTGATCCGGCCCCACGCCTCACCCGTGTGACCGGCTGAGTCGTCGGACGGCTCCAGCGTGACCTCCTGCACGGCCAGGTGCGGGTCGGCCATGTGGACCGCGCGTCGTTCCTTCCAGACGAGATCTCGGAGCCCGTCGTGACGGAGGTGCGCTTCCCACCGAGCGACTCCGGCGTCGATGTCGAGAGCGAGGCGGTAGCCGCTGACCCGGTCCGCTCCGCCGCGGAACCACGGCCCGTCACCGTGACGGAACGTCACCGGCAGCCAGTTGGGGAGGTTCACGAGATCCTCGTTCTCGATGTCGCGGCCGGCGATCTGGCTCGTCGCCCGGTCGTAGCCGCCGGCCAGGTAGGTGCCCGGATAGTGGACACCGTCGGCGCGGCTCCACGCACAGGCGCCGCGGGTGACGAACACACCGTTGCCCAGCGCACAGATCGCCTCCCGCAGCCCTTCCTCGTCGGGGTCGAAGCCGTCGTAGGTGAGCACCTCACGGGGCGCTTCGCTCATGGAACTCCCTTCACCGGCGGCTCCACCGCCGTGGGCCGTCTCCACCACGGAGATGCCCGAACGGCGTCGGGGCGAAACGACACGCGGCCCGACACGCGGCCCGACTCGTTTGGCTCCGCCGGACCCCGGGTACCGACACACCGGGCGGGTGGCCGACCCCACAACTCGAAGGAGAGACGACCGTGAGCAGCAAGCACACCGTCGCTGACGACGTCGTGTACGACCTCGTCAGCATCCAGTACCACGCACTGAAGGGTGCCGAGGTCTACAGCCGGTACCTCGACGACGCGCACGCCACGGATCATCCCGACGTGACCGAGTTCATCGAGGAGTGCCGACGTCAGGACAACGAGCGCGCCCAGAAGTGCCACGAACTGCTGCACGATCTCACCAAGGACGGGATCGGCTGAGCCATCCCGCCCGGACGACGCGGCGGTGCGAGCCGGGGCGTCGTGAGATCCCCAGGAGGGCGAGTTCCGAGGAGGAACCATGAGCGAGCTGTGTCTCTGGTTGGAAGACGTCGGCAACGACGACACCGCCCGGGTCGGAGGGAAGAACGCATCACTCGGTGAGATGATCCGTCACCTCGGTGCTGTCGGCGTGCGCGTCCCGGAGGGCTTCGCCACCACGGCCGACGCCTACCGGGCGTTCATCGAGGTGAACGAACTCGCCGATCCGATCCGCAAGCAGCTCGAGCGACTGGACGAGGGCGACGTCGTCGACGAGGTGGGTCCGGAGATCCGTCGGCTGTTCCTCGAGGCCGAGCTGCCCGACACGCTCCGACAGGCGATCGTCGGCCACTACCGCGCACTCGGTCAACGGCTCGATCGCACCGACGTGGACGTCGCCGTGCGCTCCAGCGCCACCGCCGAGGACCTGCCCGAGGCGAGCTTCGCCGGCCAGCAGGAGACGTTCCTCAACGTCGTGGGCGAGGAACAACTGCTCGACGCCTGCCGCCGCTGCTATGCGTCGTTGTTCACCGATCGTGCGATCGAGTACCGCGCCGAGCACGGGTTCGCTCATCTCGACGTGGCTCTGTCGGTGGGGGTGCAGCGGATGGTCCGCTCCGACGAGGCGTCGGCCGGCGTGATGTTCTCGATGGACCCCGAGACCGGATTCCCCGACGTGGTGGTGATCGACGCCGCCTGGGGCCTCGGCGAGTCCGTCGTCGCCGGCGAGGTCGACCCCGACGAGTACGTCGTCTTCAAACCACTGCTCGCAGGTACGACGTCGGCCGGCAGCTCGTCGGCGCAGACCGAGCAACCCGACGGCGCCGTACCGATCGTGTCGAAGCGGCGCGGCTCGAAGGAGCACCGCATCGTCTACACGACCGACGCCGGAGACGACACCGGGGGCGACTCTGCGCCGACCACCACCGTCGACACCACTGCCGACGAACAGCGAGCGGTCGTGCTCGACGACGACGAGATCGTGCAGCTCGCGCGACACGCGGTGAGCATCGAGGACCACTACGGACGTCCGATGGACATCGAGTGGGCGAAGGACGGACGTACCGGTGAGATCTTCGTCGTCCAGGCCCGACCGGAGACCGTGCAGTCGCGCCACGAGGCGGGACAGATGTCGACGTACACGTTGCACTCCACCGGCGAGGAGCCCTGGGTCACCGGTCAGGCGATCGGCGAGGCCATCGCCTCCGGGCCGGCGTACCCGCTCGGATCGGCCGCCGAGGGCGCCGACTTCCCCGACGGCGGTGTGCTGGTGGCGGAGATGACCGACCCGGACTGGGTGCCGATCATGCGCCGCGCCGCGGCGATCGTCACCGATCACGGCGGCCGCACGTCGCACGCGGCGATCGTCTCGCGTGAACTGGGCGTGCCGGCGGTGATCGGCACCGGCGACGCCACCGCCACGGTCGAAGCGGGCGCGGATGTGACGGTCTCGTGTGCCGAGGGCGACGAGGGCCACGTCTACCGGGGCGTCCTCGAGTGGGACCGCCGGGAGCTCGACGTCGAGGACATCCCCGAGACCCGCACCAAGGTGATGCTCAACCTGGCCGATCCCGCTGCGGCGTTGCGTTGGTGGCGCCTGCCGGCCGACGGTGTCGGCCTCGCCCGTATGGAGTTCATCATCGGCAACCACGTGCAGGTGCATCCCATGGCCCTGCTCGAACCCGACCGGGTCGAGTCCGACGAGGAGCGCCGACGGATCGACGAGCTCGTCGCGGGGTGGGACGACCCCGCCGACTTCTTCGTCGAGGAGCTCGCGTTCGGGATGGCCCGCATCGCCGCGTCGCTGTATCCGAAGCCCGTGATCGTGCGGATGAGCGACTTCAAGACCAACGAGTACGCCGACCTCCTGGGTGGGAGCGCCTTCGAACCCCACGAGGAGAATCCCATGCTGGGATGGCGAGGCGCCAGCCGCTACTACCACGACGACTACCGGCGGGGGTTCGAGCTCGAGTGCCGCGCCGTCTCACTGGTCCGCAACCGCATGGGGTTGCGCAACGTGGTGGTGATGATCCCGTTCTGCCGCACGCTCGACGAGGCCGATCGCGTGCTCGGTGTGCTGGCCGAGGCCGGTCTGGTGCGCGGCCGCGACGGCCTGGCCGTGTACGTGATGGCCGAGATCCCCTCGAACGTGTTCCTCGCACAGGAGTTCGCCCGGCGGTTCGACGGCTTCTCGATCGGGTCGAACGACCTCACCCAGCTGGTCCTCGGTGTCGACCGCGACTCGAGCACGCTGCAGAGCCTGTTCTCCGAACGCGATCCGGCGGTGCAGCAGGCGATCGCACTGCTCATCGAACGTGCACACGACGAGAACACACCGGTCGGGCTGTGCGGCCAGGCGCCGAGCGACGATCCGACGTTCGCCGAGTTCCTCGTGCGATCGGGCATCGACTCGGTGTCGGTGTCGCCCGACAGCTTCCTGGCCGTGAAACAGACGATCGCCGCCACCGAGTCGTGATCGGGGAGCCGATGCGATGACCGACCCGATCGTGACCGTGACACCGAACCCGGTCGTCGATGTCGCCACGACCGTCGACGAGATGCTGCCCGACCGCAAGCTGCGTTGCTCCGCCATGCGCCTGGAACCGGGCGGTGGAGGGATCAACTGCGCGCGTGTGATCGACGAACTCGGCGGGCGCTCTCATGCGGTGTACGCGGCGGGTGGCGCCACCGGTGCGCTCCTCGACGAGCTGCTCGACGACGACCACGTCGAACGGACACGCATCGACGTGAACGGTCGCACCCGACTCGGTGTGCACGTCAACGACGAGCAGCACGACGAGCAGTACCGGCTGGCGTTCCCGGGCCCGGACGTGTGCGCCCATCTCGCCGATGCACTGATCGACGCCGTCGTCGATGCACTGTCGGCGGGCACGTTCGTGATCGCCAGTGGCAGCCTCCCTCCCGCGTTGCCCCACGACTTCTACGCGGTGCTGGCGAAACGGGTCCGGGACGTCGGTGCCGAGCTGGTCCTCGACACGACCGGACCCTGGCTCCGACCCGCCCTCGACGCGGGCGTCGCCGTCGTCCGCAACAACCAGCGTGAGTTCGGCGAGCTGCTCGGCGAGGAACTCGACCGGCCCCGCGACCGCGAACGGGCGCTGCGTTCGCTGGTCGAATCGGGCGCTGCGCGGATCGCCGTCATGGGCCTCGGTGCGGACGGGTCGCTCGCGGTGTCCGGTGACGGTGCATGGATGGTGTCGGCGCCCGACGTCGACGTGGTGAGTCGCGTCGGTGCCGGCGACAGCCTCACGGGTGCGCTCACGCTCGGCCTGGCCAGGGGCTGGGACACGCCGCTGGCCACGGCGTACGGCGTGGCTGCCGGCGCGGCCGCCGTCACCACGCCGGGGACGCAACTGTGCACCGCCTCGACGACCGACGAACTGTACGAACGAACGATCCGGGAGAACGATCTCACATGAGCCGTGGAGTGCGCGGGCGATCGGTCACGGGCTCCCTGGTCGCTGCCGTGGTGGCACTGACCGGGCTGCAGGGTTGCGCGCTGTTCGACGACGACGATGCGGCAGACACCACGACGCCGGACACCGTGACCGACACCACCGAGCCGCCGGCCGGGGAGGCCGGTGAGATCTCGGCCACGGGACTTCCCGCCATTCCCGCCGTGGTCGAGACGGTGTCGCCGGCCGTGGTGGCGATTCGCACCTCCTTCTCCCAGGGCAGCGGTGTGATCTGGCAGTCCGACGGGGTCGTGGTGACCAACGACCACGTCGTCACCGGAGCCTCCGACGTCCAGGTCGTGCTCGCCGACGGCACGGCTGTCGACGCGCAGATCCAGGCCACCGACCCGTTCACCGACCTCGCCGTCCTCCAGATCGACCGCACCGACCTTCCTGTCGTCGAACGGTCGTCGGACGCGCCGGGTGTCGGCACAGCGGTCGTCGCCGTCGGCAACCCACTCGGTTTCGAGAACAGCGTGTCGGTCGGGATCATCTCGGGCGAACGGCGGTCGCTGCCCGGCGCCGCCCAGATCAGCCCGGCGCTCGTCGACCTGCTGCAGACCGACGCCGCCATCTCGCCCGGGAACTCGGGAGGCGCACTCGTCGACCTCGACGGACGACTCGTGGGCATCACCGTGGCCTATCTCGGCCCGGGGCAGACCGGTGCCGTGTCGATCGGCTTCGCGATCCCGATCACCACGGTGACCGACGTCGTCGAGCAGCTGATCGAGACGGGAGAGGTGGTGCACGCGTTCGCCGGCCTGCAGCTGAGGCCGGTGACTCCCGAGCTGGCCCGCGCGTTCGACCTCCCGCTGCGCGCCGCCCTGATCGGGGAGGTCGTCGCAGGCGGACCTGCCGCAGCCGCCGGACTGCGTGCGGGCGACGTCGTCGTGGGCGTCGACGGCCGGCCGGTGACCAGCCCCGAGGACGTGCTCGCCGCGATCCGCCGTCGCGATCCCGGTGACGAGATGGAGCTGACGGTCCAGCGCAACGGCGCCGAACGCGAAATCACGTTGGTGCTCGACGTCCGCAGCCGGTGAGGATTGGCGCCCGGCTGTGTGGGGTACGCGCCCGGCATGCCCCGCTCCGACATCGAGATCGATCTGCGCCTGGAGGAGATGCACGTCCTCGACGAGAACGGTGACGTCGACGAGGACCTCGATCCGGGCCTCGACCGTGACGAGTTGATCGAGATGGCGCGAGTCATGTTGCTCGCCCGGCGTTTCGACGAGCGCCGCCTGAAACTGCAGCAGCAGGGCCGTATCGGCACGTTCGCGCCGGTCATCGGCCAGGAGGCGAGCCAGGTCGGAACGGTGTCGGCCCTCGCCGACTCCGACTGGGTCGTGCCGTCGTACCGTGAGTCGGCCGTGGCGTTGTGGCGGGGCGCGTCGATGACCGATCTGTTGCTGTACGACGCCGGCTTCAACGAAGGGGCACAGGTCGAGCCCGAGTCGCGTGACCTGCCGATCGCCATCCCCGTCGGTACCCAACTGCCCCACGCCGCCGGCATCGGCTACGTGATCGCGATGCGCCACGCAGCGAACGGCAACGGCGACGAGAACGGGAACGGCGACGGGAGCGACGTGGTGATGACGTTCTTCGGCGACGGGGCGACGTCGGAAGGCGACGTCCACGAAGCGCTCAACCTCGCCGCCCTGCGTTCGTTGCCGGTCGTGTTCGTGTGCCAGAACAACCAGTGGGCGATCAGTACCCCCGTCGCCGGTCAGACCGCCTCGGCCACCCTCGCCCAGAAGGCGGTCGCCTACGGCATGCCCGGGCTGCGCGTCGACGGCAACGACATCCTCGCCACCCGTGTGGCGGCCGCCGAAGCCGTCGCCCGTGCCCGCGCCGGCGACGGCCCGACCTTCGTCGAATGTGTCACCTACCGCATGGCGGTGCACACCACCGCCGACGATCCCTCGGTGTACCGCGACGAGGACGAGGTGGAGCAGTGGAAGCGCCGGGACCCGATCGACCGATTGCGGACCTACATGTCGAATCGTGATCTCGCCGGCGACGACGACTTCGAGCAGCTCGAGTCGTCGGTCTCCGAGCAGGTCGCCGACGCGGTCGAGCAGGCCGAAGCACGCTTCGAGGAGCTCGGCGATCCCGCCGGGATGTTCGACCACGTGTGGGCCGAGCCGCCACCGTACGTGGAGGCGCAGCGCAGGGAGGTCGAGCGACGTGGCTGAACGCACGATGATCGAGGCGATCCGCCTCGCGTTGCACGAGGCGATGACCGAGGACGACTCGGTGGTGGTGCTGGGCGAGGACGTGGGCGTCGACGGCGGGGTCTTCCGCGCGACGGAGGGGCTCCACGAGGAGTTCGGTCCGTGGCGGGTGTTCGACTCGCCCCTCGCCGAAGCCGTGATCGTGGGCGCCTCGGTCGGGATGGCGATCGCAGGCGCCCGACCGGTGTGTGAGCTGCAGTTCTCCGGTTTCTCGTACCTGGGCTTCCATCAGCTCGAGGAACACGCGGCACGCATGCGGTGGCGGTCGCGGGGAAGGTTCAGCGTGCCGATGGTGGTGCGGATGCCCTATGGAGCGGGTGTGCGCGCACTCGAGCACCACAGCGAGAGCAAGGAAGTGATCTTCGCTCACGTCCCGGGGCTCACCACGGTGATCCCGTCCGGACCGCGTTCGGCCCGGGCGCTGTTGGCGGCCGCGATCCGCAGCCCCGACCCGGTGGTGTTCCTCGAACCGAAGTCGATCTACAGATCGTTCCGGGAAGAGGTCCCCGACGAGCCCGAGGTCGGTGATCTGCGATCGGCGCGACGTGTCCGGGAGGGCGACGACATCACACTGGTCGCCTGGGGAGCAATGGTGCGCCGGACACAGGAAGCGGCCGATGAACTCGCCGACGACGGCATCGAGTGCGACGTGATCGACCTCCGGACGGTGTCGCCGCTCGACGAGTCGTCGATCGTCGAGTCGGCGCAACGGACCGGCCGGGTGGCGATCGTCCACGAGGCCCACCGCAGTTTCGGTCCGGCGGGCGAGATCATCGCCCGACTCGTCGAGCAGGCGTTCTGGCAGCTGGAGGCGCCGATCGCCCGGGTCACGGGCTACGACGTCCACGTTCCCTACTTCGCCCGCGAACAGGCGTACCTGCCCGACGGCGACCGCATCGCCGAGGCGATCCGTGCGACCGTGGAGGAGCCGTCATGAGCAGGACGTTCTCGCTGCAGGACCCGGGCGAGGGGATCCACGAGGCCGAAGTGGCCGAGGTGCTGGTCGCCGAGGGCGACTCGGTCGAGGAGGACGACTCGGTGATGGTCGTCACCACCGACAAGGCCGACAGCGAGCTGCCGTCGCCGTTCGCCGGCACGGTGGAGACCGTGCACGTGAGCGTCGGCGACATCGTCGAAGTGGGCGATCCGCTCGTCACGTTCGACGGCGACGAAGACGGCGAGGAGCCCGCCGGGCGGGACGTCGAGGACGAAGGCGAGTCGGACGAAGGCGAGGAGGATCAGGAGACCGACGGCGAGGAAGAGGAAGACCCGCAGGCCGAAGCCGGGGAGGACGAGGCCGATCGGCGCTCCACCAGCGGTGAGCCGTCGGCTGCACCCGTGCCGGCATCACCGTCGACGCGCCGGCTCGCCCGCGAACTCGACATCGACATCAGCGCAGTCGACGGCTCCGGCCCGGGAGGGCGCGTGCTCGCCGACGACGTCCGGAAGGCGGCCGAGGGCGGTCGCCCCGATGCGGAGGGTGCCGAGAAGAAGGACGAGAAGCGCAAGAAGAAGAAAGAGAAGAAGGAGAAGAGGGCGAAGGAGGCCGAGGAGCCGGAGGAGGAACAGCCGCAGGAGCAGCCGACCGAGCCTCGCCGGCGTGAGGAGCCCGGCGGGGCGCAGCCGCTGCGTGGCTGGCGGCGGGCCACGGCGAGGCGCGTCGCCGAGTCGTGGCAGACGATCCCCCACGTGACGCACATGGACCGGGCCGACATCACCGGCCTCGAGACGTTCCGGGCCGAGCGGGCACCGGATCTCACGATGACGGCCTTCGTCGTCAAGGCAGCCATCGGGGCCCTGAGCGAACATCCGCGTTTCAACGCCACCTTCCGCGACGACGAGCTGGAGGTCCGACCCGACTGCCATGTCGGTGTCGCCGTCGACACCGAACGCGGCCTGGTCGTACCCGTGCTCGCCGATGCCGATCGACGCTCGCTCCGCGAGATCGGCGACGAACTCGAGCAGCTCGGTGAGCGCGCCCGCAGCGGCTCGCTGGAACGCGACGACGTCAGCGGGGGTACCTTCACCGTCACCAACGTCGGTCCGCTCGGCGGCACGGCCTTCACTCCGATCATCGTGCCGCCGCAGGTCGCCATCCTCGGCCTGGCGCGGGCCGCACCCACCCCGGTCGTCACCGACGACGGCGAGATCGTGGTCCGCACCATGTTGCCGATCTGCCTGGCCTTCGATCATCGGATCAACGACGGGGCAGATGCCGCGCGGTTCGTCTCCACGATCGTGGCGCTCCTCGAGGATCCCGACGAACTGCTGATGCGGAGTTGATCCGACGTGGTGATGGGCGAGCAGACGATCGAGGCCGACGTCGCCGTGATCGGTGGCGGGCCGGGCGGCTACTCGGCGGCGTTCCGGGCGGCGTCGCTCGGCCTCGACACGGTGCTGGTGTCGGACGAACCGAGACTCGGCGGGGTGTGCCTGCTGCGCGGCTGCATCCCGTCGAAGGCCCTGCTGGAGGCCGTGCACACGATCGCCGACGCCCAGCGGGTCGGTGAGTGGGGAATCGACCTCCGGCTCGACGGGATCGACGTCGAGCAGCTGCACGAGCGGACCGAGGACGTCGTCGACCGGCTCAGCAGCGGCCTCGACCAGATCGCGCAGCGTCGGGGGGTGCGTGTGGTGCACGGGCGTGCGACCTTCGAGGAGCCCGGCGTGCTCCACCTCACCGATTCCGACGAGGCGACGCGCATCCGGTTCGATGCCGCCGTCCTCGCAGCGGGTTCGCAGCCGGTCGCCCTCCCGGGAGTGGAGTTCGGCGGGCAGGTGTGGGATTCGTCGGCGGCGCTGCGCCTCGACAGCGTTCCCGACCGCCTGCTGGTGGTGGGTGGCGGCTACGTCGGCGTGGAGATGGGGCAGATCTACGCCGGGCTGGGTGCGACCGTGTCGATCTGCGAGATGGAGGACCGGCTCCTGCCCCTCGCCGACCCGGAGATCGTGTCGCCCCTCACCGATCGACTCGCCGAACAGTTCGAACGCATCATGACGACCACTCGGGTGGAGGAGATCGAACGGTCCGACGACACCCTGCACGTCCGCCTGAGCAACGGTGACGGCGACGACACCACCGAGGAGTTCGACGCCGTGCTCGTCGCGATCGGACGCACCGTACGGTCGGAGGGCCTCGGGCTGGACGAGATCGGGGTCGAACGACGCGAGGACGGATCCGTCGTGGTCGACGAGTCGCAGCGGACCAGCGTGGAGTCGGTCTACGCAGTGGGTGACGTCACCGGCGGGTCGATGCTCGCGCACGACGCCTTCCGCCAGGGCGACATCGCCGCCGAGGTCATCGCCGGGAGGCCGAGCCGCTACGACGTGCGGGCGGTGCCGGCGGTGGTGTTCACCGACCCCCAGGTGGCGTGGGTGGGTACGAGCGCCGAGGAGGCCGACGACCGCGAGATCCCCCATCGCGTGGTGACGTTCCCGTGGCGAGCTGCGGGCCGCGCACTCGCATCGGGCCGACCCGAGGGCATCACCAAGCTGATCGTGGAGGAGGAGACCGACCGTCTGCTCGGCGCAGCCGTGGTCGGCCCCGGAGCCGAACACATCGTCGCCGAGGCCGGCCTGGCGATCGAGATGGCGGCCACGATGCGCGACATCGGTGCAACGATCCACACCCATCCCACGATCTCGGAGACCTTCGAGGAGGCAGCGCTGCGAGCGCTCGGCCATCCCCGTCACCTCCCCTCGTGACTGCACTGCACCCCGATGATTGGCACCTCCGGCAGTCGGGAACGATGACCACATGATCTCGCGCCGAACAGCATCCGTCCTCGCCGTCGTCGTCCTCGCCGTATCTGCGGCCGCCTGCGACGACGACACCCAGGAATCCGTCGAGGAGGAGGTGGAATCGGCCGTCACCGACGTCGTCGACGCCGTCGACGAGGTGAGTGAGGACGCCGTCGAACTGGCGGCGCGCAACTTCGCCAGCATGCAGGGCAGCCAGGAGTTCGACGACGCCGGCCATCCCATCGACGGCGACCTCACCTGCGAGGCCGACGCCACGAGTGACCTGACGGCAGTGGAGATCAGCTGCACGGGCACCACCGTCGACGGCGGCGACGCGTCACTGAGCGGTACCACTGCGGAATTCCCCGGCGTGTCGTTCGACGAGCTCGACGGCGACTTCGTGGGCTCGGTGGACGGCACCGAGGTGTTCAGCACCGAACGCCTGGGCGGCTGAGCCATGACCGTCACGGTCCGACCGATCGACACGACGAGCCTCGGCGACCGGAGCTATCTGGTCCACGACGGCGATGTCGCCGCCGTGATCGATCCCCAGCGCGACATCGACCGGGTGCTCGACGCGGCACAACAGGCGCGGGTGCGGATCACCCACGTGCTGGAGACGCACGTGCACAACGACTACGTCACCGGCGGTCTCGCCCTCTCCCGGCGGGTGGGGGCGGACTATCACGTGGCCGCCGGCGAACACGTCTCCTTCCAGCGCACCGCCGTCGACGACGGGATCACGATCGATGTGGGATCGATGACCATCGAGGCCGTCGCCACCCCCGGACACACGCATGACCATCTGGCATACGTGGTCCACGACGCCGTCTCGTCGACGGGCCGCCCGTTCGCCGTGTTCACGGGTGGTTCACTGCTCTACGACACCGTCGGCCGCACCGATCTGCTCGGCGACGCCGACACCGATGAACTCACACGCGCCCAGTGGCGCTCGGCCCGGGCGTTGCTCGATCGGCTCCCCGACAACGTCCACGTGCTCCCCACGCACGGCTTCGGCAGTTTCTGCTCGTCGGGTCCGGCGTCGGATCGTGCCGACGGCACCATCGCCGACGAACGCGCCGGCAACCTCGCCGCCATCATCGACGACGAGGACGAGTTCGTGCGCGAGTTGCTGCAGGGCCTGACCGCGTATCCCGCCTACTACGCCCACATGGACCCGCTGAACCGGGCCGGCCCCTTCGAGCCCGATCTGTCGCCGCTGCCACCGCTCGCCGCCCACGATCTCCGGCGCCGGCTGGAGCACCGCGAGTGGGTGATCGACGTGCGTGAACGTCGGGCATTCGCCACCGAACATCTCGCGGGCTCCATCGGCGTGGAGCTGTCGGAGTCGTTCGCCACCTACGTGGGCTGGCTGCTGCCGTGGGGCGCCCGGCTCACCCTGCTCGGGTGGTCGCCCGACGACATCGCGGCCGCCCACCGCGAACTCGTCCGGATCGGCATCGACCGGCCCTCCAACGGCGCAGTCGGGCCCGTCGAGGACATGGCGGGCGACCGCCCCGTGCTCCGCTATCCCGTCGTCGACTTCGCCACGCTGTCCGAGCGGGTGCAGACGGAGATGGATTCGCCGGTGCAGGTGATCGACGTCCGCCGGCTCGACGAGTTCCACGAGCGGCACCTCGAACGTGCCCATCACGTCCCGCTGCACGAGCTCGCCGACAGCTTCCACCACATCCCGCCGGGCGAGTTGTGGGTGCACTGCTCCACCGGTGCCCGCGCCTCCATCGCGGCCGCTCTGCTCGAACGCGAGGGCCACCACGTGGTGCTGATCGACGACGACCTCGACAACGCTCCCGCGCACCTCCTCTCCCCCGCCCCGTGATCCCGGCACACGACCGGAGCACCACGGCGATGAGCGACACCCCACGATGAGGTGGTCCCGCTCATCGGCCGCACCGGGCGAGCGTTTCCCGGGATGGGGCGGCGGGTAGTCGCGAAGTCATGCTCGAACGCCTCTTCCGACCGACGTCGATCGCCGTGGTCGGGGCATCACGTGAGCGTCGAGCCGTCGGTCGCCGCATTCTCGATGCGCTGATCGCCGCCCCGTTCGACGGTCCCGTCCACGCCGTGAACCCGGCGACGGACCACGTCGGTGCGGTCCCGACCCACGCCTCACTGTCGGACATCGGCCGTCCCGTCGACCTCGTCGTGGTGGCCGTTCCGGCCGACGCGGTCATCGACGTCGTGAAGGAGGCCGCACAGGTCGGCGCGCGTTTCGTCGTGGTCGTGTCGGCCGGATTCGCCGAGGCCGGCGCCGAAGAGCGCCAACGCGAGCTGGCCTCCGTCGCCGAGGAACTCGATCTGCGGATCGTCGGCCCCAACTGCCTCGGGCTGCTCTCCACGGAGCCCGGCGTCGACATGAACGCCTCGTTCGCGCCGTCGCTGCCGCCGGTGGGTGACCTGGGTCTCGCCAGCCAGAGCGGCGCCCTCGGCATCGCCATCATCGAACTCGCCAAGCGACTGGGTCTGGGCCTGTCGAACTTCATCAGCATCGGCAACCAGGTGGACGTCGACGTCACCGACGTCGTCGAGTTCTGGGAGCACGACGACCGCACCCGGGTGGGTCTGCTCTATCTCGAGTCGGTGCCCGATCCCGTGCGGTTCCGTGAGGTGGCGGCGCGCGTCGGTGCCACGATGCCGCTGGTGGCCGTGAAGTCGGGCAACACGTCGGAGGGCAGCCGGGCGGCAGGTTCGCACACGGCGGCCCTGGCCGGGTCCGACCGTGCCGTCGATGCTCTGCTGCACCAGGCCGGCGTGATCCGCGCGACGTCGCTCGACGACATGTTCGGCATCGCTCGCGTCCTGTCGTCGCAGGGGGTGCCGGCCGGTCGTCGAGCGGCGGTCGTGACCAACTCGGGTGGGCCGGCGGTGTTGTGCGTGGATGCCCTGCGGCATGCCGGTTTCACCGTCGACGAGTTGAGTGCCGATGCGCAGGAGCGGCTTGCTGCCGGGCTTCCCGAGGCAGCGGCCACCACCAACCCGATCGACATGATCGCCTCGGCGGGGCCCGACGAGTACCGCCGCACCGTCGAGCTGGTCGCCGGCCTCGACGAGGTGGACGTGGTGATCGTGATCTACACCCCGATCGGTCTCGATCCCGACAGTGCCATCCTCGACGCGATCGCCGACGGTTGCGACGGCGCTCGACGCGACGGCCCGACCGTTCCCGTCCTGGTGTCGCTGGTGGGCGGCGGAGCAGACGGTGGGCGCAACGGCAACGGTGGCGTCGCCACACCCGGCGGGCTCACGACGTTCGACTTCCCCGAGGAGCTCGCCCGATTGCTGGGGCCGATCGCCCGATACCACGACTGGACACGGCGCCCACGCGGCCGGATCGCCTCGTTCGACGATCAGGATCTCGACCGGGTGGCCTCGATCATCGAGACCGCGCGGGCCGAACGGGGTGACGGGTGGCTGACGGTGTCCGAGGCACGCGACGTCATCACAGCCGCCGGGATCCCACTCAACCAGGGATGCGTCGTGAGGTCGCAGAGCGTCGCCCGATGCGTCGCCGACGAGATCGGCTTCCCGCTGGCGGTCTCGATCGCCTCGACGGGCATCGTCCACAAGACCGACGACGGCGGCGTCCATCTCGACATCACGTCGTACGAGGCGCTCGACGACGCCTTCGAAGCGGTGCGGCAGTTGGCCGAACGCAAGGACGTCCCGTTCGACGGGGCGCTCGTCGCCGAGATGGCATCGGGGACCGAAGTGTTCGTCGGCCTCGAGCGTGACCCGAAGTTCGGACCGCTGATCGGGTTCGGCCTGGGCGGCATGACCATCGAGGTACTCGAGGACGTGTCGTTCCGGGTGGCGCCGATCACCGACCAGGACGCCGCCGACCAGATCCGAGAGATCCGTGGCTGGCCGCTGCTGGAGGGCTATCGCAGCAGCCCGGTCGCCGACGTCGACGCACTGACCGACACGCTGCAACGCATCTCCGCACTGGCGATGGCGGTGCCGGAGATCCGGGAACTCGACGTCAACCCACTGTTCGCCGACCGGGACGGCGTCGTCGCCACCGACGTCCGCATCGCCGTCGGCGAGACCTGACCCGCCACGCCATCCCGCCTCACCAGTCGGTGTGGAAGTCACCGTCGCGATCGATGCGGCGATACCCGTGGGCACCGAACACGTCACGCTGCGCCTGCACGAGTGCCGTGGGCAGGCGCTCGGCGTGGAGTGCATCGTGCCAGGCGAGCGCAGACGACAGGATCGGCACCGGCAGACGTCGCTCGACGGCGGCGACGACGGTGCGCCGCCAACCCCGATCGGCCCCGGCCGTCATCTCGGCGATGCCGGGTGCGGCCGGCAGCTGGGCGCCGTACTGCGCAAGTGCGGTCATCGCGTCGTCGAGCAGCCGCGATCGGATGATGCAACCGGCTCGCCACACGGCAGCGACATCTTCCAACCGATAGCTCCAGTCCCGGCGTTCGGCGGCGGCGTACAACAACTCGAACCCCTGGGTCAGCGCCACGAGACGGGCAGCGAGCAGTGCGTCGGCGGCATGGGCTTCCAGGTCGGCGTCGGGAATCTGCACGACGGGCACCGCCGGGTGGACGTCGTGTTCGGCTGCCGCAGCGCGCGCTGCGGCGCGGCGCTCGGTGAGCGACGACAACGAGCGGTGGGCGGAGGCCTCGGCGATCGTCGTGGCCGGCTCGCCGAGGTCGAGCGCCTCGATCGCCGTCCACCGGCCGGTTCCCTTCTGCGACGCCGCGTCGGCGACGGCGTCGAGCAGCAGCCTGCCGTCCGACAGATCGTCGCGGCGGCGCAGGATGGTCACGGTGATCTCCAGCAGGTACGAGCCGAGCCGGCCGGCGTTCCACTGCTCCACGGTGTCGGCGACGGCGTCGGCGCTGCGTCCGCAGTGGCGCAGGAACTCGACGACCTCTGCGATGGCGCCCATGTCGGCGTACTCGATCCCGTTGTGGACCATCTTCACGAAGTGTCCGGCGCCGCCGTCGCCGAAGTATCCGGCGCAGGGCGTCCCGTCGGGCGCTCGCGCTGCGATCTCCTCCAGCATCGGGGCGACGAGATCGTGGGCCCACCGGTCGCCGCCGGCCATGATCGACGGCCCGTGCAACGCGCCTGCCTCTCCCCCGGAGACGCCCACACCGAGGTACCCGATGCCGTGATCGGCCGCAGCTCGCGCCCGCCGATCGGTGTCGCGGAAGTGGGCGTTGCCGGCGTCGACGAGCACGTCGCCCCGGTCGAGATGGGGCACGAGCCCGTCGATCACCGCGTCGACCGGGTCGCCGGCCTTCACCATGATCACCACCACGCGCGGCGGTTGCAGTGCGCCGGCCACGTCGGCGAGATCGTCGACGCCGCCGAAGTCGCCCTCCTCGCCGTGATCGGCGAGGAACTGCTCGGTCGTGGCGTCGGTGCGGTTCTGGACCACGACCCGTCGACCGGTTCCGGCGATGTTGCGCGCCAGGGCCGCTCCCATCACGCCGAGCCCGGCGACGGCGAAGGACGGGCCCGTGACGGAGGCTGCGGTCCGGTCGTTCATCGAGCCGTCATGCTCCGTACTTGTCGAGCCGGCCGGCCATCGCGAGCAGCATCGGCATCAGTTCGATCGTCGGTCGACGGCCCAGCGCGCCGGTGCGGCACCACCGCTCACCGAACCGTTCGTGCTCGTCGCGTTCCGTGCCGTTCCACACGAGCGTGGGCACCGGGTGCCAGGAGTGGGCGGCGAGCTGTGACGGCGTGGAGTGGTCGCCGCTGACGGCGATCACGTCCGGCTCGAGTGCACGCAGACGCGGCACGATGGCGTCGACGTCGGCGATCGCCTGCTCCTTGGCGGGGCGGTCACCGTCTTCGCCCGCCCGGTCGGCGTCCTTGTGATGGACGAAGACGAAGTCGTGGTCGGCCCAGGCCTGCTCCGCCAGACCACATGCGTCCTCGAGCGATTCGGACACACGTTGCACGTCCATTCCGACCAGCTCGGCGACGCCTCGGTACATCGGGTAGCCGGCCACCGCTGCAGCCCGCAGGCCGAAACGCTCCGTCATCGAGGGCAGGGTGCAGTGTCCTTCGAAACCGCGCAACAGCAGGCCGTTGGCCTCCTCACCGGCGAGGGCGTCGCGCACCTGGCGGAGCAGCGCACCCACCGCGGACGCCGTCGGCTCGGCCTCGTCCACCCGTGCGGTCGGGTCGTTCGGTGGCACACCGGTGCGATGCGGGTCGGTGTCACCGACCCGCGGGTCGAGGTCGCCGCGCAGCACCACGAGCACGCGATGCCCCTTCACGTGGTGGATCTCGACGCCGACACCGTCCACGTCGACGGCATCGGACGCACGGCGCACGAGCTCCCGGGCGACGTCGTCGGCGAGGCGTCCGGCCCTCCGGTCGGCGACGGTGCCGTCGTCGGCGAGCCGGCACAGGTTGCCCCGTGCGGCGACGTCACCCGGCTGGAGATCGACACCGATGCCGGCGGCGGTGAGCACACCGCGGCCGAGCCGGTGCTCCAACGGGTCGTAGCCGAACAGGGCGAGGTGGCCCGGTCCGGAGCCCGGAGTGATGCCGGCAGCCACGGGATCGAGGAGTCCGAGGATGCCCTCGCCGGCGAGCGCATCGAGGTTCGGCGTGGAGGCGTCTTCCAGTTCGGTGCCGTGGTCGGCGTCGGCGAAACCACCCAGGCCGTCGATCACCAGCAGGAGGATCTTGGTGGACG